>Ga0224505_10001924_pt1 | contig 12626 bp, 8 predicted proteins | sample SF_Jan12_sed_USG_FD_169102 | JGI IMG/M metagenome (GOLD analysis project Ga0224505, IMG submission 169102) | Sediment microbial communities from San Francisco Bay, California, United States - SF_Jan12_sed_USGS_4_1 | ecosystem: Environmental > Aquatic > Marine > Sediment | place: USA: California...
GGTGTCGGCTTGCTCGAGAAAGACCGGGCGCATCCCGACTCCGGCATCGCGAAGATCGACAACATCATGCTGACGCGCGAGTGGCAGCGTTACACAGTGCCACTAAAAAAGCTCGACCTGTCGAGCCTGAAGACCGGTTTCGTCGTGACTTTGGCCGGCCGGCAAACGCCGGTAACTATCTACCTCGACAGTATCCGATTTATTCGCTGAGTGTTCTTTACGCTGGTGCCGGTCCGGTGGATTCGCGAATCTTGATTTCGGCGGGCACGATTTCGTGCGCAGTGCTGGCCGTATCCTTGCCGTTATTGCGCGCCAACATTAATACGGCACGTTCGGCCATGCGTACCAGCGGCTGGCGGACGGTCGTCAGGGGCGGGTCCATCTGCTGCGACAGAGTAATATCGTCGAAGCCGGCGATTGACAGTTGCCACGGCACCTCCACGCCTAGGCGATGGGCGGTGCGCATGGCGCCGACGGCCATGTCGTCATTGGCTGCAATGATTGCCGTTGGACGGGTCTTGCGACCGATCAGTTTGGCGGCAGCGCGTTCGCCGGAGCCGAATGAATTGTCGCCTGCGACCACCAACTGCGCGGAAAATTTCAGGCCGCTGTCGCGCAGGCCATCCTTGTAACCGAGGAAGCGATTGCCGACGGCCTTGTGATCGGGGTCGCCCGTGATGTAAGCAATTCGCGAGTGTCCGAGCCCGGCCAGGTAGCGCGTCATCTCTGCAGTCACCTCGCGATCGTTCGTCGCTACCGACAGCTGTTTGACCTGTTGCTGACCCGGTGACAAGCGAACCAGCGGGGTCTTTGTTGCCTCGATCGCGCGTACGATCTTTTGCATGTTTGATAGCGGCGCCGCCAGCACGATACCGGCCAGCCGCGTTTCCTTGATCAAAGTCGTAAGCTCCGCAACGACGCTTTTTCGTCGAAAATTGCAGGGATGTATGAGCAACTCGCAGAGCGTCGATCGACAGCCCTGCAATGCACCTTGCTGCATCCTGATGATGTAGCCCGAACTCGGCAATTCATATGCGGCGGGATCGTCGTAAACAAGGCCAATCAGGTGGGAGCGATGGCTGGCGAGGTTGCGGGCCGACTGGTCGGGCCGGTAATTCAGTTCCGCCACCGCCTTTTCGACGCGTTCCTTCGTCGTCGATCGCACATTCGGCTCACGATTGACGACCCGCGATACCGTCTTGATGGAAACGCCTGCCAGCTTGGCAACGTCAAATATTGTGGGCTTGGATAACGACATGATGCTGTCAGCAACTGCTCGGTCTTGTTATTGCCGTCTCACCATTAGGCCTTTAGATGACAGCGCTGTCAACCTTTTCCGGTAGCTCTGTGTAGAGTCGCTGCATTACCAGTTTCGGCGTGCGATCCACCCGGAACAGGCCCCAGTGTTTCTCGGGCTCCTGCGGGTCAGGTGAGCCTTTCCACGGCTCATCGAATGCTTCGAAGACGAACGTCAGAATTTTTTCGTGCGTGGTCCATTCCAGTAACTGTTCATAGTATTTCGCCTGCAATTCTTCGGATGCATTCCATGGATCGATGCCGCGTCCGTTTGCAGTCGTGGTCCAGCCAGCCTCGGTAATGATGACGGGCTTGCCCGGGTAATGATTGACCACCGAATGATAATTCTGTTTCGTGAATTCCAGCGCATCCTCCATCGTGCGGTATTCCCATGCCGGGTAGCTGTGCACCGAAATAAAGTCGAGCTCGGCCGCGAGCGGTTCGAGTTTATAGGTCCATGGCACGTAATTTTCGCAAAACGTAACCGGTTGTGCGATCGCAGCTTTTATCCGCCGCACGTAGGCGAGCAGGTTTTGCACGGGTACCATGTGGTCAGTCCATTCGACGCTGGCTTCGTTGCCGACCGATACGGAGAACACGGCGTCTGCGTATCGCGTGGCCAGGGTAATAAGGCGACCGATCTCATTGCTGTTCTTCTGCCGATTCTGAGCGAGCGTTGCGTCGCTGAATTCCGCGCCCCACGGACAATGCGGATTACTCATTTCCGCGGCCATGTCCACGCCCAGCATAACCCTGAACTGCAATTCTTCCCGCTCGATCACGTCGAGCACGATCTCGGCGTGCCGGCTGCAATCGTACAGGCGCAGGTACTTCCAGTTCTTGGCCAGGATCAACAGGTCCTCGCGAACCTCGTCATAGGACGGAAATATGCCACTGACCGGGCTCTGGCCGTGCCGATAGCCCGAATAACAAATGGCGTTGCCGTGAGCGAGCTGCGACAGCTTAGACATATTTGGGCTTGCCGTCCTTGTCCCACAGTCCCCAGTAGGCTCCGACATCGCCTTCGGCATCGACCTTCCAGGTTTCGTCGAACGAGGAAAAATAGAAAATCTCGATGCCGTCCTGTGCGGCCCATTGATACGTGTCAATAAAATACTTGATCGCGTTCTCGAACGAGGGCACCGAGCCTTTCGTCGGCGTGCCAACATTCGGCCAGCCGGTCTCACTAATGATGACGCGCTTGCCATCGGCGACGTTCACGACGCGGCGATACATCTCCTTCATGTACAACAATGCGTGCTCAGCTGGGCAACCTTCCCAGAACGGATAGCAGTTCGCCAGAAGCACGTCGCAGGCGGCGGTGATGCGCGGGTGATCGACAAACTCGAAATAGGCATCGACGTAGCCAACTGGCACGTTGCTCACTGCATCTTTGACGCGGCGAATATAGTCGAGCAGCTCGTCTTCGGTGAGATCGCCGCGCAGCAGGACTTCGTTGCCGACCGCCAGAATATCGGCGTGGCCGGCATTGGCCACAGCGATCGCGTTGGCGATTTCCACTTCGTTTTTTTCCCGATCGTCATCGAGCCAGACGCCAACCATGGTCTGCAGGCCATTCTCTTTGGCAATGCCGGGAATCAGTTCGTTGCCTTCCTTGCAGGAAAAGGAACGCACCCAGCGAACATGGGGTTGAATGAAGGTGAGCCGTTCACGGATCTGTGCAGCGCTGATTTGTGTGCCCGGGCCCTGGCCCTCGATATAGGGGCTGAAAGAAATCCCATGGATTTTAGCCGCGAGAATCTTGCGCACCAGCGCGCGCAGGTCGTCAAGTGTCAGGCGGGAAATATCGAGTCCGGCCAAAGACAGGTTTCTCTGATAATGATTTGACATCAAAGGTCTCTGTAAAGTTTTGAGGGAATACCTAGTCGGCGAAAAGCATGTCGGGGTGTAAGAATACGTCGATACGCCTGATGCGGCCGCTGCGCGCAAACAGCGCATTGCTCTCTGCGCCCGGCAAGGCGGGTTCTACGATTTCGAGCAGCGTGCCATCGTCGCGGCTCACCGTGACGCCGGTTGCCGCGTTCTCGTCGAGCCTGTAAACGATTGGCACCTGGCACCAGGTGAATGCGAGGCCGCGGGCAAGCACCGAAATCGTCTGCCACTCGCTACCGACATCCAGATAGCGGAATGCCCGCGGGTCACTGACGAACTCACGTGCCCGCAACAGGGATGGCTGGAAGTGAACAGTACCGCCACGGACGCGCACGCCGAGTTCGCCGAACCGGCACAGAATCTCTTCTTTGACCTGGCCTGTCATACCGGGTTGTCGTGCGCCCGCATGTTTCGGCGTGTGCGAATAGGGGTCGGTCGGAAACGCGCCGTATTCGGCCGGCGTCTTGTTGAAACCGATTCCTTCGCGCACGCGGTAATATAGTTCGCCGAGCCGTCGCAGGGTGGCGGAAGCAGCATTGTTATCGATTGCCGAAAAATAGTTCTCTTGCACAGCCAACAGAAGTTTGGACACCATGTGCCAGTAGATAGAACCAAGGCCTTCGAAACCGAACATCGTCCCCGAGCGGCCAGTAAACGACTTGTGGCGAAATACCTGTTCGTACAGATTCAGCAACGCCACGCGTGATGCATCAATGGCTGTGGCGTAATCCGCGCGCAGCAAGTCCAGTCGCTTCCTCAGATCCCCTTTATTGCTGAAGTCCGCATTGAAGCGATAGCAGCCGTCGGCATCCTGCACGACGATGCGTGCGTCGCCGGTTGCCAGCATTTGCTGCAGCAGCGGGATCGCCTCGACCTGCTCGGGACTGATGCGATTTTTGTCCAGGAACCCGGGCAGGGCGCGATCCGGGTACAGCATGAAGCTCTTCTGATCGGGACGATAGATCTGACTTTCAAACAGCGCTTCGAGTACGGCGACCGCCTCGTCCGGTTCAATTGCACCCGCACTCAGTGCTGCAACCTGGCCCTCGAGCATCGGATACAAGGTATCGACAGTGATCGCATCCTCGGCAACGCCGAGCAGATTGTAGGCATGGTACAGGCCGTCGTCGCCGCGGTTCGTGCCTATGCTGTGATCGATGGCTGCGAGCGCGTTATCCAGCATAGTGACAACCGCATCCATGGGCTGCTCGACCGTGGCCGGGAAAGACGCGCGCTGGTAGATGGTTTCGCGATAGCAAGCGGCCGCTTCGCCGAGTTCGCGCAGCGACTGGAAGCGTTCTGCAGCGCTGATCGCACCACCGCCCAGCGACGGGCGCACCCTGGCCAGTGCGGTACCTGTTGCGACCAGCCAGCGGCTGACGTCCGGTGACAGCGCGAAAGACGCGGCATCGCCTGCGAGCAGGTCCTGCAGAAAGCGGACATAGCGGCGCAGGTAATAGAGCGTCACCATTGACAGCCCCTGTCCGACCAAAGCGTTATTCGCGTCGTTCCACTCCGGGCGCTGCGTATTAAGCCAGATGCCACCGTCGATAACGAGGTTGCCGAGCTTGCTGAGCAGCGGCACCAGCAGTTTCTCCAGAAGGTTGACCTGGTAAACTTCGTCGTGCTCGTTCAGCAGCAATTTGCCGTCAGCACCGATACTCGCGACGCGTTGCTCGATGCGCTCTGCCAGTGCCACGTCGTAGGTCACCGTGTGTTTCGGGTCCGCCAGCGAGTCGGCAAACGACTTGATGCGGTACGGCACGTTGGCGTAGCAGAAAATCGGCTGGCGCAGCAGCGTTTTCAGCAGCGCCGGATGAAAGTCACGGGAGAGTTCCAGCAGCTTCAGCAGGTAGATGATCTGGTGATCGCCCCAATAGCCGATATGACTCCACGGGTTATCGGGCTCTTCCACTTCCCAGTCGATTCCCTGCTTGGTGATGCGGTACGGGTTGTAACCATCCATTGTCGAGGCATTGACGAACTTCGCGATCACGTTTTCGACAAAATCCGGGTAGCTGTAAAGCAGCGCCTCCCAGTTCTGGAAAATGTCGCGCCAGTTACCTTCATAGGACAACAGGGGATTGCCATGCTCGTCTTTCAGGCGGATCGCGAACTGGTTCCAGGGACGGCTCGGGTCGCCATGGCGCCGGCCGAAAGTAATCGGCAGGTATTCATAGGCAAGCCGTTCCAATTGCGGATCCGCCTCATCCCTTACGGCCGCGAGCAGCTCGTCAAATGCGAGCCGTTCCGGTAATCGCTCGAGCAGAGCCTGGTTGCGCTGATACACATTTGCATTGAAACCGCGGATGGTTGCGGCGAAATCGCGTGCACTTACACTGTATTGATCGTCAAAAACGCCACCCCTGAGGGTGTTGAACAATACGTTCGCATAATGATGTACCGCGACGTTTTCTTCTGCTGTGGCCTGGAACGCGTCACCGCCGCCCATGATGCGCGCCAGTCCCTGGTTGCCGCGTTCGATTGATACTGCTATTGCTTCGCTTACGGCAGCTGGATTTCTCAACTGCTTCCGCAACGCCACGGCATCTGCCTGGCTCTGCTCAAGGTTGGCAACAATTTGCCATCGCTCCGTTGTCCGCGGTGCCAGCTCTAGTCTTTGGTTGACGAGGTAGGCGGCGCGCACGCCGCGCCTGCGGTCTTCCTGCTGCAACACATCGCCTGCGCGAAAACTCTGCAGCTGCGTCGACGATAACAGCACGTTCGGGTGATCGAGACCGAGGCAGAATGCGGTCGTCGCCTTCAGGGACTCACTGGGTTCGGCGCGATCGGTGATGCCGGAGTAGAGCGTCAGGAAGGCAAGGCCGGTCGCTGCGTCCAGTTCAGACCACTTGTAGGCGTCAACAAGATTGCTGGTATTGCTTTGTGCGAAAAGCGGAGTACCGGCTGGCAGGATGTTTTGCAGTCCGTCGATGATGTCGGCGCTGACGCTTTGCTCATCCAGATTTTGCAGTTCGCATTGGCGTACAAACCCGTATTCGTTACTGCTGGTCCAAGCGTAGCGAAATGCGAGCTTCAGGTCGTGGTTGATTTCCTCGAAACACAACTTGTTGCCCAACAGGTTTTTGTACAGGTTGCGATTCGTTGAGTAGCGGCCGTAGTGTGCACCATTGAAGGGCTCCCAGACCTGCGAGTTATTCTTCTTGCGAACGCGCAGAATCGTCTTGCTGCCGGTATGCGGCGCACTGTCGTGGATCTTGTCGACTGTGACGTATGGAAACAATGCCGTTGCAGGCGATATCCGTCCGGCGGTCAGTCCACCGGTAGACGAGATGAACATCCAATGATCGACACTGGAAATGACACTGATAAAGAACGGCGCCATGCGGTCGACGTTGCGGATAGCGTAAAAGCGTTCGCTGCCGATGTCCGTGAATTCGCCGGTTACGGTGCTGTCGACTTTGCTCACGGTGCGTCCACCAGCAGCAGTGCGCCGAACAGTCCGGCATCGATCCAGCCGCGGTCTTTCGGCCCGCTGGGCACGTTCTCCGAGCCGATGAAATTCTCGCGTAACTCGCTGCCATCGTTGTCGCAATAGGCCAGCATGAGTCCGATTATTTTTCCGGCCGCCAGCGTAACGGGAACGTTGTCGTGCGAATCGTCAACATAACTGTCGGCGTATACGTCGAGCGCTACTTCCCATACGACGAAATCGTCGTGTTGGCGCCAGCGGCTGCTGACGTGATCCGAGTAGTTGCGCGCCTGCCTGTCGGTGCCTATGTCAATGGCCTGGTTGTCCAGCGACAGGTGATAGGCGAACGCATTGTGGTTGTACTGGTGATCGCCACCCGAAAAATCCTCGTCGAGGAAAATCTCGAGACAGTCGTCGTCCCAGTACTGCACGAGCGGGTCGCGATGCCTGTCGATCAGAACGTCATCGACGATTTCGGCCAGGACGTAAATGCGATTTTCGTCCCACACGATCTTGTAACGGCCCTGGAAATCCTGCGCAGTGTATTCGGGCCCCAACCAGCGCTGGTCCAGAGCACGCCACTCGGCTGCTGTCCAGATCGTTTCGTTGGCGATGCCATCAACTGTGAGCGGTGCGGGCGCTTTGGGTGCACGGTATGTGCTGCGACCTTCCTCGTGAGTCACATCTTCCGCCACCGCGAGCGATATGCTCGCCATTCCGACAAGTGCAAGCACGAGCCGAAATACTACTCCGCAAGTGGTCATCAGGCTCTCCGAGCCGGCGGCGGCGCCGCAGGCGCTGCGCGGAGCGACCAGAACGCCGGTATGCAGCCGCAAATCAGTCGCTCGCAGGCGGCACGCATGCGCGTAATGTCGAAGTCGGCAGTTTGCATTGGGGTCCCCAAAACACGGTTTTCTTGTTCTCCTGAGCGAAACTATAATGGAAGTTGACAGCGCTGTCATCTCTGGGGTGCAATAACGACAGCCGCATCGCCAGCCAGATGATTGATAGACATGATGCGGTCCACCGAGGGTCGGCTCGCCATCGGTGTATTGCTTGAGACGTGCTGAATCACAGGATATCTGCTGATCTGAGAATGGCTTCTTTCGCGCGCCGAAGATTCTCGACGGCCGGCTCACCCATCGCGAGTGCAAGTGCAACGTGCAACGCATCCAGCAAAGCAAGATGGGCCAACCGGGAGCTCATCGGTGTGTAGACATTGCTGTCTTCCGCCGAATGGCATGGAAACACCAGCCTGGCGCCGGCCGCCAACCCGGAGTCCGGTTCGGTTATAGCGATAACGATGGCACCGTTTTCCCGGGCGAGTTTTGCAATGCGCTGCAATTCCCGTGACCTGCCGCTTCGTGACGCGATGACCACGACGTCATCTCGGTTCGCGATAGCCGCGAACTGCAGGCACGTAGGCAAGTCCGTCAGCGCCGAGCACGGAATACCCAAGCGAAAGAATTTGTGGCAAGCATCACTGGCGACGTGTCCGGAGGCGCCGAGTCCGACAAAGACAATCTGCCGGGCGGTCAGCATCGCTGCTACGGCATCCTCGAACGGCATCGACGTAGCGCGGGCCCGGACCTCGATCAGTGAACGAATCGACGCGTCCATAACTTTCGATACCGCGTCGACCGCCGTATCGTCCTTGCTGACGTCACGATGCACATAGATAGCCGGATGACTCAGCGATTCCGTGAGTCGAAGCGTGAAATCGCGAAAACCGGCGAGGCCCAGGTGTCGACAAAAGCGGATGACCGTCGGCTCGCTGGTCCGGCAGGCCATAGCGACGCCGGCGAGCTTCGATTTGGCGGCTCGTCGCGGATGGTCGAGGACCCAGCGCGCGACCCGCTGTTCGGCCCGGCTGAGGTCGGGCAGGCGATGTTGGATCTGTGTCAGCATGCGACAAAATTACAGAAACGTAGTGTAATTGTCCATATAGATACGCTTTTGGCCCAATAAATTGTAGTAAACTTTCAACCCTTGAGATGGAGGCCCCATGGCCAAACTATTGCCGGTCGACGAATTCGACCTGGTTATTTTCGGCGGTACCGGCGACCTGGCGATGCGCAAGCTGCTGCCCGCGTTGTTTCACCGCGACTGCGATGGCCAGTTCAACGCGGCCAGCCGCATCATCGCGGTCGGACGAAGCGCGCTGGACACCGATGCGTATGTCAGCCAGGTGAAAGCGGCGCTGCAAGCAAGCATGGCAGGCGGAAATTTCCGGGCGAAGCAATGGCAGTCGTTTCGCAAACGTATTCACTACGTCGAAGCGGATGCCGTCGCGCCGAAAAAATGGCTTGCACTGGTCGATCTGTTGCGCGGTTACGAGGAACGCATACGCGTGGCTTACCTCGCGATGGCGCCCGGCATGTTCGGCGCCGTAGCGAAGGGGCTGAAACTGAACGGATTGATAACGGACCAATGCCGAATTGTTTTGGAAAAACCGCTCGGACACGATCTCGCCTCCGCGTCCGAGATTAACGACAGCGTCGGAGAATGTTTCGCCGAAAACCAGATCTATCGCATCGATCATTACCTCGGCAAGGAAACGGTGCAAAACCTCTTGGCGCTGCGTTTCGCGAACTCGCTGTTCGAACCGCTTTGGCGGCGCGGTGCCATAGATCATGTGCAGATCACTGTCGCGGAGGAGCTCGGGGTCGGTGGAAGGATCGAGTTCTACGATCGCGTCGGCGCACTGCGCGACATGGTGCAGAATCACTTGCTGCAATTGTTGTGTCTGACAGCAATGGAAAGCCCCTCGAGCCTGCACCACGACGCTGTACGCGATGAAAAGATCAAGGTTCTGAGAGCCCTGCGCCCGATAAACGGAGAAGGCGTCCGTAGCAGCACAGTGCGTGGCCGATACGCTGCCGGTGCGATCAAAGGCGAAGCCGTCCCTGGCTATTCCGAGGAGCTGGGCGATGCGGACAGCGACAGTGAAACCGAAACTTTCGTCGCACTGAAAGTCGAAATCGATAACTGGCGCTGGTCGAACGTGCCGTTCTATCTGCGAACCGGCAAGCGACTAAAGGAAAAGCACTCGGAGATCGTTGTGCAGTTTCAGGACGTCCCGCATTCTATTTTTCCGGAACAGGCCTTCAACGTATCGCCGAACCGCCTGACCATCCGGCTGCAACCGGACGAGGGCGTCAAATTGTCGGTCATGGCGAAAGAACCCGGCCCCGGCGGCTTCGAGCTCCGACCGGTGTCCCTGGACCTGAGTTTCGAAGAGACTTTCGGCCTGCGTTACCCGGACGCATACGAGCGCCTGCTGATGGAAGTGCTGCGGGGCAACCCGGCCTTGTTCATGCGCCGCGACGAGGTGGACGCAGCATGGCAGTGGATCGATACCATTATCGATGGCTGGACCGCATCCAGGCAAAAGGTCGAGTCTTACGTCGCGGGTTCGTGGGGACCCGTTGCGTCGTCGATGCTGCTCGACCGCGACGGTAGGGCCTGGCACCCGGAGAGCTGATCCGTGATGGAGCAATGTTTCCCGGATCGCGATGCGGCAGCGTCCGCCGTCGCAGTACGCATCGAAAGTGCACTGCAACGGCAGCTTGCCAGCAGGGCCAAAGCATCTTTCGTCGTCAGCGGCGGCAGCACACCGGCGGCAACTTTCACGCAGCTGGCGCAGAAAGACATGGCATGGCGGCAGGTGCAGGTTCTTCTTAGCGATGAGCGATGGGTTTCGCCGGAGCACGCCGACAGCAACGAGAACATGCTTCGCGAGCGGCTGATCACGTCCAGCGCGACATCTCTGCGACTGCTGCCGTTTTACGCGGATGGCACGTCCGTCGAGGATCGGTGTGCGGTCATGGAGAAAGCCATTCGCAAGCTGCCGCTGCCGTTCGCATGCGCACTGCTCGGAATGGGCGAAGACGGGCATTTTGCGAGCTTGTTTCCGGGCACCAGTAATCTGCGCCTGGGTCTCGATCCGGATTCCGACACGCTGTGTATCCCGGTGACTACCGGTAGCAGTCCATACAATCGAATCAGCCTGACGCTTGCCGCATTGCTGATGAGTGAAGAGATCATGCTGCTCGCGTATGGCGAAAAAAAGCGCGCAGTTATCGCACAGGCTGCTCGGGGAGAATCCGACTTGCCCGTTTCGCACCTGTTGAAGCAACAGCGCACACCTGTGCGAGTTTTCTGGGCTCCGTAGTCCGCGCCGATCATGAGGTTAGGTAAATGAATTCAACGATCCAGGAAGTCACCGAGCGCATCAGGGCGCGAAGCGAAGATACCCGCACGGCATATCTGGCGAAGATTCGCCAGGCCGGCGAGGAGGGTCCGATGCGGCATACTTTGTCCTGCAGCAACCTGGCGCATGGCATGGCGGCCTGCGGGAAGTCGGGCAAAGCCGCTTTGGCCGGTTCGCGAGTGGCGAATGTAGGCATCGTTTCGGCTTACAACGACATGCTGAGCGCTCACCAGCCATTCGAGTCCTACCCTGCACGCATTCGCGCGGCAGCAGAATCCGAAGGCGCGGTCGCGCAGTTTGCCGGCGGGGTTCCCGCCATGTGCGACGGCATTACCCAGGGACAGGACGGTATGGACCTGTCTTTGTTCAGTCGCGACGTTATTGCGCTGTCTACTGCCATTGCGCTTTCGCACAACATGTTCGACGCAGCAGTCTGTCTTGGCATTTGCGACAAGATCGTGCCCGGCCTGCTGATAGGCTCTTTGTCCTTCGGCCACCTGCCGGTGGTCTTCATTCCGGCAGGGCCGATGGTGTCAGGACTTTCGAACAAGGAAAAAGCGCAGGTTCGCGAGGACTTCGCGGCCGGCCGGGTCGGGCGGGACGAACTTCTGGCTGCGGAATCCGCCTCGTATCACGCGGCCGGTACCTGCACTTTCTACGGCACCGCGAATACGAACCAGATGATGATGGAGTTCATGGGCCTGCAATTGCCCGGCGGTTCATTCGTGAATCCTGGAACCGAACTTCGCGACCTGCTGACGGATGAAGCAGTACGGGTATCGCTTTCGCTCACGCATCTCGGCGATCACTACACGCCTATCGGCGAGATCGTCGATGAGAAGGCGATTGTGAATGGCATCGTCGGATTATTGGCGACCGGCGGTTCCACGAATCACACCATTCACCTGGTTACGATTGCTGCGGCCGCCGGGGTCAAGATCGACTGGAGTGACATCGCCGACCTGTCAGCCGCTGTTCCGCTGCTCGCGCGCGTGTACCCGAATGGCCTCGCCGACGTGAATCATTTTCACGCCGCCGGCGGACTCGGTTTCGTTATCGGGCAGTTGCTGGATGCGGGGCTGTTGCACGAAGATGTGGCAACGATACTTGGCCCGGGCTTGAGCCGATTTCGCCAGGAACCGTTTGTCGACAAGAATCGCATTGCGTGGCGTCCTGCTGCGGCGGAATCCCTCGATGCGGAGATCGTGAGACCCTTCGGCAAGCCGTTCGCAGCGGAAGGCGGGCTGCGTGTCCTGGACGGCGAGATCGGGCGGGCAATCGTCAAAATTTCGGCTGTCGAGGAGCGTTTTCGCAGCATTCGTGCGCCGGCCCGGATTTTTCACAGCCAGGAAGAACTTGTCGAGGCGTTTAACGCCAACGAACTCGAAGAAGATTTCGTTGCGGTACTGCCGGGGCAGGGACCGCAGGCCATCGGCATGCCGGAACTGCATAAACTGACGCCCTATCTTGCTGTACTCCAAGGCCGCGGCCGCAAAGTGGCGTTGCTTACCGACGGGCGCATGTCAGGTGCATCCGGCAAGGTACTGGCCGCGATCCAGGTGTCACCGGAAGCGGCGGCCGGCGGAGCTATCGGCAAGCTTCGTGACGGCGACATCATTGAGATCGACGCGGAGGAAGGAATACTGAGCGCGACCACGAATGATGATTTCCAGAAAAGGGCGGCAATGGAGGTCGACTACACGGCGAGCCGCATCGGCATGGGGCGTGAACTGTTCGCAGCCTTCAGGGAAAAGGTCAGCAGCGCCGAATCCGGTGCGTCCATTTTCGGGC
>Ga0224505_10001926_pt1 | contig 12615 bp, 16 predicted proteins | sample SF_Jan12_sed_USG_FD_169102 | JGI IMG/M metagenome (GOLD analysis project Ga0224505, IMG submission 169102) | Sediment microbial communities from San Francisco Bay, California, United States - SF_Jan12_sed_USGS_4_1 | ecosystem: Environmental > Aquatic > Marine > Sediment | place: USA: California...
TGTATAACATGAGCTTTCAAGCGCCAAACAGCTGTTTCAAAAACACAACAAATGTGGCAAGAAATAGACGACAGGAAACTATCTACAACGATACACGCCCTGATTATTATGGAAAAATTCATATTCCTGACAGTTATTTTTTAGCACAAAATTTGCGTTAACAGTCTGGATCAAAGTCCTAGGCGAACACAATAACATGCCTTCTATGCACAGCAAGCTTTCACAGCCATTGATTTTCAACCTTCTTCTGACGGCCCTGCTCTCTATCACCCTTACCGGTTGTCAAGGGTTTCAGCCCAAGACTCCCGGAGAACTGGCAATGGCGGATCAGGATTTCATGGGAATCTGGGAGGCCTATAATCACTGCATGACTGAATACGACATTCAGCACATGCATGCCAGTCTTCATATATTAGATTCCGCCCCAAAACCGATCTCACTCAACGACTCCCCCATTCCCGTGCCAAAATTTTTAAAAAAAGTATCTGCAGCCAGAAACTCCAGGCTCGCTGTAGATCCACGAGCCATGGCCGCCTCCTGTTCCATCCATCTTGCTGAAGTGGCCCAGCAATCGGCTGACTGGCATACGGCACTTCAGACCTTTCAGTCAATCATCAAAAATTACCCAGAGCCTCAGTATGCCTTCTATGTCACCAAAGCCAATCAGGCGATGGAGGAATTCTCTTCAGTCCGCCCCGCATCACTTGCCTCTCACGACGCCTTGGTTCGTTAAGGCGCCATCGGCACCTTTTTCTTTCTCTACGTTACGGTTCCTGGATCCGCTTTTAAACAAAGCCAAAACAATTATTTCCGCAGGCCGATCGCCGACCGATACGCCTACGAGATGACCCATGCAGAAAAGGAAATGAAAGAAGAATGACTAAGAAGCTAGAGAAGTTGCTTGCTTTTGGGTTTATTAGGCTGGCATTCATCGCATTGGCACATCCGACGCAACGCGGTGTACGAATACAGGCCGGTATCATGCCCGTCGCTCCATTTAAATCGAAACGCATATCGCCCAACCGGCTCGATATCCTGCAATAAAATGAGGAGGGGAATAGAGTCAGGCTTAATGCGCAACTCACCGGTCCACTCGTCCGTGCAGGCCGCACAAGGACAATGTTGTCGCAAATACCGGACAGGATAGACCCCTTGATGCCCATCACTCCACGTGATGCCCAACACCCCCTTATCCAGCCATTCCATATCTGTAGGTTCAAGAGAGGCTTGAGAAGTCATACCCCAATATCCTTATGAGTTGGTATCCTAGGATACCCATTGTTCAAATCTCGGAAGTGATTTTCCAACAACAGTTTGAAAATACGCCTCAATGGCTTCCTCCACTTCAATCCGGACCGTCCCGATCGCTTTCAATCGAGAAAGGCTGGCCATGGGGAGGCGTCGAGCCTGTTCAATAAATGCCAGACTTCCCTTGGAAATAGACAGCACCCGTCCCACCCCCCGTTGACCACACTGATCACAGACCATCCCCCCTAATCGAGGGGAAAACCACTGAGGCCTATTGGGAGGAGCACTATTCCCACATTCCGTGCAACGGTCAATTTGTGGACGAAACCCCGTATAACCCAATACATGAATTTGAAATAATAACGTGGTGAGTGCCAGATCCCGGTCAGGAAGTAATGTTTCCAAACTATACACCAGAGCTGCATACATCTCCGGATTAGGATCACGATCGGCCGTGATCATTTCCACCATACGTACCATCTTGGCGGCTGCGCCCATGACGCCCAGGTCTTCCCGTATGGATTTAAAGTTTTTAACCAGATCTATTTGACTAATTTGCCCCAAGGCGTCGGGAGTTTTTTGAAACAGGGTAACATCAACAATCCCAAAAGGCTCAAGCACCCCACCAAATCGTGTTTTCATCCGACGAGCCCCACGAGCCGCGCCTCGAATTTTCCCCAGATCATGAGAATAGAATGTCACGATCCGGTCAGCATCACCCCATCGTTGACTTCGAAGAATGACCGCGCGGGTTCTTAAGAGCGGCATGGAAACTCCACCAGAAATGTCCGCACGTCAGAATTGAGCACTCATGTGCTTAGCACCCATCTTCATCCATAGCCCAGTTCGGTCAACACCTGGACATTATCGCGCCATCCTTCCTGCACTTTCACCCACATCCGCAGATAAATCTTCATACCGAACAGGCGTTCCATATCTATCCGCGCACTTTGCCCAATTTCCTTGAGGCGCATGCCTTTTTTCCCGATAACAATTCCTTTTTGACTGGCTTTTTCTACCAGAATAACAGCCCGAATGGTGGTAAGGCCTTTTTCCTCCTCAAATTGTTCAATGAGCACGCCCACGGCATAAGGCAATTCGTCGTAAGTCTGTTCCAGCACTTTTTCACGAATGATCTCCCCGGCCATATGACGCATGGGCTGGTTAGTCAAAAAATCCTCGTCATACATCAAGTCCGGACAGGAGGGAAGACAGGCAAAGGTCAATTCGACTAATCGGGGGATATTCAGCCCGGTTTTGGCCGAGATGGGCACAATCTCTGTCCAGGGGAACCATGTGCGGTACTGGTCGATAAGCGGTAGTAACCGGGATTTGGCCACAGCATCGGCTTTATTCAATAACAGAAAAACTCCTTGAAATGGTCGTTCCCGATGAGCCTCTGTTACTTGCTCCATCACATACCGGTCTCCAGGACCTGGCGCCACCTGACTATCCACGATCATATAGACGACATCGGATTGCGTCAGGGTACCTAACGCCGATTGCACCATTTGGGTATTGAGTCGATGATGGGGCGTATGCAGGCCTGGCGTATCGACCAGAATCAGCTGTCCCTCCGGATAATGACCGACCCCTAAGATGAGGTTTCGGGTCGTTTGAGGTTTATCAGAGACGATGGCGATCTTTTCACGCACCAACGCATTGAGCAGAGTCGACTTGCCGACATTTGGACGACCAAGAATAGCTAACTGACCTGATTTCATAAAATAGCTCTCAAAAATGAAAAAACTGCTAGAAGATTAAAAGGAAATTATGATGGGTCGAAGGGATGTGCCGCAAGAACCGGCGCGCCTAGGGTCTAGCTGTAATTGAGGAAGGAGCAGGTTCCACAAACTGATAAACCACCTCCCCCTGCCGGACCATGCCCAGGCGATTACGGGCCAACTCTTCCAGCCGCTGTGGATCCCGTTGAATGCGGGTGATGTCTTCTTGGATGGCAGCATTAATGTCTTCCAATTGCTTGATCTGCTCAGTCAGATGCTGACGCGTCTCTCGCATATGAAAGTATAAGGGCAACCCATTGGAATTAAAAAACATGGTCCCGGTCAGCACACTCATTACCAAAAACGCCCCGACCAATGGCAGGCGATTGAATAGATCCCCCCAAAACCCGGTGGACGCCCGTTTTTTATTATTGGACCGCATAACTGAGGATTACGATTTTACAGGAAGGACAGCTTTACCGCGATACAAAGCGGCTGAGCCTAAGGCCTCCTCGATTCTCAGAAGCTGATTGTATTTGGCTAAACGATCCGTACGGGACAAGGACCCCGTTTTAATCTGACCGGCATTTAACGCCACTGCGAGATCAGCAATTGTCGTATCCTCAGTCTCCCCGGATCGGTGTGACACAATAACCCCATATCCCGCTCGTTGAGCCATGCGCATGGCCTCGATCGTTTCCGTCAGCGTGCCGATTTGATTCACTTTGATCAGGATGGCATTCCCGATGCCTTCACGAATACCCCGCCCTAAGAATTCGACATTGGTGACAAATAAATCATCGCCCACGAGCTGAACACGATCACCAATTTGGTCCGTTAACTGTTTCCAGCCGGCCCAATCACTTTCATCAAGCCCGTCTTCAATCGAGACGATCGGATACTGCTTGACCAGCCTGGCATAATACTCAACCAGTTCCCCTGAGGACATTTTGGGTTTGCTCGCATTGCGCAAATGATACATCTTTTTTTCAAAAAACTCACTTGCCGCCGCATCAAGCGCCAGGACCACATCTTTCCCTGCTCGATACCCGGCTTGGGCAATGGCTTGTAAAATGTAATCCAGGGCTTCTTCATTCGATCGAACCGCAGGGGCAAATCCACCTTCATCCCCGACGGCCGTGCTCATGTTTTTGGATTTCAAAATGGTCTTGAGATGGTGAAAGATCTCTGTCCCCATCCGGAGAGCTTCTCGAAAACTTGCCGCCCCGACCGGCATGATCATGAATTCCTGCAGATCCAGCCCGTTATCGGCATGTGCCCCACCATTGATAATATTCATCATGGGAACCGGCAATTCCCGCGCAGAGACACCGCCCAAGTATCGAAAAAGCGGAATACCGAGTTCCTGGGCAGCAGCCCGGGCAACAGCTAACGACACCCCAAGGGTGGCATTGGCCCCTAACCGGGTCTTACCTTTGGTTCCATCCAGTTGGATCAACCGTGAATCGATGCTCACCTGATCCTGGGCCTCGAGGCCACGGAGAGCCGGCAGCATACGCTTTTGAATGCCCGCTAAGGCTTTGGAGACGCCTTTGCCCATCCATTGTTTTTTATCCCCATCCCGTAATTCCAGGGCTTCTCGCGTCCCTGTTGAGGCTCCGGAAGGGACAGCCGCGCGACCGGACATGCCACTGGCCAAGTGTACGTCTACTTCAACCGTTGGATTCCCGCGAGAATCCAGAATCATCCGTGAGGTGATGTCCTGAATAAGACTCATAAAAGAAAAAATTCCTTATGGATCGTGAGTAAAAATGGCCCTCTCGTATACCTTGTACCCTGAGACGGGCCTTAGATCAAGATGTGAGGTGATGTTTCAACAGGGTATTGACCTTACCAGGATTGGCTTTTCCCTGTGAGGCCTTCATCACCTGCCCGACCAAAAAGCCTAGTACCGTTTCCTTGCCGGATCGATATTGCTCTACTTGCGCCGGATACTGAGCCAGGACCTCTTCAATAATCTTCCCTAGAATTCCTTCATCGGAAACCTGAAGCAGGCCTTTCTCCTTGACTAAGGCACCCGGCTCTTTCCCGCTTGCATAGAATTCGGGGAAGAGATCTCGCGCAACTTTCAAACTGACCGTCCCCGCTTCCACTAGCTGTAAGAGTTGAACCAATCGTTCAGGGCTCACAGCGGAAGATTCCGGAGTGGTTCCCGCCGTATGAAGCTCACGAAGTAATTCCCCCATGACCCAGTTACTAACGGTTTTGGGGTGAGGGAACAGTTTTACGCACGATTCAAAATAGTCGGCCAGACTTTTCGAATCGGTCAGAACCTTTGCATCGTACTCGGGTAACTGATAATCCTTCACAAAGCGCTGCAAGCGAGCGCCAGATAATTCTGGAATCGTGTGACGCAACGTCTCAATCCACTCAGGCTCCACGTTGACGGGCAACAAGTCCGGGTCGGGAAAATACCGGTAGTCATGCGCTTCTTCTTTACTCCGCATGACCGCCGTTTGCCCTTTCTCCACATCCCATAAGCGGGTCTCCTGACGAATCATCCCACCTTCCGTCAACACTTCGGCCTGCCGGGAAATTTCAAAATCCAGCGCATCTTTGGCGAAACGGAAGGAGTTAATATTCTTTAACTCCACCTTGGTTCCAAGCACATCCTGTCCCTGAAGACGAAGCGACACATTCGGCTCGCAACGGAAACTTCCCTGTTCCATATTCCCATCACACACCTCAAGATCCACCAAGAGATCACGCAGGGCTTTTAAATAGGCATCCACCTCTTCAGAAGAGTGGAGGTCGGGTTCGGTCACAATTTCTAACAAGGGAGTTCCCGCCCGGTTTAAGTCCACCCCGCTGCCTTCTGCATGCGCATCATGAACATTTTTCCCCGCATCTTCTTCCAAATGCGCTCGACGAATGCGAACCCGCTTCCCTTCTCCATTGACCGCAATATCCAGCCAACCTGGTCCACAGATCGGCAGATCATATTGCGAAATTTGATAGCCCTTCGGCAGATCGGGGTAAAAGTAATTTTTCCGTGAAAATTGATTCGTGAGGGTGATCTCGCAGTGAAGTGCTAAGCCCGTGCGAACAGCCATTTCCACCGCACGTTGATTGAGCACCGGCAAGCTCCCAGGCAATCCCAGACACGTTGGACACACTTGGGTGTTTGGCGGAAGTCCGAATGAGGTGGGACAGCCACAAAACAATTTGGTCTTCGTCTGGAGTTGAGCATGCACTTCAACTCCAATAACAGGTTCATACGCCATAATGCGGAGGGACACTCCTCTCGATTCCGTCTTGAAACGAACTTAATCCAGGGACTTCATTTCCCGCTCGCGGCGCATCGCGTCACGACCGGCCTCTAAGGCTTCACGCACGGCGCAGGAAATTTCTTCCACCAGTTCCCGGCCTCGACCAACCACATCTTCCACGGCATCCGTCGCCCGCTCTTTTAAATCTCGCAAATCTTCACCCGTCCGCCTAGCATACCCCGTGATCCGTTCACGTGATTCTCGACCCGGTTGAGGGGCTAACATGATCGCCGTCACGGCGCCCAACAACGCCCCGCTTAAAAACGCCAATGCGACCGAGCCAGCCGATGCACCCGAATGATTAGTCGCCATAAGATGGTCCTCCTTCTTGCTCTTTATGAACACGTTTTCTCACTGTTGCCGACGCAGCTTTGAGTCCGGCAAGCAAACTGGTGAAGCCCACCAACATTGCACCTCCTTTTCCACGAACGGCTTGATGGACATGATTCACCGTTTGTCCGACATCTCCCATTGCATTCAAAAAAATTGTCGCTCGGTCAATGCCCAGCTTGGCTTGATCAGTCAGCCTGCGGGTATTTTCGTAGGTTCCCTTGACGTCTTTTAATATTCCCGGCAATTCATGGTTAAGTCGAATGAGCAATCGCTCAGATTGCCCAACGGTTCGTTTGACTTGCAGAATCGTTGGAACCAGATAGCCCACCAATACCACAAAAGCCACTGCGATGATGATCGCTGCCAGATCTACCATACCTTGCTATCCTTTCATGACCGAATCACGGGTCGCTTCGTTCGCCAGTTTGTGGCTTGTTCATAGGCATACGCCGCGCGTAAGACTATGGACTCTTCAAACCGACGTCCCACCATTTGCAACCCGATAGGTAGTCCCATTGTACTAAATCCACAAGGGACAGAAATAGCGGGAAGTCCGGCTAAACTCGCTGGAATGGTATAAATGTCAGACAAATACATCTGCAAAGGATCTTCCAACCGTTCCCCTAATTGAAAGGCCGTGGTCGGCATGACAGGGCTCACCAAAAGATCGACCTCCTGGAACACGGCATCAAAATCACGCTGAATCAAGGTTCGAACCGCTTGGGCTTTTCCGTAATACGCCTCGTAGTACCCGGCACTCAGCGCATACGTCCCCAACATAATGCGCCGCTTCACTTCAGGCCCGAACCCTTGGGAACGTGTGCTCCGGTACATCTCTGCCAATTCTCTCGATTCCTTGGCCCGAAAGCCATACTTGACGCCGTCATAGCGAGCCAAGTTGGAACTAGCCTCTGCCGTCGCCAGGAGATAATAGGTCGCGATAGCCCGTTCGGTAGAAGGCAAGGTCACTTCTTGAATTTTTCCACCTAGCTCCTGCAATACCTGGATGGCCGCCTGAACGCTCTCGAAAACTTCAGGATCAAGACCTTCAGAAAAATACTCCTGTGGCACCCCGATAATCAGCTTCTTCACATCTTTCTTTTTGACCGCTTTCGTGAAATCCGGGACTTCCCGATTGGCAGAGGTGGAATCCATTGGGTCAAATCCGGCAATGACATTCAGCAGGATAGCGGCATCCGTGACGGTTTTGGTAATGGGGCCGATTTGATCTAAGGACGAAGCGAAGGCTATCAAACCATACCGGGACACCCGCCCATAGGTCGGCTTGAACCCCACAACCCCGCAACAGGCGGCAGGCTGTCGAATGGACCCACCGGTATCGGAACCCAAGGCCGCTACACATTCATCTGCCGCCACGGCTGCCGCTGACCCTCCACTGGACCCTCCGGGGATAAATTTTTGATTCCATGGATTCCTGGACGGCCCGAACGCTGAATGTTCCGTGGAAGAACCCATGGCAAATTCATCCAGATTGGTTTTGCCCAGGATTAAGGGTTGATGGGGTCTCAGACTTTCCATGACCGAGGCGTTATAGGGAGGAACAAAGTTTTGCAACATTCGAGACCCACAGGTCGTCCGGATCCCCTCCGTACAAATATTATCTTTGATTCCTAGCGGCATAGCCATCATCGGTTGCGTTTTGCGCCAGGCCAGGAGCCCGTCATCAATAGCTTTGGCTTGTTGCAGAAGCGTCTCTTTCGGAGTCAGCGTAATATAGGCCTTAATTTTCGGTTCCACCTGATTGAGTCGGAGCAAATACGACCGGGCAATTTCTACAGCAGTGACTTCGCCAGCGGTGAATTTATCCTGAAGCTCTTTTAACGTGAGTTTAAACAGAGACATGAGAAACCGGTTAATGCGGTGAGTGGATAAATACGGAGATTGAAAGAGTTACGCTTTCAATCAGAGGGAACGGTTTCAAACGGAAGTTGCCACCCTGATTCTATTCTGATGATCGACTTGAATAATTTTTGGCGCATGCCGCTTGGCTTCTTCGTCATTGAAGAATTCATAACAAAAAATAATGACTTTATCCCCGACCACCCCTAGCCTGGCCGTCGGACCATTCAAAACGATCTCGCCTTCGCCACGCGCACCAGGAAGCGCATAGGTGGAAAACCGTTCCCCGTTATTCAGATTGGATACCATCACGGCTTCAAAGGGCAGGATTCCCGCCTTTTCCATCAGTTCTTCATCAATCGTTAAACTGCCCTCATATTCAAGGCTGGACCCCGTGACTGTCGCCCGGTGAATTTTACAACGTAAGAGTTGTCGATACATATTTAATTCCTAACCTTCTTCATGATCAAACCGATCATTCCCTGTTATGAACTTATTCTTTACTTTCCTAAAATTTTGGGGACCACAAAAAATCCATCATGTGACTCTGGAGCATTAGCCAGCGCTTTATCCAACGGCAAACACTCTCGTGGGGTATCCTCACGTAACCCCGTTTCTTCGCTGGCGACAGAAGCTGTCGGAGGGACACCTTCAGTCGAAACCGCCTGCAAATGATCGACATACGTTAAGATATGGCTCAATTGTTCGGCGAACCTGGCTTTTTCCGCTTCGGCCAATTCCAATCTTGCCAATTGTGCGACATGTTCAACTTCTTTCTGGGAAATTGAGGCCATTTCTACCCTTTGGATTCAGAAATAAAAAAATGTGAGGGACACGCAACGAAAAAACCACGCAATTCAACAAGTATTTCTACCATGAATTTCGCATAAAAAGCTACTCACGAAAAGGGTTTGACCCGCGTTGCGTAATACTGAACTCAAAGAAATGGCAGGGTTGGAAGCCGGTTCCCAGGCAAGCGTAATCACCGGTAGAGCTTAGGTATCAGAAGAAAGAAAGCCTTCGTCCGCAAAACTCACATAGCGCCCATCACCAATGACAATATGGTCCAACACCCGGATACCCAGGATTTCCCCCGCCGCCATGAGACGACGGGTCAAGGCATGATCTTCTTCACTGGGATGAGGATCACCGCTGGGATGATTATGGACAAAGATCACAGCCGCCGCAGATTCTCTTACCGCCAGATTAAAGACTTCCCGTGGATGAACAATACTCACCGTCAAGCTTCCCTCGGAGATGGTCATATCCCGGATGAGGCCATGCTTAGCATCCAGCAACAGAGCCTTAAAAACCTCATGCCGGAGATCGCGTAAAAGAGGATAGTAATGCTGAAAAATATCCTGGCTTTGACGAATCCGCAATCCGGCAGTTAACGGGATGGCCAACGCCCGTTTTCCCAATTCAACGGCTGCAAGAATTTGGGCTGCCTTAGCGGGACCAATTCCCGGGACCACACAGAGTTCTTGTAAGCTTCGATTGGCCAAGCCTCGCAATCCTTCCAGCCGGACAAGTAAGTCCAGCGCGACATCCACCGCCGACGAATCAGGCCTGCCTATTCGCAAAAGGATGGCTAACAGTTGAGCATCCGATAAGCCCTGAGGACCTTTACTCAGAAGCAGTTCACGAGGACGTTCATGTTCCGGCCAGGATTGAATCCCTTTTTTGATTTGGGGGTATTTCATATTGGCAGAGCGACGAAAACCATCACACGAATGCCCTCCACTATACGCAGCATTTTTTCACGCCGTCAAAAATCCCCTCGAGCCCCACTACACTCCCGTTCATTCCAGATTGTTGGGATTTCCAAAACTATGATATGGTCCCCTCGAACATGAGCACATCTTCCATCCGGGTCATTGCAGGACAATTAAAAGGGCGAAGAATTCCCACCCTTTCCGGGCGAACCACCCGTCCGACGTCTCAACGGGCCAGGGAAGCACTTTTTTCGATCCTGGGTGATCAGATTCAGGGAGCCACCATGGCCGATCTGTTTGCAGGGACAGGAGCCGTTGGACTGGAAGCGTTAAGCCGGGGAGCTGCCAAGGTGCTGTTTGTTGAACAAAATCCTATTGCCGGGGACAGCATTCAGCGCACGCTCACCCAATTCAAGATTTCGGCCTCAAACCGGGTATTGACTGAAGATGTGTCACTCGCCATACAAAATTCAATTTTGGTAGGATGGGCCCCATTCGACATAATATTTATGGACCCGCCTTATCGGCTCCCGAATATTCAAGAGCTCTTGCGTCAAATAGAAGAAGCCAACTTGATTGCCCCAACAGGCCGGATTATTTATGAACATTTCCATAAAACTATTGCCCCGCTTTCCATTGGGGCATGGACACTCATCCGAACCGCACGATATGGGGATACCGGGTTCAGCTTTTATCAACCTCAGTCCCAGACGGCAGAAGACTCTGAAGCATGACTATTGGCATCTATCCAGGCACATTTGATCCCCTGACCCGGGGGCATACCGATGTCATTGCCCGCAGCCTCCGCCTGGTCGACCAAGTCATCGTGGCTGTGGCCCTCAACCCACGCAAAGTCCCATTGTTTGACTTGAAAGAACGAGTGGAACTGGCCGAAATCGCAACACAAGGCCTCAAGGGTGTGTCCGTCGAACCATTTGATGGACTCCTGGTGAACTACGTTCGCCAACGTGGTGCCCTGGCTATTATTCGCGGGCTGAGAGCCGTTTCAGATTTCGAACATGAATTTCAAATGGCCCTGTTAAACCGGAAACTCGACTCCAACCTGGAAACGGTCTTTCTGATGTCCAGTGAGGAATATTCGTATCTCACCTCCAGTATGGTCAAAGAAGTCGCCTCGGTTGGCGGTCCCCTACACCATTTTCTTCACCCCGAAATCGCCGAACGGCTCCAGGCCCGTTTACGCAGGAACGCCCAATGAAACTTGCCTCCCGCACCACCCGCATAACTCCCTCCCCCACCTTGCAACTCTCAGCCACGGTCAAAGCCCTGGTGGCCCAAGGACAGCGCGTCTTCGATTTTACAGCGGGTGAACCCTCGTTCGATTCCCCGGACGCAGCCAAAGATGCGGCATATGAGGCCATCCGGTCCGGCTTTACCAAATATACCGCCGTGACCGGAATTGATGATCTGAAAGATGCCATTATTGAAAAATTCCAGCGTGACCAGGGACTGACCTACTCCCGGTCACAAATCCTGGTCTCTTGCGGGGCGAAACATACCTTATTCAATCTGGCGCTGGCCCTTTTTGAAGCCGGAGATGAAGTCATCATCCCCACCCCCTATTGGGTGTCTTATCCCGAACAAATCCTCGTAGCCGACGCCAAGCCGGTCTTTCTTCCCACCACCGAATCCTCAGGATATGCCATTGATCTCAACGCGCTGAAAGCCACACTGACGGATCGCACCAAAGCGATTATCCTGAACTCTCCGTGCAATCCGACGGGCAGTATGTATGACCGGCAGACCTTGGAAGGCATTGCCCAATTGGCACTTCAACACGATATCCTCATCATTTCTGATGAGATTTACGAAAAGATGATTTACGACCAGCACCAACACCACAGTATCGCTTCCCTCGGCCCGGACATCGCCAAAAATACAATCATTGTCAATGGCGTCTCAAAAACCTATTCCATGACAGGTTGGCGAATAGGCTATGCGGCTGGTCCAGACCCCATTATTAAAGCGATGGGAGATATCCAAAGCCAAAGCACCTCCAACCCGACCTCCATTGCGCAAAAGGCAGCAGTGGGCGCCCTTCGAGGAGGAGATGCGTTTATTCAACAGATGGTCAAAGAGTTGGATATTCGACGAAAGGCTATTGTGGAGGGCCTAAACCGGATCACGGGCATTCACTGCCCCATGCCTTCAGGCGCCTTCTATGTCTTTCCCAACATCGCCCAGCTGCTGGGCCGACGATTCCAGGGTCAACCCCTGGACAGCCCCTTTGCCTTAGCGAACTTCTTTCTCAAAGAAGCTCAAGTAGCCTGCGTCCCGGGTGAACCATTTGGAAGCCCCGCTCATTTGCGGTTTTCCTATACCGGCACGTTAGCGGTAATAGAGGAAGGCTTACAACACCTTGGCGAGGCGGTGGCCAGGCTTGAGTAGGAGGTCTCCCGCCCCATCGAGACCTTCGTTTTTCCC
>Ga0224505_10001927_pt1 | contig 12609 bp, 8 predicted proteins | sample SF_Jan12_sed_USG_FD_169102 | JGI IMG/M metagenome (GOLD analysis project Ga0224505, IMG submission 169102) | Sediment microbial communities from San Francisco Bay, California, United States - SF_Jan12_sed_USGS_4_1 | ecosystem: Environmental > Aquatic > Marine > Sediment | place: USA: California...
CATAAGGTCTTTCCCGAAAAGCAATGAACGATGATGTGGATTTCCCTAGTCCGTCTCCGAGAAGATCGTGGCCTCGGCTAGCACATCCCTGGCATTGTAGAGATCCGGGAGTCCGAATGGTTTGGGGTTTTTGTACAGTGTCACGGTCATGGCTGTACGGCGTGAGAGTCCCAGCACGTCCAATCGCCCACCCATGTGAAAGTAGTCGTGCCCCTCCCGGAGCGTCAGTTCGGCACAGCGTCGACGCAGGTATCGGTCGAGCTGCTCCTGTGAGGTGAACGCGCTCGTCCGATACTCCACCCGATACACGTTTTCCTTGAGTTGCTCAACAACATCATTCCCTGCTTCACCAAGGGGTGTGTAGTGCCCGGTGGCACATCCGGTCAGAAAGACAACCAGCATTAAGAAGAGTAGTCCTGTCTTCCAACGAATTGTTCGCATGGAGGAGCATCGTAGCGAGACGAGCCAACGAGATCAATGGGAGTTCTACGGCAGCACCGATTCAGCGAAAAATGCCTGAGCCTGGGATAGAGTGAACGATGAATGCACAAAATAAGACTTGCTCCTCAATTTGGAGCTGTGGAGCATGAGACCAATTTGGTGTAAACAAATCTACTCAACTTCTACACAACGAATCAAATGCACCTCGAATCTTTTCACAACAACGCTACAGCGGTGGACGAACTCGTAACTCCGGAGTGGGAATGGCACTGAACGGTATTGAGTCATTGAGGGGACCCATCTCCTTCGCAAGCGCTTCGAGCCTCGTCACGAATATTCCCAGATCATGACATTGCTGGGCGGTCATAGGCTTCTCGTACCCAGGTGGTGGGAGAGGATTCCCCTGTTGGTCCTTGACGCTCATCATTTTTGCGAACAGCTTCGTAAAGTCTGTCGCATACTGGCAGCTGGGACTGAGGGAATCCGTGATCCCCGGTGAACGATTCGCGAGCATCTTTAGCAGGACATGGAGCCGGACAAATCGATGTTCATCCCACCCCTCAGCCACGCTCCCCTTGGATGGGGCGTGCGCAAAGCGCGCGAGAATCTGATTCGTCGCGTCCACTCCGCGTTTGGCGACGTCGCGAATGTGTTTGGCTTCCATGTTGAGGTTCATCCCACCTTCATGTTTCTCCAATCGCACGCGCGCGACTCTATCTCGAACCCCGGGCATCCGGGTGAGTGAATTGTCATTCCAGTTCTGCATCGTGCTGACGATGGCGCTGATAAACCAGCCTAACGTGCTGGCATCCTTCTTCTCCGGAGCCAGATTCCACCGTTCTTCATATCCTTGCTTGTAGGTCGTCGGCAGTGAGACCGGACTTTGCCCCTCCAGTTTTGGTTCAAGAGTGAGGCCAAAGGTCGGCCACCGTGGCACCAGATCGTCAAAGAGGTGGATGGGAAAGTTGGAACTGATCCCCCCATCGGAGAACCAACAGCGCCGGGGCAACATTTTCTTGCCGGATGCATCCGTTTCAATCGCATAGAGCGGAATCGCAGTAAAGAGGAACGGAAACGACAAGCTCATCCGGGCGGCAAGGAGGATGGGAAAATCTTTGGCGTCAGGTAATTCAAGCGGTTCTTCTGTGTTGTGCTGTTCCCGACTGGACGGAACGGAGGAGGATTGCTTGACCATCCAAGACACGACATCGGGTGGCAGGCACCGGCGCATGTCTGTTTCCGTAAAATAGAGGTGCTCACTGTCGAGCAAGGGGAAAATGTATGGCCTCCCATGCGAGAGGTTCGTAGAAAACATCTGAAGATCGATCGACCGTGCAGGGGCACGATCCTGTGGCACCTCCGACGAGGATCGCACAGACCATAAATCGCCAAAGGTCAGCGGGGGATCGCCCGTCGAGCGACCGGCCGCTGTTTGAATGAGTTGATGTAACCAAGGGGTGAGGGCCTCGTCCCCAGTGCCTTCAGTCAGCCCGGTGCAGAGACCAAGGTTGTGGGCCGGCAACCCCCTGGTGACATCAAGGTAGACCCAGATACCCACTGATAACAACAAGGCGATGAAGAAGATCAGGACTGCCGCAAGCCAACCAAGACCAAAGACTCCGATCGGCAATGCTGTTACTGCCGCAACCAACATGGCGGGTTTGTAGGCCCATATGAAGCCCAAGACGATAGATCCGATGCGTGAGGAGGTACTCTTGCTGTTCAATGCTCCACTGAGCACCGAGAACAGCCGTCGGAGAGGAGGCTGTGGCTGAAACAAACTGAGTAATTTGCTCTTACCGGACGGGGTGGTGTCCCCAAGCTTGGTCGGGAGTTCTTTGAGCAGATCGAACCCCGCTGGTGAACCGGTGTGTCGCCTTTGATATTCCGCAGCAGCCGTGACTGCGGCTGCAATGGCGCCGGCCGATGTTCCCCCGATACTTTGGAAGCGATAGTGCTGCGAGAGTTCCGCAATCGCTTCGGGGTAAACCACCCCACTGGCAATGCCTCCCTTCATCACCAAATCACAGAACCGGTCACTCGGTGGTCCTTGGCAGTTCGTCATCGATCGCTCCATCCAAAAATATGTGATTTAGGCGCCGTATGTGCGCCATAGGCCATGATCAAACGTCGTGGGAATCCATCATCTGTGTCTCAATCATGTTTCAGATGGGAACCTATGCCTCTCTCGACGACGTCTTCGGTTCAGAACCATCGGTTCATCTAGTGAGTGCACTTATTTATCAAGCAAGGAACGGACCATGTGAGATCTGCAAGGAATGGCGTAAACGATGATGCTTGTGCGCCTGTTATTGTTAATGCCACAGCCAACCAGGTGAATCTCTTTTGATTCACAGAGTATCCAAATAGATTCAGGGCAGTGTGTGAACACAAGATTGTAAACAGAAAGCTCCCCCATTCCATCCACCATGACCACATGGTCGGTGAGGTTGAAGCCATCCTTTTTGATGGTCGTGCAGGCAGACAGGATAAGAACAAATAGAATGGTTAAACTATGGAACAGGGAAGCTCCTCGACTATTTGTAGAGATAGTGAGAATGCTGGTGAGCGCTGATTTCATCCTCTCGGGCTTCCCTGGGCTATTTGTGAACTCTTTTTATCGCTGCCAGAGGCGAGACCACTGAGCCGATAGATGCCTCCGCCTCATCAGACATGAGTTCGTACTGGTAGATACATAGTGCGGCGGCCATCGTAGCGAGATCGGGCGGCAAGATCAACGGCATTTATACTACGTTGCCATGTCTTGCCGATGCGCTCTAAACCCGAAGAGTCTAGTGAACGCAGTAAAAGACTCCCGACCCCTTATGATTTTCTCCGAGTCCTTGGACGATGGGATAGGTCACCATCCGGTTTTCCCACGAGCGCTAACCAAAAGCGCGAGACTCTGGTAGGCGTGTCGCTAGGTTACTGGCGTCATCAGCCAATTGAGACAACAAGACCGGGTTAACGTACCTGAAGAATTCAGGATATCTGAGCAGCTGTCGCCTTGTAGAGTAAATCTCAATCTTCTCTTCTCCCGTAACAGCAATAAATGCCTCCAAGTACATATCTGACCGTGATCGTGCTTCCCGAGGTAACATGAGTTTGCGATTGCATAGCGCCAATAGGTAAAGTTCCACAAGATTTGCATTCGCCCATGTCACACGTTGACGATCTGCGCTCTTGAGGTCCTGCTCTGAAAGAATACGGGCGAGCTGCCATTCATCTCCTACACTAAAACACTTCCCAGGTTCCGTGAGAACAGCTGACAATGCTATCGCCTGTACAAGTGCCCATGGCTGGCGGTCCTTCTCAAAGGCTCGCCTGTAATACATCCTCGACTTCCTTAGACTATTCTTTGCCTCTTCTTGATAACGATTGCCCGACACCTCCGCTGCGTTCGTCATCCGCCATAGCAATTGCGCTCGGCGCTTTTCAGCGCTGGCGAGCAGTCCCAAGTGTACCGAGTCGGTCTCCTCTTCCGAGAGAAGGTTCTCGAGACGCATACTATCTCTCTCGATTCGTTCGCGTTGCGCTTGAAGTTCCTCGTCCTTCGGCAGTCGTGAAATTCGTTGTCCTTCTTTCAAGAGCATGCGATCGGCGTGGTGGAAGCCAGCCTCGAGTCGCCGATGCGCCTGCTTGATTTGAAACTGGCGCAGCTGCCGATCGAGGTTTTCTGGAAACGAGGCGTATGTCACGACGCTCGCCCAGTCGTGACCAAGCGGTGCCTGTGTCCGCATCTGCCGCCGAAGATTCACGAGCATCGATCGTGGATCCTGACCTACTAAAAAACCCTCATAAAGTTCGCGCGCCATGATAACGGATCCAGCAAACGACAACGGAAACTGAGACGCAACGACAAGCGGCACGCCGTCCTCGTGCAATGCGTGAGCGATGCTCGCCCCGGCGCCGACAACTGAGCCGACCGCTCCGGCATCGCAGGCCGCGAGTGTTACCACCGACGGTCTGGCAAATCCCATGCTGTAACCGGGAAGCGGTGAACGAAGCGCCTTGGCGAGGCGTGCGCCGTCGACCATGTCCACCTCCGAAGGCTGGCAGGGATGATGGAGGGCCAACCCGTATCGGCGATCGTCGCCCTTCCTGAGCGGCATGCCATGGGCGAGGATATGGATGTGTGTGTAATGGCCCGTCGCACAGGCAGTCTCGATGTCACGGATCGAGGCCTGGGGAATGACGGTCAGGTGCTCCGCTACCCTCTCGCGGCGCTCATCGACATAATGGTTACCCTCGTCTTGGAGGTAGAACCGCATCCAAGGCTCGATCACCTTGCGCAGTGCGGTGATATGCGCTTCAAGTGGAATGGGACCCGCTACGCTCGAGGCAATGAAAAGAATCCGCGGGGCGGTCAGGTCGCCGTATGTTGCTTCCGCGGCCGAGACCCGCCGCACTTCCCGTGTAATACAGACCGGCGCTTGTGACTGCATTAGCAACGATTGTCCCGCACCAACAAATCCCGGCGGCGCATCCGCGATTTCAAACGGTAGTAAGGCTAGCTCATTGGCGCTGAGAATGAGACGTAGATGAAAAAACGGTGATGAATCACCGACATGCTCAGCCAGCTCGCGAATCAGGCCAGGGACACTCGACAGGATCCTCGTGATCGGTCGCGCCATGTCCTCAACGGCCATGCTCGTCTCCGTGCTGCCAACCCTGTACTGCAGCGCCCTCAAGCGCAACATGAACTCAGCATGCTCGAATGGAACCTGGATGGACGCCGCAGGATGGTTTTCGCAGAGCGCCAGATAGTCAGTCAGCGGCGACAAGAGCTGGTTGTGCGAGGGGCCGTGGCGGAGTAGTTCGAGTCGGATCATTCTCATGACTTCGTTCGACCAAGCGATACGGGTACGATCTTCTTCCCCTTGAGCGTGATTTCCTGAAGCATCGCCTGTCGCTGCTGAACTGTCACGACTGTGGGGCGCTTCCAAAGAAGCGTTCCTAGTTCCGCAATCGTACGTGTCTTGCGCAGTCTTTCGAATACCGGTTCGAAGGCAGCAGGCGACTGCAATTGCGTCGGTGTTAGCCGCATCAGGCCAGCCCACGTGCCACTGTTAAAGTACCGGCCACGCCCCCGCGACCGGTCCAGAGCTCGGGCAAGATGCGTGTGGCCAGCGATGACGACATCGTACTCAGGTCCGACTTGCTCATCGATCCGGTTGAAATCCGCGTCGTGCTGACCCACATCGAACGTGGGCGCAGACGCGATGTCCTTGATGGTCTCGAACGCGATCTCGTGCGGTTCCCGGCGCTTGATCGCCGCCATCAGACCATCCCACCACCCGAGTTGTTGACTTTGCTGCCCATATACAAGGTCGACCGCATCGTGTTCACGAAACAGCGACTCCGCACGATCGAGCAGTTTCTCCGGATCGATCCGCGATTCCGTTCGGCCGACGAGACGTGCCAACGGATCAGTCGTGATCACGAGATCCTCGTCCTCGGCAACCGAGAGCCAGCCGACCGCTCGCCGAACGCCGTCCCACACGCGTCGCGCGGCAACTTCGGAGACCGCTCGCAGCTTGCTGCGCTGGTCGGGATCCAATACGAGCAGTAATCTGACCGCGCCTTCCTTCTCGGGCTTTAGCAGGTCAATGAAAGGGTGCCTGCGTTTGACCTCGTTCATCACATCGATCACCAGCTTGGAGCCAGCATTCGGCGTCCACTCTGTGACTTGTCGCCCTTGTGTGATGTCTGATCCTATACGACGCAGCGCTTCGTAGTCTGTCACATTCCACGTATCGACCTCGTTACCATGAATACAAAGCACTCTCGACGTTCCGACCGTACACGCGAAGCCGGACCCGTCGAACGACAAGGTAATGCGCGATCTAAGAGCATCATCTCCATCAGTTAGTAGCTCAACGAAGTGCGCCTTGACCCACGGCAGCGCGAGCTCGAGGTCGTGGTTGCCGAGCGTGACGATCAAGTGCCGAGCCTTGACGTACTTTCGCAGCGAATCCCAGGCAGGTTTGAACTGCTTGTCGCCGAAGATACGATCCAGCTTAGCTATGGCGTTGAAGGGATCGAACGACTTGGCAGAGGGCTCTGCCAGAAAGTCGACACTGTCGCCGTTCATGACAAGCGCGGAGTTCTTAGGTGAATTCTCGCGGAGATCGTCAATGAATGATGCCAGCAATTGACCCTGACTGAATATTTGGAAACCTTCCTCCCCGCCAATATGAAGATCGGAGATGACCGATAGCTGTTCGAAAGAGCGCAGTGGAATCATACCGTCACGAGCTTGGTTACAGGCTCACGTTTCATCAGGCAATTGATTTGTTTTTCATGCTGTCATACTCATAGGTCAGACAAATGAGGGCCAACATCTGGGTAACAGAAATTTCACTCTGGCTTTCAAAACGCCTAGCTGTTTTGCGGAAGTGAGACACGAGTCATGGTTAACACTGAGTAGTCTCCCGCCGCTTGGCCTGTGGCTTCTTTATGTTTTCGCGCTGTGCGCCCGTGTGCTTGCCCACTCAATCCAGTGCATCTTTCCGTGAACCTAGGTATTTAGCATGACTGCTTGTCTTCTCCGATTCGCCACACGAGATGATGAAAGATCTTCGTGCAAGTCAATGCGGAGGATCCATGCACGCATCGCATTTTCAATATTTTCAAAAATGTCTGCCACCCTTTTGTTATCCTTCGGCTGCGCTCTCGTAAGATCAGCCTCATTATAAAGTCTCTCCACCTCTGGATTCAGCGTGCAGTACAACCGTCGCCGTTCCTGAGAATGCATTTGATGGTTATAGTACCGCTGAAGAGCACCAGCATCCTCAAAAGCCACCACGATCCCAAAATCGAAACGCGACTCTACCTTCAATCGACCATGATACAGACCATCTGTCATTGTAGGAAGGTGTGGATTATCCAAGATGCGTATCTCTTGAATGCCTAATTCATCCTGGCGCGATTTGAAGTTGGCAGCTATGCTGTCGACAACCTCCTTGATTAGCTCCACCCGTTGCAACCGCTCGTTCGAGACGGTAGATAGATCTTGTGAATGATGTGACCGACCTCCATCAATATCAATCAACACCATGTGCAAGATCGGTCCAGGCTCACTTGGGAAAAGTGCTTGTCCAACCTCACTGATCAAAACACTCTGCTGTTTTGTCCACCTGACAACAGCCCTGTGCTGCCCTTCTTCACACTCATCAAGAAAAGTGCCAATCATATGTTCCAAAGCTTCACTTGGTGTTCCACGCTGTACTGCCCCTATGCTATAAATATTTCCGTCCAGCCGCGCGACATAAGCCTCATCCCCCGTCCTCAGAAGTCCGAAGTCTTCCTCTAGTGAGTGAATTCTGGAATAGCTTCCTTGAGTGTCATTCCATGACTTAAGAACTTGCCGATAATAGCGTTCTGAAGTGACAAACACAGCGCAACGTTCAGCGCGACCGTAAACTGCGAGATGCCTTTCTAGTTCTGTCTTATGGGCGAATAATTCATCGGCATTGCGAAAGACAAACAACCTGCGGACCTTTGTGGGTGTCAAAGAGCCTTTTAAAGGAGACTTCTTCTCGTGTGCTTGCCGATATTTTCTTGTTGCACTATCATCTGCTGCCGTGATCCAGAATTTTGATACGCGTGATAGGCTTACTGCATCTATAGATTCAGCTCCATCAAAATACGGAGCTGCAACAGACAGGAACGCCTCCTCATGCCTCACTGATGTCGTGAAATCTAACTCACTCGGTGCCACCCAGATTCTCTGAATTTCTCGCCTCGCACGACCTAGTATACTTTCGGCGTGGAGGACCTGCATCTCACGAGGGCTACACTCTGGATTAGTAATGGTATCTCCCAGAATCCTGAGATAATCCAATAATTCCTCTCGCCTCTGAGCTATTGACACATTCCTGTTTGATACAGATTTAATGGCAAGATCTCCTATATTATTCTTGTGAAAAGATATCCATGGCAGTTCGCGGACAAAAAATGGAAGCCGCCGCATCACATCCTCCTGCCTCAATTCAGCATCGACCAACGGAACAATGCACTTTCTCCGCTCATGCGCCCGAATAAGTTCGTCACGGGTTTCCTGAGATTGTAGCCAGGCATCTGTGATGATTGGCATCACAAATAGTGACTTGTTCAGCAATTTCGATATGCCCTTATGCAGTTTGCTGCGGGGATTTTCCTCGGTTGTTAATGCATCATCACTGATGACTTCCCAACCCTGATCTGCTAAGGCTTTGGCTGCAAGCGCTTTGAGATATGTTTCTGTGTGGCTATAGCTAATAAATACATTCTGTTTCGCAGACTTTCTGCCACTGTGAATGTTCATCCTGGCTCCATTTCAGTAAAGTGTTGTATCAGGCATAGCAACAAACTTATTTGAATGATCACCACCTAAGCAAAGCCGTAGGCTGATCGTACTTTTATAAATAGCTAGGTGCTTGGTCGTTTGCCACACGGCCGAACTCATATACCAACTGTCTACTTGTCGAAACCGTTGACTCATTTCCCTAATCTGACTTCACCCGCCGTAGAGAGAATGGTGCATCGCCTGTTGTCTGCCAAAATGCGTCTTTCCAGAATGGAAAGTTTCCAAAGTCTCCATGGGTCTGTGGATTTGTCTCCTTCGCATCATCGCCAAAATTGAAGACTTTTAGTGAGATGCGCTCGCGTAGCTGTGGCTCATGGAGGTGCATGACCCGCAACAGGTTTTGGTATCGTCCTGCAACCAGGTCCAGTGGTGAATCCGGCCTGGTGAAAAACCCGTCGAGCCAGACCAGCAGAGAACCAGGCAACGCTGTTCCCCAGAGGGCCTGCTCTGTCGACTCCGCCTGATCGTGAAGCATGAGGTGATACATGCGGGTGGTCTTGTACTCTTCGAGATAGTGCGGAATCGTATCCATGTAGTCTCTTAAAGAGCAGGCTGCTGCCATAAATACAATTTCGTCGAACAAGGGCTCGGTTGAATTCTTCGTGAGCGGATGTCCAAACTCCCGAACCATTTCATTGGCGACAATCGTTCCCATGCTATGCCCAATGAGAACGACTTCCCATTCACGCTTCCCGCCATGTGATTGTATAAACTCGCGAAGCTTTGCCATGAATTGCGCGATGCCGCCGGTGGGAGACACATGCGGGTTAGGCGACCACAGATCTTGGTCTTGGTTGAACATCATTGTTGTGCGGCGTCGCATCGAACTCCAGGAACCTGTGCCTGCCATATCGATGACCAATCCAGATCCGATATGGACAGGTACCGTGGCCACAGTTCTGGCAATCTGGGCGGCGGATTCCCACCCGCCGCGTTGGTTTGTTCCCTGCACGAAAGGATAGGATGTGTATCCGGCCGGGGGATGCTGAGTCTCACATAAAAGAGCATCTGCGCGTGGGGTCATCCCTAACTTGGCATTGACGGTGCAATTGCCCTGTGGCCAAGGATTCTTGCCAGCCTCCTCATCGGTGAAGACGCTTCGCCAATGCGAGCTGAGGAGGTCTGCATAGACACCGTAGAGATCGACGGGAAGACGTAGCACCCCACGAGCTAAATCGAACGAGAAGTAAAAGGGGGTCGTCACGACGCTGGCTACATAGCCGAACGCGTTAGCCCCGAGCTCAAATCCGCGACCTTTTTCTTTCCACGCTCCGCAGCACCAGTCGTCGGCGCGGCGCCCCTGACGCAACAGCACTAAATGGTCTCGATAGCTCGACGTGAGAGACGAATCCCAATTGACAAAAATGGGATAGGTCCCGTCTTCCTGAATCTTGGAACTGTACGTGGCGACTCGTTCGAGTGAATGCTTTGCAGTATTGAGGCCACCATGCACATAGAGAAGAATCCGTTTCTTTGTTCCCTTATTACGAATCGGTGTTTGTCCTAGCGATGTGAAGAGCTGGTTGAAATATGTCTCAGTGTCGGAAGTGTTCAGCTCGTCATAGGGTACGAACAGCACATGCTTTCCGCTTTCAGGCGTGCCAATATTTGCTCGTGGATCGATAAGATCCCCTCTTCCATTAACCATCACTACATGCTCTGTCTTGAGATTCGGCAAGCTTGAGCACCCAGCCATTAAGAGAAGGATACCAGCAATGAACTGTAAGTAAGTAATATCTCGACCTATAGCTAATAGGTTACCAATTGGCATCAGCTTTGAATTCCCCATTCAGAACTCCTTGATGACGGGATCGAGTTGTCCGACCGAATTGAGTGTGATGTGCAGTAATTGTATATGCCAGTTGCGTTTCATCCACTAGAATTTGAAGCCATATCCAAGCGACAGCAGTATGAACACGTGTCCTTTGTCCTGCCCGCTGAGGTTGAACCCGGCACCCACGTTAATCAGTTCACCTGAGAACCCAACGGTCAGTGCCGGCTGAACCTGAATTTCGTTGTCTCGGTCGGACTTTGATGCAAAGACCATAGGGGAAATGGAGATCAATGGGGCTACCCGCTGATTATCTGGCTTAAGCCAGGCTAAATCATATGTTTCTGCCCGACATCTCTTGCGGATTTGGCTGATCCCATAGCTAGCGGGGAGCTCACCGGTCTTGCCATTTTTGCCCTCCTTACCTTTAAAACCTACTGTATTGTAAATGCGCATGGAAAAACCGGCCCCTACACCGGCATTAAACGCCACCCGTTTCGAAGCAAGGTCGTAATTAAAGGCTTTGGCGGCAACAGTGGGGCCGAATGATATGTAATCTCCAAAATCGCCAGTTGCCACAGGTTCTTCGCTCAGGTCCTTGAGGCAGCCCCCATCTGCTGGATCCTTTGACGTGGACCTGAAATTTTTGATCACAAACCCTTCGTCTTCTTTGTTTGCTTTTTGAGGCGGTGCAGGAGGACCAGCGCTTTTAGGGGCAGTAACGACAAACGTGACGGGTATCTTCTCTGCTTCAGTACCTGCGATGGCAAGTGTGATCACGTCTTGGTATGTCTCCACAGCGAGCGATCCAGTAGTTACCGACGCCGTCACCGAAGCTGCTCCATTCCCTGTAATCGGATCCAGTGTTAACCAGGAGGCGGTCTTGCTTACTGTCCATGGTAAGTCTTGCCTACCAGTGGTGCTAACTGTCAGAGTCCGGCGATCTGGGTTTTCCCTTCCCTGCTCTGCTGCAAAGACAAAACTCTTGGGACTTACGTTCACCGCTGGAGTATTTGGAGTGTTTTGCGACAGTGCAGTTTCATGGCCGAGAAAAGTTATGGTGAGAATCAGCATTGCTAGCTGTAGCTGTTGGGAGTGCAACCTCCGTTGCTTTCCTGTGTGTGTGGATTGCGCCCTTCCAACTTGGTGAAATGGAGATGCCAAAGGAAGCTGGCTGATCATAGATTGGAGCGTTACGGCGAATCCAAAACCTACACTGTTGCTTGGCATGGTGTGCCTCTTTAAGTATGAAGTTAGGCGCTTGTAAAGTGTGACGGCGTTTCCAATCTCAATATTGAGTAAGGCATGGCCGTTGTTTTGCTTTGCGGAGCATTTGATCCATGCTTGACACCCCTATACCCATATTGCCACCATAGATGGTCGAACTCTGAGTCTTCGTATATCCACTCTCATGTCTCATGCCACTCTCTTCATTCTCGCGGCCGGGACAATACCACTTGGTTTTGGCACGCTCGATCCCGCATTAGAATAAGGCCAAATAGACCGACGCACAGAAGCCCGATGGGCTCTGTTTAGGTGGGGCTATTCAGGGCAGTTGCAACGATGCCCACCAGACAACTCAATGTTACGTATTTCCACAGCAAAGAATGGACCAGACGGAGGGTAGTGCCGGTGACGCCAATTCTGAAGAATTACGTATGGTGGCTTAGAGGAGGAACTACGAGGTGAATCTTTTTCGATTCTGGGTGTATCGAATTGGATTCAATGTGAGGTTGCTTGGGCTTCCCTCGTTTCTATAGGCATGGTCTTCAGCAGAAGTCTCCGAAATCAGGAGATGGTAGTTCGGAAAGACGTGGTGAACCAGCTGCCTACCTACCTCTCCCTTTCTGATTGCCAGAAAGGGAGAGGTAGTCTTCATGCCAACGAATCTACCACTCCCGGATTTCGTGCCCATCAGTGGTAAACAGCCGTGAACCAGCCTCTTTGAAGACGACTTCGTCCGGAGCATAGATAACCTGTCGACCGGCCTTTACCATTTTCTCAATCTGGAACGGGGTTGCAGCCAACGCTCCCTCATCTTGCATGC
>Ga0224505_10001929_pt1 | contig 12601 bp, 9 predicted proteins | sample SF_Jan12_sed_USG_FD_169102 | JGI IMG/M metagenome (GOLD analysis project Ga0224505, IMG submission 169102) | Sediment microbial communities from San Francisco Bay, California, United States - SF_Jan12_sed_USGS_4_1 | ecosystem: Environmental > Aquatic > Marine > Sediment | place: USA: California...
TCCACGCTCGGCGAGGCGGTCTTCGACGGCTGTGTCGCCGCCGGGGCTGTGATGGAACCGGGCGAGGCGGTGCGGTACGCCCGGGCACAGATACAGGCCGCCCGCCGCGCCCTTCCCGCCCTGGCATGACCCCGACCCGACCGACCGGCACGGTGACCTCCACGGTCACCGACAGGGAAGGCTCCTCGGCGCGGCGATCGTGGGTCGGGGCGGGTCCGTCTTCTCCACGGGACGGGCGCCCGCTCAGGCGGCCGGAGTGAATGCCACCGGGAGTCGCTTCACGGCGTTGACGAAGTTGCCCCGCGCCCGCTCGGGCTCGCCCGCCAGCGCGATGTCGGGCAGCCGGCGCAGCAGCGCCTCGATCGTGAGCCGCAGCTCCAGGCGGGCGAGGTGAGCCCCGAGACAGAAGTGGGCACCCTGCCCGAACGCCAGGTGTTCGTTCGGGCTACGGGTGATGTCGACGCGGTGCGGATCGGCGAACACCGCCGGATCGCGGTTCGCGGCGCTGAACCACAGGATCACCTTGTCTCCCGCTGCGACCGGCTCGCCGCCAAGGGTGGTGTCCTCGGTGGCCGTGCGCCGGAAATGATGGACGGGCGTCCACCAGCGCACGATCTCCTCCACCGCGCTGTCCAGTAGCTCGGGGCGCTCCACCAACAGGCGGCGCTGGTCGGGGAAGCGGTGGAAGGCGATCATCGCGCCCGACAGGGCCTGGCGCGTCGTCTCGTTGCCGGCCAGCAGGAACAGGTACCAGAAGGCGGCCTGCCGTTCGAGGTCGAGGGGGACGCCGTCGATCTCGGCATGGGCCAGGGCGGTGAGCAGGTCGTCGCGCGGCTCGGCCCGCCGGGCCGCCAACCGCTCGGCCCCGTAGGCCATCAGCTCCTTGATGGCCAGCGCCACGTCGGCCGGGCCGATGGCGAACTCCGGGTCCTGGGCGTTGATGATCGTGTCGCTCCAGCGATGGAACGCCTCGCGGTCGTCCCGCTCGACGCCCAGCAGGTCGGCGATGACCAGCAGGGGGACCTCCGCTGCGATCGTCGACACGAAGTCGGCCTCGCCGAGCGGCGCGATCCGGTCGATGGCGCCGTCGACGATCGCCCCGATGTCGGCGCGCAGCCGCTCCACCGCCCGCGGGACGAACCGCCGGTTCACGGTGAGCCGGTGGTCGGTGTGCTCGGGCGGATCCATCACCAACATCATCAGACGCTGGGCGGCCAGGGCCCCGTCGCTCTGGTCCTCGAGGAAGATGCTCGCCTTGGCCGACGAGAACCGCTTCTGGTCGCCGAGCGCCTCGCGCGCCGCGGCATGACCGGTCACCGACCAGAACCCCGACCCGGCCTCGAGCCCGCTGCGCGCCAGCTCGGTGGGCACCTCGATCCACTGGACCGGCGCCACGGCACGCGCCTCGTCGAACAGATCGTGGGGCACGTCGGCGATGAACAGGTCCGGGTCGACGATGCTGCGCATGCCGCCATCATGGCATCCGGCCACCACCGGCCCGGCGTTGCAGCCGCTGACCGGCCCGTCAGCCAGCGCGCACCACGTCGGCCCGCAACGCTGGGGCGACCTCGTCGACGAAGAGCTGCAGGGAGCGCCTCGACTCCTCGAAGGTCATGTCGCCGGTCGGCAGCTGCAGCACGATGTAGTCCGACAGGCCCCGCTCGAGGTACGCGGCGAGCCGGTCCCGCACCTGCTCGGGGGTGCCGGCCCCGACCGCCAGGGCCTCGAACGCGGCGTCGTCGTCGGCCTCGACCATCGCCTTGGCCCGCTCGGCGCGCGGGTTGAGCGCCTCCCTGGCGCCCGCCTCCCCCAACGCCAGCGCGTCGAAGGTGTGCACGTGCACGATGCGCCGCATCAGGCCCTTCCATCCCCGTGCCGCGATCGCCTTGGCCTCCTTCTCCGTCTCGGCCACGATCGCCATCTCGACGGTGCCGACCCGGGGTCGGTCACCGGGCCGGTCGGCTCGCACGTCGCTTCCGGCATGGGCATGCCAGGCGTCCACGTAGCGCCGGTGGTCCGCCTCGGAGATCGGGCCCGGCCACATCAGCCCCAGGCCGAGCCGGCCGGCGACCTCGGGGTTGCCCGGGTACCAGAACGGCGGGTGCGGCTGCTGGAAGGGCGTGAGCGTCACGTCGATGGGCGGGAAGTCGAAGTGCGACGATCCGCTCGCGTCCACGGTGCCCTCGCGCAGCCCGGTGAGGATCAGCCCGAGCGCCTCCTCGAAACGCTCGTGGGAGGCGAACCAGTCACCGTCGAACCAGAAGTGCTCGATGGCGGCGATCCCCCGGCCGACCCCGTACTCGACCCGCCCGCCGGTGAGCTGGTCGAGCAGGCAGATGTCTTCGATGACGCGCAGCGGATGGTGGATCGGCAGGATCTTCACCATGGGGCCCAGCCGGATCCGGCTCGTCGCCTGGGCGGCGGCGGCCAGGAAGATCTCCTGGTTGGGCGCCAGGCACAGGTCGCTGCCGTGGTGCTCGGCGAGGTGGTAGCCGGCGAACCCGGCGGCGTCCGCGAGCTGGATCAGCTCGATGCGCTCGGCGAGCAGCCGGTGCATCGGCACGCCCGCCATGGCTTCGATGTGGTCGAAGATCCCGAACTGCACGGGACGACGATCCGGCGAGCGGTCGACCATTGGAACCCCCGGTTGGACGGACCGCGCGGCGCGGCTGGCGGTACGGTACCCCGCATCGAGCGCCGTGCCCGCGGCGCGCCTGAACTGGATCGGCCGGCGCGACGGCGCTCGGCCCATCTGGGGTCGGAGGGGACCATGACCGCCAGCAGCGAGCTCGTACGCAACGCCTTCTCGTCCTGGGAGCAGGGCGACAGCCGGCCGTTCTTCGGCCTCGTGGCCGCCGACGTCGACTGGACCGTGATCGGCTCGACGCCGATCTCGGGTCGGTACCGCTCCAAGCGCGAGTTCCTGGCGGCGACGGCCCCGTTCGCCGAGCGGCTCGCCGACCCGATCGTCGCCCGCATCGTCGCCGTCACCGGGGCCGACGACAAGGTGTTCCTCCAGTGGGAGGGTACGTCGAAGGGGACCAACGGGCGGCCCTACCGCCAGACCTACTGCTGGGTGATGCGCGTCGCCGACGACGAGGTGCGCGAGGTCGTCGCCTACCTCGACACCGAGATGGTCTCCGCGATGTTCGCCGACTGAGACGGCCCTCAGGGCGAGCCGAGCACGAGCGCGCCCGAAGCGGAGCCCGCCCGCAAGTGGCGAGCGACCGCCCGGAGCTCGGTCCCCGGTTCGCCACGCACCACCCAGGTCGCCAGCGCTCGCTCGGGCGTGCCGTCCTGGCCGCCCCGGAAGCGCAGCGACGAGCGGCCGTCGAGCTGACCCAGTTCTCGCCGGGACGGCCCGTCGACGATCTCGAACCCATTGCCCTCGAGCTCGACCGTCACCGGCAGGATGAAGTCGGCTTTGGCCGCGAGCGCGGTGACCGTCGTGGCCAGCCAGCCGACGTTCGCCACGCCCACCTCGACGCGCCAGTGGTCGGCGCCGAGCGCAACGGTCGCCGTGCGGCCGATGACGAGGCGGGGCGAGGCGAGCGCCAGGTCGACGGCGAACTCGGCGTGGGGCGCGACCTCGGCGGCGAGCCGGGACGGGGGCGGGTTCACCCACACGTGCAGGTCGTGCCAGCCGCCCAGCTCGACGGGGCCGAGGTCGGGGTGCGCGAACGGGTACCAGTCGACGTAGCCCTCGGGGAACTCGGCCTCGACCCAGCGCAGCACCGCCAGTTGCTCGGCGTCGGAGGGGCCGACGAACCACTGCTTGGTCGAGCTGCGCTCGCCGCTGGCGGCGTGCACCACGTCCCAGAACTCGGTCGTCCAGCCGAAGATGCCGAGGTGGTCGTAGGCCCAGTCGTCGCTGGCGCCGCTCATCGGATCGCGAGGGTCCCAGGTGAAGTCCTCGAACACGGCGTGGACGGGGTAGCCGGTGCGGCGGTTGCCGAGCTCGCCGAGCTGGCCCCACGCCCACACGTCGAACGGTTCGAGCTGGGCGTCGGGCCTCGTCGAGGAAGGCCGCAGCAGCACGCCGCCGCTGGTGTGCAACGCGTTGTAGCCACAGATGTTCGGGCGGGCGACGATCGCCCGGACCAGCGCGTCGATCTCGGGTTCGGACAGCGGGTGGTCGCCACCGCCGGCCGTGGCGCGCGACCATCCGGCCGGGAAGTTGCGGTTGAGGTCGAGCGCCTCCGGTGGCGCGGGCGTCGGCAGGGTCCACCCGTCGAGGTCGATACCCCGACCCTCGCGGAGCAGGCGGTAGCGCGGGGTTCCGGCCGCGCATCCCTCGACGGGAACGGGGACGAGCAGGCGGTCCGCTTCGGGATGCGGCATCCAGCCGCCGTCCGGGTCGGCAACGCGCATCTCGAGCACGCGCCCGTCGCCGTCGACGTCCTCGACGGTCAGGCCGGGCCGCGGTTCGGGCTGGCGCCACGGCCAGGGCCGGGTGCTCGAGCGCCGGTACCGGGGCCGCTCGGCGAGCACCCACTCGGCCCCGTCGGGGTTGACGCGCGGCGCCACGTAGAACGTGCGGGTCCGCAGCGCCTCGACGACGCGCTCGTCGCCCGCCCGGTAGCCGTCGAGCAAGTGCTGGATGAGGGAGCACGCGGCGACGGTGGCGGTCAGCTCGACGGCGTGGATGCTGGCATCGGTCCAGTGCGCCGGCTTCGTGTCGGGCTCGCCGGTCGAGCGGTCGGTGATCGTCACGAGCCACAGCTCGCGCCCCTCGTGGCTGGTCCCGTACGACTCGAGGGTGGCGAGGTCGCGATGGGAGTCGACGACGGCGCGCAGCCAATCGGTCAGCGCGTCGAAACGCAGGTGGCGGTCGAACGACCAGCGAGGGGCCATGGACGGGTTCCCGGCGCCGAGGTCGTCGGCCCGCTACTGCGAGCCGAGGGCGGCGCGGACCTCGGCGGCGGCCTCCTCGTCGGGCCGCAGCGCCCGCTCGGTCTCGATCTCGACGCGGGACAGGCGCCCCTCGAACGCGAACGGTGGCCGGTAGGCGTCGGAGATGCCCGAGGGGTTGCGCCCGATGTCGAGTCCGACCGTCGAGATCATCACCGACAGCTCGGCGATGACGCCCTCGCCGATCATCGCGTCGTCGGCCCACAGCCGAACGGCCGCCGGCCCGCGAGCCACCCGACGGTGGTCGACCCCGAGCGTGACCCGGCCGAGCGGCAGCGGGGTCGCCGAACGGGTGACCGTGTGGTTGGTGAAGTAGTTGTGGTCGTAGATGAGGTGGTTGTCGGCCACGTAGACCACGAGCCCGTTGTTCACGGTGCCGACGGCGAGCAGCACACCGCCCTGGTCGGCCCGGTCGCGCTCGACCTGGGCGCGCAGCCGCCACGAGCGGGCGCCCAGCTGGGGCGCGGCGTCCATGGGGATCCGGTCGAGCGGCGGGTGGTAGACGTAGCGGTCGCGCCCGCGTGGCGTGGCCGGCCCATCGTGCGCCTGAAACAGGCCTCGCAACCCGCCGTCGAGCGGGAGCACGCCGTAGCGCTCGGCCTCGGTCCAGAACAGCTCGATCATCTCGGCGAGCTTGTCGGGGCGCTCGGCGGCGAGATCGTGGCACTCCGAGAAGTCCTCGTCGAGGTGGTACAGCTCCCAGCGGTCATCGTCGAAGCTCGAGGTGTGTTGATGGAAGGTCACCGCCTTCCACCCGCCGGCCCAGATCGCCCGGTGGCCGAACATCTCGAAGTACTGGCTCGACTTCCGGGTCGGCACCGCGCTCGCGTCGCTGGCCTCGGCCGCGAACGCGTACGCCATGCTCGTTCCTTCGATGGGCTGCTGAGCCACCCCCTTCACCTGTTCCGGCAGCTCGACGCCCAGGACCTCGAGCACCGTGGGCGCCACGTCGACGACGTGGTGGAACTGGGTGCGTATCTGACCGGCGCAGGCGGCATCGATGCCGTTCGGCCAGCTCACGATCAGCGGATCGCGCACGCCGCCGCCATGGGTGTTCTGCTTGTAGCGCTTGCCGGGAGTGTTGCCGACCTGGGCCCACCCCCACGGGTAGTTCGTGAAGCTGCGACGGGTGCCGATGTCGTCGAGCCGCTCGTAGGCGGCCGGCAGGTCCTCGGGCAGGCCGTTGAAGAAGCGGAACTCGTCCATGACCCCGGAGGCGAGCCCCTCCTGGGAGGCGCCGTTGTCGCTGAGCGCGAACACGAGCGTCTCCTCGCTCACACCCAGCTCGTCGAGGGCGTCGAGCAGGCGGCCGAGCTGAGCGTCGGTGTGGTCGAGGAAGGCGGCGAACGCCTCCTGCAGCCGGCACGCGAACGCGGCCTCGTCGGCGCCGAGCTCGCTCCACGGCCGTACTCCGGGGTTGCGGGGCGCGAGCTCGGTGCCGGGCGGGATCACCCCCATCTCGAGCTGGCGCTCGTAGGTCCGCTGGCGCCACACGTCCCAGCCCTCGTCGAAGCGCCCCCGGTACTTGGCCAGGTACTGGGCGGGCGCCTGGTGGGGGGCGTGGGTGGCGCCGAAGGCGAGGTAGAGGAAGAACGGCCGCTCGGGGACGAGCGACTGCTGGTTGCGCACCATGTGGATGGCCTGGTCGACGAGGTCCTCGGAGAGGTGGTACCCCTCCGCGGGCGTCCGGGGCGGGTCGACGTAGTGGTTGTCGGCGCACAGCTCCGGGTGGAACTGGTCGGTCTCACCCTGGAGGAACCCGTAGAAGCGATCGAAGCCGCGCTGGCAGGGCCAGTGGGTGTAGGGCCCGGCCGCCGACGCCTCCTTCATCGGCGCCAGGTGCCACTTGCCCACCGCGAAGGTGGCGTAGCCGAGCGGCTGCAACAGCTCACCGAGGGTGGCGGCGCTGGGCGCGATGCGGCCGCGCATGTTGGGAAAGCCGGTGTCGAAGTTCGACAGCGCCCGCATGCCGACCGAGTGGTGGTTGCGGCCGGTCAGCAGGCACGCCCGCGTCGGCGAGCAGAGGGCGGTGGTGTGGAAGTTCGTGAAGCGCAGGCCGCGCGACGCCAACCGGTCGAAGTTCGGCGTGTCGATGAGCGAGCCGAAACAGCTGAGGTGGCTGAACCCGGTGTCGTCGAGCAGGACGACCACGATGTTGGGCGATCCCGGCGGGGGCAGGACAGGTTCGGGCCACCAGGGCTCGGACTCCTCGACCGTGCGACGGATGGTTCCCTGGAACTCGTCCATCGCCCGACCGTAGTCGGGTCGACGGTCGACCTCGACCTGTTGCGACGCGCGGCCCGCCGCGGCGGTGTCCGATCCGCGAGCTCGGGTCGGCAATCGCCGATCAACGATCGGCGTAGATCTACGGTCGCGGCTCTGACCGCCTCCGATAGGCTGGCGCGCGGTGGAGGGGAAGGCAGTTCTCGCGTGGCTCCCTCGGCGCGAAAGGCACCGAGAGGAGCCGAGAGTCATTGTGGTCGGGGGCCTCGTGCTCACCGCGATGTTCCTGGCTGCCCCAGCGGGCTGGGCACGAGCCGGCGCTCCGCTGGTCCAGGCCGGCTGTTGCGTGATCGTCTCCCGCACGGCGCGCGACCGCTCGTATCGGACGGTGTGGCGCCTCGCCGCGACGGTGACCGGCATCCACCTGGTCCAGAGCACGATCATGGCGATCAGCCCGCCCGTCGGGCTCGCCAGCCGCGAGGCGAGCGCCCTGGTCGACCTCGCTCTGGCCTGTCTGGCAAGCGCCGTGGGAATCGCCGCCATCTGGGCCGGCTCGCGGCCGCTGCTCGGCCATCCGGTCACGCGTACCGCCACGCGGGTCGCGGGCCTGGCCGGCCTCGCCTCGCTCGCCCTCATCCCTCCCCTGGCGACCGACTGGCAACTCGACGCCTACCGGCTCTCCCCGATCGGAGCGGCGTTCGTCGCCACCTCGACCGTCGCGGTCGGGGCCGGGGCTTCGCTGGTCTGGCGGCTCCGAGCGATGCGCCGAACGGCGGACGCCCTCGCCGTGGTCGGCATCGCCGCGCTCCTGGTCGCACTCGGTGCCGTGGTGCTGAACGAGAGCGCGGCCAACCTGTGGTTCGTCCCGAACCTCGTGCTCGCCGTGTTCCTCACCGCCGCGGTGAGGCACCGCTCCGCCCCTCGGTGCGGCGGGCCGATCGAGGGCAGTGCCGTCCTTCCGACGCCTCGCCAATCGATGATCGTGCTGCCCATCGGCCTCGGTGTCAGCTATGCGGTCGCCCGCCTCAGCGGCTCGCCGACCCTTGTCGCCGTCGGGCTCGTGGCCGGACTGGGCCTGCTCCAGCTGCGGGTCAACCGGTCTTTCGGGTCCGGCACGGCGGCGGCGGTGCTGCCGGTCCACCAATACGATCGGCTGGTCGACGACCTGCCCGGGGCGATCGCCCAGCGGCAGCTCGACATCGATCTCGAGCCGATCTCGCGGCTGAGCGACCTCGAACTGGTGGCCGCGCGCACCGAGGTCGTGTGGCGTCATCCGACGCTCGGCCGGGTCCGCGAGGACGCCGTCCGTCACGCCGCGCAGCGCGCCGGCCTCGAAGCGGCGCTCGATCTCCACCTGATCGTGCGGGCCGCCGAGCTGCTACCCCAGGTGCTCTCGCTCGTGCGGGCCGACGAGCCCTGGCTGTGCGCCCCGGTCGCCGCCGCAACGCTGCGACAGCCCGGTTTCATCGACGACCTCCTCGCCCGACTCGAACGGGAACGGCTCGACCTCGACGGGCTCGTCCTCGAGCTCGACACCGCTCCGATGCCCGATGTCGAACCCGTCCTCGATCGACTCCAGGTCGCCGGCGTCGGCGTGATGGCCCACGAGAGCCGCACGCCGCGGGTCAAGCCCATCCGCCAGATCGAGATCGACTTCGTCGTGGTGGAGGCTGCCGGCGCCACGCCCGCCGCCGAGCTCACCGATGTGGTGCGCCGGGCCGCGCTGATGGGTGCCCGCACCGTCGTGCGCGGCGTCGCCGACGCGGCCGCCCTGCGTCCCCTGTTCGTCGCGGGCGCCGACTTCGCGTCCGGGCCCGCGCTCGGCTCGGCGAACGCGATCGACGACGTCCTCTCCGTCGACGCACACCGGGCGCTGGGCTGACCGGCGACCACCGGCGCCCCGGCCGCGAGCGCCGCCCGCCCCGCGAGCCTCCGCCCGCTGAAGCTACGGTCCGGGCATGACCGCGCCCACCGTCGCCTCCCTGCACATCTACCCGATCAAGTCGTGCCAGCAGGTGGCGCTCGACTCGGCGGTCGTCGGCCGCCACGGCCTGGTCGGTGACCGGCTCTGGCAGGTCATCGACGCCGAAGGGGTCCCGGTCACCCAACGCCAGGCCGCCGTCCTCGCCACCGTGCGGCCCGAGCCACAGGGCGATTCGTGGCGGGTCCACGCGCCGGGCCACGGCGAGCTGACGATCGGCGCTCCAGGCGCGCCGGACACCGAGTGCCGCTCACTGGTCGGCGATCGGATCCGACTCGCCGACGCCGGCGCGGCGGCGGCCGAGTGGTTCAGCGATCTCGTCGGACAGCGATGCCGCCTCGTCGGCCACGACGACGCGTTCGACCGGCGACTGCCCCCTGCGATCGACGTGTTCGGAGCGCCGTTGAACCTCTCCGACGCCGCGCCCGTGCTCGTGGTGAACGAGGCCTCGCACGCCGACCTGGCCGGCCGGGCGGGCGAGCCGTTCGGGATCGACCGGTTCCGCGCGAACATCGTGGTGCGCGGCGCGGGCGCCTGGGCGGAGGACACGTGGGCCCGGTTCCGGATCGGCGCGGCCGAGCTCGGCTACGGCCTGCCGTGGCCGCGCTGTGCCATCCCCCAGGTCGACCAGGACAGCGGGGACCGCCGTCGAGAGCCCGCCGTCGTGCTCAAGGCCCACCGCTGGTGCACGGAGCTGGGTCCCTACCCCGAGGCGTTGCGCGGCCTGCTGGTCGGCAAGGCCCTCTTCGGTGCCGCCTGCACGATCGGGCCCGCCGGCACGACGGTGGCCGTGGGCGACGCCGTCGAGGTGCTCGAGACGGCCCCCGCGCTACTCGCTCCGCCCCGCTGACCCAGCGACGCGCTCCAGCCAGGGCAGGAGCGCGTCGAGGGCGGCCCGGGGACGTTCGATCATGCAGTAGGTGCCGCCGGCGTCGGCGACCACTGCGAGCTCGGCCGCCGGCACCAGGTCGCGCACGCGCTCGACGGCGCGGCGGGTGCCCGACGTCTCCAACCCCATCCGCCCGCTGTCGCCGATCAACAGCAGCACGGGCAGCTCGCGGGACGCGAGCGCGGCCAGTTCGCTGGTGACGTCGACGTCGGCGAGCACCGCCAACAGCTCCCCCAGACGCTTCGGCTCGAACACGCGGGCGAACGCCTCGGCCTCGAACGCGGCCAGACGCAGCATCTCGGGTGTCATCGCCGCGGAGCCGGCGCACCCGATCCACGCGGTCAGCAGCGCCAGGGCCTCGTGGCCGAAGCTCTCGCCCACGACCCGGAACCCCTCGAAGACGCGACCCGCGCCGCGCCCGTCGACGAAGGGGTGCACGGCGATTCCCGCGACGCGCTCGGGATAGCGGGCCGCGTGGGCGATCGTCAGCGGCGAACCCGTCGAGGTACCCCACAGGACCGCCTCGCCGGGGCCGACGCCGGCAGCGTCGAGGACCAGCTCGAGGTCGTCGACCCAGCGGTCGAAGCCGAGCGGCACGTCGCGGGTGGAACGGCCCGATCCGCGGTAGTGCCAGTCCAGGACGCGGTACCGCTCGACGAGCAGCGGTCGGATCTCGGCGAACTGGGCGTCGAGCAGCCCGAAACCGCCCGTCAGCACCAGCGTTGCCGGACCGTCACCTGAGGTGTCGTACCAGAGCTCGACGTCGCCGTCGCGGGTGGTCGGCATGTCGGATTCCTTCCTGGTCGGCGCCGGGTCGAGGCCGAGCGCGCTCAGGCTCGAAGGCCGGTGAGGTCGACCGAGCGCGGGTCGAGATGGGGGGCGAGCGAGGCTGCCGCCGCAGCGACGCCGGATCCGGCGGTCGGCACGTCCATGGCGCGCAGCGCGGCCTCCAAGGTGCCCAGGACGCCGAGCACCATCGGCGGGTTCAGGTGGCCCATGTGGCCGATGCGGAACCCCAGGCCTTCGAGGCCCACGCCGAGGGTCAGGCCGGCCTGCTGTTCGCACAGCGCCCGCAGGCGATCGGCCTCGACGCCGGGCGTGCGCAGGGTCGTGACGGCGTTCGACCGTTCGGCGGGCGCGGTGATGTTGAACTCGAGCCCTCCTGGTGCTGCCCACGCGTCGACGGCGGCCCGGACTGCGCTCGCGAGCGCCTCGTGCCGATCCCACACCGCGTCGAGTCCCTCCTCCCACAACATGTCGAGTGCCTCGGCCAGGCCGAAGAGGTGGGAGACCGGCGGCGTGCCGCAGTAGCGCTGGTAGTGGGTGTCGGGCTTGGAGCGGGCGGTCCAGTCCCAATAGCCGGTCCGCAGGTCGGCGGACTCGTGGGCGACCCGCGCCTTCGAAGACGCCCAGACGAAGCCGAGGCCGGGCGGGACCATCAGGCCCTTCTGGGAGCTGGCCACCGTCACGTCCACGCCCCACAGGTCCATCTCGTAGCGTTCGCAGCCGAGCGACGCGATGCAGTCGACCATCAGCAGCGCCGGGTGGTCGGCGGCGTCGAGCGCGGCACGGATGGCGCCGATGTCGTTTCGGACCGAGGTCGCCGTGTCGACCTGGACGACGAGGACGGCCGCGATCGTGCGGTCGCGATCGACCCGCAGGGCTGCTTCCACCGCTGCGGGATCGACCGCGGCCCGATCGGACCCCTCGACGGTGACCACGTCGAGGCCGAGCATCGCGGCCATGTCGCCCCAGGCGCGGGCGAAACGGCCCGACTCCGCCACGAGCACGCGCTGGCCGCGCGAGAGCGTGTTCGTCAACGCCATCTCCCAGGCCCCGTGCCCGTTGGAGATCGTGATGAACGCCTCGCTCGACGTTCGGGCCAGGGCGGGCAGCTCGTCGAGCACGCGCAGCGAGATCTGGATCAGCTCGCCCTCGTAGATGTTGGGCATGGCCCGATGCATGGCGGCCAGCACCCGATCGGGCATGACCGAGGGTCCGGGAATGGCGGTGAGCCGGCGACCGTGATCGAGCGACATCGGGAACCTCGGTTCGGCTGACGTCCCAGCGGGAGGGGTGGTTGTCGGGATCGACGGTAGCTGTTTCGACGGTAGCGCCCCGCCCGAGCCGGGAACCGCGCCAGAAACCAGTCCGACACCGCAGCCACCGGTCCGGGCTGGGGCGGTTCGTGCTTCCCGAAGGACGCCCGCGCCTTCACCCATCTCGATCGCGCGCACCACGCGGTCTGCCTCGTCGTGGAGGCCGCCATCGCATCGAACGAGCAGCAACTCGGCTACGCGGTCGACAAGGTCACCGCGGCGCTGGGAGCGCCGGCCGGGTGCCGGATCGCGGCCTGGGGGCAGCCGGGGCCGACATCGCCGCGCGCTACCCGGCCACCGGGCAGGCACCGGCCGGGGTGAACGTCGCCGGCGGCAGTTACGAGGTCTGCCGTGACGCCGACGCCCTCGTCGTGCTGACCGAGTGGCGCGAGTTCCCCGATGCCGACCTGACCAAGGTGGCCGGGCTGCTGCGCGGCGACGTGGTCGTCGACCTCCGCAACTGCCTCTCGACCACCGATTGCACGGCGGCAGGACTGC
>Ga0224505_10001932_pt1 | contig 12586 bp, 10 predicted proteins | sample SF_Jan12_sed_USG_FD_169102 | JGI IMG/M metagenome (GOLD analysis project Ga0224505, IMG submission 169102) | Sediment microbial communities from San Francisco Bay, California, United States - SF_Jan12_sed_USGS_4_1 | ecosystem: Environmental > Aquatic > Marine > Sediment | place: USA: California...
CGAGACCGTGGCGGTCGCGCGCCGGCTGGGTGGCCCGGTAGAACACGGGCTCGGTGGGGTTGAGGGCATCGCCCCGGCTGCCGTGGAACTCCTGGGGGGTGGCGACGAAGGCGATCTCGTCGTGGCGCAGGTAGCCCAGGAGCTGCTCGGCCACGTCCGGGACCACCTGGTGATCGGCGTCGATGGTGAGCACGGCGTCGGCCCGGGACCAGGCCAGGGCGCTGTTGAGGTTGGCAGCCTTGCCCCGGGGGCCGTCGAGCCGGGTGACGCAGTACACGCCCTCCCGCCGGCAGAGGTTCTCGATCTCCTCCCAGTTGTCGCGCTCGGCCACGTAGCCGTCGTTGCACACCACGACGTTCACCGGCCACCGGATGGCCTTGGCAGCGGCGACCGTGGCCGCCACCATCTCGGTCGGCTCCCCGGCCACCGGGATGAACACGTCGAGCGTGGTGGCGGGGTCGGCCGACGGCACCGGCTGGCGGGGGCTCGACCGCCCGGCGAACACCAGCCCGGTGATCACCAGCCAGACCACGGACAGGGTCTCCAGGCCGAACAGGGCCCATCCGGCCGGGCCCACCCGGCCCAGCATGCCGAACCGCCACGCCAGCAGGTTCCCGCCGGTGACGACGAGGGCCACGACCATCGCCAGATCGATCAGGTGACGGGCCCGGGACACCCGGGGACGGCGGCGTGCGAGACCCCTCTGGGGCCGGACGCTGGCACGCGTCTGCCCCCTCTCCGCCGCTGCTGATCCCTCCATGGCCAAGAAGGTACAGGCGAAACGAAGCGCGCGGCATCCGGGTTTCCCCCGTTTCCGATGGGGGATATGGCCTGATAGGGCCGATGATGGGCGGATGAGGTTAGGCCTGCACCTGGAATCGGTGCCCCAGGAGGGGCTGGCGTCGCTGGACGCGGCCGAGGCGTTGCTGGGGTTACCGGTGGAGATCCTGCACTGGTTCCAGGCCTGGGGCGGTGGGCACGGCCCGTTCCGGGCCGACTGGCTCGACGCCGTGGCCGCCACCGGCCGTACGGGGCTGCTCACCTGGGAGCCGTGGGCCCTGACCGGCGAGGCGACCCAGCCGGCGTACGCCCCCGAGGCGATCGCCGCCGGGTCCCACGACGCCTACCTGGCGTCATGGGCGGCCGGTTTCGCCGCCCGCACCGACGGGCCGTGGGCAATCCGGCTGATGCACGAGGCCAACGGCACGTGGTACCCATGGAGCGGTCGGCAACCGGGAGCAGGACCCGACGCCTACAAGGCGGCATGGGTCCACATCCACGACGTGTTCCGGGCGGCGGGAGCAGCAACCGCGGTGCGCTGGGTGTGGTGCCCCCTCGTGGACGACGTTGCGGGCCCATTCGAGGCCTGGTACCCGGGTGACGCCTACGTCGATCTGCTGGCCCTCGACGCCTACAACTGGGGGGCGGCTGTGCCCGAGAACGGGGGCTGGCGGACCCCGGGCCAGCTCCTCGACGGGGCCTACGACCGGTTGGCGGCCCTGGGCCCCCAACCGATCTGGCTGGCCGAGCTGGGATGCGCCCCCGAGGCTCCATTGGCCGTGCTGGGCGCGGCCACCGGGGCCCATGCCACCGTCCACCCCAAGGCGGCGTGGCTGGCCGAGCTGCTGTCGTCGGCCCCCCAGCGGTGGCCCCGATTGGAGGCCGTCGTGTTCTTCAGCCTGGCCAAGGAGCGGGATTGGCGGGTCCACCACGATCCGGCCGTGGCCACCGCCATCCGCTCCGCCCTCGGCCGCTGAGCCGACCGCCGGAGGACCTATGGTCTGGGACCATGGCTGATCTGTTACGTGGTGCGACCGACGGGCCGGGCCGGCTCCGGGCCCTCCTGGCCGGCAACTGGCCGGTGCTGCTGCCCGGCTGTTACGACGCCTTGGGAGCGAGGCTGATCGAGCGGGCCGGGTTCGACGCCGTTTACATGAGCGGCTTCGGCACCGCCGCCGGCCTGCTGGGCCGGCCCGATGTGGGCCTGCTGGGGTTGGCCGAGATGGTCGACAACGTGCGCCGGATCGTGGCCGCCACCGACCTGCCGGTGGTGGCCGACGCCGATACCGGCTACGGCAACCCGATCAATGTGATCCGTACCGTGCAGGACTACGAGCGGGCCGGGGTGGCCGGGCTGCACATCGAGGACCAGGTGGCCCCCAAGCGGTGTGGGCACATGGAGGGCAAGCAGGTCATCCCCACCAACGACATGGTGGCCAAGATCGAAGCGGCCGCCGCCGCCCGCCGCAACCCCGATCTGGTGCTGATCGCCCGCACCGACGCCCGGGCCCCGCACGGGCTCGACGACGCCATCGACCGGGCCCACCGCTTCGCTGCCGCCGGGGCCGACATCCTGTTCGTGGAGGCCCTGACCGGGAAGGACGAGATCGAGGTGGTCAGCCGGGAACTGGCCGGGATCCCGCTGCTGTTCAACTGGGCCGAGGGGGGCAAGACCCCACCCCTGCCCCTGGAGCGGCTCGAGGAGCTGGGGTTCGCCATGGTGATCATGCCGATCGGGCTGCTGCTGGCGGCGACGAAGGCGATGGAGGCCGTGCTGGCCAGCGTGCGCCGCCACGGCACCCCGGTGGAGGTGCTGCCCGAACTGCCCACGTTCAACCAGTTCACCGACCTGATCGGCCTCCCCGAGATCAACGCCCTGGAGTCCCGTTTCTCCACCGGCGCCGACGCGTAGCGCCGGGGCGGTGGGGTAGCGGCCCCGACGCCGATGGGGAGCCGGCGGGGGCGACAGCCCCCTCAGATACAGCTACAGATTCCGCTGGGTGGGATCGAGGCGGATGCGGAGCCAGTCGCCCAGCAGGTTGAAGGCGAACACGGTGAGGGCGATCGGCACCGCCGGGGCCGCCACCGGCAACCACTTGCCGGCCATCAGCGGGATGCGGGCCTCGGCGATCATCGAGCCCCAGGCCGGCGCCGGCGGGGGCACCCCGATCCCGAGGAACGACAGCGACGCTTCCAGGATGATGACCACCCCCACGGTGAGGCTGGCCAGCACCATCCAGGTGTTGGCCACGTTGGGGATGATGTGGCGGCGCATGATCCGCCACCGGCTGGCCCCCGCCACCTGGGCCAGGCGGACGAAGTCGCGCTCCCGCAGGCTCAGCACCTCACCCCGCAGCACCCGGGCGTAGCGGGTCCAGAACACGGCGCCCAGGATGATCACGATCGACCAGATACCGAGCCGGTTGCCGAACACCATGGCGAGGAACACGGCGAAGATCAGGGCCGGGATGGCCAGCCAGGCGTCGACGATCCGCATCAGTACCTGGTCCACCAGGCCGCCGAGGTAGCCGGCCACCACCCCGACGGCCAGCCCCAATGAGCCCGCCACCAGCGTGCCGGCCAGGCCGACGGCGAGCGAGATACGGGTGCCGTAGATCACCCGGCTGAGGATGTCGCGTCCCTGGAAGTCGGTGCCCAGCACCGAGTCCCAGTTGCCGGTCTCCCACGCCGGCCCGGTGGTGGACAGCGCCCCCGGCACCGGCTGCAGGGGGTCATGGGGGGCGAGCCAGGGGGCGAACACCGCCACCACCGCCAGGGCGGCGATGATCACGATGGCGCCGGTGGGGGCGTCGGCCAGCAGGACGCGGAGCCGTCCCCACGGTGGGCGCGGCCGCCGGCCCGCCTCATCGTCGGCCTGGTCGGCCGAGTCGGTGGTGGTGGATCGGGTGGCGATGACGGCCATGCGGTCGGCTCCTTCGGGCGGGACGGAGGGTCAGCGTTCGAGGCGGATCCGGGGATCGAGCACGGCGTAGACGACGTCGACGATGAGGTTCACGGCGACCACCATGAACCCGGCCATCAGCACCACCCCCTGCACCAGCGGGAAGTCCCGCAGGGTGATCCCCTGGTAGACGAGGTCGCCGATGCCGGGCCAGGCGAAGATCTGCTCGATCACCACGGCCACGTTCACCATCACCACGAAGTTCACCCCGGCCAGGGTGAGCACGGGGATGAGGGCGTTCTTCAGGGCGTGCTTGCCGATCACGATCCACTCGGGCACGCCCTTGAGCCGGGCCAGCTTCACGTACTCGCCCCGCATCACCTCGAGCATGCTCGATTGAGTGAGGCGCATCATGGCGGCGGCGAAGTACCAGCCGAGAGCGATCGACGGCATCACCAGCTGCTTGATCGACCCCGAGCCCGAGGTGGGCAGCCACCGCAGCTTCACCGCGAACACGAGGATGAGCGTGGTGGCGATCACGAAGTTCGGGACCGACACCCCGGTGAGGGCCACGGCCCGGAACACCCCGGCCGACCACCGCCCCGGACGCACCGCCGACAGCACCCCGGCCGGGATCCCGATGACCAGTGACAGCCCGAAGGCCACGGTGGCCAGGATCAGCGACCGGGGCAGCCGGTCCATGTAGACCTCGAACACCGGCTGGCGGAACTGGATCGAGTGGCCAAGGTCACCCTTCACGGTGTCGGTGACGAAGCTGGCGTACTGGACGGGGAGGGGCCGGTCGAGCCCGAAGTCCTCCCGCACCGCCGCCACCTCCTCCTCACTGGCCTCGGCCCCGGCGTAGACCCGGGCCGGATCGCCCGTAGCCCGTACCAGCAGGAAGATCGTGACGCTGAGCAGGAGCAGCGTGACCACGCTGGCCGCCATTCGCCGCAGGACGAAGGCGATCACGGCCCGGCCCTCCCGAACCGCGGCACACTCATAACGCCGGTCACGGCTTCAGCTCCACGTCTTCCCAGGGGAATACATAGGGAAACTGGGGGATCGAGAACCAGATGTCGTCGGGGTTGTTGGCGATCCGGGGGCCGGTGGCCATCGTCAGGCCCAGCGTATACACGTAGGGGAACACGTACTGGTCGTTGAAGCTCGTCTGGAGCTCGGCCATGAGGGTGTCCCGCTCCTCCGGGTCGGTGGACGCCTCGTACTGGGCAAACTTGGCGTCGAGCTCCGGGATGCAGGTGCGGGAGCTGGGCCCCTCGCAGGTGGCGAAGGCCCGCCAGCGGGCGGCCATGTCGCCGTTGAGGCCCGAGATGTTGAGGATGATGCCGGGCAGGGCGTCGGGTCCCTTGGTCAGGGCCTCCACGAAGGCCGCCCGCTCGATCCGGTTCAGGCTCGTCTTGATCCCGATCTGGGCCAGCTGGGTGATCACCCGCTCCGCCAGGGCGTAGTACGGCGCCAGTGGGGTGAGCTGCGGCACCTCGAACCCGTCGGGGTACCCGGCGTCGGCCATCAGCTGCTTGGCCTTCTCCAGGTTGTATTCGTACCACTCGGGCTTGATCTCGTCGGGCTGGAGGGCGCCGATGAGGTCGGGGGCGCCCCAGTTGCCGGTGTCGATCTTGGCGAACCCACCGGTCTCGGCGTCGGAGATCTCCCGCCGGTTGAGAGCCAACGAAATTGCCTGACGCACCCGGACGTCGTGGAACGGGCTGTCGGGCTTCTCCCATCCGGGGAACTCGAGCCAGAAGGCGGTGGTGGACCGCTGGGTGAGACGGATCCGGTCGTCGTTCTTCGCCGCGTCGAGCAGCTGACCCTGGACCACGTTCATCAGGTCGATCTCACCGGTCTGAAGGGCGGCGAACCGGGTGGCGTCGTCGGTGATGATCTTGTAGATGATCGTCTTCACCGCCGGGCCTTTGCGCCAGTAGTCGGGCATGGCCTCCAGCTCCAGTTCGGTGTTGGCGGTGTTGCGGACCAGCTTGTATGGGCCGGCCCCGATCGGGGCCTGCTTGAACCCGTCGGGCCCCACCTGCTCGTAGTAGGCCTTGGGCACGATCCAGCCGATGCCGGTGGCCGGCGTGCCGTAGAGGATGAGGAAATCCAGGAACGGTTCCTTGAAATAGAACGTGATGTTTCGAGCGTCGGCTTTCTCGATCCGATCCAGCCTGTCCTTGAAGAGCTGAGCCTGGGTACCCCGGTAATTGAGGTACGTGAACTCCACATCGTCGGCGGTGACCGGCTCCCCGTTGTGGAACTTCGCCCCCTCCCGGATCGTGAACGACGCGCTCATGAAGTCGTCGGCGATCTCGTAGGATTCAGCCAGGCTGGGGGCGAGCTGGTCGCCCGGGAAGTGCTTGATCATCGAGTCGTGGATGGCCATATTGAAGCCGTAGGCGGTGATGACGTTGCCCGACTCCTGCGGATCCAACCAGGCCGGCGAGAGCGCCGTGTGCCAGCCGTAGACCACCTTGCCCGCCGGCTCCCGCCGCTCCCCGAGCGTGGTGGAAGACCGTTCGGCCCCCGCCTGGGGCGTGGTTACCTCCACCACCTGGGCCACCGATTCCGGTGTGGATGTTTCGTCCTGACCAGCTGAAGAGTCGCCACTGCCACACCCTGCGGCCAAGAGACCGAAGGCGGCAACGGCGCGCCAGAGCCTGGTGCGCATCACTGTTCTCCCCCTTTGTGACCCACCTCATCCCGGAAAGAAATGGCCGTCGATGAGCTTTCGAGAAGCCTAGATGAGGATCGAATTGGAGGCAATCAGTTCTTGCCATCGCCTGTGATCCGGGGCAGTGTGGGCGTTCAATCCACGGCACCAGGGGGGTGTTCATGGCCAGTGACGTCCTGTTGGACGTACAGGATCTGCAGACCGAATACCGGGCGTTCGGCGGCTCGCAGGTGATCAAGGCCGTCGACGGTGTGAGCTTCACGCTCGAAGCGGGCCAGACGATCGGGCTGGTGGGGGAATCGGGCTGCGGCAAGACCACCACCTGCCTGTCGATCATGCGGCTGCTGCCGGCCGGGGCCCGGGTGACGGGCGGCCGGGTGCTGCTGGAGGGGCGGGATCTCACCCAGCTCAGCGACCGGGAGATGCAGCACGTCCGGGGCAACGAGATCGGCATGATCCTGCAGGACCCGATGGCGTCGCTCAACCCGCTGTTCACCCTGTTCGACCAGGTGCGGGAACCGGCCTACCACCATCGGGGGCTGCGGGGCGGGGCCCTGCGGGAGCGGGTGCTGAGCCTGCTGGGGGCGGTGCGGATCCCGTCCCCCGAGGTGCGGATGAACGAGTACCCGCACCAGATGTCGGGCGGGATGCGCCAGCGGATCGCCGGGGCCATCGCCCTGTCGGCCTCCCCCAAGGTGATCATCGCCGACGAGCCCACCACCAGCCTCGACGTCACGATCCAGGCCCAGTATCTCGACCTGCTGAAGGGCCTCCAGCGCGACACCGGCGTGGGCCTGATCTTCGTCACCCACGACCTGGGGATCGTGGCCAAGATGTGCGACGACGTGATGGTGATGTACGCCGGGCGCACGGTAGAGCACGGCCCGGTCCGCCAGGTGTTCAGCCAGGCCCGCCACCCCTACGCCGACGCCCTGCTGCGGTCGGTGCCGAAGATGGGATCGAAGGAGCCCCTGTTCCGCATCGAAGGCCAGCCCCCCAACCTGGCCGACCTGCCGCCGGGGTGCGCCTTCGAGCCCCGCTGCCCCCACGCCGTGGCCGAGTGCGCCGACGCCGTGCCCCCGCTGCTGGAGGTCGGCCCGAGGCACACCAGCGCCTGCATCCGCTCGGTCGAGCTGGCCGCCGCCGGCGCGGCCCCGTCGGGTGCCCAGCGGGCCCCGTCGGGCGAGGGGGGTGAGGCGTGATGGCCGGCGAGCCGCTGCTGGAGATCACCGATCTGGTGCGCCACTACCCGGCGGGCAAGGGGGTGCTGGGCCTGGGCCGCAGCAAGGGCATGGTGAAGGCGGTCGACGGGGTCAGCTTCGCCATCGGCACCGGCGAGACGTTCGGCCTGGTCGGCGAGTCGGGCTGCGGCAAGACCACGATCGCCAAGCTGATCCTGCGCATCGAAGCCCCGACCTCGGGCCGGATCCTGTTCGACGGGCGCGACGTGGCCCGCCTCACCGGGAAGGGCCTGCTGGCCTACCGGCGCAGCGTGCAGGCCGTGTTCCAGGACCCCTTCGGCTCGCTCAGCCCCCGCATGCGGGTGGCCGACATCGTGGGCGAGATCCTGGAGATCCACACCTCGATGACCCCGGCCGCCATCGCCACCCGGGTGGGCGAGGTGCTGGAGCTGGTGGGCCTGCGGCCCGACCAGGCTCGGCTGTTCCCCCACGAGTTCTCGGGCGGGCAGCGCCAGCGGATCGCCATCGCCCGGGCCCTGGCGGCCGACGCCCGGCTGCTGGTGCTCGACGAGGCGGTCTCGGCCCTCGACGTGTCGATCCGGGCCCAGGTGATCACCCTGCTGGAGCAACTCCAGGCCGACCTCGGCGTGAGCTACCTCTACATCGGCCACGACCTGGCCACCGTGTCGCACCTGGCCCACCGGGTGGGGGTCATGTACCTGGGCCGGCTGTGTGAGGTGGGCGACAGCGTGACGGTGTCCACCGATCCCCGCCACCCCTACACCCAGGCGCTGTTCGCCTCGGCCCTCCCCTATCTGCCCGAGGAAGCCGACGCCGGACAGGAATCGGTGCCGGTCCTGGGCGAGGTGCCGAGCGCCCTCAACCCGCCGTCGGGGTGCCGGTTCCACCCCCGCTGCCCGATGGCCGAGGAGCGCTGCTCGGCCGACGAGCCGCAGCTCGTCCAGGTCGACGAGGCCCACCACGCGGCGTGTCACCTGCTGCCGCTCACGGTCGGCCGCCGCAGCTGACGCCACCCGGCACCGCCCCTTTGTGACCTTGGACTCTTTCCGCCGGGCTGGCTTTCGACCGGCGGCGGCGCTCATGGAACACTGGTAGTTCGACAATCTAAGTGAGCTTGAGCGCCCGACCGAAGGAAACCCGATCACATGAGCGGCTACACGATCATCGACGTCGACACGCACATCACCGAGCCGGCCGACACCTGGACCAGCCGGGTCCCTGCCTCGATGCGGGACCGCGTGCCCTACATGGACCGCGACGCCAAGGGCCGCGACGTGTGGATCATCGACGGCAAGCGGACCTCCCTGGTGGGCCTCACGGCCACCGCCGGGGTGGGCGACTTCCTCGACCGGCCGGCCACCATGGCCGACCTCCACCCCGCCTCCTACGACGCCCAGGAGCGGCTCAAGTACATGGACGAGATGGGGATCTGGGCCATGGTCCTGTATCCCAACGTGGCCGGCTTCGGCAGCCAGCAGTTCCTCAAGCTCAACGACCCCGAGCTGATGCTCACCTGCGTGCAGGCCTACAACGACTTCCAGACCGAGTGGGCCTCGGCCGACTCCCGCCGCCTGTTGCCGATCACCTCCACCCCGTTCTGGGACATCGAGGCGTCGGTGGCCGAGATCCGCCGCTGCGCCGCCATGGGCCACAAGGGCATCCTGTTCACCGGCGAGCCCCAAAAGCTGGGCCAGCCCATGCTGGGCGACCCTGCCTGGAACCCGCTGTGGGAGGCGGCCGTCGAGCTCGACCTGCCGATCTCGTTCCACATCGGCTCGGGGAACATGGAGGGGGGCATGACCAAGGAGATGATGGCCCTCTACGGGAACATGGCCACCTTCACCGCCGGCTCGGTGGAGGTCTTCCTCAAGAACGCCATCCAGATGAGCGACCTGCTGCTGTCGGGTGTCATCAACCGCTACCCCGACCTCCAGTTCGTGTCGGTCGAGTCGGGCATCGGCTGGATCCCATTCGTGCTCGAGGCGCTCGACTACCAGTTCCAGGGCAACCGGGTGCCCGACGAGCGGCCCGAGTTCGATCGCCTGCCCAGCGAGTACTTCGCCACCAACGTCTACGCCTGCTACTGGTTCGAGCAGATCGCCCCCCGCCGGCTGATCGACAAGGTGGGCATCGACCGGATCATGTTCGAGACCGACTTCCCCCACCCCACCTCGCTCTACGGCGACGAGGTCCACGACCGGATCGCCACCGGCCTGGCCGACTCCACCCCCGAGGAGCGCAAGGCGATCCTGTGGGACAACGGGGCCAAGCTGTACAAGGTGGAGGAGCCCACGGCCGACGACCTGGCCCGCCAGGCCAAGCTGGTCGGCGCCTGATCCACAGACCACGCGACGGTGCCCCCGGCCTGGCCGGGGGCACCGTCGCGTCGGGGGTTCGGGACCGGGGGTTCAGGACCGAAGGGTTCAGCAACCCGAAGGGTTCACTCAGTCGGTGGCGGCCATCGGGCGCAGCTCCAGGTCGGTCGGCTCGCTCAGCGGGTCGGTCTCCCATGCCTTGAGCTGGGGCAGGCAGTGCTCGGCGAAGCAGCGCAGGTTGCGCTCCGCTTCCTTCCACGGCATCCCGGCGTAGGAGGTCTGCACCATCACACCGTTGTTGTCGATCACGCCGTGGATGTAGCGGAGCTGGTCCATCACCTGGTCGGGCGTGCCGATCGGCATCAGCTTGGCGAAGGCCTCGGCCGCCCCATCGAGCCCGTGACGGTCGATGAACTTGCCCACGTTGGCGTAGAAGTCGTAGCCCTTGGCCTTGCCGAAGTGCTCGGCCGCCATCTCGTAGTGGCGCATGGCCGTGTGGTAATAGGCCTGCACGTACTGGTTGCCCAGGGTCTTGGCCCGGTCCTCGTTCTCGTCGACGAAGAAGAAGCCGCCGCACAAGGGCTTGGGCCGGGGGACGCCGGGGTTCACCTGGTCCCAGGTCTGGTAATACAGCTCGAAGTCCTTGGCCACGACCTCCCACGGCTTCTGGGGGATAACGAGCATACCGATGCCGAGGTTGGCCATGATCTCGACCGACTCGGGCGACACGGCCGCAGCGTAGGTGCGGCCCCGGAACGACTTGAACGGGCGGGGGCGGATGTCGCGCCGCGGCTGGTTGAGGGTGGCGCCGCCCTCCACGTAGCCGTTCTCCAGGCCATTGATCACCATCTCGGCGTACTCGACGAAGGTCTCCCGGGCCTCGTTCATGTCGAGGCGGAAGCCGTCGTACTCCACCCGGCCCAGACCCCGGCCGAGGCCCAGGATCATCCGCCCGTCCGACAGGTGGTCGAGCACCGAGATCTGCTCGGCCACCCGCACCGGGTCGTGCCAGGGCAACACGATCACCATTGTGCCCAGCTTGACCCGCTCGGTCTTGCCGGCGATGTAGGTGAGGAACTGAACGGGGTCGGGCGACATCGTGTAGTCGGTGAAGTGGTGCTCCACGGTCCACACCGAATCGAAGCCGAGGGGCTCGGCCAGGAGGGCCATCCGGAGCTCCTGTTGCCAGACCTCGCGGTCGGTCAGGGCGTCGAAGGGGTTCTGGAAAAGCGATGCGTAGCCAACGTGCATGACCGCACCCTAGGCGAGGTCACTCCACAGCCGGAAAATGGGGTCTTCGGCCCCCCGTTGCTCCCGTAGGCACCCCAGGTTCCGGCTCCCAGCTGCTCGCTGGTGTGCCCCATCGCACCGGCTCCTTCTCCGACCCCGTGATCGTCACTCGCCGGCCGCCGTTCGTAGCGCGCCACCCCGCTGGGCGGTAGAGCGGGCAGGCCGGGGTGGCCACGGGCGGGCCAGGCCTGCTACAGGGAGGAACCGCGGCTGGTGGCGGCGATGAGGACGATGAAGAAGACGAAGAACAGGATGATCAGCGCCAGCAGCACGGTGCCGATGATGCCGAGGATCTGGCCCGCCCGGGCCTGGTCGCGCCCGTCCCACCGGCCCGGCTGGGCATCGATCTCCTTCACTGCCTGGCCCCCGAAGTACCAGGCGAACGGCGAGGCCAGGATCGGGAACCCGCAGAAGAAGGCCCCAATCAGGCCGACCAGGCCAAGGATCAGGGCCGTGTTGGCCCCCGAGTGCTTGGGCGGCCGGTACGCCGAGTAGTACGGCTGCTGGTAGCCGGGCTGCTGGAACGGGGGGGGCTCCGACGGGTACCCCGGCGGCCCGTAGGGCGACGGCCCCACACCAGGGTAGGGGGTCTGGTAGCCGGGCTGCTGGTAAGGGTCGTAGGGCTGCTGGGCGCCGGGCGGGCCGTAAGGCGGCGGGCCGTAGGGCGAGGGCGCCGCCGGCTGCTGGGGCGGCGGGCCGTAGGGCGAGGGCGCCGCCGGCTGCTGGGGCGGCCCGGCAGGCGGACCGTAGGGCGGCGGGCCGCCGACCGGGCGGGTCGCGTCGGGCCCGGGGTCGGAGGGGCCCTCACCGCTGGGCGGGCTGAAGTCACTGGGAGGCGCCACCCGCCCATCCTGTCATGCCCGGACGCCGTTACCGACGCACGATCAGGACAGGGCGTCCCGCAGGGCCGGCACAACCTCGGTGGCGAAGCGCTCCAGTGAGGCGTTCATCACCGATGGCGGCAACCCCGGCGGGCCGCCCCACGTGACGAGATCGGTCACCCGGTGCTCGGCCATGAAGGAGGTGAGCTCGGCCACGCAGTGCTCAACCGACCCCACCGTCCACTCCAGCGGGTTGAGCGGGATCGGGGCCCGTGGCTCATCGGCGGGCCGGGGGCCATGGTCGTCGCTGGCCTTGATCAGGCCCACATACACCCGGCGCCGGTACCGTTCGGCCTCGGCGATCGGGGGCCAGTCCCGCTCAGGGTCGTCGGTCACGAACACGCCCCGGATGATGCCCACCCGCCGAACGGCCGGGTCGCCGCCGGCAGCCGTCACCGCCTCCGCCCACGGGTCGAGCACCACCGGCTTGGGCCCCTGGGGCAACAGGTTGGTCCCGTAGCGGGCGGCCCGTGTGGCACCGGCCCGGGAGGTGGCGGCGATCCACAGCGGCGGGCCGCCGGGCTGCACCG
>Ga0224505_10001933_pt1 | contig 12581 bp, 10 predicted proteins | sample SF_Jan12_sed_USG_FD_169102 | JGI IMG/M metagenome (GOLD analysis project Ga0224505, IMG submission 169102) | Sediment microbial communities from San Francisco Bay, California, United States - SF_Jan12_sed_USGS_4_1 | ecosystem: Environmental > Aquatic > Marine > Sediment | place: USA: California...
CGTCTCTCAGCGGCAAGCGGTCTGCGAGTTGCACCAGCGGCGCAAGCTCCAGCGCATTGGCCTGGATGTCGCCCTTCCGGTAGCCATCTCCGTCCGCACCGCTGACACGCAATGCCAGGTCAACCGCCGGCAGCACCAGCTGGTCTCCGGTCGTAAAAGCCAGTTTGCGCGTCGTAAATTCGAATCCGTCCGCGACCCGCTTCCATGTGAAACGTCCGCCGAGTTCCAGCATTTGCAGTTCCCGGAGATCGGCACCCAGCGTGGTCCGCACATCGCGCAGTTGCGCATCGGCAATGAGACCCACCGGGACATTGCGATCGAACGTAAGCCAGGTGCGCAATGCGCCGGTGCCTTGCGGAAAATGCACCGGAAACTCGAGCCAAGGCCGCCAGGCCGCAATATCGACATGATCGACCTGCAGAAACAGCTGCCCGGTCAGCAAAGTTGCAAGCGACTGAAAGTCTTCGCCGGTCAGGTCGGCGCGCAGATCAAGAGGCGAGGCCAGCGCGGCCGGCGGTACCGCGCGCAACGCCATCCGGTGCCGGTCGCCGGTGTTGACGATGCGCAGGCGCAGGCCGTCCAGTTCCAGCGGCGGCGCAGCGCGCAGATCATCGTGCCAGATCAGCTGTGCATCATGAATTTCAATGTCGCGCTGGCCCAGTATCCAGCGCGAAAACCCGCCGCTGTCCGATTCCCCGACGTTCATCGCGATGCCGGCGACGGTAATGCCGCCGCCGGCATCGCGACGCACCGTAAGGGACGGGCGAAAAACATCCAGCGAATGGAAATTGATCTGCAACTGCGCGGCCGAGCGCCAGGACAGCGTGGCATCGACACGCGGCAGTTCCAGCGCCGGACGTCCCGCCGCGTCATGCACGACGACTTGCGTCAGCGCAAGCTGCGGCCGCAAGCCGTCCCAGTTCGCATCGATGGCGCCGATGGTGATGCGCTGCTGCGCCGCCCTGCTCAGCGCTTGCGCGATATCATCACGGTAAGCGCCAATATCCGGCAGTATCCAGTAGCGCAGCGCGAGTATCGTTACAGCAAAGACAAATCCAGTTGCGAGCACGCCCCAGGTCAGCAGGCGATAAATCCACAGCGTACTGACATGTATTCCGCTGCGGACTGCTGCAATGCTCATGTTTTGCCTGAAAAAATATAAAATGCGATAGTGAAACAAGGGCTTAGCCATTCTAACGCGAACCGGACATGGAATCGAATAACGCACAGGCACCGGTAACCGCGGACCAGGCCATTGCTGCCGCGGCCGGTTACAGCCGCTATCTGCAGCGTCTGTTGACCGCAAATCCCGCAATCCTACTGCCGTCCGAACTCGGCCAGCCGTTTACAGCCGCAGCCATGCAATCCGAGCTCGCAGCCATGACGATCACCGATGACGGCACTCTGGGTATCGCGTTGCGACGCCTGCGCCAGCGGGTCATGGCACGGCTGATTACCCGCGATCTCAACGGCTTCGCGACGCTGGACGAGGTTGTCGGCACGGTCACGCATCTGGCCGAAATCGCCGTACGGACGGCTGTCGCGCAATTGCACATCGATCTGGCTGCCGTTCACGGGGAGCCGCGCAGCGGCACCGACGGGAAACCGCAGCAACTCCACGTCGTCGGCATGGGCAAGCTCGGCGGCGCCGAACTCAATGCCTCCTCTGACATCGATCTGGTGCTGATTTATCCCGACGAAGGCGAGACTGACGGCGGGCGTTCGTTGAGCAATCACGAGTTTTTCACCCGCATGGCGCGACGCCTGATTGCCACGCTGAGTGAATTGACCGCGGACGGGTTTGTCTTTCGCGTGGACACCCGGTTGCGGCCCTATGGCGACAGCGGCCCGCTGGTCGTCAGCTTTGACATGCTCGAGAACTACCTGATCACGCAGGGCCGGGCGTGGGAACGTTATGCCTGGATCAAGGGCCGGCCGCTGACGGGCGACCAGGCAGACGCATTGCTGGCCCTGGTACGCCCGTTCGTATTCAAGCGACATCTGGATTACGGTGCCTTCGCATCCATGCGCAACCTGCACAGCCAGGTCCGTCACGAAGTCAACCGCCGTGACCGGGTCGACAACATCAAGCTCGGACCCGGCGGCATTCGCGAAATCGAATTCATTGCCCAGGTGTTTCAGTTAATCCGGGGCGGCCACGAGCACGCACTGCAACAGCAATCAACACTTCCGGTCCTCACGGTGCTGGGCGAACGCCAGTTCATCGATCCGGCCGCGGTGACCGACCTGAAGTCAGCCTACGTATTCCTGCGCAACCTCGAACACCGGCTGCAATACCGTGACGACCAGCAGACCCAGGCCATGCCGGCCGATCCGGCTGAACGCCTGCTGGTAGGCCACAGTATGGGATTTGCCGACGATGCCAGCTTTTCCGCCACGCTCGAGCAGCACCGCAGCGCCGTATCGCAACAGTTTGATTCCATATTCGCCGCAAGTGATACCACCGATCATCAGCTGTCCGCGCTGTGGCACGAACCGTACACGGAAGACAGCAGCACTACCGCGGAATTGTCAGCGCTCGGCTATACCCGTGCGAACGAACTTTGCCGGCGCCTGTCGCTGTTCCGTCATGGCAACCGCTATCGGCAAATGCCTGCCGACAGCCAGCGCCGGCTCGACCGGCTGGTTCCTGCGGCAATTGCCGCAGCCGCTGCGCATGACAACCCGGATGCCACCCTGGAACGGCTGCTCGAACTGTTCGAGGGCGTCAGCCGTCGCGAAGCCTATCTCGCGCTGTTGCATGAATATCCACACGCGCTCGACCGGGTCACAGATCTGATGAGCGCCAGCCCCTGGGTTGCGCAATACATCACGCAACACCCCATCCTGCTCGATGACCTGCTCGATGCGCGAACCCTGCTCGCCGCACCGGACTGGGATGCCCTGCGTGCCGAACTGCGTGGAAACCTCGCTGCGGCAGCAGAAGATATCGAGCAGCAAATGGACATGCTCAGGCATTTCAAAAATACGCAGACGCTGCACTGCATTGCGCAGGACATCGCCGGCACGCTCCCGCTGGAAACACTCAGCGACCAGCTGTCCGACGTCGCCTGCGTGATTCTCGAAGAAGTGCTGCGCCTGTCGTGGCAGGGCCTGAGCCAGCGCCATCGCGATACGCCACGATTCGCCATCGTCGGCTATGGCAAGCTGGGTGGTAAGGAGCTGGGCTATGCGTCCGACCTCGACATCGTATTCGTCTATGACGACGATGCACCGGAAGCCGCGGAAAACTACGCACGTCTCGCACAACGCATCAACAACTGGCTGACCAGCGTTACTGTTGCGGGGGTGCTCTACGAGACCGACCTGCGGCTGCGCCCCAACGGTGCCGGCGGTCTGCTGGTGACATCGCTGGAAAGCATGCGGGAGTACCAACTGCAGAAAGCGTGGATCTGGGAACACCAGGCACTGACGCGCGCGCGCAGCGTGGCCGGCGACACGGCAATCGGGCGCGCATTCGAGGAATTGCGGATCAGCGTACTGCGCAAACCGCGAGACCCGGCCAGGCTACGCGAGGAAATACTCGGCATGCGCCGCAAAATGCTGGACGCCCACCCAAACACCAGCGGACTGTTTGACCTGAAGCATGACCCCGGCGGGATCATCGATGTCGAATTCATGGTTCAGTATCTGGTGCTGGGCCATGCCCATGCCCATGCGGAACTGGTTGCCAATACCGGCAACCTCGCGCTGCTGAAAACGGCTGCTTCCCTGGACCTGATCAGCGCCGGCGATGCGCAGGACGTGCACGCAGCCTACCGCCAGTTTCGCAAGCTGCAGCATCAGCTGCGGCTGGCCGGTGAAAAATACGCACGCGTGGACCCGGGCAGCGTGGCGGCGTCCGCTGCCGCGGTCACTTCACTGTGGCGAGCATTGTTTGGCGGCGAACCGGATACAGCATCGACGCCCGAGGGTAAAACCTAGACGGTCACGTCCCGCAGATGCGGGGCAAGGTCAACCAGCTGGTAGACCTCAGCATTGCCCTTGCCCTTGATGGTTATGTGTACCGGCGAATCGAACTGGAACAGGTTGCGCGAGCGCTTGTAAGTGACGGCATCGACGAGGATCACGCCGGCCTTCGCCTCACCGGTCACCCGGCTTGCCATGTTGACGGTATCGCCCCATAGATCATAAATGAACTTTCGGGTACCGATCACGCCCGCCACAACCGGGCCGGAACAAATGCCGACGTGTATGCCGATCTCGACGCCGCGTCGTTTGGAAAACTCCGCCATGTATTTGCGTATGTCCAGTGCCAGCCGCAGTATCGACGACGAATAGTCGCGAGCATCAACGGCAAAATCCACGCCATCGTGTTCCTGCAGGCCGCCGGCCACCATGTAGGCGTCGCCGATGGTCTTTATTTTCTCAACCCGGTGATAATCCGCCAGCGCATCGAATTTCGAAAAAACCTCGTTCAGCAGCTCCACCATCGCCTTCGGCGGAATCTCTTCCGCGAGCTGGGTAAAGTTGATGATATCGGCAAACATCACGGTCACATCGGCAAAGCCATCCGCGATGATGCCCTGCTGGTCCTTCAGCCGCCGCGCAATCGGCGCTGGCAGGATGTTGAGCAGCAGCGCCTCCGATTTCTCCTGCTCGATGCGCAGCAGGCGATTGTGCTTGGAAACTGCATCTTCGAGCTTGTCCCTCTGGCTGACGAAATATCTGATCAGCAGGTACATGATCGTCGACATCGCGACAAAGTTCAGCGTAAAGAACACTGCGATGCTCTGCATGGTGACGCCCGCTTCGACGCCGTCGGTAAGCCAGTAATCGAAAAAACCGGACATCGCGGTCAGCATGACGTAGGCGGAAAACCAGGGCAGCGACTGGCGGGGCCCCTGAAATATCATCACCCCAACCGGGGCCAGCAGCGCCCACAATGCCACGCCGGACGAACTGACAAAGCTGCCGATGCTCCACTGCATGATGAACGGCACGAACAGAAACAGGCTCACCTGCAGCGTGCGGAATACCGCAAAATTGAGCGTATAGACGTAATACGCCAGCGACAACGCCGACACACCCAGATACACCAGCGGCACCGTCGATGAAAACTTGATGCCCATGGCCCAGTACAGCGCCAGCCACAGCACGGAGCCGAATCCCATCAACCCGCAGGCAAAGATCAGCAGGGTCTTGTTCAGACGTTCCTGGTCAGTGTCCTGCTTGTTGATGACGCGGGCACTCAATCCGTTGAGTTTCGCGCGTAACCCTGTCAGCATTTGTTCTCCCGCCCGGGCCTCAGGATACCAGCCGGAGCCACCCTTTTTTGAAGAACGCATTGTAGCCGGTAAGCGTGCGTTCTAGAACCACACATGCCTGTTTTTCCGGGAATTTCCGGCGCACGTCGGCAGCAATCGACAAATCGGCTAGAATGCTCACCCTCGCCGCTGGGCGCGCGCAAAGCGGGGCGCCGGCGCAGCAAACGGCGGGTGCAGTGCCGGAAGCGGCTGCCACGCCGGACGGGCAAACCGGGATCCGCATCCATTGAACTGATTTCATTCGGGAGAATTTTGGCATGTCCATGGCTGATCGCGACGGGCAAATCTGGTATGACGGGAAACTGGTGCCCTGGCGCGACGCGACGACCCACGTCCTGACCCATTCCCTGCATTACGGACTCGCCGTATTCGAAGGCGTCAGGGCCTACAAGACCGAAATCGGCACGGCCATATTCCGGCTGAAGGACCACACCGACCGCTTCTACAACTCCGCGCATATCTACATGATGAAAATCCCGTACACACGGGAAGTGCTGATGGAGGCACACAAGGAAGTGGTGCGCACCAACAAGCTGGAGTCGTGCTATATCCGGCCGATCGCGTTCTTCGGCTCGGAGAAAATGGGCGTGTCTCCCAAGGGCGCCAGCGTGCATGTCGCCATTGCCGCGTGGCCCTGGGGCGCGTATCTGGGCACCGAAGCGCTCGAGAAAGGCATACGCGTCAAAACCTCGTCCTATGCCCGCCACCACGTCAATGTCTCCATGTGTCGCGCAAAATATTCGGGCACCTATGCCAATTCGATCCTCGCCAACCTTGAAGCAACGGAGCACGGTTATGATGAAGGGCTGTTGCTCGATGTCGATGGTTTCGTCGCCGAAGGTTCGGGTGAAAACCTGTTCATGGTCAAGAACGGCAAGCTCTACGAACCGGAACTCACCAGTTCACTGATCGGCATTACGCGTGAATCGATCATTACGATCGCGCAGGAAATGGGCTACACCGTGACCGCCAAGCGGATCACGCGCGATGACCTGTACATTGCCGACGAGGCTTTCTTTACCGGCACCGCCGCCGAGGTCACGCCTATCCGCGAACTCGACGGCCGCGTAATCGGCGACGGCAAACGCGGTCCGATTACCACGCGGCTACAGAAGAAATTCTTCGAGTGCGTCAACGGACAGTCCGCGGAACATCGCGGCTGGCTGTCGCCGGTTGCTCTCTGACGCGGCCATGAACGAGCCCACCGCAAACAAGTCCCGCCGGATCGAGGTCACCGCAGGCGATCTGCCGCTGCACTGCCCGATGCCCTCGATGCTGCTGTGGAACGCACATCCGCGGGTATTTCTGCCGATCGAGAACACCGGCGAAGCACTTTGCCCCTACTGCGGCACGCGCTACACACTCAAAGGCGGCGCGGCCGCCGGGCATCACTGAGTATGGTGAGCGCGGAACGGCATCTGCTGCTCCGCGCACACCGTCGCCCGTGAATATCCTCGTCGTCGGCCCGTCCTGGGTGGGCGATACCATACTGTCGCAACCCCTGCTGCAACTGCTGAAACAGCAGCACCCCGGGGCACAGATTGATTACCTCGCGCCTTCATGGACGCTGCCCCTGCTCGCGCGCATGCCCGAAGTAAGGCTGGGCATCACCAATCCCTTCGGACACGGCGCGCTGCAGTTCGCCGCACGGCGGCGCCTGGCACGCACACTGCGGTCCGCAGCATACGATCAGGCGCTGGTCCTGCCGAATTCATTCAAGTCCGCGCTGATTCCGTGGTTTGCGGACATTCCGCGACGCACCGGTTTTCGCGGTGAAGCACGCTGGGGTCTGATCAACGATCTGCACCGGCTAGACCCGGCAAGACTGCCGCAGATGGTTCAGCGTTTCGCCGCGCTCGCATTGCCGCCGGAATCGCCGCTGCCTGAGCCCCTGCCACGACCTGCGCTACAGTCATCCCCGGAACAACAGCAGCGCCTGCTCGCCCGCCTCGGCCTGACACTGGAAAAACCGGTAGTTGCCTTTTGCCCCGGCGCCGAATTCGGGCCGGCCAAGCGCTGGCCGGAAACGCATTTCGCCGCGCTGGCTAACCTGTTGGCAGCGCGCGGCTGTGCCGTGTGGCTGATCGGCTCCCCCAGGGACCACGCCGTCGCAGCCGCCATCGCGCAGGCCAGCACCGCCGTAAATCTCTGCGGCAGGACCGATATCGCAGAAGCCGCCGACCTGCTGGCGGCGACGCGACTGGTGGTCACCAATGATTCCGGCCTGATGCATGCCGCCGCCGCGGTCGGCCGGCCCGTCATTGCACTGTACGGATCGAGTTCGCCGCATTTCACACCACCGCTGAGCAGCGATGCGCGCATCGTCACGCTGGGACTGGAGTGCAGCCCGTGCTTCAAACGCGAATGTCCTCTCGGACACCTGAAATGCCTCAAGGATCTTGAACCGGCGCGTGTATGCGCCGAAATCGATTTTGCTAGAATCTGCGCTTGATCGTGCAGACCGGGGAGCTGCCGTGAAAAAAGCACTGTTCGCCACACCACAGGACGCTGAAGCAGCTTTTTATGAAGCACTGGTCAAGCGCGATCTCGACGCCATGATGGACGTCTGGGCCGATGACGACGACATGTACTGCGTGCATCCGGGCGGCGCGCGCATCACCGGTGTTGAACGCATACGCGAATCGTGGCGCCAGATATTCGCCGGCGGTCAGGACCTGAACTTCAGGCTGCGCGAGCAGCAGATCATCCACACAATGATGCTCGCCGTACACAGCGTCTATGAAGACATCTCGATCGCGGGCCAGCCACGCATGCGTCAGCCCATGATCGCCACCAATGTCTATCAGCGTACCGAGCGCGGCTGGCGCATGGTCGTACACCACGCTGCGGCGGCGCCGGGCAGCGTCAAATCAGACGTGCCCGACGAACCGGCGACCAAGACCCTGCACTGAGGGCCGGGCGCCGGCCGCCGCTGCAACCGTTGTCCGCATAGTGAATTCCGTGACGTAAAAGCACGCGGCATCCGCTATACTGATACAGTCCGTTTAGTGGACGCATGACGCCGCCGGCCCGCGCACTGTGCGCTGCACCCGGGCATGCGGCAATCAGACCAATCCTGCGCAACAGCAACGCATGACCGACATTACGACGCCCGCCGAACTTGCATTGCCGCTGCGCAGCGCCAAACCACGTCGCCACGGCATTACCTCGATGATTGACTTCGGTCCCGACACCTTCGGCTGGTCGGGCGGCGAGCACGGCATCCGCGACCTGCTCGATGTCGCCGCGGACTACATCGACTACGCCAAGATCTATGCGATGAATGCGCTGCTGATCCCGGCCGATGTGGTCAAGCGTACGACCCGGCTTTACCTCGATGCCGGCGTAATGCCTTTTGCCGGCGGCATCCTGTTTGAATATGCATGGCGCCGGAACGAAATCGACGGCCTGATCGCACTGCTCAAGCGCCTCGCAATACCCGGCCTGGAGATCTCCGAGAACTACGTGACGCTCTCTGCAGACGAGCGCGCCCGGATGATCGACCGTTTCCAGCAGGCAGACGTGAAAGTCGTTTACGAGTTCGGCCGCAAGAATCCCGAGGATCCGCTGAGCCTGGACCATCTGGAAGGCATCGTGCGCGCGGTCGCGGCGCAAGGCATCCACCATGTCACGGTCGAGCAGTGTGAAATGGATCTGCTCGCCAGGGATTCCCCGCAAAGCCTGAAAACCCTGTCGGCGCAGGACTGGTTCAGTCATGTCGTCATCGAAGCCGACCCGTACGCTTTTCCGCAGCAGCATGTGCAGATGCTGCGCGACTTCGGCCGCGACGTGAACCTGGCCAATATCGCGCCCGGACAGATCCTGCGACTGGAAGGCTTCCGCCGGGGCATCGGCCGCGCCGTCAATTATTCCTTGCTCTCCGGCGACGACAGCCGGCCTGCAGGCATATAAGCTGAATTCACATAACATATTGTTTTTATTGATATTTTTATAATCCCATGAACAAGACATCCTTTGGCCGTCCTGACGTCATCGTCGTCGGTGCCGGCAACGCCGCAGCGTGCGCTGCGCTTGCCGCGCGCGAACACGGCGGCAACGTGATCATGCTCGAAGCCGCTCCGCCCGACGAGTGCGGCGGCAACAGTCGCTATACCGCAGGGGCGATGCGCGTGCAGTTTGACGGCGTCGACGATCTGCAGCAAATCGTTCCGGATCTTACCGACGAAGAAAAAAAGGCGGACTTCGGCACCTATACCGCCGAGCAGTTTTACGACGACATGGGCCGCATCACCCAGTACCGCACCGACCCCGATCTTTGCGAAATCCTGGTGTCGCGCAGTCTCGAGACGCTGACGTGGATGCGCAAAAAAGGTGTCAAGTTCCAGGCCAGTTTCGGCCGCCAGGCGATGAAAATCGACGGCAAGTTCAAATTCTTCGGCGGCCTCGCCGCCGAGACCTGGGGCGGCGGTCCCGGTCTGGTCGAGAACGAACACAAGGCCTGCGAACGCGAGGGCATCAGGATTTTCTACGAAACGCCCGCCACCGGGCTGGTCACTGATGACAATGGCCGCGTGACCGGAATAAAAGCGCGGCATCAAGGCAAAAATGTCGAAATTCCGTGCAAGGCGGTCGTGCTCGCCTGCGGCGGCTTCGAATCGAACGCCGAGATGCGCACGCGTTACCTCGGCGCAGGCTGGGACCTGGCCAAGGTGCGCGGCACCCGCTTCAACACCGGTGCCGGCATTCGCATGGCGCTCGAAGCCGGCGCGCTGCCCTACGGCCACTGGTCTGGCTGCCACGCGGTGGGCTGGGACATGAACGCACCGGCCTTTGGCGACCTCGCGGTCGGCGACAATTTCCAGAAACACAGTTATCCGATCGGCATCATGATCAACGCCAACGGCGAGCGTTTTGTCGACGAAGGCGCGGACATCCGCAACTACACCTACGCCAAGTACGGCGCCGTGGTGTTGAATCAGCCGGGCATGTTCGCGTGGCAGGTGTTCGACGCGCAATCGATCCCGCTGCTGCGCGACGAATACCGCATCAAACAGGTCACCAAGGTGCGTGCGGATACGCTGGAAGAACTCGTGAAAAAACTCGAGGGCGTAAATGCGGACGCCTGCCTCCGCGAAATCAAGGCCTACAACAAGGCCGTGCGCACCGATGTGCCGTTTAATCTGACGATCAAGGACGGCCGCAGCACCGAAGGTCTGAAGATCAACAAGTCGAACTGGGCGCTGACCATAGACCAGCCGCCGTTTGAAGCCTACGCCGTGACCTGCGGCGTCACCTTTACGTTCGGCGGCGTCAAGATCAACAGTGAAGGCAACGTCGAAGATACCGCCGGCAAGCCCATCGCCGGGCTCTATGCCGCGGGTGAAATGGTCGGCGGCCTGTTCTATCACAACTATCCCGGGGGCACCGGCCTCACTTCCGGCGCCGTGTTCGGCAAACTCGCCGGCGACAGTGCCGGAAAACATGCCGCCGATAAAACCAAAAGCTGAAATTCACGCATATTCCAGACTGTGAGCATCAACCCTTGTGCCCGGCAGCCCCGGGCGTAGAATCCAGCGCAAGACCCACCGAAGGAGTCCGTCATGAATGCACCCGCAGTCAAGATCAACAAGCCCGTCCGCGAACAGGTCAGCAAGGAAGAATGGGAAGCACGCGTCAACCTCGCTGCCTGCTACCGCCTGATGGCCGAGTACGGCATGGTGGAGATGGTGGCCAACCACATCTCGGTGCGCGTGCCTGGAACCGAAGACCAGTTCCTGATAAATCCCTACGGCATGCTCTACGAGGAAATGACGGCATCTTCGATGCTGAAAATCGACCTTGAAGGCAACGTGCTGTTCAACGCCACCGACTATGGCGTCAACGAGGCCGGCTTCGTCATTCACAGTGCCGTGCATGCCGCGCGTCATGACGTGGATTGCATCATTCACACCCATACCCTCGCCGGCATGGCAGTGTCCGCAATGAAATGCGGCATCATGCCGATCGCACAATCATCAATGCGCTTCCTCGACATCGCCTACCATGATTACGAGGGTGTGGCGCTGCGCCTCGAAGAACGCGAGCGCCTGGTGCAGAACCTCGGCAACCGCGAAGCCATGGTGTTGCGCAATCACGGGTTGCTGACCACCGGGGCAAGCATCGCCGAGTGCTTCAACAACATGTTCCGGCTGGAGCGTGCATGCCAGCTTCAGGTAATGACGCTGTCGTGCAACACTGAATTGCAGATGCCGCCGGAAGAAGTCACCAAGTACACCAACAACCTGATGCTGCCGGGTGTGCGCCGCCGCTTCGGCCTGCTCGAATGGCCGGCGCTGCTGCGCAAGCTCGATCGTATCGATCCGTCCTACAAGGACTAATCGATTGCAACGGTATGGGCTTAAGAACACATGCCGCAAAAAAAGAGCCCCGCGGGGCTCTTTTTTATGTCTGCACCACCCTATTTCAGCAAGCGGATTGCGAACGGATACCGGTAGTGCTCGCCTTTGGATGCCGCAACAGCAGCCAGTATGCAGAACACCAGGTTGACCACCAGCAGTAACGGGAACAGCAGAGCCCCGATCAGTATGAACACGAGGATCCATGCGCCGACAAACGCAATCAGCATGGTGATCTGGAAATTCAGTGCTTCCTTGCCCTGCTCATCGACATAAGCCGACTGATCCTTCTTGATCAGCCAGATGATCAGCGCACCGACAAAACCGGACACGATGCCCAGCAGATGCGCCAGCATGGCCAGGTTGCGGTCATCAGTACTCGGAGTTTGCACCACGGGCTCTTCCATTTAGCGATCCCCCTTATATTCTGCTGCGTTGGCCGCGGATGACGGCAATAACGATTGTGGCATGAGCGTACGCCCGGCGTAAACCGCGTACTATTACAGCCATGCATGAATGGCACCCCCGCTACCGGGCTCCGCTGTGGCTGCCCGGCGGCAACCTGCAGACACTGTACCCGGCGCTGCTGGCACGACACCCGGCTGTCACTTATCGCCGTGAACGCTGGGACACGCCCGACGGTGATTTCATTGATCTCGACTGGACCATCACACGCCCCGCGGAGAGCGCACCGGTCATGGTGCTGTTTCACGGACTCGAAGGCAGTTCCGCCAGTCATTACGCACGATCGCTGATGCACGCTGCGAACCGCCGCGGCTGGCAGGGCGTCGTCGTCCATTTCCGCGGTTGTAGCGGTGAACTGAACCGGCTGCCGCGCGCCTACCACTCCGGCGACAGCGCTGAAATCGACTGGATCCTGCGCCGGCTGCGTTCACGCTATGTCGATGCGCCGCTGTATGCGGCCGGCGTATCGCTC
>Ga0224505_10001935_pt1 | contig 12577 bp, 11 predicted proteins | sample SF_Jan12_sed_USG_FD_169102 | JGI IMG/M metagenome (GOLD analysis project Ga0224505, IMG submission 169102) | Sediment microbial communities from San Francisco Bay, California, United States - SF_Jan12_sed_USGS_4_1 | ecosystem: Environmental > Aquatic > Marine > Sediment | place: USA: California...
ACTGCCGGTGGACGCCGTGCTTCGACTGTGGGGTCTGCCCGGAGATGGACACCCACATCGAGATCGGTCCGACCGGACGCAGCCTGCTGCCGGTCACCGTGGTGAACTCCGGCGCCGAGGCGCTCCGGGCCTAGGCGACAGATGGCCCGCCGAACCCCGGACCGCGAGTACGTCGCCCCGGTCCAGAAGCTCCGCGTCCGCTACGCCAAGCGCGGTCGGCTGCGGTTCGCCAGCCACCGCGACTTCCAGCGGGCGCTCGAGCGGGCGCTGCGGCGGGCCGGGGTCCCCATGGCCTACAGCGCCGGGTTCAGCCCGCATCCGAAGATCTCCTACGCCAACGCCGCACCGACCGGCTCGGCGAGCGAGGCGGAGTACCTCGAGATCGGGGTGGCGGCCCGTCTGGACCCGGACAAGGTGGCGCAGGCGCTGGACCGGGCGCTGCCGCCCGGGCTGGACGTCCTGGAGGTCGTCGAGGCCGGCCCGGGCTCACTGACCGACCGGCTGGCCGCCTCGGAGTGGCTGATCCGGCTGCCGCAGCAGGAGCCCTCCGGGGCGGCCGCCGCGGTGGCGGTCCTGCTCGCGAGCACCGAGGCGACGGTCCAGCGCCGGACGAAGTCCGGGCTGCGGACCTTCGACGTCCGCCCGGCGGTGGTTCGACTCGCCGTCGAAGCGGACGCGGGAGGCGACGACGGACCGTGTGCGATACTGCGCGTGGTCGTGCGGCACACCGTTCCCGTCGTTCGACCCGACGACGTCCTCTCCGCCCTCGACGTGGTGGCGGGCCTGACGCCGCCGGTCGCCCCCCGGGTGACTCGGCTGGCGCAGGGCCCCCTCGACGAGGACACCGGGACCGTGGCCGATCCGTTGGCTGCCGACCGGCTTCGCGGTGGAGACGCCGACGGCGCCTGATCGTCGCGCCGCATCCGCGGCACGGGCGGGCGCACCTCAAGCTTTCGGCTCCGGGCCGCGGTCCGGGGCTGCTGACCAGTCGTCGTGCGGCGTTGCGCGGCACGACGCGACGGGAGACACCCGGATGCTCGACGACGAGCCCACGAACGACACCCAGCCAGACGACGCCGCGCCGCCGAAGCGCAGCCGACGCCGTTCCGCCAGCCGCCCCGCCGGCCCGCCGGCTGCCGCCCCGGACCTGTCCGCCGCGCCGCCCAGTCCGGCCCCCGACCCGGAGCCGGAGAAGGCGGCCAAGAAGACCGCCAAGAAGACCACCAAGAAGGCGGCGACCAAGGCGGCGAAGACCGCCAAGGCCACGAAGACCACCAAGGCCGCGAAGAAGGCGCCGACCAAGACGGCCGACGAGGCCGCCGAGACGAGCGCGGACCAGCCCCCGGGCGAGTCCGGCGAGGCGCCCCCGGCCGGCGGCGGCCGGCGCTCCCGCGCGAAGGCGAAGACCGAGCCGACTCCGCCGCCGGTGCTGTTCCAGGCACCGGATCCGGCGGCCGCTCCCGCGACCAAGGCGACGCCGGCCGAACCTGCGGAGACCGGCGACGCCGAGCGCGCCGAGGCCGAGTCCGACAGCACCACCGGCACGGGGCGGCGCCGCCGCCGTCGCGGCGGACGAGGCCGGAAGGGCAAGGGCGACGAGCCGACGTCGGCCGGCGAGGCCGGCGGAGCGGTCGCTGGAGACGAGCCGTCGGACGGCGCCGAGCCTGCCGACGGAGAGGCACCGTCCGACCGTGGCGACGGCTCCTCGAAGGACGAGGGTGAGGGGACGTCGTCCTCGTCGCGCCGCCGCCGCCGCCGACGCCGGCGCGGGGGGTCCGGAGACGACGCCGAGGCGTCGCCGGACGACCCGGAGCGCACGGTTGTCCACGTCCGCAAGCCCCGAGGTGGTGGCGACAGCAACACCATCAGCGGCGTGAAGGGGTCCACCCGCCTCGAGGCGAAGAAGCAGCGACGCCGGGAAGGCCGCGAGCAGGGTCGCCGCCGACCTCCCGTGCTCACCGAGTCGGAGTTCCTCGCCCGCCGGGAGGCGGTCGAACGCGTGATGGTGGTGCGCCAGCAAGGAGAGCGCACGCAGATCGCCGTCGTCGAGGACGGTGTCCTGGTCGAGCACTACGTCGCCCGCGCCTCCTCGGCGTCGATGGTCGGCAACGTCTTCCTGGGCAAGGTGCAGAACGTCCTGCCCAGCATGGAGGCGGCCTTCGTCGAGGTGGGCCGCGGCCGCAACGCCGTGCTGTACGCCGGCGAGGTGAACTGGGACGCCGCCGGGCTCGACGGCCAGCCCAAACGCATCGAGCACGCGCTGAAGTCCGGCGACTCGGTTCTGGTCCAGGTGACGAAGGACCCGATCGGGCACAAGGGTGCGCGGCTCACCGCGCAGGTCTCGCTTCCCGGGCGCTACCTCGTCTACGTCCCCGACGGGTCCATGACCGGAATCAGCCGAAAGCTCCCCGACAACGAGCGCAGCCGGCTCAAGGGGATCCTCAAGCGGATCGTGCCGGACGACGCCGGTGTGATCGTGCGCACCGCCGCGGAGGGCGCCAGCGAGGAGGAGCTGCAGCGGGACGTGAACCGGCTGTCGGCCCAGTGGGCAGACATCTCGGCCAAGGCGAAGACGGCCAGTGCCCCGGCCGAGCTGTACGAGGAGCCGGACCTCACGGTCCGCGTGATCCGCGACATCTTCAACGAGGACTTCACCAAGCTCGTCGTCAGCGGTGACGACGCGTGGGACGTGGTCGAGGCGTACGTGGGCCACGTCGCGCCGGACCTGGCAGACCGGCTGTCACGGTGGACCGACAGCGAGGACGTGTTCGCCGCGCACCGGATCGACGAGCAGCTAGCCAAGGCGCTCGACCGCAAGGTCTGGCTGCCGTCCGGCGGGTACCTGATCATCGACTCCACCGAGGCGATGGTCGTCATCGACGTCAACACCGGGAAGTTCACCGGGCAGGGCGGCAACCTCGAGGAGACGGTCACCAAGAACAACGTCGAGGCCGCCGAGGAGATCGTGCGTCAGCTCCGGCTGCGCGACGTGGGCGGGATCGTCGTCATCGACTTCATCGACATGGTGCTGGAGAGCAACCGCGAGCTGGTGCTGCGCCGCCTCCTGGAGTGCCTGGGCCGGGACCGGACGAAGCACCAGGTGGCGGAGGTCACGTCGCTGGGGCTGGTGCAGATGACCCGCAAGCGGGTGGGCCAGAGCCTGCTGGACGCCTTCTCGACGGTGTGCGACTCCTGTGGTGGCCGGGGCCGGCACATCCACACCGAGCCGGTGGAGCCCAAGCGGGACAGCTCGGCGCGCGAGGGCGGCCGCCGCGGCGGTGGCCGCGGCAAGTCCGCGACCGATGCCAGGAGCGACTCCGGTCGCGCCGCGAAGGTGGCCAAGGTCGCCAAGGCCTCGGCCAAGGGGTCGAAGGCCACGGCGTCCGCGACCGGAGACGAGGCCGGCGACCCGGCCCCAGAGGGACCCGGCGACGCCCCGACCCCCGAGGCTGCGGAAGCGGCAGCCCAGCCGGAGGAGGCCTCGGTTTGACCCTTCGGGGAGCCGGTCCGTACTCTTGACCCCCGGCGCTGTCGCGCCCTGTTCCCGTGCTCTGGTGTGAGTGCCTCGCTGACGTGACGTCGGCAAGACCGCCCCGGCAGAGCCACCGGGACCGTCCGAGATGTGTGAGGAGCCCGCGGTGTACGCGATCGTCCGTGCTGGCGGCCGCCAGGAGAAGGTTGCCGTCGGCGACGTCGTCCGGATCGACCTGGTCGACGACGCCCCCGGCGCCACTCTGACCCTGCCGGCGGTCCTCCTCGTCGACGGCCAGACCGTCACCAGCGACCCCGCGGCGCTCGCCGGCGCCAGCGTGACCGCCGAGGTCCTCGGCGGCAGCAAGGGACCGAAGATCGTCATCCACAAGTTCAAGAACAAGACCGGCTACCGCAAGCGCCAGGGGCACCGGCAGCGGTACACCGAGGTCAAGGTCACCGGCATCGACGCGGGGAAGTGAGTCATGGCACACAAGAAGGGCGCCTCGTCCAGCCGCAACGGACGTGACTCCAACTCCCAGCGGCTCGGTGTGAAGCGCTTCGGCGGACAGGTCGTCAACGCCGGCGAGATCATCGTCCGGCAGCGCGGCACGCACTTCCACCCCGGCCTCAACGTGGGCCGTGGTGGCGACGACACGCTTTTCGCGCTCGCCGCCGGTGCGGTGGAGTTCGGCACCCGACGCGGGCGCCGCGTCGTCAACATCGTTCCGGCGGAATGAGCTCGGAGCGTCTGACGCTCCCTACCCGTACGTCCCTCCCAGATCGGGACCCGCGATGACCACGTTCGTCGACCGGGTCGTCCTGCACGTGGCAGGCGGCAGCGGTGGCAACGGCTGCGCCTCCGTCCTCCGGGAGAAGTTCAAGCCGTTCGGCGGCCCCGACGGCGGCAACGGCGGCCGCGGCGGCGAGGTCTGCCTCGTGGTCGACCCCGACGTCACCACCCTCCTGGACTACCACCGCAGCCCCCACCGCAAGGCGGGGCACGGCAAGCCCGGCCAGGGCGGAAACCGAGCCGGCGCGGACGGCAACGACCTGGTCCTTCCGGTCCCGGACGGCACCGTCGTCAAGGACGCCGACGGAACGGTGCTGGTCGACCTGGTCGGCGCCGGGTCGCGGTACGTCGTGGCGGCTGCCGGGCACGGTGGGCTCGGCAACGCCGCGCTGGCGTCACCGCGCCGGCGGGCTCCCGGGTTCGCACTGCTCGGTGAGCCGGGCGAGGAACGCGATGTCGTCCTCGAGCTCAAGACGGTGGCGGACGTGGGCCTGGTCGGGTACCCCAGCGCCGGGAAGTCCAGCCTGGTGGCAGCCATCAGCGCCGCCCGGCCCAAGGTCGCCGACTACCCCTTCACGACTCTGGTGCCCAACCTCGGCGTCGTGCAGGCCGGCGAGGCGCGGTTCACCGTGGCCGACGTCCCCGGGCTCATTCCGGGGGCCAGCGAAGGCAAGGGGCTGGGCCACGAGTTCCTCCGCCATGTCGAGCGGTGCGCGGTGCTCGTCCACGTGCTGGACTGCGCGACGCTCGAGCCGAACCGGGACCCGGTGTCGGACCTGGACGTGATCGAGGATGAGCTTGCAGCCTACGGCGGACTCGGCGACCGGCCCCGGCTCGTCGCGCTGAACAAGGTGGATGTGCCCGAGGCCCGCGAGCTCGCCGACCTCGTCGGTCCCCTGCTGGAGGAGCGGGGCCTGCGGGTCTTCGCCGTGTCGGCCGCCTCCCACGAGGGACTGCGCGCGCTGACCTTCGCGATGGCCGAGGTGGTCGCCGAGCACCGCCGGGCGCTGCCGCCGCCGGAGGCCACCCGGACGGTGCTTCGCCCGACCGCCGTCGACGACGCTGGGTTCACCGTGACCGTGGAGTCCGACACCGCCGGCGACCGGTTCCGGGTGGTCGGGCCCAAGGTGGAGCGCTGGGTCCGGCAGACCGACTTCGGCAACGACGAGGCCGTGGGGTACCTGTCCGACCGACTGGCGCGGCTCGGGGTCGAGGAGCGTCTGCTGGCGCTGGGAGCACAGCCGGGCGCAGAGGTGGTGATCGGGCCGGGTGACGAGGGCGTCGTCTTCGACTTCGCGCCGCAGGTCGACGCCGGTGCCGAGCAGCTGCAGAGCCCGCGCGGAACCGACCGTCGAGTGGAGGCGTGGGAGCGGGAGCACCACCGCGACCGGCGGGAGACGCGGTGAACCGGGGCGACCTCGCGACCGCTGCCCGGGTGGTGGTCAAGGTCGGCTCCTCGTCGTTGGCGTCCCCCGACCACGGGATCGATGACGGCCAGATCGAACGCCTCGTCGACACGCTGTCGCAGCGTCGCGCCAGCGGCGGGCAGGTCGTCCTGGTGTCCTCCGGCGCCATCGCCGCCGGGCTGGAGCCGCTCGGGCTGCGCCGGCGCCCTCGCGACCTGGCCACCCAGCAGGCCGCCGCGAGCGTCGGGCAGGGGGTCCTCGTCCACCGGTACTCCGAGGCGTTCGCCCGCCGGGGGGTCGTGGTCGGCCAGGTCCTGCTGACCGCCGAGGACGTCGTCCGCCGGTCCCACTACCGCAACGCCCAGCGCACGCTGTACCGCCTGCTCGAGCTGGGGACGCTGCCGGTGGTGAACGAGAACGACACCGTCGCCACCGAGGAGATCCGGTTCGGCGACAACGACCGGCTGGCAGCGCTGGTGGCCCACCTGGTCCACGCCGACGCGCTCGTCCTGCTGTCCGACGTCGACGGGCTGTACGACGGCGACCCGGGTCGGCCCGGGGCGGAGCAGATCAGCGAGGTCTCCGGCGAGGCGGACCTGGAGCGCGTCCGCGTCGGCCGGGGGAGTCGGTCCGGCGTGGGCACCGGAGGGATCGCCACCAAGATCGAGGCGGCACGGATCGCCACCGGTGCCGGGGTTCCGGTGCTGCTCGCGGCAACCGCTCAGGCGAGCCAGGCGCTGGCCGGCGAGCGGGTGGGAACCTGGTTCGGGGTCACCGGCCGCCGGGTGCCGACCCGGCTGCTCTGGCTGGCCCACGCAGCCTCCGCGCACGGCCGGCTCCACCTCGACCCCGGCGCGGTGGCGGCGGTGGTGGAACGTCGGTCGTCGCTCCTCCCGGCCGGGGTCACCGCCGTCGACGGTGGCTTCGTCGCCGGAGATCCGGTGGACCTGGTCGACGAAAACGGCCACGCGGTGGCCCGCGGACTGGTGAACTTTGACGCGAGCGAGCTGCCGGACCTGCTGGGCAGGTCCACCCGGGAGCTCGCCCGCGAGCGTGGGTCGGCCTACGAGCGTGAGGTCGTGCACCGTGACGACCTGGTCGTGCTGCGTCGAACGCGCAGGTGACGAGGGGAGATCCAGTGGGGCAGCAGACCGCATTCGGCCCGGGACAGCCGGCCGTCGGAGCCGCCGCCGACCGTCGCATCTACCACGTCACGATCACCGTCGCCGGGCCCGAGCTGCCCCAGGACGAGGTGAAGCAGGCGCTGGAGCGGCTCGCCGAGCGCCACCAGTTCCTGCTGTCGGGGCGGTACGCCGTCGACCGCGCAGAGATCCGCTTCTGGGACGAGGGCTCCCACCTGAGGGACGCCGCTGCCCGTGCCCTGCTGCTGTGGGCCGACTACGCAGCCCCGGCGGAGCTGCCTCCGTGGGACGTGGTGGGGCTGGAGGTGGTCGACCGGGAGACGTTCCACTCGCGAGGCCGGGCCGGGGAGCTCGCCGTGCCCGCGGTCGGCAGCGGCGACCTGCGTCCCTTCTGAGCCCGCTCCGGGCTCTGGCTACCCTCGTGCCATGACCGACCGCGACGCCGTGCTCGCCGCCGCCCACCGGGCCCGGGAGGCGGCCACGCTTCTCGCGCCGCTGCCGCGGGCCGACAAGGATGCCGCCATCCTGGCCATGGCCGATGCCCTGGACGCCCGCCAGCCCGAGGTGGTCGAGGCCAACCGGGTCGACGTCGAGCGAGCGGTCGCTGCCGGGACGGCGGCCGGGCTGGTCGACCGGCTCACGCTCGACCCCGCGCGGCTCACCGCGATCGCGGCGGCGCTGCGCGACGTCGCGGACCTGCCGGACCCGGTGGGCGAGGTCGTGCGTGGGTACACCCTGCCGAACGGGCTCGAGGTCCGTCAGGTCCGCGTCCCGCTCGGCGTGCTGGGGATCATCTACGAGGCTCGACCCAACGTCACCGTGGACGCCGCCGGACTCGGGCTGAAGTCCGGCAACGCGGTGCTGCTGCGCGGATCCTCGTCGGCCTTCGGTTCCAACACCGCACTGGTGGAGGTCATGCAGGACGCCATCGGCTCGGTCGGCCTGCCGAGTGACGCGGTGCAGCTGGTCCCGGGCACCAGCCACGAGTCGGTCAAGCACCTCATGACGGCGCGCGGCCTGGTCGACGTCCTCATCCCGCGCGGCGGTGCGAGCCTGATCCGGTCCGTCGTCGAGGAGTCGACCGTCCCGGTCATCGAGACGGGCGTCGGCAACTGCCACGTCTACGTCGACGCGCAGGCCGACGTCGGGCAGGCCGTGGCGCTCCTGGTCAACTCCAAGTGCCAGCGGCCGAGCGTGTGCAACGCCGCCGAGACCCTGCTCGTCCACCAGGACATCGCCGCGGACTTCCTGCCCGCCGCCATGGCTGCGCTTGCCCACAACGGTGTCACCGTCCACGGCGACGACCGCATCCGGCCGTACGCGGATGCCGCCGGGACCGCCTTCGAGGCCGTCACCGACGACGACTGGGCCGCCGAGTACTACTCGTTGGACCTGGCTGCCGGCGTCGTCGACTCCCTGGACGCCGCCGTGAGCCACATCCGCCGGTGGTCCACCGGTCACACCGAGGCGATCGTCACGTCCAGCCAGCCGGCCGCCCGCCGGTTCGTGGCCCAGGTCGACGCGGCTGCGGTCATGGTCAACGCCTCGACGCGCTTCACCGACGGGGGTGAGTTCGGCTTCGGGGCCGAGATCGGGATCTCGACGCAGAAGCTGCACGCGCGTGGGCCGATGGGCCTGCCGGAGCTCACCTCGACCAAGTACGTGGTGACCGGTGACGGCCACGTCCGTGCCTGACCCCGCTCGGTCCTCCGCCCCGGCTAGGCTGGCGCCGCCCACACGCGACAGGAGGCATCGGACGTGACGATGAACGCGCTGGTCCACGTCAGCGAGACCGTGGCCGAGGAGGAGGTCTCCGGCCTGCCTCTCGCGCTGACGCTCGGGATCACCACGCTGGCCATCTTCTGCCTGCTGCTGTTCCTGGTCAGCCGGTTGGACCCCGACCGCTGAGCCACCGACGCAGGGCCTTGTCGGCCTCGCTCACCACGAGCACCATCGACGCCACCACCACGATCCGGAGCCACGCCTGCGGGCTGAGCGGCTCGACGCGCAGCACGTACTGGGTGAACGGCAGGTAGAGGGCGGCCGCGTGCAGCGCGAGCGTCGCTGCCGTCGCAACGGTGAGGAACGGGTTGGCCCGCGGGCTCACCGCGAACACCGACCGGTCCCGCGACCGTGAGTTTCCGGCGTGGAAGGCCATGGCGACCACGACGGTCGTCAGGGCCACGGTCCGTGCCAGCGGCTCCGAGCCGGTCGTGTCGAGCTCCCAGCGGAACAGCGCAAGGGCGCCCACCGCCATGGTGGTGCCGACTAGCACGGTGCGGATCCACAGCACGCTGTCGAGGATGCCGGAGTCCGGTCGCCGGGGCGGGCGGCGCATGACCCCCGGCTCCCCCCGCTCGAAGGCCAGCGCCACGTCCTGCAGGCCGTTGGTGACCAGGTTCAGCCAGAGCAGCTGCGCGGGGAGCATGAGCAGCGGCCAGCTGATCCCCACCGCGACCAGGATGGCGATGATCGTGGCGACGGCGGTGGTGACCAGGAAGGCGGTGGCCTTCCGGACGTTGTCGAACGTGACGCGGCCTTCCTCGATCGCGGCCACGATGGTCACGAAGTCGTCGTCGGCCAGCACGATGTCGGCCGCCTCCCGGGCGACGTCGGTGCCGGTCCGACCCATCGCCACCCCGATGGCGGCGGCCTTGAGGGCAGGGGCGTCGTTGACGCCGTCCCCGGTGACGGCGACGACCTCGGCGTTGGCCTGCAGCGCGCGCACGATCCGCAGCTTCTGCTCCGGGGCGACCCGGGCGAAGACGTCGGTGGCGCCGACGGCCGCCCGCAGCTGCGCGTCGTCCAGCCGCTCCAGGTCCTCGCCCGACAGCACGCTGGGCTCGGGGGCCAGCTCGATCTGGCGGGCAACGGCGGCGCCGGTGAGCGCGTGGTCGCCGGTGATCATCACCACCCGGACTCCCGCGTCACGACAGCTCCGGACAGCGTCCCGCACGCCTTCCCTGGCCGGGTCGAGCATGCCCACCAGACCGACGAGCAGCATCGCGCGGGGGTCCTCGAGGTCCGGCGTCGGACCGTGCCCGGCGACGCGCGCCTGCACCGCCATGGCGAGCACGCGAAGGCCACGGGCAGCCATGTCACGCGCTGCGTCGTGGACGGTGTCCGGGTCCAGCGCGACCAGACCCGTCGGCCCGGCGACCCGGTCGCACATGTCCAGGACGCGCTCCGGGGCGCCCTTGACGACCATGATCTCGTGGCCGTCCCAGGCGGCGAGTGCGGCGGAGTACCGCAGATCTGGCTCGAACGGCAGGTCGGCCACGACCGGGAGCTCGGTGCGCAGGACATCCGGTGCCAGTCCGGCTGCGGCGGCGGCCCGGAGCAGTGCGACCTCGGTGGGGTCGCCGTGACCGGGACCGTCGCCGACGTAGTTCGCCTCGTTCGCGAGCGCGCACACGACGAGCGTGAGGACGGTCGGGTCGACGGACAGCGGGTCGGGGACGTTCCGGGGCAGCGCCAGCGTCGGCGGTGAGCTCCAGTCGGCTTCGCGACCCGCCGACCAGATGCTCCGGACGGTCATCCGGTTCTCCGTCAGGGTGCCGGTCTTGTCCGAGCCGATCACCGACGCGCTGCCCAGGGCCTCCACGGCGGGCAGCCGCCGGACGATGGCGTTGCGGCGGGCCATGCGCGCCACGCCGAGGGCGAGGGCGATGGTCAAGACGATCGGCAGCCCCTCCGGGACCGCGGCGACCGCAAGTGCCACCGCGACCAGGAACATCTGTCGTGGGCTCTCGCCCATGCTGATCCCGATCCCGAACGACAGCACGCACGCGACCCCGACCCAGATGCCGATGAGCCGGGCGAACCGGTTCATCGCCAGCTGCAGCGGTGTCGTGGCGGACTGCTCGGTGCGGATCAGGTCAGCGATCTCGCCCAGCTCGGTGTTCGCGCCCGTCGCCACCACGACCGCGCGGGCCCGACCGGTCGACACCACCGTGCCGCTGTGCACCATCGAGGTGCGGTCGGCGACCGGTGCGCCCTCCCGGTTGGCCTCGACCCGCTTGGTGACCGGCAGCGACTCCCCGGTGAGCAGGGACTCGTCGACCTGGAGCGCGTGCGCGGTCAGCAGCCGAGCATCGGCGGGGATGCGGTCACCGGACTCCAGGAGCACGACGTCCCCAGGGACGAGCTGCCTGCTGTCGAGCATCTGCTCGACGCCGGCTCGCACGACGCGCGCCTGCGGGACGGACAGCTGCATCAGCGCGTGGACGGCGTGCTCGGCCCGGCGCTCCTCGACGTAGCCGATCGTCGCGTTGAGCACCAGCACCGCGGCGATCACCGACGCATCGATCCACTCGCCGATGAGGACGGTCACGACCACCGACGCCAGCAGGATGTAGATGAGCGGGCTGCGGAACTGGCGCAGTGCCACCACCCAGGCCGGCGTCGGACGCTCGACCCGGAGCTCGTTGCGCCCGTATCGCTCCAGCCGGCGCCGTACGTCGTCCGCGCCCAGCCCCGCCTCGGTCGCCCCGAGCACGGCCAGCACGTCGTCGGGGGCGGAGGCGTGCCAGGCACGATCGGGAGCGTCCGGGGGCCGCTCGGCCGCCCGGCGGGCTGAACCACGGACGACGCGCGCCGGCACCCTGCCAGGCTGGCATCCCCCTGCCGCCGCCGACAGGGTCGAAGGTAAGGGCCGGTCGGCGCGGGGACCGGGTCCGACGCGTCCCGGAGGACGCGGCCCGGTGGCCGGGATCGCCCCATCTGACCCATTAGTGTCCTTCCGTGACACGACGCAGGCTCGGGGTGATGGGTGGAACCTTCGACCCCATCCACCACGGACACCTGGTGGCCGCCAACGAGGTGGCCAGCCAGTTCCTGCTGGACGAGGTCGTCTTCGTGCCCACCGGACAGCCGTGGCAGAAGTCGGAGCGCGACGTCACCGCGGGGGAGGACCGCTACCTCATGACCGTGATCGCGACCGCGGCCAACCCCCGGTTCTCGGTCAGCCGGGTCGACATCGACCGGGAGGGCCCCACGTACACCATCGACACCCTGCGGGACCTGCGGGCGCGGGCCGGCGACGACGTCGAGCTGTTCTTCATCACCGGCGCCGACGCCCTGGGGCAGATCCTCACCTGGCGGGACGCCGACGAGCTGCTGGCGCTGGCCCACTTCGTCGGGGTCACCCGGCCGGGCCACGTCCTGGCCGACCCGGGTCTGCCCGACGGGCAGGTGAGCCTGGTCGAGGTCCCCGCGCTGGCGATCTCCTCGACCGACGTCCGGGAGCGGGTCGCCACTGGTCGGCCGATCTGGTACCTCGTGCCGGACGGCGTGGTGCAGTACGTGGCCAAGCGCAGGCTGTACGAGGGGGCCGCGGCATGAGCGGCCACCGGGGCAAGAAGAAGCGGCAAGGCACCCGTCCGGTCTCCGTGCAGAGCCGCCTCGGCAGCGCCACTCCCGCCGCCCCTCCGGCACCGGGCTCGGTGCTTCCCGGGGAGCGGGCCGCCAGCCGGTCCGAGGAGCGGCTGCGCCGCAAGCAGGCGAGCCGGCGGCGTTTGGCGTGGCTGGTCGCGGTCCCGGTAGTGCTGGCCCTGGTGGCCGGTGGGGTGTGGCTGTGGGCGTCCCGCGACACCGCACCCGGTCCGGTGGTCGAGGCACCGGTGCGCACCGAGCGCACCGTCGCCTTCGTGGTGGCGAAGGAGGGTGAGCCGCTCCAGGCTGGGTCGCTGCTCGTGTCCGACCCGGACGCCGAGTCCGGGTCGGAGCTCCTGGTCCAGTCGAGGCTGTTCGTCGACGGCGTCACG
>Ga0224505_10001936_pt1 | contig 12573 bp, 10 predicted proteins | sample SF_Jan12_sed_USG_FD_169102 | JGI IMG/M metagenome (GOLD analysis project Ga0224505, IMG submission 169102) | Sediment microbial communities from San Francisco Bay, California, United States - SF_Jan12_sed_USGS_4_1 | ecosystem: Environmental > Aquatic > Marine > Sediment | place: USA: California...
CGGACGCTTGAGCTGAAGGTCGCCATTGAGTTCATGGCATTTACGCCGGGCTGGAACACTCTCCAGAGCATGGCAGCGCTGGTCGAGAAAACAGCGTTGCCCAATCTGGCCATCGGCAACCGGCTTGCCCCCGGCGACGGGGTTTTCCCGGTAGCTTGTTTCATCAATGCATTGCCCGCCGGAACCCCCCTCGAGGTCGAAGTGCCCCAGCCACAAACGCGCCCGCCACTGGAGCGGGTCCGGTATGCGGTAACGGCGGCCCGGCGCATGATAGAAGCAGAATCCCGACTGTCGCGTTAACCCCCGGGCACCCTTGATGGCGGGTACGAGCCCCGCGAAAATACATGGTCTTTGGCAAACCCGTCATCTATAGTTATTTACCCCTGCCTGACCCGCGGAGTCAAGGTTATCGGCGGATCAGCTCGACAACCCAAGCACCCAGGAGTGATCGTGAACCTGTTAAAGCTGACTGCCAGTCTTTTTCTTTTCATGTGGGTGACCACGCCTGCCGCGTACTCCGACACGGGTGATGTGAAAGGCGGCAAACAACCCGCAAACGTTGACGATAAGCGCTTGCTTGCGGCCGCTGGCGATGGCGCCAACTGGCTTTCGTACGGGCGCACTTATGACGAGCAGCGATTCTCGCCGCTGACGGCGATAAGTGACAAGAATGTCGGCAGGCTCGGGTTGCAGTGGAGCGCCGACCTGGACACCGCGCGCGGCCAGGAAGCGACGCCGATTGTGGTCGATGGCGTACTGTACGTCTCGACGGCCTGGTCGATGGTCAAGGCATTCGACGCGGCAACAGGCGAGCCGATCTGGTCCTACGACCCCCAGGTGCCGCGTGAAAAGCTGGTCGAAGTTTGCTGCGATGCAGTTAACCGGGGTGTCGCCGTCTACAAGGGTAAGGTCTTCGTCGGCACGCTCGCCGGCCACGTCGTGGCGCTGGATGCCGCCACGGGCAAGGTCGCCTGGGACATCCAAAGTATTCCTGAGGGGTCGCATATGGCGATCACCGGGGCGCCGCGAATCGTCAAGGGCAAGGTCCTGATAGGTGCAGCGGGTTCCGAATACTTCACCCGCGGCTATCTTGCAGCTTTCGATACAGAAACAGGGAAAGAGGTGTGGCGTTTCTACACGGTTCCAGGCGATCCATCGCAGCCTTTCGAGGGCAAGCACCTCGAAGCTGCCGCGAAAACCTGGAGTGGCGAATACTGGAAGTTTGGCGGGGGCGGCACGGTCTGGGATTCAATCACCTATGACCCCGAAACCGACCTGGTGTATTTCGGCACTGCGAATGCCGAGCCATGGAACCCCGGTATTCGCAACTCCGCCGCCGGTGACAATCTGTACACCGCGTCGATCGTGGCAATCCGGCCCGATACCGGCGAATACGTCTGGCACTACCAGGAAACACCGGAGGATCGCTGGGACTTCGATTCCAACCAGCAGATCATCGCCGCGAACCTGAAGATCGCTGGCCAGGAGCGGCGCGTGGTGATGCATGCGCCGAAAAACGGCTTCTTTTACGTGCTCGACGCCAGGACCGGAAAGTTCATTTCCGGCACGGCGTTCGCGACCGTGAACTGGGCCACCGGACTGGACCCGGCCAGCGGCCGCCCGCTGGTCAACCCCGAAGCCAGGTACGAGATTACCGGCAAGCCTTTCACCAGCTTTCCCGGCGCCTACGGCGCACACACCTGGCATCCCATGTCCTACAGCCCGGACACTGGCCTGGTATACATCCCAACCAACGAGGCGGCAGCGACATATACGGACCCGGCTAAAGAATGGACGCCCGGCAAAGTCGGCATGCAACTCGGGGTCGATTTCAATGCAGGCGCCATGCCGGCCGACACCGGGATACGTGAGTCGTGGCTTAAGAAGACCACCGGGGCACTACTTGCATGGGACCCGGTGACGAGGAGCGCACGGTGGGCAGTTCAACATGCGGGGCCAGCCAATGGCGGCACGCTCTCCACCGCAGGCAACCTGGTTTTCCAGGGCACGGCGGGTGGAGAGTTCCGCGCCTATGCGGCAGATACCGGTAAACAATTGTGGAGTTTCGCCGCACAGACCGGCGTGGTCGCCGGACCGGTCACCTACTCCGTGAACGGCAAGCAATATGTGGCGGTCCTCGCCGGATGGGGGACGCTCTGGGACTTGTATACCGGCATCCTCTCGACCAAGTCGGGACGGGTACCAAATGTGAGTCGACTGCTGGTGTTCGCGCTCGATGGCAAGGATCAACTGCCACCACCCCCGCCGCATTCACTGGCAGTGCTGGATCCGCCACCGGTCGCAGGGGATCCCGGGGAAATCGCCGACGGTGCGCTTTCCTTTCACTACAACTGCAGTGGCTGCCACGGGGACGCGGCGATTGCCGGGGTCCTGGTACCGGATCTTCGGCACTCGGCGGTCCTCAACAGTCCGCAACTGTGGCAGCAAATTGTCCATGACGGGATACTGAAGGAGCGCGGCATGGTCGCCTGGTCGGCTAACATGACACCGGCTCAAATCGAGAATATCCGGCTCTACGTGATCAAGCGGGCCAATGAGGACAGGGCGCTGGAACTCGGGCAGGCAAAAGACCACTGATCGCTGGCAGGAGTCCACGGCCCGGCCCGGACTATTCCGGCCAGTTGACTTGAGTCCCCGCTGACATGTCGCTGTGCGCCACCGGAGCGACATCCCGCAGCGTTGGTGTCGGCCGTATCAGATGAATACCCGGTCGGTGAAGTGACCGTGAAAGCCGAACGGAACATGGTGGGACAATTTTACCGCCGCGATCTCTGTTTCGGGTTCGAGAGCGTCCAGTATTACGATTTCAGTGCGGTGTGACGTCGCGTCATAGACGAACGACAGCAGGTAGCCGTCATCTTCCGATTTCGCGCCATCCCGGGGGACGAACAGCGCCTCGGATGTGTAGCGGTGTTGTCCGTAATCTCCGACCTTGAAATCGCCTGTCTCCGCATCGAGCTTCACGACCGAGTTATAGAAATAGGGCGTGCCGTTGTCCACTGGGGCAACGTAATAGGTATACCGGCTGGGGTAGCAGGTCTTCTGCATATCCCAGCTGGGGAACTCCCCGGGGGGCGCGTGGAAATACTCCTCGTGAGTTATTTCCCCGGTCTTGACGTTGATACGGTACCGGCACAGCGGGGCACCCAGCATCCGCTCGAGGGTGAACACGTCCTTGATCGCCGCAAAGTTCCCCGGGTCGGTGGAGCGGATGAAATCCGTGACTATTTCATCGCCCTGCTCGTAGGAGTTGCCGAAATGAACGATGAGCGCGGGCGGCAACTCGAATGTCCTGACCACCTTCATATCACGGAGGTCCACGATGATGCCCGTTACCGGCTTGTTCATCCGGTACTCGGTCACGTCGCTAATGGCCGCCGTACCCAGGATCGGCCCGGTCACGCCCATGGTAATGGAGCTGAGAAGGAAAACCGCGTAGTTTTCAGTAACACCGAAGTCGTGGACAAACGGAAAGCTCTTGAGAGGTATGCGAGACGTGGATGCGACCCTGCCCTGGGGGTCGATGTCGTAGAGATCCAGGCCGAACTTGAGTCCGGTTATGCCCAGCCCGGCCACGTTTACACCGAAATTGATATGGTGCCCGGTCCGGTAATTGATCTTGCCGTGTGCGCTCATGTTTTTCATGGTGTTCAGCGCGCCGTCGTAAAACTCAACACCCCTGGTTTCAAGCGTGGCGGGGTCCAGCAGGTAGGGCTGGCTGGCCTCGTAGAAAGCGCAGAGCTTGTCCCCGTGCCAGTTGATGCTGGTATTGGCGGGATTGGAAAGAGGTCGCAGGAAATTACCCCTGAACCCGCCGTCCAGGTGGGTACCGAAGCCGCGAAACAGGATTTTGTTGCTCTTCTTCTCCTCGACGTACTTCGTGGTCCTGATGTAGCGGTTCTTGAAATGCGCCCTGCCCCCAGTAAAGGTAACCGCACTTATCATACCGGGCCCGTCGAACCAGTGGCCGTAGCGGCGACCGCCCATTTCCATGGTCCCGGGTCCATTCCTGAAAAAAGTCCCGGTGAGACCGGGCGGGATGCGCCCCCTGACATCGTCCACCCAGCCGGAGTACTCCTGGTCCAACCCGTAAAAGCCGCTGTGGAAGTCGATCGGCTGAGCCGGGTTTTCTGTCCCTGGATTTTCTGCAGCAACTGACATCTATCGCTTTTCCCTATCTCGCTCCCGGTCAAGCCTTACCGCGCCCATTGCGTGACGCGATCAGACGTTGAACCAGGGAGAAATCATGAATTCCAGTGCCCCCTCGAACCACAGGACATGCCTCGGCAAGGGGTCTATAAACCGTGCCCAGTGAGTATTGTCGCCGATGGCAATATCCTCGGGCGGAACGCTGTGGACCCGGGCATTGAACAGTCCCGCATCGTAATAGGTGCGATCACATACGCCGTTGCGCCAGTAAATATAGTCGTTGGCCTCTATCCACTCGCTGGCCGGCCTTACGCACGGATGGGCCTTGTCCAGACGCACGGTCGACTCGAACAGGTTGCCCTCCTCTGAGGCCACTGTTGAGACCAGGCGACCAGCCGATACCCCGTGTTCTACGCGGTCGGGTTTGGTAAAAAGGTTCACCGGATCCATCGAGCCGGCGGCCGCCCGGGCCTCCACCACCATGTAGCGCGGCTTGCCGTCACTGTCGGTGACATAGGTTGACCACTCCGCCCGCGGCCCATGAACCAGGCCGCTCACCTCGTAGATATTCAGCGTCAGCATCAGGGTCGGCTTATCATCCGCCAGGCACCGGATCGGCGCCAGCGTGAAGCCCTCGGCCAGATTGATGTAGTCAGTGAATTCCCGTTCCATCTCCTTTCTTACCGGGAAATTAATGTACACCGAAGGCGGATCCGCCAATACCGTGAAGTGCAGGTTGGGGCGCTCCCTCCCGAGCAGGATCCTGAATGCATCGCGCATCGCGAGTTGCGAGTACATCAGTCGCTTGAGCAGGCGCCTACCCGTCCGTGACGGGCTTGTGTCAGATAAATTAGATCCGGGTCGGGGCATCAGTCAGTCTTCCAGCTCATTCGAACGGTACAGGATTTCTTGGGCAGATGTGGGTCGAACTGCATTTTCAGGCCCCCGTTTTCACCGTTGAAGAGAGCCTCAAATGTTCCCTTACAGATCGCCAGGCAACCCTCTTCGGGCAGTGCTTGCGGATTCGGCAGCGTGCTCGCCGCGGCGCATGTGTGCCAGCCGCACTCGGGTATATCGATCACGGTCAAGCCGTTGCCCGGATCAAACTCGGTGACCGAGGCGGGGCCCGTAAGCCAGTGGGCCGGGTTGAAGGTTTCGAACAGGAGCCGGGTCCAGCGCCCCGGTTTCTTGCTGCCGTCCCGGGTGACCCGGGGACGGGTCTTCCTGTTCTTTTCGGGCATACTGTTCATCATCTTGAGAAATTCCGGCGAGGTCTCCTGGGACAGGGCCACGGCGGTGCCGATCACGATCTCGTTAAACTGCTTCGGGCTGTAGTGCCTGCGCAGCTCCAGAAGGGCCCACTCCATCTCGCGCACGAAATTTCCATAGCGCTTGCGCCACTTCTCCCGGGGTGAGTCCAGCCACCTGATCTGTTCACGCCTGGATTTGATTTCCAGGTAGTCCCGATCTACCTGTGCCGGATCGCCAGACAGCCTGAGGATAGGTACAAAGGTGTGACTTATGATGAGCATGGCTTTTTTCACAAGCATGGCGTTGGACATCCACATGTCGATCCAGGCCTGCGGTCCCCAGTGATAGTAAAAGCCGCGAGGTCCCGCCGGGCTCACCGGACCGCTGTGCCGGTCGCTGGAGATAATGCCGCTATCGGTCATCTGTAATTCCCTAGTTCATCAGGCGCAGTGTTATACCGTAAGTGGCCTGGGGTCCTACCACCCCGGCGTAGCCTCCGATGGTCGGGATATCCAGGCCAAACACGTAGTATTCCTCATCCAGCATGTTGCGACCCCACAGTGTCACCTCCCAACGCCGGTCCTGGCTGGCCAATCCCAGGCGCAAGTTGACAATGTCCACCGCGTTGTTCCTGAGGTTTGGATCCAGATCCTCTTCGAGAAAGTAGTCGTCGATGTAGCTGTATTCAAGCCGCAGCATCATGACCAGGTCTGAGCCGAGGTCCTTGTCATACTGGACATAGGAACTGACGTTCCACTCGGGCGCATTGGCCAGCGGCTTACCCTTCAGGTCCTGTGTGCAGTTGCTGGATGTGCCGGGCGAGCCGGTCTGGGCTTTTTGTACATAATAGTATTGATAGAAGGCCTGCTCCACCGTGCACTGGCCGTTGTCGAAGGACCCGTACTCCGCCTTGTTATAGCCGATCGCAGTTCCCACTACCAGGTCGGTCGCGGGGGCAAACAACAGCTCGAGTTCGGCGCCATAGCTCTCCAGGTTGCCGGCATTGGTCACGCGCACCGATGAACCGTCGAAGGTCTGTGATTGAAAGTCCCCGTAGTCCACGTAAAACAGCGTGCCATTGAACTGCAGGCGCCTTGCGCCCCAACTGGTCTTCCAGCCCAATTCGTAGTTGGTGGCGATTTCCTCATCGAACTCACCGTCGGAGCCAACAACTTCACGCCGCTGGTTGAAACCACCGGACTTGAACCCGCGGCTGACCAGCCCGTAGCCCATTATGTCGGGATCGAAAAAATAGCGCAGGTTCAATGACGGGGATAAGTCGGAATCGTTGCGGGACGAATCATAGTAAATATCCGGGCCGGCGATGGGTGGCAGGTCCAGCGCCGTGGTCGGATTGGTGATCTGGGAGCCTTCCCGTTGCTTTTCTTCATAGGTGTAGCGCAGCCCCAGCGTGGCGCTGGCTTTCTCGCTGTAGTTCCATACCAGTTGGCCGAAGGCTGCATAGCTGGTGGTCGTGTAGTCGTTGGTATCGGTATTGACTGAGCCGCCCGGAAAGAAATCACCAAGGGTGAGGTCGCCGATGATGCGGACGTTGTTCACCAGGTCGGGCAACTGCGAGAACGTTCCCAGCGAGTCAAATTTCGAGTAGTAGGCGTAAAGACCGGCCAGGTAGTCGAAGGTTTCTCCCCCGGGCGACGTCAGGCGCAGTTCGGAAGAGTACTGGTCCAGTTTTACATCCGTAGTCGCTTCCACCGCATTGTAGGCCGTGAAATCGCCGTCAAAGGCGCTATCGGACTCGTAGTGGCGCCAGGCGTTGATGAAAGTGAGAGCGCCGTGGGAGGCCAATTGACGGTTCCACTGCACTGTCGCGCCTCCGACATCGACCTTGTTTCCGAGGTCGCTGTTGAACCAGTAGTGATCACCGAACGGGTCAGCTTTAGGGGGTTTCATCCCGCTTGAGTCCTCGAGCGCGGTGTATGCCAGGATGGGCTTGCCGTCGGCATTGAGCCCCAGGGCTGCCTGCCACTCGGCGGACGGGTGATTGGTTGCGGGGGAGTTCAGGGTGGACAGCCCATTGTAGTCCATGACCGCAAAGGCACAGCAGTCCGTATCTTCCCTGGTGTAGTCCACGGTAATCAGGAATTCCCCGTAATCGTTGGCACCTTTGCTTCCCTGCAGGTCGAGCAGCATTCGTGCCCGCCCTCCCCACTTGTTGGCATCGTTCAGGCCATCCCCGGTGAAATCGTTTTTATAGAGGTGGTCACCCTCCACGCCGAACCCGGTCAGCCGCAATGCGTGACCGGAGTTACCGAACGGGACATTGACCATGCCGCGCAGTTCCAGTTGCTGGTTGCTATCGTAGGTCACCTCACCCATCGACTCGAAGTTCTCGACGGGCGTGTTGGTCAGGATACTGATCGCGCCGGCAGAGGTGTTCTTGCCGTAAAGCGTCCCCTGCGGGCCGCGCAGCACCTCCACCTGGCGCACGTCGACCAGGTCGCCGACACCCATCCCCGAGCGCCCCTGGTAAACCTCGTCGATGAAAAGTCCCACGCTGGGATCCACGCCGGAATTGCTGCCGACCGAGCCGATGCCGCGAATCCTGATCGATGTGGACCTCGAGTCGGTCGCGGTGGTGATCCTGAGGTTGGGGGTGTACTCGTCCAGCTCGCCCAGCCGCGTCACGCCGCTGTCCTGCAGGAACTGCTCGGAGAATGCGGATACAGACATGGCCACGTCCTGCAGGCTCTCGACCCGTCGGGTGGCGGTGACGAGGACTTCCTCCAGCGCCGGTACTTTGCTTACCGCCGGTGCATTGGCCGGTTCTTCGGCCTGGACCGATAATGCCGGGGGCAGCAGGGCCAGGCACGCCAGGGCGATACCGCATTTGCACACTTTTTTCTTTATATTCAACGGCTTCCACACCTGTTTTTATTGATATAGGGCCACAGGACAAGAAAAATCCAATCTCGCCGCAATCCAGGATGAACGTTTCGTTCCAGGCCTGCCGCGGCCCTGGACGGACTTTCATTGTCTTATCGAGCTGCGTGTGGGCTTCCGCAGCTGCCGATCTATTGTATACAATAATGTTTTCTTGTATACAAGATATCGTGAGCGCAAAAGACGCGGCAATCGCGAGTGGGAGTCGATGAACACAGTGGTACCAGGCGGCGAGAACAGGGAACACGGCAATCTGACCCAGGCTGAAATCGTCCGCATCGGCCTGGAGACCGATATTCTGTCGGGGCAGGTAGCCCCCGGCAGCGTTATCGACGAAACCGAGACCTCAAAACAGTTTGGTGTCTCGCGGACACCGGTTCGCGAAGCGATTTTCCTGCTGGTCCAGGCAGGCTTATTGAAAAAAGAGGCCCGAAAAAGAGCGATCGTCGCTGAAATCAATATCGATGATTTTTTCGGGTTATTTGAAACCCTGGCTGAACTGGAGGGGTTGTCAGCGAGGCTGGCGACGGAGCGAATGAACCGGGCGGAATACTTCGAGTTATCCAATATCCACGCTGCCGCGGCGGAAAAACTGCAGCTTGGCGAGATCGACGATTATTCCGCATTGGGTCGAGCGTTCCATGCCCGCATTCTGGAGGGAAGCAAGAACAGCACATTAATCAAGATCACGTCAGAACTCGCGGCGAGACTGATCCCATACCGCCGTTTCCAGGTGGCGCTGGAAGGTGGGTTACAACGCAACCAGGATGATCACGACACCATACTTGCGGCGATTAAATCGAAAGACGCGGAAGCTGCGTACCAGTTGATGCGCCGGCATACCCTGGAACAGGGCGACTCTGTAATCGCCAACATTCCGACTTTTTCTGAACTGAACCGAACCTCCGGAAATACGAGCGAGCGTGTTCGATCTGGCGTGGGGGGCGAACTTTTATGACACAGCCAGTCTCAACAGGGCGCAGCGAAAATACCGGGGAGTCAGCGCTGGCCGACGAAATGCGCGGCCTGGCGCAACGCGCGTACCAGCACTTCAAAAACAGGACGACTGACCAGGCGCCATCGCCTATGCAGCTTCCTGTCGAGGCCTACCTGGATGAGGCACGCTACAAACGTGAATTCGACAGGATCTTCACTCAGCTGCCACTGGGGCTCGCATTGTCTGTAGAGCTCCCCGGACCCGGGAGCTACCTGGCACGAGAGGTTTGCAACGTTCCGGTGCTGGTAACCCGCGATGAAAACGGCAAGGCCAGGGCTTTCCTGAACGTATGCCGGCATCGGGGTGCCACCATATGCCCTGAAGGCGCGGGCAAGAAGTCGCGTTTTGTTTGCCCCTACCACTCCTGGGCCTATGCCGCCAATGGAGAATTAACCAGGATCAATGCTGAGGAAACGTTCGGTGAAGTGGATCGCACGGCACTGGGTCTCACGGAACTGGCCTGTGCCGAAAAGTCCGGCGTGATCTGGGTAGCGCTGAAACCGGGTTCGGCATTTGATATCGACGACTGGCTCGGTGATTTTTCCGCTAAACTCGATTCACTGGACCTCGGTAACTGGTACGTATACGACCAGCGCACGTTGGCCAGCCCGGGATGGAAGGCGACCTTTGATGGATACCTGGAGGTCTATCATCACGATACCGTGCACGGCAGGACAGTTGGCCAACATACGGTCGGCAATCTACTGGTACACGACACTTATGGACCCCACCAGCGCCTCACGTTCGGGCGAAAAACCCTCGAGCAGCTGGACAATGTGCAAGGCGATGATTGGGATGGCAGCCAGTACATTCGTATCATTCACTCTGTTTTTCCCAACTTGTCTATCTCGGGAATTATTGGTGGTCACTGCCTGGTCAGCCAGGTGTTCCCGGGGGAATCAGCCAATTCAACGATCACGCGACAAACCTTGCTGTGTGCCGAGAGACCGGAGACCGAAGCCCAAATGGCGGCCGCGCGGCAGTTCAGCGCCATGACCTTGCAAGCGGTACGAGACGAGGATTACGTAATCGCAGGAAGCATTCAACGGGCCCTCGGGGCCGGAGCAAACACCCATTTTGTTATTGGCAGGAACGAACCCGGCTTGCAGCACTTTCATCGAAGCATTGCACGGTTCATGCAAGATGCCTGAAATAATCTGAAGCGAAGGACTGACTGATGACATCAATCGAGGAGTTGGAGTCCAGGGTGGATCGGCTCGAGTCGAGAGCCTCCATTCGGGAATTGGTGACAAATTACGCTGTCGCCTGCGACGAGCACGACATCCCCAAGTTACAGAACCTGTTTACCCTAGATGCTGTCTTCAAATCCCCCAGCAGCTTCATGCAGTCCGCCGGAAGGGAGGCGATTGCTGCCATGTTTATAGAGGTTTTGAAGACCCGCGGGCCGGGTTATCACTGGACGCATGATTTGATCGTAAACTTCGGCGACGATGAAAACTCCGCTAGCGGCATCGTCTACAGTCACGCGGAGACCACGCCAAACGGCGTGGTCAGCATCGCGGCGATGAAGTACAAGGACAAGTACAGACGGGAGTCTGGTGTGTGGTATTTCAGTGAACGCGAAATACACTTTTTTTATTACGTGCCGATGACAGAGTACATCGAGACACTCAACCGCCAGGAGCGACTCTACGTCGGACGCGATAAGCGCGCAGCTGATTTCCCCGAATCCTCGCAAGGCTGGAAGGACTTTGAAAATAACTATAAATAGATCGCGGCTCTGCGTTGCCGGAAACAACGGCGTAGCATCCGAATTCCGGCGCTGCCGCTGAACTTGACCTGGCGGAGCGATCGCTCACACATTGAAGCAAGGACTTGAAATTAATGAACGATAAATTAGCCTCCACACGTTTTAACCAGACCATGCTGCGGGTCAGGGACCCGGCAAGGTCGCTCGCGTTCTATCGCGAAGTCCTGGGAATGGAGCTACTGGAAAAATTCGATTTCAAACAGATGAAGTTCTCGCTCTACTTCCTCGGTTTCAGCGACGATCTCGAGGGAGAGCGGCCCGATGATCGGGGCGAACGCGTTGACTGGGTCTTCCGCCAGAATGCGCTGCTGGAATTGACGCATAACTGGGGAAGCGAGAGTGACGTGAATTTCCCCGGCTATCACAACGGTAACGATGAGCCACGCGGGTTCGGGCACATCGGCATCACTGTTCCGGATGTACACGCAGCCTGTAAGCGGTTTGAAGAGCTCGACGTCCCATTCGTCAAAAGACCAGATGATGGCTCGATGAAGGGACTGGCCTTCATTAAGGACCCCGACGGTTACTGGATCGAGGTGCTCTCTCCAGGCGGCTTACGAAATATTATCGCCGAGCATGCTGGTTAACCGGCCATGGATCTGGGCATAAGGGGTAAAACCGCGCTTGTAGCTGCCGCCAGCGATGGCCTCGGAAAAGCCGTTGCAATGCGATTGGCTGCCGAAGGAGCCCACGTAGTTATCTGTGCGCGTAACGAGGAACGAATCCAGGCCGCCTTGAAGGATCTCAAACGCGCCAGCCCCGATGTCCGGTCGCAGGGATTCGTCACTGACCTGAGCAGCGCAGACGATATCGGCAAGCTCGGCGAACAGCTCAGGGACAGGCAGCTCGGTATCGACATCCTGGTCAATAATGCCGGCGGACCTCCGCCCGGCTTTTTTGAGGATTTGGACGATTCCCAGTGGCAGCAGGCGTTTGACCTTACGATGATGTCGGCCGTGCGCATGACCCGCCTCGTGCTGGCGGACATGCGCGCCCGGCGATGGGGACGCATCATCAATATAACCTCGTACACCGTAAAGCAGCCGATGGTCGAGATGATGCTGTCCAACAGCATTCGAATGAGCGTTATCGGCTGGGCAAAAACGCTCAGTAACGAGGTGGCATGTGACGGTATTACCGTCAATAACGTTTGCCCGGGCTGGACGCGCACGGGTCGTGTGGACCAGTTGCTGAAGGCTCGCGCCCGGTCAACGGGAACAGGGCAAGAGGAGATCGAACGGGGCCTGTTGGCTGCGATACCGAGTAGAAGAATCGGCGAAGTCAGTGAATTTGCCGATGTCGTCGCGTTTCTCGCCTCGAAAAATGCTTCATATGTAACCGGTACCACACTACCTGTCGACGGGGGCGCCGTCAGCGCGGCGATGTAGACGAGATGAGCATACTGACAGCACGCTCTATAGATATTCATGCGCATGCTGTTCTGGCCGGCACTATGGGGACAGCCAGCAACTACGGTCCCGAA
>Ga0224505_10001937_pt1 | contig 12570 bp, 10 predicted proteins | sample SF_Jan12_sed_USG_FD_169102 | JGI IMG/M metagenome (GOLD analysis project Ga0224505, IMG submission 169102) | Sediment microbial communities from San Francisco Bay, California, United States - SF_Jan12_sed_USGS_4_1 | ecosystem: Environmental > Aquatic > Marine > Sediment | place: USA: California...
CGCGCGAGTGGTGCCGAGGCATCGTAGCGGAGGTTCGCCCGCTCGACACCGATCTTTCGCGAACGGTGCTGTGGGGGTCCGGGCCCCTATGCGAGCGCAAGCCGGACGTTGTTCGTGGCATGCTGGTCGCCAGCTACAAGCCCCTTGGTAGAGGATGGCAGTGGTCTTACGAAGTTTCGAGGATCGCCTGGAACGACTGGTGGAGGGGATGTTCGCCCGCGCGTTCCGCAGCGGCCTGCAGCCGGTGGAGATCGGTCGCCGCCTCATCAAAGAGATGGACACCAGCCGCACGATTGACGTGCGCGGTCAGGCCCTGGCCCCGAACCGGTTCGTGATACGGGTGTCGGTCGAAGACCATGCCCGGTTCGGCCAGGTGCAGCAGTCGCTCACCAACGAGCTCACGGCCATCGTGAGGGATCACGCCAAGGCCGAGGGCCTCGGCTTCCTGGGCCGCGTCTCGGTGGAGCTCCAGGCCGACCACAACCTCAAGGTGGGGCTGTTCCGCGTCCACCCCTCGTACGACGAGCGGATCCCGGTGGCCGAGCCGACGGCCTGGCTCGAAGGTCCCGACGGTGCCCACCACCTTCTCACCGGGACGATCTCCACCATCGGCCGCCTGTCCGACTCCGACATCGTCATCAACGATCAGAACGTGTCGCGCCGCCACGCCGAGCTGCACGCCGTGGGCGACGACTACGAGCTGATCGATCTCGGATCCACCAACGGAAGCAAGGTGAATGGCCAGAGGATCCAACGTTGCGCCCTGTCCGACGGCGACCAGGTGACATTCGGTGCGATCACCTTGCGATTCAGACGGCTCTGAGCCCACGGTGGGCCTGAACCTGGCTAGCCTGCGCACTGGTGACCGATGCCCTACTCACGCTTCTCAAGTGGTGCCTGCTCGGTCTCCTCTATTTGTTCTTCTTCCGGGTGCTCCAGGCCACCTGGGCGGGGTCCCGTCCGGTGGCGGCCGTGCGGCGGGTGGTGGCACCGGTGCCCGATGCCGGCGCGCCGACCCGGGGGCGGGCGCGCCGCAGCGGCAGTGGTCGTGCCGCCAAGGGCCGCCAAGGCCCGCCCAAGCTGGTCGTGGTGGAACCGCAGGGCCTCGCCGGTCGGGAGTATGCCGTGAACGGTGAGCTCACCATCGGTCGGGCCGCCAGCTGCCACGTCACGCTCGACGACACCTACATTTCCCAGCTCCACGCCCGGATCTGGCTCGACGGAGACCAGGTGGCGGTGGAAGACCTGGGATCCACGAACGGCACCTACCTCAACAACCAACGGGTCACGACCAAGCAGTTCGCCTCCTTCGGTGACCAGCTCCGCCTGGGCGGGATCGTGATGGAGCTCCGCTGATGGAACTGCTCGGCGCCACCGTCACCCATGTGGGCAACGTGCGGGAGTCCAACCAGGACCGCGGCCACTTCGGGGGCTACGTGGCCGTGGTGGCCGACGGCATGGGCGGTCACCAGGGCGGGGAGACGGCCGCCACCATCGCCATCTCCGAGTTCGTCGGGATCAGCGAGCCCGTGGGGCCGAGCGGCCTGGTCGAGCTGGTGGAAGATGCGAACCGGGCCGTGTTCGAGCGGGCCGCCGACCCCGACCTGCGAGGCATGGGCACCACGTTGGTGGCCCTCACCCTGCGGCCGGCCGAGGGCAAGATCAGCGTGGTCAACGTGGGAGACAGCCGGGCCTACGTGGTCGACGGCCACTCGCTCCAGCAGCTCACCAACGACCACAGCCTGGTCGAAGACCTGGTACGCCAGAAGCGGTTGACTCCTGAGGAGGCGGCCCACCACCCCCAGCGCAACATCCTCACCCGGGCCCTCGGCATCTCGTCCCACGTCGAGGTCGACCAGTTCCTCCGCCAGACCCGGATCGGCGACCGGTTCCTGCTCTGCAGCGACGGCCTGTTCAACGAGGTCTCCGAAGACGACATCCTCCGCATCCTCACCAGCTTCGCCTCACCGCTGGAGGCGGCCCACACCCTGGTGGCCTCGGCCCTGGCAGGCGCCGGGAGAGACAACATCACCGTGGTGGTGGTGGACGTGGTGGAAGATGGCCACGGCGGATCGCTCACCCCGCCGGCCGAGGCCATCACCGTGCCCGCCATGCCGGCCGTCCCGCTCGACACCGATCCCGCCGCCCTGAGCGAGGCCGGGTTCGACAACGGACAAGGTGACCCCGCCGTGCCTCCCCCGGCCGGCGCCCCGAACGGCGCCGCCCCCGGCACCGGCCTCTACGCCGATGCCGGCCAGAGCCATCGTCCGCCGTCCCTGGCCCGCCCGGCGGGCAGCGTCCTCGAGCTCGACACGACGCCGACATCGGAGGCCGACGGGCTGGAACAGCCGCCGACGGTGAATCTCGGGCCGACCAGCCCGGACCATACGGTGGTCACCCAGACCGTGCCGGCGCCCGCCGCCGTGGCCACCACCGAGATCGCCAACGAACCGCCGGGCACCTACACCACGTTCGAGCCCGACGCCGAAGAGCCCCGCCGGGGCCGGCGGGCCTTCACCCTGGTCGCCCTGGGCGTGCTGCTGGGAGCCCTGGTTGCGGCGGCCTACCTCGGCATCGGCTACTACAATCACTCGATCTGGTTCGTGAAGCAGGTCGACGGTGGCCAGGTGGCGATCTTCAACGGCCGTCCCGGCGGCCTGTTGTGGCTGGAGCCGGAGCGCCAGCCAGACGAGGGGCCCAACGTCAGCGACCTCATCCCCAAAGACCAAGACGAAGTGGCGCAGCAGCCCACGTTCAAGTCGGAGGCCGAGGCCAAGGCCTTCGTCGACTCCCTGACCCTGGCCGAAGAGATGGTGAAAGACCAGGCCGAGCAGCTGGGCGGGGTCGAAGCCTCCACCACCGTGCCCGTGGACCCCAACGCCACCACCACGGTACCGGCCGGTGGGCTCGTCACGGTGCCGGGCGGGGCCGGCGCCGCCGGTGGGGCCGCACCGGCCTCTCCCGCCTCGACCGATCCGGCCACGGCCAACGCCAACGCCGTCTCACCCACCACCTCCACCGGCTGAGATGGCGCCCCGGCGCCTGGAGCTCGGCCTGCTCATACTGGGGACGCTGATAACAGCCCTGGCCTACGGTCTGCTCAACGTAGACGACACGGTGAACGCCCGGGCCGACGTGGCCGTGTTCTTCGGTGTGATCCTCCTGCTCCTCCTCGGCGCCCACCTGGTCATCCGGTTCGTGGCCCCCAACGCCGATGGCCTGCTGTTGCCGCTGGCCGCCCTGCTCAATGGGCTCGGTTACGTGGTGATCGCCCGCCTCGATCCCGGCCTGGCCGACAGCCAGGCGGCGTGGACCTTCATCGGCATCGGCGCCTTCAGCGCCGTGCTGCTCCTGCTGCCCGATCTGCGGTGGCTGGCCGACTACCGCTACACGCTCGCACTGCTGGGCGTGGTCATGCTGCTGCTGCCGCTGATCCCGGGCCTGGGTCGCACGATCAACGGGGCCCGCATCTGGTTGCGGGCCGGCCCGTTCTCCATCCAGCCCGGTGAGTTCGCCAAGATCGTGCTGGCTGCGTTCCTGGCCGGGTATCTCACCGACAAGCGGGAGCTGCTCACGATCTCCAACCGCCGGCTGGGGCCCCTCAACGTGCCCGATTTCAAGCACTTCGGGCCCATGCTGTTGGCCCTCGGCGTGGCCCTCATGGTGATGGTGCTCCAGCGTGACCTGGGTTCGTCGTTGCTGTTCTTCACCCTGTTCCTGGTGATGTTCTACGTGGCCACCGGCCGGACCGCGTACGTGGCTGCCGGCCTGGTGCTGTTCTCCGCCGCCTCGTTCGCTTCGTGGCAGCTGTTCTCCCACGTCCAGCGCCGGGTCGACATCTGGCTCCACCCCTTCGCCGACCCCAAGGGCAAGGGGTTCCAGATCGTCGAGGCCTGGTTCGCCCTGGCCGACGGGGGCGTCACCGGCACCGGCCTGGGGGCGGGCCTGCCAACCAAGATCCCCTACGCCGAGACCGATATGATCTTCGCCGCCATTGGCGAGGAGTTGGGCCTGCTGGGGGCCACTGCGGTGCTGGCGGCCTTCATGTTCCTTGTGGCCTCCGGGTTCCGGGTGGCGGCCTCGGCCAAGGTCCCGTTCGAGAAGCTGCTGGCCACCGGCCTCACCGCCCTACTCGGCTTCCAGGCCTTCATCATCATCGGCGGAGTGCTGCGGGTCCTGCCCCTCACCGGTGTGACCCTGCCCTACGTCTCCTACGGCGGGTCGTCGCTGATCTCGAACTACGTGATCCTGGCCCTGCTGGTGCGTATCTCGGACTCCTCGGCCCGTTCCGAGGCGGCGGCCGCCGCCGCCACGGCCCGGCCGGTGCTGGTGTGAACGGCTCCCTGCGTCACGTGATGGTTGTCCTGCTGGGCTGCTTCACCCTGCTGTTCGTCCAGCTCAACCGGGTGCAGATCCTGGAGGCAGAGTCCCTCAAGGACAACCCGGCCAACACCCGCACCGTACAGCGGGAGTTCAACCGGCCCCGGGGAGACATCGTCACCAGCGACGGGGTGGTGGTGGCCACCTCGGTGGAGACGCCGGGCCAGCGGTTCGGCCGCCAGCGCACCTACCCGGAGGGGCCCCTGTACGGCCATACCGTCGGTTACCTGTCGTTCAACCTGGGGGCCGACGGGGCGGAGAAGGCGTTCAACACCGAGCTGACCGGGTCCACCGCGGCCCAGCAGCTGGCCGACTTCACCAGCCTGCTCGACCCCGACCCCGACGGCGGCTCGATCACCCTCACGCTCGACGACAAGCTGCAGAAGGTGGCCCGCGACGCCCTGGGGGACCGGCCGGGGTCGGTGGTGGCCATCGATCCCCGCACGGGGGCCATCCGGGCCCTGTGGAGCTACCCGTCGTTCGACCCCAACCTCCTGGCCACGAACGACGGCGCTGCCGCCAACACGTCCTACCAGGAGCTGCTGAAGGCCGACGGCAACCCGCTGCGGGCCAAGGCCTACAAGGACCGGGAGTTCCCCGGGTCCACGTTCAAGCTGATCACGGCGGCCGCCGCCTTGGAGTCGGGGTCGGCCACGCTGGACGAGCCGGTGTTCGAAGCCACCAGCTCCTACACCCCGCCCCTCACCACCAACCCCATCACGAACTTCAGCGGCGGGCCCTGTGGCGGCAACCTGACCACGATCCTGGCCCGTTCCTGCAACACGCCCTTCGCCAAACTGGCGGCCGAGACGCTGGGGCCGCTGGTGATGGTCAACCAGGCCGAGGCGGCCGGATTCAACACCGAGATCCCCTTCGATCTGCCCGGCGCCGCCGTCAGCAACTACCCGACCGACTACGGCAAGCGGATCCAGGCCCCCACCGCCGAGCGCCCGGCCGGTCTGTACGAGAACACCCCCAAGCTGGCCCAAACCGCCATTGGCCAGAACGACGTGCAAGCCAGTCCGCTGATGATGGCGCTGGTGGCGGCCGGGGTGGCCAACGACGGCGTGATCCCCAAGCCCCACGTGCTGGCCGAGGTGCGCGACGCCACCGGCAAGGTGGTGCGCACCAACGAGGGGGAGGAGTGGCGCATGTCGATGCGCACCGAGAACGCCCGCATCCTCCAGCAGGCCATGATCGAGGCTGCCGACCGGGGTAAGACGGCCACGGTGTCCGGCCTTCGCATCGGGGTGAAAACCGGCACGGCTCAGCTCGGCACCGATCCGCCCCGGTCCCACGCCTGGATCGTGGGGTTCGCCGGCCGGCCCGATGGTGAACCCGAACTGGTGGTGTCGGTGCTGGTGGAAGGCCAGGAGGGGTCGGTCGACCAGACCGGCGGCGCGGTGGCCGGGCCCATCGCCAAGGCCCTGTTCACCGAATGGTTCAACCGGGGCTGACGTGAACCTTCGTGTTCCTGGGAACCTTCGTGTTCCTGGGAACCGTCGTGTTCCTGGAAGCCTTCGGCTCCTTGGTTGGCCTCCGGCCACCGCCGGGCGTCGTTCTCAGGCGTGCGCCATTTGGTGCGGTGCAATGAGTAGGCTGACCCTGCTGTGACTGATGCCTCGACTGCGCGCCCGGTGCTCAGCGGACGCTATGAGCTTCATCGCCGGATCGCCCGCGGCGGTATGGCCGATGTCTTCCTGGCCCGTGACCAGCTGCTCGACCGGCCGGTGGCCGTCAAGGTCCTGTTCCCCCAGTACGCGGCGGAGCCCACGTTCGTGGCCCGCTTCCGCCGGGAGGCCCAGGCCGCGGCGAACCTGAACCACCCGTCGGTTGTGGCCGTGTACGACTGGGGCTCCCACGACGACACGTACTTCATCGTGATGGAGTACGTCGAGGGCCGCAGCTTGGCCGACGTGCTGGCGGCCGAGGGTCACCTCCACCCGGACCGGGCGGCCGAGATCGCCACCGACGTGGCCGCCGCCCTCGGTTTCGCCCACCGCAACGGCACCGTCCACCGCGACGTGAAACCGGGCAACATCATGATCACCCCGTCAGGCCAGGTGAAGGTGACCGACTTCGGCATCGCACGGGCCTTCGGCGGCGACGACGACGAGCTCACGCAGACCGGCTCGGTCATGGGCACGGCCAGTTACTTCTCGCCCGAACAGGCCCAGGGCCGGGCCGTCGACCCCCGGTCCGACCTGTACTCGCTGGGCGTCGTGCTCTTCGAGATGGTCACGGGCGAGCCGCCGTTCACCGGCTCGTCGCCGGTATCGATCGCCTATAAGCACGTGCAGGAGCCGGCCCCCCGGGCCAGCGACCGCAACCCGTCGGTGCCGCCGGCCCTCGACGCCATCATCACCCGCCTCCTGGCCAAGAACCCAGACCACCGCTACCCGACGGCGGAAGACGTCCGCGCCGATCTGCGCCGGTTCCGGGAGGGTCACCCGCTCATGGGGGCCGCCGCCCTGCCCAACCGGAACGGCGGAGGGGCCGCCCCCGCCGCCTACCGGCCGCCGCTACCGCCCGATCCGGGTGCCACCCGGGCCATGGCCCGGCCGGCGGCCGACACCGGTTCCAGCCGGGCCATCATCGACACCACCCGGGCCATGCCGGCCTCGGCCGCCGTGCGCCAGCACGAGCCGGTGGAGGAGTACTACGAGCCGCCCAGTCGCACCGGGGTGTTCGTGGCCATGCTGGCCGGCCTCCTGCTGCTGCTGATCGGACTGATCTTCCTGATCTCGCTGCGGCTGGGCGACAACTCCGGCGGCACCGATACCACCGACGGCGGTGCGGTGCTGGTCGACGTGCCCACGGTGCTGGGCGAAGACCTCACCTCGGCCACCAACAAACTCAAGGATCTGGGGTTCGAGGTCCAGTCGAAGTTCGAGCCGCGCGAGGGCCAGGAGCCCAACACGGTCTTCGACCAGGACCCCAAGGGAGGGGAGCAGGCCGAAGAGGGCAGCACGGTGATCCTGTCGGTGGTGGCCACGGCCGAGACGGTCGAGGTGCCCGACGTGGTCGACAAGACCCAGCAGCAGGCCGAGCAGCTGCTCGACGCCCAGGGCCTCACCGTCACCGTCATCCGGGAGGAGAGCGACACGGTGGCCGAGGGCCTCGTGATCCGCCAGTCGATCCTGGCCGGCCAGCAGGTCAACGAAGGGACCGAGGTGGAGATCGTCATCTCCAGCGGCACCTCGCAGGCGCCCATCCCCGAGCTGAAGAACCAGCCCCTGGCCAACGCCACCAGCCAGCTCCAACAGCTCGGCTTCTCGGTGGTCGTCAAGCAGGAGCCGAGCGTCGACGTGCCCGCCGGCTCGGTCACCCGTACCGACCCGCCGGCCGGCAGCCAGGTGCCCAAGACCACCCCGATCACCGTCTACCAGTCGAGGGGGCCCGAGCTGAAGGCCGTGCCGGCGGTGCAGAACCTCACCCAGGCGGCGGCCGAACAGCAGCTGACCAACGCCGGCTTCGTGCCGGTGGTGGACCTGCAGGACGTCGACGCCGGGTCAGGCCTGGTCGACAAGGTGATCAGCCAGCAGCCCCAGGCCGGCACCCAGCTGCCGATCGGCAGCGAGATCGTCATCACCGTGGGCAAGGCGGCATCCACCACCTCGTCCCAGACCACGCAGACGACCCAGTCGACGGCCTCCACACCGTCGAGCGGCGGCAACGGCAACTAGGGTCCGCCGGCCGCGCCGGCGGCGGTTGCCGTGTCAGGCTGCGGAGCGGGCGGCCCGGGCCAGGAAGTTGGTGAGCAGGTCGCGCCCCCCGACGGTGAGGATCGACTCGGGGTGGAACTGCACACCCTCCACGTCTAGCACCCGGTGGCGCAAACCCATGATCAGGCCGTTGCCCCTGGTCTCGGCCGTGATCTCCAGGCAGTCGGGCAGGGTCTCGCGCTCCACGATCAGCGAGTGGTAGCGGGTGGCCTCCAGCGGCTGGGGGAGCCCGGCGAACACGCCGGAGTCCGTATGGTCGATCACCGAGGTCTTCCCGTGCATCAGCTCGGGGGCCCGGATCACCCGACCGCCGTAGATCTGGCCGATGCACTGGTGGCCGAGGCACACACCCAGCACCGGGCGCCGGCCGGCGAAGTGGCTTATCACCTGGTTCGACACCCCGGCGTCGTCGGGGGTGCCGGGCCCGGGCGACACCAGCACGGCATCGGGCTCCATGGCGTTGAGCTCAGCCAGGGTCATGGCGTCGTTGCGGACCACCACCGGATCGGCCCCCAGCTCGCCCAGGTACTGCACGAGGATGTAGACGAACGAGTCGTAGTTGTCGATCACGAGCACACGGGGCTTCACCGTGATCACCGTACCGGCACCCCCCTGGGCCCGTGCCGGGATAAATTGGCATTGTGGTACGTCAGGACAAGACAAGGTCCAGGGTCACGCCAAAGGGCACGGCACCGGCGGGTACGCCGGCCGGGGCTGGCCCGTCGGGCGTCAGCCGCACGCCGATGAAGGTGGGCGGGGGCCGGTTCCAGGCCGCGATCCCGTTCCTCATGTTCGGCCTCATCGGACTCGGCCTGATCGTGATCCTGGCCAACTATGTCATCCAGGACCGCTTCGGCGCCCCGTCGAACTGGTACCTACTGGGTGGGCTGGGGCTGATCCTGGCCGGCATCGTGGCCGCCACCCAGTACCAGTAGCCCTGTCGAACCTTCCCAGGCTTATTCACGCTATCCCCACCCGTTGTCCACAGCTGTGGAAAACGTCACACGTCTTCCAGGGCGGTGACCAGGTCCATCTCGTCGGCGCAGTGCCGGGGTGGGGCGGGTAGGCGGTCGTTGGCCAGCGTCATCCGAAGCTCGGCCCCGCAGGTGGAGCACCGGTACTGGAGCCTCACCCGGCGCAACTCGCCCGGCGGGGGAGGCTCGGGCAGGGGCCGGGCGAAGGCGCCCAGCACGGCCAGCCCGGTGGCGATGATCACGTAGCCCAGCACCACGGCGATCGCTGTGCGCCACAAGGGCTGCCCCTGGAGCAGCAGCACCCCTCCGACGATCAGCACGAGGGCCCGCATGATCCACTTGCGGCGGCGGCGGATCACGAGGTCCCGGGAGCGGGCCGTCGACTCCACCGGCGTGTCGTCGTCGTCGATCCGATCGGGATTGTCGATGGTGGGCTCGAAGTCGGTCACCGTTGTCCAGCCTAGAACCCTTGTGTCGACGGCGCTCAGCCGCTCCGGCCCGGCTGGCCCCATCGGCTCGCTCCGAGCGCGACGTACATCACGGCCCTCCGCTGTTCTGCGTCACGTTCTGCTCGGATTCCGGTGGTTTCGCGCCACCAGTTCGCCGTCGCTACATGCCTTCATGGCGCGGAACCGGCGGGACCGGCGGGGGCGCTCACCCGACCTCGAGCACGAGGGCGGTGGCCAGCCCGCCGGTGCCGCCCATGGTGAGCAGGCCCCGGCCCCCACCCCGCCGCTCCAGCTCGCAGGTGAGCGTGGCCAGCATCCGCACGCCGGAGCACCCCAGCGGGTGGCCGAGGGCGATGGCGCCCCCGTTGGGGTTGACCCTCTCGGGGTCAGCCCCCGTGTCGGCCAGCCAGGCCAGCACAGCGGCGGCGTAGCCCTCGTGCACCTCGGCCACCGCGATGTCGGCCATGATCAGCCCGGCCCGGGCCAACGCAGCGGCCGTGGCCGGGACGGGGCCGGTGTGCATCAGCACGGGGTCCACGGCGGCGGTGGCGAACGACCGGAACCGGCCGCGGACGGCCAAGCCCAGTTCGACAGCCCGGGCTTCGCTCATGATCAGCGCGGCTGCCGCCCCGTCGCTGATCTGGGCGCTGTTGCCGGCGGTGATCACGCCGGCCTCGGTGTGGGCGGGCCTGAGGGCGGCCAGGCTCTCGGCCGTGGTGGGGCGCACACCCCCGTCGATGGAGACCGTCGTGCCGGTGTCGACTACCCGGTGGGCCTCCCGATCCAGCAGGCGGCCGGGCACCGCCACGATCTCGGCCCCGGCGCCGGGCACGAACCGGCCGGCGGCCAGGGCGGCGGCGGCCCGATCCTGGCTGGCCTGGCCGTAGGCGTCGAGGGCCTCCCGGCTCAGACCGTAGCGTTCGGCCACCAGCTCGGCCGCGATCCCCTGGGGCTGGAGCCCGCCCACCGGCTCGTAGCGTTCGCGGATCGAAGGCGGGAACGGCTGGCCCACGTCGCGCACAGCTACCGCTGCCCCCAGCGGCACCAGGCTCATCACCTCCACGCCGGCCGCCACCACCACGCCGGCGGCGCCGGCCACCACGCTGTGCGCTGCGGCGTGGACGGCCTGCTGGCCCGAGGTGCACTGGCGGTCCACCGTGGCCGCCGGCACCGAGTGGGGCCAGCCGGCGGCCAGTACGGCGTTGCGGCCCACGTCGAGGGCCTGCGCCCCCACCTGGGTGACGCATCCCAGCACCACGTCGTCGACGGTGGCCGGATCGAGCCCGTTGCGCTCGGCCAGGGCCCGAAACAGGAAACCGGCCAGGTCGGCCGGGTGCCAGCCCGAGAGGGAGCCGTTGCGGACCCCGATCGGCGTGCGGACCACGTCTACGAGCACGGCGTCCGGGGAGAGCTGCGGGGTCACTCGTCACACCGTACCGGTACCCTGTAACACACAGCGGAGCACACCCCGGAGGTGCGGGATGACCACCAGCGCAGAGATCGACGCCGTTATCGAGGGCCAGACCGTCCCGGTGCTGTTCCTGGCCACCGTGGCCTCCCACCCCGACCAGGTGGCGCTGCGGTGGAAGGCAGCCGACGACAGCTGGCAGGAGCTCACCTACGCCGCCTACGCCGACCAGGTGGCCCGGGCCGCCGCCGGCCTGGCCGCTGCGGGCTTGGGCCCCGGAGACCGGCTGCTGTTGATGTTGCGTAACCGCCCCGAGTTCCACGTGCTCGACACCGCCGCCCTGTTCCTGGGGGCCACCCCGGTGTCGATCTACAACTCGTCGTCACCCGACCAGATCGAGTACCTGGCCAACGATGCGGCGGTGAAGGTGGCCGTGGTGGAAGACCGCGGCTTCTACCAGTCGGTGTCGAAGGTGCGCCAGGGCATTCCCAGCCTGCAGACGGTGGGCGTGGTGGACGACGCGGGCCTCGACGATACGGCCGGTGTCGACGTCACCTACGCCCAGCTCGTGGCCCACCACCCGATCGACCTGACGGCCGCGGCCGCCACGGCCCAGCCCGGCGATCTGATCACCCTGATCTACACCTCGGGCACCACCGGGCCGTCGAAGGGCGTGATGCTCGACCACCGCAACGTGTGCTGGACGATCGAGTGCCTGCGCCGGGCCATGCAGATCGACGATCTCACCGGGAAGCGAATGGTCAGCTACCTGCCGATGGCCCACATCGCCGAGCGGGTCACGAGCCACTACCAGGGCCTGGCCAACGCTCTCGAGGTCACCTGCTGCCCCGACGTCACCCAGTTCGCCGCGTACGCCGGTGAGGTCCACCCCCACATCATGTTCGGTGTGCCCCGGGTGTGGGAGAAGATCCACGCTGGCGTGACCGCCGCCCTGCACGCCGATCCCGACAAGGAGAAGGCGGTGCGGGAGGCGGTGGAGATGGCCGGCCCCATCCGTGAGCGGATGACGTGGGGCACGGCCACCGAGGAGGACGTCACGAACTACGAGTTCCTCGACGCCGTCGCCTTTACCACCATCCGGGGCCTGGTGGGCCTGGACCAGCTGATCGTGGCCATCACCGGGGCCGCCCCCATCGCGGCCGAGCTGCTGAGCTGGTTCCGCACGATAGGGGTGCCGCTGTCGGAGATCTACGGCCTGTCCGAGACCTGCGGCCCCATGACCTGGGCCCCCTACCAGGTGAAGCCGGGCTCGGTCGGCCCGGCCTGCCCCGGCATCGAGGTCCGCCTCGACAACGACGGTGAGGTGCTGTGCCGGGGCGGCAACGTGTTCCGGGGCTACCTCAACCGGCCGGACAAGACGGCCGAGGTGCTCGACGCGGAGGGCTGGTTCCGCTCGGGCGACGTCGGCGTGCTCGACGCCGACGGCTACCTGCGCATCGTCGACCGCAAGAAGGAGCTGATCATCACGGCCGGGGGCAAGAACCTGTCGCCGGCCAACCTGGAGGCGGCGCTGAAGACGATCTCCCTGGTTGGACAGGCGTGCGCCATCGGCGACAACCGGCCGTTCGTGTCGGCCCTGGTGGTGCTGGACCCCGATGTGGCCCCGTCCTGGG
>Ga0224505_10001939_pt1 | contig 12563 bp, 9 predicted proteins | sample SF_Jan12_sed_USG_FD_169102 | JGI IMG/M metagenome (GOLD analysis project Ga0224505, IMG submission 169102) | Sediment microbial communities from San Francisco Bay, California, United States - SF_Jan12_sed_USGS_4_1 | ecosystem: Environmental > Aquatic > Marine > Sediment | place: USA: California...
CACACCAGCCTGTGCTTGCACCGCGAGTTTTTCATCGCGTCAGCGATATTTCCAATAGCCCGACTATACCTTGCGTTCAGTCGTCGACGGGGAGCCATATCCCGTAGCCTTCCATCTGTCAGCGTGAATGCCGAAAGCAATATTTTGATGACATTTGGGCCTCGCTCGACAAGAATGGGCTCGTCCCTCGTTTGCCCTATAAGTGGGGCTGAGGAAGCTCGGTTGTCTTGTCACCGAGGGCAGCACGGGACTCCAACGCTGTTAACGGTGCTGAAAGGTGGTACACGATGAGGCTAGTCGTACTCGTAGCTGTTTTGATCTTGACTAGTGCGACCGTCTCTGCAGCGGTGGAATCGTTGAGTGGTAATTCGAAGAAAACGATACCTCCGTCGATACCGCTGGCCGGGGAGGAGCCATATGAGGCGTTGAAGCGTGGAGATTTCAGGGTCGCTGCGGGACTCTTTTACCCCTTGGCTCAACGTGGGGATGCACGGGCTCAGTATAACCTAGGGCTGCTGTATGGCAGTGGTCTGGGTGTGGATCAAGACTACCAGGCGGCACTGAAATGGCATCGCATGGCGGCAGCCCAAGGCCATGCAGGAGGCCAAAACGAACTTGCACAGATGTATGCGAAGGGACAGGGCGTTCAACCAAATCAGGTTCTGGCCTATGTGTGGTTCAGCGCGGCGATCGCGTCGTCGAGTAGCGGGTCGAAAACTGAAATCACGAAGGACCGAGATCGTACGGCATCACGCATGACGCCGGAGCAGATCACAAAGGCGCAGCAGATGGCTGAGCAGTGCCAAGAGTCGAAATTCAAGAAATGCGGCGAGAAGTAAGGCTACGAGCCGTAGGTTGAGATCACTCTCCCCACAAGCACCAAGCCTTCTGTAGCGTGATCTCTAGGACGCGCGCAAATTTCTGATCTCTGCCAGCGTCGTCTCGATTTCTTTGGGCGAGTTGATAAGACATGGTGCGAGCCGGACGTACTTCGTTGCATAGGGCGTGACGCTGCCGACAATGCCGCGCCGACGGAATTTTTCCACGACTGTGCGAGGCGCCATGCCGGCAACCTCGAAACAGACGATTCCCGCCGAAAGATCCTGTGATACTGGTGTGTGCAAGGTGACATGAGGCATGGCTGCCAAGCCCTGCTTCAGCTGCTGGTTCAGTTCGTAGATCCGCTGCATCACCTTTGATTTCCCGATGGTCTGATGAAAGGTGAAGGCTTCACCCAGCGCCCATCTGTGTTCAAACGAATGGAACCCTCCGGGGGTCATGTGCACTGATGGAGGAAGGTCTTTTGACGATTTGTTCTCCATCCAGAGGTCATAGGCCTGACTGCTAAAGGTCGGGATCGTTGCCCTGGCGATCGGCCATGCTTTTGGGTGGCCCCAAACCAAACCGGTTCCACGGGGACCAAACATCCACTTGTGGGTTCCGGCGATGAGGAAGTCGCAGCCGAGTTCGCTAACGCGGAAATCTTCAACTCCCAAGGCATGGACCCCATCCACGCAGAAGATGATCCGGTCCCTCTCTTCTCTCGAGCGATTGATGGTCTGGATCGCCAGCGCCATCTCATGAATGGGCAGTTTAAGCCCTGTACTGGAATGCACCCAGGTGACAGCCACAATGCGCGTCATCGTGGTGATGCCCTTGCGCAACGAATCGACAATTTCATCGCGAGACACAGTTTTGGTAGAACGATAGAGGTGAATCTGTCGTACCATGGCGCCTGTCCGTTCGGCGCGAAGACGCAGCGCGGTTTCCGTCGAATAATGGTCGTGGGTCGTCGTCAGGATTTCTTGCCCGCTACGCAGTTGTAATCCCCCGTAGAGCAGACCGAGACCCATTGTCGTGCTGTCGGTCAAGGCGATGTCTGTGGGATTGCCTCCCAGATACTCAGCCGCCGCCTGGAGGACTTGCGCCTCCTGTTTCTCTTCATGTTCAAACCAATAGCCGATCGGGTCCGTGTCCAAGCCGGCTCGGTGCCGTTCGATGGCTTCGCGTACTGGTGTGGGATGAGAAGCGAGGAAGAACGCGGCTAAGTGGATAAGCTGTGGAGAGAGGGGAAACTGTGCTCGCAGGTCTTCCCAACTCTTCAATCGACTTGATGACGTAGCCTGTTCAGCAGAAGCGCGAGGTTGGGCACCAGCTAGTACTGCTGCGCTCAAGGTCAAGCCAGTCCGGACTAGAAAGCCTCGACGGCCGATGTCGCTCATAGGATATCCTCCTCAGCGATGAATCCTCTGTACTGTACTGCTTATTTAGAAAATCAGGCAAGGAGAGGTACAAACGAAGCCCCTGGCTGGTGAGCCAGCCAGGGGTCGGACATGGTACAGGAGGTCCTGCTAGTTCTGATACGTCTCGATCGGCGGACAGCTGCACACCAGATGGCGGTCGCCGTAGGCCTCGTCGATGCGGCTCACGCTCGGCCAGAACTTGCTGTTCCTCAGCCAGGGTGCAGGAAACGCCGCTTGCTCACGGGTATAGGGGCGATTCCACTCCGTCGCCGTGACGGCTGCCGCAGTGTGAGGTGCGTTTTTCAGCACATTGTTTGTTCGCGGCTGGCGCCCATCGACAATTTCTTGAATCTCTGCACGGATCAGAATGAGTGCTTCGCAGAACCGATCAAGTTCACTCTTGGCTTCGCTTTCCGTGGGTTCGATCATGAGCGTGCCGGCCACGGGAAACGACACGGTTGGGGCATGGAAGCCGTAGTCCATCAATCGCTTGGCGACATCCATCGCTTCAACCCCGGCGCTCTCCTTGAATTCACGGAGATCCAGGATGAACTCGTGAGCCACCAATCCGGAATCGCCCCGATACAGAATGGGGTAATGTTTTTCCATCCGCTTGGCCATGTAGTTGGCATTGAGAATGGCCACTTGTGTGGCTTTGGTCAATCCGTCTCGCCCCATCAAGGCGATGTACACCCAGGAGATGGGAAGAATACTCGGACTGCCAAACGGGGCCGCCGACACGGGACCGATGGCTTGAGGCCCGCCAAGCTTGATCACTGGATGTCCCGGTAGAAAGGGCACGAGATGCCGTGCCACTCCAATCGGTCCCACGCCAGGCCCTCCACCTCCATGGGGAATACAAAATGTCTTATGGAGGTTGAGATGGCAGACGTCCGCCCCGATGTCGCCCAGACGGCAGAGGCCCACCATGGCATTCATATTGGCCCCGTCGATATAGACTTGCCCGCCATGGGTATGGACGATTTGGCAAATGCGCCGCACGCTTGCCTCAAACACCCCGTGAGTTGACGGATAGGTGAGCATTAAGGCCGATAGTCGATCTCGATATTGAGCGGCCCTGGTCTCCAAGTCGGCGACATCCACGTTGCCGTCCTGATCGCAGGCAACGACGACGACCGTCATGCCGACCATGGCGGCACTGGCGGGGTTCGTGCCGTGGGCTGATACGGGGATTAAGCAGACGTCTCGGTGTGTTTCTCCCTTCGCCCGATGGTATGCCCGAATCATCATCAGGCCCGAATATTCGCCCTGTGACCCCGCGTTCGGTTGGAGCGAGAACGCTGCAAATCCGGCAATCTCAGCCAACCACGATTCGAGCTGTTCGAACAACGTCCGATAGCCACGCGTTTGTTCCGCCGGCGCGAAGGGGTGCAAACGAGCGAACTCCGGCCACGTGACCGGTAGCATTTCCGTGGTGCCGTTCAGCTTCATGGTGCAGGAACCCAGCGGGATCATGGAGTGAACGAGGGACAGGTCCTTGGCCTGTAGTCTGTGGAGATAGCGGAGCATCTCGTGCTCGGAGTGGTAGCGATGGAAGACCTCATGCGTCAGGTACTTACTCGTTCTGGCCAAGGGGGACGCGTAGTTGAGATCGATGGCGTCAGCGAGATCGGAAAGACGGAACGGCAACTGGTCATGCCCGACGAAGATGTGCAGGAGACGATACACTTCTTCCTCGGAGCTGACTTCATCGAGTGAAATGCCGATGGAGCCGTCTTCATAGTGCCGGAAATTGACTCCTTGTTCGTTCGCCCTGGTCGCAATTTGATCGGCTTGAGCTTTGGGGACCGGTATCCGAATCGTATCGAAGAAGACTTTCGGTAATACGTCGAATCCAAGCCGACGCAGTCCTTCCGCCAATAGCAACGTAAGGCCGTGTACACGTTCGGCGATCCGACGCAACCCGTCCGGCCCATGGTACACCGCATACATAGCGGCCATGACGGCCAACAAGACTTGGGCCGTGCAGATATTACTGGTGGCCTTCTCCCGTCGAATGTGTTGCTCCCTCGTTTGAAGCGAAAGCCTGATGGCTGGTTTACCGGTCACATCTTTCGAGACACCAACGAGGCGACCCGGCACCTGCCGTTTGTATTCCTCTTTGGTCGCCAGAAACGCAGCATGGGGTCCACCGAAGCCGATCGAAACACCGAAGCGCTGTGTCGAACCGACGGCAATGTCGGCACCGAACTCCCCGGGCGAGCGGAGCAAGGTCAGGGCGAGAAGATCGGTGGCAACTGCTACGAGAACACCGGCCTCATGCGCCTGCGTGACCAATGTGCTGAAATCACTCACATAGCCGTCCGTGGCCGGGTACTGCAACAACAGGCCGCACAGCTGAGGACGCGAACAATCAACGGACGAGGCGACACCGGTCTTGATGACGATACCCAGAGGCTCGGCTCTGGTCTGCAACACTGCCAAGGTCTGTGGATGGCAGTCGCGCGAAACAAAAAATTCCGTTCGATCCTCGCCCGCATTGCGGGCGATCGTGTAGCACATCGCCATCGCTTCGGCTGCAGCGGTTGCTTCATCCAACAGCGAGGCATTCGCCAGCGGGAGACCGGTCAAGTCTGCCACCATGGTCTGGAAGTTCACGAGCGCCTCTAAGCGGCCTTGTGAAATCTCAGCTTGGTATGGGGTGTATTGCGTATACCATGCCGGGTTTTCGAGAATGTTTCGCTGGATCACGCCCGGGGTGACGCAGTCGTAGTACCCCATGCCGATCAACGAGCGATAGACCTTATTTTGGGACGCGATATCTTTCAGGCGGGCCAGGACGGCCTGCTCGCCGTCACCGGCTGGAACGTCAAGAGCTCGCCGAAATCGAATATCAGGAGGAATGGCGTTATCGGTCAATGTGTCGAGCGAGCGTAGGCCTAACGTGGCGAGCATCTCCTGAATATCGGCCCTGGTGGGACCCAGGTGTCGGTGAATAAAGTCGTCGGTCGGTTGACGCCAATTCTGAGTGGTCATGGAGTCGGCTACCCTCTGGTTAGCTCATAGAGAACGGGTTGAGTAGTACCTCGTTACTCTCGCAGGGTACCACGCGATCCGCTATTTTTCCAAGAGACTAGACCCGCTTTCCGGAGATGATTTCATCGTCATGACAATGGCTGTGTTGAGAGGAGGCCTTGTCTGAAGCAGCCGTCGGGCTCGGCACGTGCTCCGCAGAGTACATCGGCCTGCAGAGCCGCCGGCTTTGATTGCTTTTCACAAAATTCACGCTATTGTTACCTCATATTCTTCAGTCCGGAGAGCTGACCTATGGTCGCCACGAAGCAGGGGACCGATGAGAGAGCCGGGAAGCGAGCGCTGCCACGCTTCTCGATGGTAAAAGCCATCGTCATTCTCTTTGTGCTGGGCACCACAGTGGCCATCGGATACGCAGGGTACATGATGTTCAAGGATCAGAGTCTGGTCGACAAGTTTCTGGCTCCCCATCTACCGACAAGTCAGCCCAGCGTGGTTCTCACAGATTCGCAGGTGAAGCCCGTTCAGCCCGATGTCCGTCTGAATCGTGAAGGGATCGACCATCTTCTCAACGCACTCGACGAAGCTGTTCGACGAAAGGATGTCGACGGCGTCCTGCGCCACATTGCTCACGACGCGACCATCACCATTCATCTAAAACAAGGCCCGCAACAACAGATGGCCATGCTGACGCGGGAAGATTACCGGAAGACTCTCGCCATGAGTTTCGCCTTTCCCAGCGCCCACGACTTCACTCGGACGAATACGTCTGTGTCGTTGGCCATCGATGAACGGAGCGCGAAAGTCTCCTTCAAGTCGACTGAGACGCTTCGCCAGGCCAATCGAGAATTCAAAACGGAAGGCGAGGAAGCGTTGGTCTTCACGATCCGCGATGGCAAGCCCATGATTACCTCTCTAGAACAGACCTTCCCCGGCGATTCGACCTAAGTCCCCGCTTCGTGACGAGTGAGAGCCACTGTACGCTTCAAGATTCACAGCCATCGGTCTGGTATAATCACCCCGCTGCTCAATATTTGTTGGGGTGTGTATGCGTGTGCTTGTCATAGAAGATGAAACCAAAGTCGGTTGTTTTATTAAGAGGGCGCTCGAAGAAGAGAGTTATGCCGTCGATCTCTGTGAGGACGGAGCCAAGGGATTAGAAATGGTTCTAGCGACCAACTACGATCTCCTAGTCGTCGACGTGATGCTGCCCTCAATGTCTGGTCTGGATGTGCTGAAGAATATCCGTCGCGAACGGGTCCACACACCGGTGCTGATTCTCTCGGCGCAATCCCAGATCGACCAGCGGGTCAAAGGATTGGATGCCGGTGCCGATGATTATCTGACCAAACCGTTCGCGATCGATGAACTCTTGGCGCGTGTTCGAGCCCTGTTGCGTCGTGGAGCATCCGAAAGCCCAGGGATTCTTCAGGTGGATGATCTGATGCTCAACCCAGCAACCCGTGATGTCACCCGAGGTGGACAACGCATCGATTTGACGCTGAAAGAGTATGCCTTACTCGAATATCTGATGCGTCACACCGGCCGCGTCCTCACTCGGCCCATGATCTCCGAACATGTGTGGAATCAAGATTTCGACACCTTTACGAACGTCATCGATGTCTATGTGAACTACCTTCGGAACAAAATCGATCGAGGCCGAACCAAGAAACTGATCCATACCATTCGCGGTAGCGGGTATATGCTGAAGGCCGACTAGCGTGAACCTGACACAAGCCCCGCGCGTACTCAGTGACTTGAGGCACAGCAAACCGACAGCACGACGTCGTCACCACCGAGCAGGAGCTGATCCATGCCGCTACGCGTCCGGCTGACCCTGTGGTATGGGACCGCCCTAGCCCTGGTCTTGATCATTTTCTCCGTAGTGCTGTACGCCATTACAGCGAGAAGTCTCCGCGACACAGTCGATGAATCGTTGGAAGATACGGCCATGACGGCGGTGCGGTCGCTCGAAGAGCGAGGATTTCTTCCACTGATCAACGAAGAGGAACTGCTCTCGCAATTTCCTGAACTGACGCGAATCGATAAGTTCTTCCAGATCTTCAGCCCCTCTGGCACGATCACGATCCGTTCTCCGAATATCAAACAACACGAAGTTCCGCTGAGCCGAACCGCCCTTGATGCCGCGTTTGCCGGACAGAGAGTTTTTGAGTCGGCCAAGTATCCCAAGGAGCCTCCGTTGAGGCTGATTTCCGTGCCGATCATGTATCGAGGCAATCTCCTGTACATCGTGCAGGTCGGTACGTCGATGGAATCGGTTGGAGAGACACTCCAGCGCTTCCTGGTGCTGCTGGTTGTGGCAATCCCCATCGCCCTGGCTGTGTCTCTGGCAGGGGGATGGTTCTTGGCGGGACGCGCGTTACGGCCTGTCGATAAGATTACCCTTGCGGCGCAGCGCATTGCCGCTGGGGACTTGAGTCAACGCCTGAGCATGCCGGCGGCTCACGACGAAATCGGCCGCCTGGCCGCCACCTTCAACAATATGATCGGCCGGCTGGATACGTCGTTCCGCCAGATTCGTCAATTCACCAGCGATGCCTCGCATGAGTTGCGGACTCCTCTGACGGTGATGAAAGGCGAAACAGACCTGGCGCTGCGGCGACCTCGTTTGCTCGACGACTATAAATCGGTGCTGGAGAGCAATCTGGAAGAAATCGATCGAATGACGCGAATCGTCGACGAACTGTTGTTTCTCTCACGTGCCGACATGGGTGAAGTCAGAGTGGAGTCGCTGCCTGTCGCCATGGAGTCGCTGGTGGAGGATATTCATCGTCAGGCCAAGTTGCTTGCGCAGGACCGCAATATCGAAGTTCTGCTGGGAACCGTCATGCCAGTGGTGGTTCAGGGCGACGACTTGCGGCTTCGTGAACTGCTGCTCAATCTCGTCGAAAATGCGATGAAGTATTCGTATTCCGGTGGCAAGGTCGAGATCGCGCTGTTGAATGACGGTCGGGAGGCCAGGCTGTCGGTGACAGACTATGGGATTGGCATCGCCCCTGCCGATCACAAGAAGATTTTCCAACGCTTCTTCCGCACCGACGTTGCCCGAGGCCACACCAAGAAGGGGACAGGTCTCGGTCTCGCCATCTGTTCCTGGATCGCGGAGTTGCACAAGGGCCGGGTAGAAGTCAAAAGCGATCTCGGCCAGGGATCAACCTTCACCGTTGTCTTACCGCTCGCTCCTCCCACTGCTTAGTGAACTTTAATCGTTGGTTAATCTTGTTCTCATCCTAGGTTGTTATGTTCCTTGCGACTGCAAGGCAGGGGTTACCCGATCGTAAGAACTGGGTAATCACGGGTTTCCAATGAACCAGCCTATGGGGAGGGCGTATGTCATCACATCTGCGTAGGAAGGTCGGTTCCGCGATCGGAATCGGTCTCATGAGTGGAATCCTGGTTTGGGGTGGGTACTCGTTTAGTGCGTCCCAGGCATCCAGTGCGCCGACTTCAACTCCAGCGGCCGCGGTCATCACAACTCCCGCGAACGGGTTCACGGACGTCGCAAGGCAAGTTACACCAGCGGTTGTCAATATTACGACGGTCATGACTGAAAGGGTTTCGGACGGATCACCTCTCCCTGATGAACTACGAGACCGTATGGAGGAATTTTTCGGCAAACCCTTCGACCCACGGCGTCGGGGGCCGCAACCTCCCGGGGAACATTGGGGACCTCGAAGGGGTCAGGGATCAGGCGTGATCATCTCGGCTGACGGATATGTTTTGACCAACAATCATGTGATCGACAAGGCTCATGAAGTAAGCGTCACTCTTCCCGACAAGCGGGAATTCAAGGGCAAGATTATCGGAGCTGATCCGAAGAGCGACCTCGCTGTGGTTAAGATCAACGCCAGCAGTCTTCCCGCCATACCATGGGGCGATGCGTCACAACTGCAGGTCGGTGAGTATGTCTTGGCGGTCGGCAATCCCTTCGGGTTGAATTCTACCGTGACGCTCGGGATCGTCAGTGCTGTTGGCCGCGGCCATATGGGGATCACGCAGTATGAAGACTTTATTCAGACGGATGCCGCCATTAACCCCGGTAACTCAGGCGGGGCACTGGTAAACACCAGAGGTGAGCTCGTCGGTATTAATACGGCCATCTTTTCGCAGACGGGTGGGTATCAAGGAGTCGGCTTTGCGGTCTCAACAACGATGGCCAAGCCAATCTATGAGAGCCTTGTTAAGACCGGTAAGGTGGTCCGAGGGTATCTGGGGATCGGTCTTCAAGACTTGAACCAGGATCTGGCAAAGTCTTTCAGTATGAAGGATTCGAAAGGCGCCTTGGTGAGCGACGTCAAGGAAGACAGCCCGGCTGACCAGGCTGGACTTAAGCAGGGCGATGTGATCATTGAGTATCAGGGGATCCTGATTGAGGATGGTGTCGCACTGCAACGGATGGTCACCAGGACTCCAGTCGGCAGCAAGGTCCCGGTGAAGGTCATGCGCGATGGGCGCGCGCGTGATCTGACCGTGCGGATCGGGGAGCAGCCGGAGCTGGAGAAAGTTGCAAAGAAGGTAGAAAGTGGTGAACATGACTACGCCTTGGCCGGTCTGTCTGTCGAGGATTTGAATCAGAACACCGCGCGCGAGTTGGGCATCAAAGGAAGGGCTCAGGGAGTCGTCGTGACGAGCCTTGACCCGGACAGCGGTGCGGAAAAGGCCGGACTCGTACCTGGTGATGTCATTCAAGAGGTCAATCGGAGGCCGGTCAAGTCCGTAAAGGAATTTGAAAAGGTGTCTTCAGATTTGAAGAAGGGGGACAGCATCCTGATGCTGATCAACCGCCGTGGGGGATCACTGTTTCTGTCAGCGAAGATCTAACATCGTGTCCTCGGTTTCAAACAGAAGGGGAACGGGTATCAATCCGTTCCCCTTTCTCTTCTACTATTGTTGGATCGTCACTGATTCAATCAAACACGACCGTCTTTCGGCCGTAGACTAACACACGCCGTTCGATGTGTCGCCGCACGGCGCGCGCCAGCACGACTTCCTCCAAGTCGCGTCCTTTCCGTACGAGATCGTCCACGGTATCTCGATGTCCGATGCGAATCACGTCTTGTTCGATGATCGGCCCTTCATCCAAATCTTGGGTCGCGTAGTGCGCCGTCGTCCCAATGATCTTGACGCCGCGGTCGTAGGCCTGCCGGTAGGGATTGGCTCCGATAAAGGCCGGCAGAAAGGAATGGTGAATGTTGATGACTGGGCAACCGACCTGAGCCAAAAACTCCGCAGTGAGGATTTGCATATAGCGAGCCATCACCACGAGCTCCACCCGGTGCTCTTTCAGAAGCGCTAAGACCTGTTGTTCTTGCTGGGGCTTGGTCTCCTTCGTCATGGGATAGACGGCAAAGGGAATGTTGAAGAGCTCAGCCCAGCTCGCGCAGGTGTCGTGATTCGAAATGATGACGGGAATATCGATGTGCAGTTCGTCTCGGCGGTGCCGCTGGAGGAGGTCGGCGAGACAGTGATCTTGTTTCGAAACTAGTAGACCGACACGGGTTCGTCGGCTGGATGGATACACTTCGCAGTGCATCTCGTAAACTTTCGCAATCGGAGCAAAGGCGGACGGAATGTCGTCTGGGGGGATCTGGAATCCCTCCGTGGCGAACTCCATTCTCATAAGAAAATCGTTTGTGTCCTTGTCAGTGTGATGGTCGGAATCCAGGATGTTGCCGCCGAAATCATGAATGAATCCCGACACGCGCGCCACGATGCCCTTACGGTCTTTGCAATGGATCAACAGAATGATCGAATCTTTTCCCTGTGCCGACATCGGTGGTCACTCCTCTGTGGGTGGTTGCTATGAGTATAGCAAGGAGCGGCAAGGAGCCGCACTTCCTAGTGTAGTGTCCAACAAATAGATGGACATGCCGCATGGAGTCGGGCACACTCAGCCATGCCCCGAACAATTCCTGCCCTGACGTTGAACGCCAGCGACCAAGCACAGATTCAGCAATGGCTGGCGGCGCACGGAACCCCACAACAGGTGGTGCTGCGAGGCCGGATCGTGTTGGCGGCCGCGCGTGGCCAGTCGGACAGTGCGATCGCCAGACTGTTGAAGACCAATCGGAAGACGGTGATCTTGTGGCGCGCCCGGTTCGCGGAGCACGGCCTGCAGAGTTTGTGGGAGGTCGCGCCCGGCCGCGGGCGCAAGCCCACCTATGGAACAAAGAAGATCAACGCTCTCGTAGAGGCAACCCTCCACACCAAGCCGAAGGGTATGACGCACTGGAGTTGCCGACTCATGGCGGAGAGCCAAGGCGTGAGCAAGTCCACGGTCAGCACCATCTGGCGCCGTCACAATCTGAAGCCGCATCGGGTCAAGCGTTTCAAGCTGTCGCGCGACCCTAGGTTTCTGGAGAAGCTGACCGATGTGGTCGGCCTGTATCTGAATCCTCCACAGCAGGCCCTGGTGCTGTGCGTGGATGAGAAAAGCCAGATCCAAGCACTGGACCGCACGCAACCGGGCCTGCCGTTGAAGAAGGGACGCTGCGGCACGATGACGCACGATTACAAGCGCCATGGCACGACGACCCTATTTGCCGCCCTGGAAGTCTTGCAGGGCCGGGTCATCGGCCAGTGCTACGAGCGGCATCGGCACCAGGAGTTTTTGAAATTCCTGCGGCGACTGAACCAGGAGTTTCCGGGAGATACGCCCTTGCACTTGGTGATGGACAACTACGGCACGCACACGCATCCCAAGGTGCAAGCCTGGCTCACACGGCATTCCCGCTTTCGCCCGCATTTCGTGCCGACCAGTTCCAGTTGGCTCAATCTCATCGAGCGCTGGTTCGGAGAACTGACCTCCAAGAGAGTGCGGCGGGGCTCCTTCTGCAGCGTGAAAGATTTGCAACATGCGATCACGGAGTTCCTGGCGGCGTGGAATGAGAAGCCCCGACCCTTCGTCTGGACGGCGACAGTCGAATCCATTCAGCACAAGCTCGCTCGCTGCCGTCACACCCTCGAACAGATCCAGCCCGGTGGTATGTCACTCCGCCACCGGAAGGAGAAGAAACAACTGTCCAGTTAATTCTTGGACACTACACTAGATATTGCGGACAATTCATCTTCTCCATGGTGTTGCATTATGAAACACTTCTCAAGTGTATGCGATTCCACGAATCAACCTTTTCAAGCGCAAACGAATATATTGTTGAAGTCAGGCCTTGACATAATCCGGAATTGTCCAGATGTCCGTTGAAATTTTCTGAGTGGTTCCCATGGTTGTTTCACGCCGCCTTCTTTGTCGAAGCGGACTGCGGCTCCACCTGCTCCGCCTCAATGGTCGCCAGGACCTGCGCAATC
>Ga0224505_10001940_pt1 | contig 12563 bp, 13 predicted proteins | sample SF_Jan12_sed_USG_FD_169102 | JGI IMG/M metagenome (GOLD analysis project Ga0224505, IMG submission 169102) | Sediment microbial communities from San Francisco Bay, California, United States - SF_Jan12_sed_USGS_4_1 | ecosystem: Environmental > Aquatic > Marine > Sediment | place: USA: California...
TGGACGTAGGGGGCGAGTCGAGCCGGCCGGGGGCTGCGCCGGTCGCTGAAGCCGAGGAAAGAGGGCGCGTGCTGCCCGTGGTGCGCGCGCTGCGCGACTTCCCGGTTTCCGTGGATACGCGCCATGCGGGCGTGATGCGCGCCGCGCTCGACGAAGGCGCGTCCATGATCAACGACATCGAGGCGCTGCAGGCGCCCGGGGCGCTCGTGGCGGTCGCCGCCACGGACTGCGCCGTCTGCCTGATGCACAAGAAGGGCGACCCCGCGAACATGCAGGACGACCCGCAGTACGCGGACGTGGTCGCGGAGGTGCGGGAGTTCCTGGCGACGCGCGTTGCCGCCTGCGAGCGCGCGGGCATCGCGCGCGAGCGCATCGTGGCCGACCCCGGCTTCGGCTTCGGCAAGACGGTCGAACACAATCTGACGCTGCTCAAGCGCCTGCCCGAGCTATCCTTGCCGGGGGTGCCGCTGCTGGCCGGGTGGTCGCGAAAATCCTCGTTGGGCCGCATCACGGGGCGCGACACTGGCGGACGGCTGGCGGGGAGCCTCGCCGCGGCCCTGCTTGCGCTGCTTGGCGGCGCAAGGATACTTCGCGTGCACGACGTCAAGGAGACGCGAGACCTCGTGATGGTATGGGAGGCGTGGAAGCGGGCATGAGCCGCAATTACTTCGGCACGGACGGCGTGCGCGGCACGGTGGGCGAGTCGCCCATGACGGCGGACTTCGTTCTGCGCCTGGGCTACGCGGCCGGCAAGGTGCTCGCCGCGCGCGACGGCGGAGCGGGGGACCGGCCTGCGGTGCTGATCGGCAAGGACACGCGGATCTCCGGCTACATGATCGAGGCGGCGCTGGAAGCGGGCTTTTCCGCAGCTGGCGTCGACGTGCTGCTGTGCGGGCCGCTACCGACGCCCGGCGTCGCCTACCTGACGCGCGCGCTGCGGCTGTCCGCGGGCGTCGTCATCAGCGCCTCGCACAATCCCTACGGCGACAACGGCATCAAGATCTTCTCCGGGGACGGCTTCAAGCTTCCCGACGCCGTGGAGGCCGAGATCGAGCAGCTGCTCGAGCGGCCGATCGGCTGCAATGCCTCCGCGCACCTCGGTCGCGCCCGGCGCGTGGACGACGCCGGCGGCCGCTATGTCGAGTTCTGCAAGTCGACCTTCCCGTTCAGCTTCGATCTGCACGGCCAGCGGCTGGTGGTGGACTGCGCGCACGGTGCCGCCTACAGCGTCGCGCCGCACGTGTTCCACGAGCTCGGCGCGGACGTGGTGTCGATCGGCGTGTCGCCCGACGGCCTCAATATCAACGACAGGTTCGGCGCCACCTCGCCCGCGCAGTTGCAGGCCGCAGTCCTGCACCACCGGGCGGACCTGGGCATCGCCCTGGACGGCGACGGCGACCGGCTGGTCATGGCCGACGCGCAGGGCGCGCTGTACGACGGCGACCAGCTGCTGTACGCCATCGTCAAGCATCGCGCGAAAGAGAAAGTGAGCGGCGTGGTGGGAACGCTGATGACCAATCTGGCGCTCGAGCAGGCGCTCGAGCGCCAAGGCATCGCCTTCGCGCGCGCGCGCGTGGGCGATCGCTACGTGCTCGAGCTGCTGCGCGAGAAGGGCTGGCTGCTCGGCGGCGAGAATTCCGGCCACATCATCTGCCTGGATCGGCACACGACCGGCGACGGCATCGTGTCGGCGCTGCAGGTGCTGGCGGCGCTGCGCGAAACAGGGCAGACGCTTGGCGAGCTGACGGCCGATCTCGTCATGTATCCGCAGGTGCTGGTCAACGTGCAGGTGCCGCGCGGCTTCGACTGGAAGGCGCACAAGGCGATTTCCCTGGCGCAGGCGGAAGCCGAGAAGTCGCTGAACGGCCGGGGGCGCGTGCTGCTGCGTCCGTCCGGGACCGAGCCGCTCCTGCGCGTCATGGTGGAGGGCGAGCCCAGGCAAGTCGTTGAGCAGGCAGCGATTTCAATCGCGGAGGCGGTGCGCCGGGCGACGGCCGGCTAGTGGCTTGCCGTTCTACGCTTCTCGACGCCTTGGATCCGGAACCGGAACGCGCACCTCGGTCGCCTGAAAGGACTCCGGTTGCAGCGTGACGTGCTCGATGCCGAAGCGCTCGCGCAGGAGGTCCTGCAGTTGGTGCAGCGTCCTGTCCCAGCGCGAGAGGTCGCGCACCACCACATGGGCCGAGAGCGCGACGCGGCTTCCCGAGAGCGTCCAGATGTGCAGGTCGTGCACGGAGGCGACGTCCTCGTGCGCCGCCATGGCCAGGCCTACCGATTCCGAGGACAGGCGCAGCGGCACGCCTTCCATGAGCGCGTGCACCCCCTCGCGCAGCAGCCGCAGGCTGGAGACCGCGATCAGCAGGCAGATGAAGAGCGAGGCGAGCGGATCGATGGGCGTCCATCCGCTCATGAAGATCACCGCACCCGAGACGAGCGCGGCCACGGAGCCGAGCGTGTCGCCGAGCACATGCAGCGCGGCCGCCCGCGCGTTCATGTCGTGGCGGTGCGGCGCGATGCGCCGCAGGATCCACAGATTGAGGGCCAGGCCGGCGAGCGCGATCAGCGTCGCGGCGCCGCCGAGGACTTCGCGCGGCTGGCCTAGCCGCGCGAGCGCCTCGTAGCCGAGCGCGGCGGCGATGACGAGCAAGGCGGTGCCGTTGACGACCGCGGCGAAGACTTCCGCGCGGCCGAGGCCGTAGGAGTGGCGGCCCGAGGGCGCGCGCCTTGCCATCCAGCCCGCGAGCGCGGCGAGCAGGAGCGCGGCGCCGTCGCCGAGCATGTGGCCGGCGTCCGAAACGAGGGCGAGCGAGCCGGTCCACCAGCCGCCGAGCGCCTCGAGCGCGGCGAAGGAGAGCGTGAGCGCTGCGGCGCGCCCGAGTGCGGTGCCCGCCGTCCTTTGATCCACTGCGATGTGCGGGTGGAAATGGCCCATGAGACTGCAATTCTAGGTGCTCCATGCGCCAGCCGGTCGGGGCCTGCCTCTTTGTCGCTCGCGCGCTGCTGTCACACGGCCGTCACAGGACGCGCCTAGCCTCTCGGCTTCCGCCTTTCGCCCGCCGCGCATGCCCGAGTCGAACGCGCCCCCGCTGTCCCCGCACATCTCGAGCGAGTACGACGAGAAGCTGGCGCGTGCGCACGGGCTCGTCATGCAGATGGCCGAGCGCGCGCGGCGCCAGGTGGACGACGCCGTCGAGTGCCTGCGCTCGGGCTCGGGCACGCGCGTCGAGCAGGTGCTGCGCCATGAGCTGACCATCAACGCGCTCGAGCGCGCGGTGGACGCGCTGGTCGAGCAGATCATCGCGCGCCGCCAGCCGGCGGCCTCGGACCTGCGCCTGCTGACCACGATCTTCAAGGTGACGACCGACCTCGAGCGCATCGGCGACGAGGCGAAGAAAATCGCGCTGCAGGCGCGCGAGATCCACTCAGAGCATCTGCGCACGTTCCCGCGCAGCGCCGGCATCCAGCGCATGTGCGAGGTGGCGCGGGGCATGCTGCGCGACGCCGTGGACCGGCTCGAGCAGCTCGATGCCGAGGGCGCTGATGCCGTCGTGCGTCGCGACACCGACCTGGACGAGATCTACCGCGGCGTGCTGCGCGAGCTGGTGTCCTTCATGATCGAGGACCCGCGCACGATCAGCGCCTGCCTCGACATGACCGTGATCGTCCGCTCGCTCGAGCGCATCGGCGATCACGCCAAGAACATCGCGGGTCATGTCATTTACGCGCGCAAAGGCACGGACGTGCGGCACCTTTCGGTGGAAGAGGTCGAACTTGCGGCGCGCTCCTAGGGCCGCATGTCACATGCGTGTAACACCGCGTCCATAGACTTGCCATGTTGCAGACAGCCAGATTCCCGACAAGGAGCTAACTTCATGAGAAAGTGCGACCGTTTTGCAGTTTCGGCGGCGCTCGCCGGCGGACTCGCCGTCGCCGCGCCGGCGCAGGCCGACGTCGTCAAGATCGACGGCTCGAGCACGGTGTTCCCCGTGACCGAGGCGGTGGCCGAGGATTTCCAGAAAGCCAGCCAGGGGCGGTACCGGGTCACGGTCGGCATCTCGGGCACCGGCGGCGGCTTCAAGAAGTTCTGCCGCGGCGAGACCGACATCTCGGACGCCTCGCGCCCGATCCTGAAGAAGGAAATGGACGCGTGCAAGGAGGCAGGCATCCGCTACATCGAGCTGCCGGTGGCCTTCGATGCGCTGACGGTGGTGGTCAATCCGAAGAACGCCTTCCTCAAGCAGCTGACGGTCAGCGAGCTGAAAATGATGTGGGAGCCGGCTGCGCAGGGCAAGGTGACGAGCTGGAACCAAGTCAACGCCGCCTGGCCGAAAGCGCCGCTGAAGCTCTTCGGCCCGGGCGCCGATTCGGGGACCTTCGACTACTTCACGGAGGCGGTCACCGGCAAGTCCAAGTCCTCGCGCGGCGACTTCACCGCCTCGGAAGACGACAACGTGCTGGTGCAGGGCGTGTCGCGGGACATGAACGCGCTGGGCTTCTTCGGCTTCGCCTACTACGTGGAGAACCGGGACAAGCTGAAGGCGGTGCCGATCGTCAACGACAAGGGCCAGCCGGTGGCGCCCTCGATGGAGGCGGTGGAGAAGGGCGTCTACAATCCTCTCGCGCGCCCGATCTTCATCTACGTGAACGAGAAGTCGCTCGACAAGCCCGAGGTCAAGCAGTTCGTCGAGTACTACATGCAGCACGGCGCGAAGCTTTCCAGGGAAGTCAAGTACGTGCCGCTGCCCGAGCGCGCCTACGCGCACAACCTGGACATGGTCAGGAAGAAGACCGTGGGCACCAAGTTCGGCGGCGAGAACAAGGTCGGCCTGACGATCGACGAGCTGATGAAGATGGAAGCGAAGCTCTAGATCCGGCGGCGGGGCCCGCCCGCGTCTCGCGGGCGGGCTTTTTTGCATCTAGAATCCGGACTTTCCAACATGTCGGCCGTGCCGGGACTGGCTTGCAGCTCGATGTCGCCGCTTGACGCGGGAGCAAGACTGAAGCAGCGCCGCGCGCGCATCCTGCGCGAGCGCGCCATCGAGAGCGTCCTGTTCCTCGCCGCGCTGGTGTCCGTGTTCACCACCGTCGGCATCGTCTACGTGCTGGTGAAGGAATCGGTGGTCTTCTTCACCCAGGTATCGCTGTGGGATTTCCTCACCGACACGCAGTGGACGCCGCTGTTCGACGACGCGCATTTCGGCATCATGGTGCTGCTCTCCGGAACGCTCACCAGCTCGTTCGTCGCGCTGTCGATCGCCATCCCGCTGGGCACCATCATCGCCATCTACCTGTCGGAGTTCGCGCCGTTCAGCGTGCGCGAGATCGCCAAGCCTTTCCTCGAGCTGCTGGGCGGCGTGCCGACCATCGTCTACGGCTACTTCGCGCTGCTGTTCGTGACGCCGCTGCTGCAGAAGATCTACCCCGGCCTGCCGGGGTTCAACATCCTCGCGGCGGGCATCGTGATGGGGATCATGATCATCCCGTACGTGAGCTCGATCTCGGAAGACGCCATGCGTGCGGTGCCGATGAGCCTGCGCGAAGGCTCCTACGCCATGGGGGCGACCCGTTACCAGACCGCGACGCGCGTGGTGGTGCCGGCGGCGTTCTCCGGCATCGCCTCGGCCTACATTCTCGGCATCTCCCGCGCGGTCGGCGAGACGATGATCCTGGCGGTGGCGGCCGGCATGCAGCCCAACCTGACGTTCAATCCGCTCGAGCCGGCGGCAACCATCACCGCGTTCATCGTGCAGGTGGCCCTGGGCGACCTGCCGCACGGCTCGGTCGGCTACCAGACGATCTTCGCCGCCGGACTCACGCTGATGGTGCTGACGCTGGTCTTCAATATCGGCGGCCACGTGCTGCGCAGGCGCTTCCGCGAGGCGTACTGATGGCTTACGCGAAGGACCTGGACGAGATCCGCGCGCTCATCGCCAGCCACAAGCGCTGGGACCTGGTGTTCGCCACCGTCGGCGTCATCGCCCTGATGATCGGCGTGCTCACGTTCACGGCGCTGTTCGTGGACATGGCCATCAAGGGCGTGCCGCGGCTGGACTGGGATTTCTTCACCAGCTTCCCGTCGCGCCGCGCCGGGCAGGCCGGCATCCTGTCGGCCTGGGTCGGCTCGACGCTGGTGATGCTGACCACGGCGTTCTTCGCGGTGCCGCTGGGCGTGGCGGCCGGCCTGTACCTGGAGGAATACGCGCCCAAGAACTGGGTCACCGACATCATCGAGATCAACATCACCAATCTCGCGGGGGTGCCCTCGATCGTCTACGGGTTGCTCGCGCTCGGCCTGTTCGTCTACCAGTTCGGCTTCGGCCAGTCGATCCTCTCGGCGGGCCTCACGCTCGCGCTGCTCATCCTGCCGGTGGTCATCGTCGCCACGCGCGAGGCGGTCCGCTCGATTCCGCAGGGCATCCGCGAGGGCGCGTATGCGCTGGGCGCCACGCAGTGGCAGGTGTGCAAGGATCACATCGTGCCGTACTCGTTTCCGGGCATCCTCACCGGCGTGATCATCGGCATGGCGCGCGCCATCGGCGAGACGGCGCCGATCATCACCATCGGCGCGCTCACCTTCATCGCCTTCCTGCCGCCCGCGCCGCTCAAGGCCGAGCCGCCGTTCATCTCCTTCGAGTGGCTGACCTCGCCGTTCACCGTGATGCCGATCCAGATGTTCAACTGGACGTCGCGGCCGGAGGCTGCGTTTCTCGTCAACGCCGCAGCGGCCGGCTTCGTGCTGGTGCTGATGACGCTCGCCATGAACGGACTGGCGATCTACATACGCTTCAGGTTGAGAAAGAAGATCAAATGGTAGCCGTCCCCGCGCAGGAAGCCGCCCCGGCGGCGCTCAAGGCCGAGGTCAAGGGCCTCAACTTCTTCTACGGCGACTTCCAGGCGCTCAAGCGCCTGGACATGCCGGTGTACGAGAAGCAGGTCACGGCGCTCATCGGGCCTTCCGGTTGCGGCAAGTCCACGTTCCTGCGCAGCTTCAACCGCATGCATGACCTCTACCCCGGCAACCGCTACGAGGGCGAGATCCGCCTGCACCCGGACAACGTCAACGTGCTCGCCGCCGGCGTGGACCCGATCGAGGTGCGCATGCGCATCTCCATGGTGTTCCAGAAGCCCAATCCGTTCCCGAAGTCGCTCTACGAGAATGTGGCCTATGGGCTGCGCGTAAGAGGTGAAAGTCGCAGGGTGACGGTGAACGAGAAGGTGGAGGAGGCGCTGAGGAACGCGGCACTATGGGACGAAGTGAAGGACCGGTTGCAGGAGCCCGCCTTCAACCTGTCGGGCGGCCAGCAGCAGCGCCTGTGCATCGCGCGCGCGCTCGCCACCGATCCGGAGATCCTGCTGTTCGACGAGCCGACCTCGGCGCTCGACCCGATCGCCACCGCTTCGATCGAGGAGCTGATCCACGACCTGAAGAAGAAGGTCACGATTCTCATCGTCACGCACAACATGCAGCAGGCGGCGCGCGTCTCCGACTACACCGCCTACATGTACCTCGGCGAGCTGATCGAGTTCGGGGTGACCGACGAGATCTTCATCAAGCCGAAGAAGAAGCAGACCGAGGATTACATCACCGGCCGCTTCGGCTGAAAATCGGGTTCTGACGCCGATTTGATCCGCGTCAAGCGCGCGGGCCCGCGACAGGGCAAGATGCGGGGCGAGTGGAAACGCATAGCGCGGACGTAGCGATCATCGGCGCCGGGGGGGCCGGCCTGCGTGCCGCGATCGCATTGGCGCAGTCCGCGCCCTCGTTGCGTATCGCCCTGATTTCCAAGGTTTACCCGATGCGCAGCCACACCTGCGCCGCGGAAGGCGGGGCAGCGGGCGTCATCAAGCCGGACGACAGCCTGGAGCACCATTTCAACGACACGGTCGGCGGCGGAGACTGGCTTTCCGACCAGGACGCGGTGGACTACTTCATTCGCGAGGCGCCCACGGAGCTGCTGCAGCTCGAGCACTGGGGCTGCCCGTGGAGCCGGGAGGCGGACGGTTCGGTGGCGGTGCGGCCCTTCGGCGGCATGAAGAAGCAGCGCACCTGGTTCGCCGCGGACAAGTCGGGTTTCCACATCCTGCACACGCTGTTCCAGACCTCGCTGCAGTTTCCCTCGATCCAGCGCTTCGACGAGTTCTACGCCACCGACCTGCTGGTGGAGGACGGCCGCTGCGTGGGCCTGACGGCGATCGAGATGCGCAGCGGGCAGATGCGCTGGTTCGACGCGCGCGCGGTGATCATCGCCGGCGGCGGCGCCGGGCGCATGTTCCCGTTCACGACCAACGGCGCGATCAAGACGGGCGACGGCATGGCGCTCGCCTACCGCGCTGGCGTGCCGCTGAAGGACATGGAGTTCGTGCAGTACCACCCGACCGGGCTGCCGAGCACCGGCACCTTGCTGACGGAAGCCTGCCGCGGCGAAGGCGGCGTGCTGCTCAACAAGAACGGACGCCGCTTCCTGCAGGACTACGGCATGGGCCCGGAAACGCCCTTGGGCAAGCCCGTGCTGAAGACGATGGAGCTCGGGCCCCGCGACCGCGTCAGCCAGGCGTTCTGGCACGAGCAGAGGAAAGGCAACGCGATCGCGACACGCTGGGGCGATGCCATGCTGCTCGACATGCGGCACCTGGGCGAGAAGACGATCAACGAGCGCCTGCCGCTCGTGCGCGACATGTCCATCAGCTACATGGGCGTGGACCCGGTGACCGATCCCGTGCCGGTGCGCCCGGTGGTGCACTACATGATGGGCGGCATCCATACCGACATCAATGCAGCGACGTCTCTGCCCGGGCTGTACGCTGCGGGCGAATGCGCCTGCGTGAGCATCAACGGGGCCAATCGCCTGGGCTCGAACTCGCTCACCGAGCTGCTGGTATTCGGGCGCCGGGCGGCCGTGAGCGCCCTCGAGTACCTGCAGCAGGGGGGCCGGCCCGCGGGCGGCGCCGCGCTCGCCGAAGCGGCGCAGGCGCGCGTGCGCGAACTGGTGCAGCGCACCGGCGGCACCGAGTCCGTCGCCGGCCTGCGCAAGGAGATGATGCAGGCGATGGAAGAGCACGCGGGCATCTACCGCAGCGGCGAGGGCCTGGCGGCGGCCTGCGCCAAGCTCGGCGAGCTGCGCCAGCGCTACCGCAGGATCGAGTTGCACGACAAGACCAACGTGTACAACACGGACCTCCTGCAGGCGCTCGAGCTCGGCTCGATGCTCGACTGCGCGGAAGCCGTCGTGCAGAGCGCGGCGGCGCGCAAGGAGTCGCGCGGCGCGCACCAGCGGCTCGATTTTCCCGGGCGCGACGACCGGCAGTTCCTGCGCCATTCGCTCGCGGCGTACGCGGGCGAGGGCCCGCCGCGCGTGTCCTACCGCGACGTGGTGATCACCCGGTCGCCGCCGGGCGTGCGCGACTATTCCGGGGGGCACGAGTGAGGCAGGTCGAGCTCGAGGTGCTGCGCTACAACCCGGAGACGGATCGCGAGCCGCATTTCCAGCGCTACGCCGTCGACTGCCAGGAAGAATGGGTCGTGCTCGACGCGCTCAACCACGTCAAGGAGACGCTCGACCCGACGCTCAGCTACCGCTGGTCCTGCCACATGGCGGTGTGCGGCAGCTGCGGCATGATGGTCAACGGCGAGCCGAAGCTCGCCTGCAAGGCCTTCCTGCGCGACTACCCCGGGGTGATCCGCGTGGAGCCGCTGCGCCACTTCCCTGTGGAGCGGGACCTGGTGACCGTGATCGACGACTTCGTCGCCAAGCTGGCGCGCGTCAAGCCGTACCTGATCCCGAAGGACAAGGCGCCAGAGGCTGCCGAGTTCCGCCAGACGCCCGCGCAGCTCAAGCGCTACAAGCAGTTCACGCTGTGCATCAACTGCATGCTGTGCTACGCCGCCTGCCCCGAGTACGGCCTGATCCCGAAGTACCTCGGGCCGGCAGCGATCGCGCTTGCGCATCGCTGGAATCGGGATTCGCGCGACGGCGGCCGCGACGCGCGCCAGGAAGAACTCGCCGCCACCGAAGGCGCCTGGGAGTGCTCCTTCGTAGGCGCGTGCTCCGAGGTATGCCCGGAGCACGTCGACCCGGCGGGTGCGATCCAGCAGGTCAAGATCGAGAGCACCGTGGACTGGTACCAGGCACACCTGATGCCGTGGACGAAGAAATGAGCCGCCGCCCCTACGCGCGCCCGATCACCTCGGAGTGGATCTTCCGCCACCCGCGCTACATCCGTTACATGGTGCGCGAGTTCTCGTGCCTGTTCATCGGCGGCTGGACGCTGCTCATGGTCTGGGGCTTCAAGGCGCTGTCGGAGGGCCCTGCCGCCTGGGCCGCGTTCCTCGAGCTGCTGCAGACCCCGGCGAGCATCGTCTTCCACCTGCTGACGCTCGCGTTCGCGGCCTACCACAGCGTCACTTGGTTCAACCTCACGCCCAAGGCGCTGCCGGTGCAGCTGGGCGAAGAGTTCCTGCCGGACCGGGTGATCTCCGGCGCGCACTTCGCCGCCTGGGCAGCGGTGTCCGCAGGGCTGCTCTACTTCGCGGGAGCGTTCTAGTCATGGCGCGCTCCAACAAGCCGATCGTCTGGGGACCCTTCGCCACGGGCGGCACGCTCACGGCCTTCGTCACCCCGGCGCTGGTCGTCGTCACGCTGCTCGCCGCGCTCGGCGCCGTCCCCGATCTGCTCGCCTACGAGCGGCTGCACGCGCTTGCTGCCCACGGGCTCGCCAAGGTCGCCATTGCGGGGGTCGTGTTCCTGTCCTTGTGGAGCGCCGCGCACCGCTTGCGCATCACCTGCTACGACCTCGGCATCCGTGCGGATACGCTGGTGGCGACGATCGTGTACGCCGCGGCTCTTGCCGGGACCGGGGCGTCGGTGTTTTACTTATTGCGGATCTGACGGAGGGAGGACCCGATGAATCCGCCGCCTGTCGCCACTCGCGAAATCGCCCGCGAGGAGCGCTTCAACAGCGTCTGGACGCAGGAGCTGAACGACGTGTTCGCCGACGTCGCGCCGTACTACGACCGGGCGAACTACATCGCCAGCCTGGGGCTGTGGGGCTGGTTTCTGCGCAAGTTCATGGCCACGGTGGACATCAAGCCCCACGAGCGCGTGCTCGACGTCTGCGCCGGCACCAACGCCATCGGCATCGCGCTGCTCGGGCGCGAGCCGACCCTCGACGTGCACGCCATCGACCGCAGCGCGGCGATGCAGGAGGTCGGCAGGCAGCGCGCCGAGGCGCTGGGCTTTCGCATCCGCAGCGTGATCGACGACGTGCACACGCTGCCCTACCCGGACAACACCTTCGACGTCGTGACCCTGCAGTTCGCCTCGCGCCACCTGCGCATCCGGCGCGTCGCGGAAGAGATCCGGCGCGTGCTCAAGCCGGGCGGGCGCTTCTACCACTCGGACATGCTCCGGCCCGGCAACCCGGTCGTCGAGAAGCTGTACTACGCCTACCTGCGCTTCTGCCTGTGGTTCACGGGTTTTCTGTTCCGCAGCGGGCCGGCGGCGCTTAACTGCAAGAAGTACTTCATCCAGGCGCTGCAGATGTTCTACTCGGCGCGCGAGCTGAGCGACATGCTGGAGGACGTCGGCTTCCGCGACGTGACGGCCACGACGGTGTTCAGCGGCATGCTCGGCTTTCACCGGGCCGTCAAGCCCGACGCCTGAACCGCGAGCGCGCACTCGCCGCGCTGCACGGCCGGCTGCTGCGGGAGTTCAGCCGGCGCACCACGAACGACTTGCGCGGCGCGCTGCCGCTGCGCCTGGCGCTGCCGGCTCTCGAGCCGTTGCTCGCCGAAAACGTGGCCAAGGAGATCCGCAAGGACGCGCTGGTGATCCACCGCGCGGCCACGGCACCGTCGCCCGGCGCGGCGCGCGAAGTGCTCGCCGCCGCGCGCGAGATCGACCGCGAATTCCTCGAGCGCATCGGCGGCTTGCCGCTGCGCATCCGGATTCCGTACGACAGGATCGAGCCGCTGCGGCTGCGGCGCATCGAGCTCGGGATGGATACCGCCGGCCGCATCCTCGACGCGTGGCGGCAGCGCCGCCGCCTGCGCCAGGCCTTCGCGCCGGGCGAGCTCGAGCAGCGGCTGCACGAAATGCTGCGCCTGTACGCCGAGGAAACGCTCGCGCTCAGCGACGCGGTGAGCCTGCCCGGCATCCTTGCGCCCCTGCGACAGCGCATGGCCGAGCGGCTGCGCGACGCCATGCGCGAGGCGGCGTCTTCGCTGCTGCGCGGCGCGCCTGCTGCAGAGCAAAAAGGGTAGAATCCGGGCTTTTCAGCGGGCGCTGACGTCATGCGCGAACGGCTCGTCGCCGGCAATTGGAAGATGCACGGCAGCCGCGAGTCCTGCCGGGCGCTGCTGGACGCGATCGTGGCAGCAGATGTCGCGTGCGCGGTGTGCGTGCCGTTTCCCTACCTCGCGCAGGCCGCCGAGCGGCTGCGGGGAACGCGGGTCGCCTGGGGGGCTCAGACCCTGAGCGAGCATGCGCAAGGGGCCTTCACGGGCGAAGTGTCGGCGGCCATGCTGGGGGAATTCGGCTGCCGCTACGTGCTGGTCGGCCACTCGG
>Ga0224505_10001941_pt1 | contig 12552 bp, 10 predicted proteins | sample SF_Jan12_sed_USG_FD_169102 | JGI IMG/M metagenome (GOLD analysis project Ga0224505, IMG submission 169102) | Sediment microbial communities from San Francisco Bay, California, United States - SF_Jan12_sed_USGS_4_1 | ecosystem: Environmental > Aquatic > Marine > Sediment | place: USA: California...
CTATTCACTAGTCACTACTCACTACTCACTTCTGGCTGGATTATAGGTCCGGCCCCATGGTTTGCCGCCAGATCGCCGTGACCGCGGCGCGGATCGACTCGAACCCGGCCGCCGGCGCGACGTTTTCACCGCCCTCGAGCGACAGGTGGTGCAGCCGTTGCCGGTAGGTCCGGTAGGCGGCAGTCAGCACGTCGACGGTTGCCTGCGGCACCAGGCAGATCGAGGCCAGGCTTTCGAGCTGGCGGATGTTGTCGGAGTAGGTCACCAGCTCCGCGTAGCGGGGCGACCACAGCAGCGTCCAGTACTGGGCCAGGAATTCGACGTCGGTGATGCCGCCCTCGTCCTGCTTCAGATCGAACTCACCGGCCTTCGACTTCGACAGCTCCGACCGCATCCGTTCGCGCATCGCGCGCACGTCCTCGCGCAGGGTCTGACGGCGCACCGCCGTGCGCAGCAACTCGATTCGCAGCGACTCGTAGCGGTTCTTCAATTCCGCGCCGCCGGCGACGGCCCGTGAGCGCAGCAATGCCTGGTGCTCCCACGTCCACGCGTCCGTGCGCTGGTAGTCCGCGAAGCCCTCGATGCTCTGCACCAGCAAGCCGCCCTTGCCACTCGGGCGCAGGCGGGTGTCGACCTCGTAGAGACGACCGGCCGCCGAATGCACGGTGAGCAGGTGCACGAGCCGCTGCACGAGCCGCAGGAAGAACACGCCGTTGTCGACCACGTGCGGGCCGGCGGTGCGCTGCACTTCCCCGCTCGAATCGTGCAGGAACACCAAGTCGAGGTCGGATCCGTAGCCGAGCTCGATGCCGCCGAACTTGCCGTACGCGACGACCACCACCCCGGCCTGCCGCAGCGCATCGTCCGCCGGTCCGCACAACGGCACGCCGTGCCGTGCAACGATCTGCTGCCAGGCGAGGTCGAGCGTCTCCTGCACCAGCAGCTCCGCCAGGTCCGTCAGGCGGTCACTCACCTTCATGAGCGGCAGGCGGCCCGTGAGGTCCGGGACGGCGATGCGGAACATCGCGGTGCGCTGGAACTGCCGCAGGGCTTCGACCTGCTGCTCGGTGTCGTCGACCGCGCAGTTCGCCATCCGATTGCGCAGCTCGACGGCCAGCTCGGCCCGGGTCGGCGTCGCGTCGAACAACCGCTCGTCGAGCAACTCGTCGAGCAGCAACGGGAACGCCGCGATCTGGTCGGACAGGAACTGCGAATGCGCGCACAGCTCGAACAGCCGTTCGCGCGCCACCGCGTTTTCGTTGAGCAGCGCGAGGTACACCGTGCGGCCGCCGATACGCTCGATCACGTGCAGCACGCGCGACAACGCAGCTTCGGCGTTCGTGACACGCGCCACGGCCCGCAGCAGGCGCGGCAACAGCACCTGCAGGCGGCGGCGGCCGGTCTCGTCGAGGCGCCGGTAATAGGTGCCCTCGCGCAACTGGTCGAGCTGCCGCAGGAACGGCTCGACCAGTTGCGGCGCCCGCAGCACGGCCAGCCGCTCGCGCCTGCGCGCGTCGTCGAGCTCGGGGTCGAGGATGTGCTCGAGCCCCGCACTCGCCTCGTCGTCGGCAGTCGTGGCGCCGGGCGCAAACACCGCGCGGTGAAAATGCGCGCTGACCCGCCCCCGATGGTGCGCGAGTTCGCGTTCGAGCTCCGGCCAGCCGGGCAGTCCCATTGCGAGCGCGAGCCGCGCACGGGCGTGATCATCGACGGGCAGCTCGTGCGTCTGCTCGTCGTTCCATTCCTGCAGGCGGTTCTCGACTCGCCGCAGGAAGCGATAGGCCGCCAGCAGTTCGGTCACCGTGTCGGCCGGCAGCAGTTTCTGCCCGGCCAGTTGCGGCAGCGCCTCGAGCAGGCTGCGGGTCTGCAGGCGTGGCGTGCTGCCGCCGCGCAGCAGCTGGAACGCCTGGACGATGAACTCGATCTCGCGGATGCCACCGGGCCCGAGCTTCACGTTCTGCTGCAGTTCGCGCCTTTCGACCTCGCGCGCGATCAGTTCCTTCATCGCGCGCAGCGATTCGAACACGCCGAAGTCGAGGTAGCGGCGGTAGACGAAAGGACGCAGCGCATCGCGGTAGAGGTCGCCGAAACCCGGCTCCGCTCCGTACACGGGACGCGCCTTCACGTACGCGTAGCGCTCCCAGTCGCGTCCGTGCTGCTGCAGGTATTCCTCCATCGCGTCGAAACTCACCGCGACCGGGCCCGAGTCGCCGAACGGCCGCAGCCGCAGGTCGACGCGATAGACGAAGCCGTCGTCCGTGGGCGAGCCGAGCAGCTGCGCCACGCGCTTGCCGGCGCGCACGAAGTACTCCTCGTGCTCGAGCGGGCGCGGGCCCGTCGTCTCGCCGTGCTCGGCGAACAGGAAGACCAGGTCGATGTCCGACGAGAAATTGAGCTCGCCACCACCGAGCTTGCCCATGCCGAGCACCAGCAGCGGCAGTTCGACACCGCTGCTGTCTTGCGGCACGCCGTGCCGCCCCGCGAGCAGCGCGGCCGCCTGCCGGCACGCGACGTTGATGCAGGCGTCGGCGAGCCACGACAACTCGGCCAGCACCTGTTCGATCGGCGCGTACCCCGCGAGGTCGCGCCACGCGATGCGCACGAGCTGCCGCCGACGCAAGACCCGCAGCGCCGCCATGAACGTCGCGTCGTCGTTGCTGCCGGGCTGCGTGACCGCGTCCGCCGTCTCCATGTACCAGCGCGCGTCGGCCTGCTCGAGCAACCGGCCTTCGGTCGCTAGCCAGTCGAGCAGGCCGGCATCGCGCAGGCAGGCATCCGCGGCGAATGCGCTGCAGGCCCAGACGTATTCGAGGCTCGCGGCGATCGAGACGGCGGCCGGCGTCTCCGGCAGGCGCGGACGGCCCGCGAGTCGCCCGAGCTTGTCGACGATGCCGGCCCGGATCGAGTCCGGCACCTCGAACCGCGCGGTCATGCCGCCACCGGCGCACGCGTCGCGCGCTCTGCAATGAGCGCCGCGACGACCAGCAGCAGGCCCGCGAGCGCATACGCCGAGCCCGGGAAATGCCACGACGCACCGTCGCGGATGGACCACGCGAACACGGTGGCGAAGAGTGTCGGCCCGATCACCATGGCAATGCCCGCCAGACTGCCCATTGCTCCCTGCAGCTCACCCTGGGATGAGCCGCCGACGGCACGCGTCATGATGCCCTGCGACGCCGGACCGACCAGTCCCCACAGCGCCACGACCGGTATGGCCGCGACGAACCACGCCCCGGTCGGCGCGAAGGCGTACAGCATGAATCCGGCCGTGCCGGCGAGCAGCCCGCCGATCATCACGCTGCGCTCGCCGAACCGGCGCACCACCGGGCCCACGAGCACGCCCTGCACCAGCGCCGAGGAAATCCCGACCGCGGCCAGCGCGAGTCCGACTGCCTTTTCGTCCCAGCCGTAGCGGTAGGCAGAGTAGAGCACGAACACGGCGGGCAGCACCGCATGGGTCAGGTTGCTCAGGAACGCGGCGCCGGCGAGCGCGAACACTTCGCGGTGCGCGCGCAGGAAGCGCAGCGAGCCCAGCGGGTTGGCGCGACGCCACTCGAACGCGCGGCGTTTTTCGGGGACCAGCGATTCGGGCAGGATGAAGAAGCCGTACGCCGCGTTGAGCAGGCTCGCGCCGGCGGCCGCCCAGAACGGCAGGCGCGGATCGACCGACCCGAGCAGGCCGCCGATCGCGGGGCCGAGCACGAACCCGAGGCCGAAGGCGACGCCGACGAAACCGAAACTCTGTGCCCGGCGCTCGGGCGGCGTGACGTCGGCCACGTAGGCCATCGACGTGCTGATGCTGGCCGCGGTCACTCCCGAGATCATCCGCCCGACGAAGAGCCACGACAGCGTCGGCGCGAGCGCCATCAGCAGGTAGTCGAGGCCGAGACCGAAGTTCGACAGCAGGATGACTGGGCGGCGGCCGAATCGATCCGACAACGCGCCCATCACCGGCATCGCGAAGAACTGCATCACCGCCCACACCGTGCCGAAGTACCCGACCATCAGCGCCGCGCGCGAGGTATCGCCGCCGAGGAAATCCTCGATCAGGTGCGGCAGCACCGGCACGACCATGCCGAGCGCCAGCATGTCGAGCACGACGGTGACGAAAATGAAGGTGAGTGCCGCGCGGCGCGGAGCCTGCGGTATGACGGGCTCGGTCATGCGGCGGCCTCAGCCGTACTGCAGGACGATGCGGGGCACGTGGTCCTCGCAGCGGAAACCGGGCGCGATGCCGATGTCGATCAGCACGCCGATGCCCTGCACGACGTACCCCGCCTGCCGGCTCAGCACCGTGGACGCAGTGAGCGTGCCTCCCGTCGCCAGCACGTCGTCGATGAGCAGCAACCGGCCCTGCCCGGCCTGCATCTCGAGCACGCCGGTGCCGTACTCGAGGTCGTAGGCGATGTCGACGACGGGAGGCGGCAGCTTGCCCTTCTTGCGGATGGGCACGAAGCCCTTGCCGCGCCGCTCGGCGAGGGCGGACGCGAGGATGAACCCGCGCGACTCGATGCCCGCGACGGCGTCGACGGCGTCCCACTCCGGCTCCGTGAACATGCCCTCGATCGACTCGATCGTGGCTGCAAAATGCCGGCGCAGCAGCGGGCTGATGTCGCGGAACAGGATGCCCGGCTTCGGGAAGTCGGGGATGTCGACGACGAACTGCTTCAGGTCCTGCATGCACACCTCGGTCAACGCGCGCGCAGCGTAGCGAAAAACGGCCGCCGCCGCGACACGGTCGGCCGCAGACTCCGGCTTCTGGCAGAATCGCTCGCCGCCAGGAGGAACACCCGTGAACGTGACCGAAGCCGTCGCGAGCCGCATGAGCTGCCGCGCATTTCTCGATACGCCGGTGCCGGGCGCGATCGTGCGCGAGATCCTGGAGGCCGCGCGGCGCACGCCGTCCGGCGGCAACCTGCAGCCGTGGTGGGTGTATGCCCTCGCCGGCGAACCGCTCGCCGAGCTGAAATCCGCAGTGCGCGCGCAGGTCATTACCAACCCGCGCGGCGACGGCTCGCACGAGTACGACATCTACCCGCCTGGCCTCGGCGAGCCCTATCGCACGCGCCGCTTCAAGGCCGGCGAGGACCTGTACGCGACGATTGGCATCCCACGCGAGGACAAGATGGCGCGGCTGCTGCAGCTGGCGCGCAATTACGATTTCTTCGGCGCACCCGTCGGGCTGTTCTTCTACCTCGACCGCAGCCTCGGTCCGCCGCAGTGGTCGGACGTGGGCATGTACATGCAGACGGTGATGCTGCTCGCGCGCGAGCACGGCCTGCACACGTGCGCCCAGGAAATCTGGTCGCTTGTGCCGGCTACCGTACAGAAGCGCCTCGAGGTACCCGCGAACCTCATGCTGTTTTCTGGCATGGCGCTCGGCTACGCGGACGCGTCGCACCCCATCAACACGCTGCGCACCGAACGCGCCGCGCTGGAGGAGTTCGCGAGCCTGCGAGGATTCGACGCCACCTGAGGGCTGTTAAGGCCAATAGGACGTATTGGCCAGGGACGGAATCGAACCATCGACACGCGGATTTTCAGTAGCTCGGGGAGCACGGCTCGGCGCGAGAAAGCCGAAGAATGGGAACGAGTTATTAAGGGGCCGACCGAGCCTATTCCGAACCGCAGCGGCGGGTTCCGACCGAGCCGCGCCGTAAGCTTGAGAAACGCAAGGACGTCGGCGCATCACGCCCGAGCGGGGACCGAACTGCGGCACTCCGTCGGTGTCTGGCATGGCGCCTCAACCAAACCGAATCCGATCTCATCAACCGCCAATACGAGTCTTCTTCACACGGGCAGAGAACTCCCGATGGGCTTCGGTGTGCCCCTCCCTCACTAACCATCGCTCAATCTCATCGAGATCGACAACCTGCTGTACTGCGACCAGGACCGCCTGATCAAGTCCCTGACGGTCGCGCCAATGGTAGAACGCCGCAAGCCGGTCCATTACGCACTGCGTCGGTGTCAGGATCTGTATACGCAGCGCACCAACCGGTCGCTCTCCCCACTCGCGAACGAGCTCGTTGCCGATCGCTAGAGGCCACGAGGGAAACTCCAGAGTGTACGGACATGTCGGGTGGACGAAATGACGGCCGGCCTGGCGAATGAACCCAAGCCGATTCAACACCTGCTCGAGTTCCCGTTGACTCGCGGACGCAACGAAGTCGAGGTCACGCGACTCGTAGAGTCCGCTGGTGTAAATCTGCACCGCCGCCCCACCGGACAGCACCGCGGTGATTTCCGCCGACGTCAGCGCGTCGGAGACAGTCGCAGCAACCTCCTCGACGGACGACGATGCGCTCAGTTGCATCAGAGTGCCTTACCGCTACGACGCGGTCGAGCCCGCTTGCGGAAGAACCGTTGCTGCTCAGCGGCGGGCAAGCTGTCGAGCGCCACCTCGAGTAACGCACGAAACGGCGGCACGAGTGGATTGCGCGGGTTCCACTGATACAGCCTGGTGCGGCCGACGAGCTGACTCACCAGCAGGCCGCCGGACTCCAGCTTCAGCAATTGCTTCTGAACCTGACTGTTCGAGATGCCGAAGGTCGCCGCGATCTCGCGTCCATACGCCTGGTCGTAGTTCTGCAGGTAGAGAAGGACCTTCTCGGCGGCCACGCTGCCAACGATAGCTTCCAGCATTACCGGCCTTCTTGGTAGGTCATTTGGCCTATATAGTAGGCCGTCTTTGCGGGCCGATCAACAGCGATGAGCTACCGTCCGCCGGTCGAAAGCGGCTGCCCGCAGGTTAGCGACTACGCCGGACCAAACCTTGCGATCGGAATGCACCCACTTGGAAGTGGCGGCCGGGGACGGAATCGAACCATCGGAGCGCGGATTGTTTCGAACACAGTGAGCGACGCCGGGGACAGGTTGTGCCCCCACGGAATGTCGTCTATGGCACACCAGCCAGGGCGCCGCTTTCGAGCCCCATCCGCCTGAGCAACGCGAGGAACCGCGGATCCTTGCCGATGACGGGGTGATTGCGATACTGGGTGGCCATGAGCCATATCGACCAGGGCTCGCGCCGCTCTACCGAGCGCGTCCACCACTCGAAAGTGCGGTCGGCGTTGCCCAGCGTCAGGTAAGCCTCACCGATCGCGTAGCAGGCACTGGGCTGGGCATCGACGCCCCGCTCGAGCAGCCGATCAAACAGTTCCTGAGCTGCATCGCGGTTCCCGGCCGCGACCTCGGCGGCAATCCTCAGTGGCAGGTAGCCCGGGTACCGTTCGGCGCTGGTGTGACTCGCGGACTCCAGCAACTCGAGAACGCGTGCGACATCGCCGGCTGCGAGGTGGATCCGGGCCGCCACTATTAGCAGCGTCGCCGCGCGAGAGGCAAGCGGCAGGGCGGCATCGGCCGCACCGACGGCCTCGGCCATCCGGCCTGCCGCACTCAGCATCCACACGCGTGCCGACAGCAAGGACGGCGCGAGCGGATCCTTCGCCAGGGCTTCCTCGAGCGCCGCCAGCGCGTCGTCGCAGCGGCCGAGCGGACCGTCGTGCGTGACCGCCTTGATGAATGCCCAGTACGACAGGTCCGTCCCCGCTTGCTGGGCCCGTGCGAGGTACCGGCCTGCGGTGGCATGGTCGCGATGAACGAGCGTGCTCAGGTACGCCAGGACGAGCAGCGCCTGTACGTTGTCCGGGTCGTGATCCAGCGCGACCATCGCCGAGCGGTAAGATTCCAGCATCGCCGGCACTGGATCCACTTCCCACGTTGTCGTCGCCAGCTGCAGGTACGCGAGGTCGCCCCATGCAGCGGCGTACGTCGGGTCGATCGCGATCGCCTGGCGCAACTGGCTGAATGACTGGTCCGCGGTTAGGGGGTCCGGGACGGCCAACCGCTCGCGTGCCTTGAGCCGCAAGTTGTAGGCCTCGAGGTTGGTTGTGCCGTGCCGGACGAGCCGTACGTCCCCTGCGAGCCCCAGCCTCGGCAACAGGGCAGTGACGATCTCCCGTGCGATCTCATTCTGTATAGCGAAGATGTCGGCGACAGCGCGATCGTAGGACTGCGAGAACAGGTGGTACCCGGTGTCCACGTCTATGAGCTGCGCGGTGACACGCAGCTTTTGCCCCGAGCGACGCACGCCGCCCTCGAGCACATGGCGCACGTGCAGCACCTCGCCGATCTCCTTCATCGTGGCGCTGCGGCCGCGGAAGCTGAACGCCGAAGTGCGCGCCGCTACCTTTAGTTCTGCAATGGAGGCCAGCGCGCTCAGGAGTTCCTCTGCGATCCCGTCACCGAGATACTGCTGGTCGTGCTCCGCACTCATGTCCTCGAACGGCAGCACCGCGATGGACGGCGGCGCGGTCGCTGCGGGAGCTGGCAGCGCGGGCTTGGTCTCCCGAGGTTCGGGTGGCACGGAACGGACGCGACCCTCTTTGACCTCGAACCCCCACGCGGCGAGACATGCCAGTGGCAGGCCCGCGATCAGCAGCGTGGTGATGACCTTCAGCACCCAGTCCGGTGCCTCGAAGTTGTGGAACAGGTGCGTCAGCACCTCGAGCAACACGACGGCCGCGCCCGTGTATGCCACCGCCACCTTCCACACGTTGCGGCGGTGCAGCTCTCGCAGGAACTCGCGGAACTTCATGTTCCCTGCGCCCCCTTGTTGGAGCCAATTCTGCTCCTGCGGCGCGGTCGGGCGAAACTCAGAAAGCCCGTCGCGAATGGCTCGCAGGCACCAGCGACGTTCTCATCTGGGCAGCAGCGTCGCGGCAAGGCAGCGCCCTCATCGCCCGCGCTGCTCGCCCGATCTCCAGACCGCCAGCCCCTGCCCCCCACCGCCCCGCCCGGGCACCCCTGATCTGCCGTCTTTCTTCGGTCCACTGATGACTTAGGAGATGGCCTCTTGTGGGAGACGCAAAGTGCCGTGGCAGGAGTGTTACAAGATGGACGCACGGCTACGGTTCCTTACCCGGCTGCTCACGGCCAGGAGGTGGCCACGTAAGCACCAGGCCAACGCAGTACAGCAACAGCACGGCAATGATTCCAGCGAAGACCAGTGAGCCGCTCCCTAGGATGACCGTGTAGTTCCTGAGCCCACCGTCAGTGACGACATCGCTGACCCACTGTCCGCCGTGCACGATCAGCGCAGCGGCAGCGATGGCGAACCACGCCCACCGCTGACCGTTCCGCAGCGGAATCCAAACCAAGATCAGGATCAGCACATAAGTTGCCAACAGGCCCGACAGACCCATAAGCAGGTGGAACATCTCGTGCGGAGGCCACGGCTCCTGCAGGAAGTGGCCGATGCATGCACGCGATTCCACCGTGGCGGCAAATAACGGCAGGAACGTAAGTATCCCGAGGCCGATCTTTTTCTTCATCGCCGCACTCCCCCGAGCAGTCGGGAACAATGGACTTTAGGTCAACCGGCACGAGATGCTTCTACGCATTCTTTCGGCTCTGGTACATGAAGTAGACACAGGCCGTTATCAGCAGTCCCAGCAACATCGCGAAGATGGGAATGATGGCGTCATTTGGCGCAAAGCGCTCGATGCTGTAATTCTCCGCAAGCTCGTGCATGAAGTAGATAGCCCGCCTGTAGAACACTCACGTGAAGAAGGCCCAGCATCCCGCGGCGGTCGTAAACAGATACTGTCGCAAGTGCACCCTGAAACCAACTCAGCTTTGCGCCCACGAAGTAAGCGGCGGCGAGGAAGGCAAAAATGATCGTGGCGATGCCGCCCACGCCGCCAAAGGTGTTCTCGCTTGCAAGGAGCATCATTTGCCAGAGCTCTGCTTCGGACATGATGGGCCGGCCAGAGGCAAATCGTGGGTCGCGCGATTTGAGCGGCTGGCCGGGCCGGTTTCCGCCAGCCAGCCGCGGTGCGTCTCGCGCTAGAAGTCGTACCGGAGCGTGAGCTGCCAGGTGCGCGGCCTGGTCGTGACCTCGTAGTGACCCAGAACGCTTTCCTCGACGTAGACCACGCCATCGTCATCGAACACGTTGTTGCATGAGACCGCCGTGCCCCAGCGGTTGCCTTCGACCTGCAGCCGGAGGTCCAGCACGTTGTATGCGTCCATGCGCTGGCGCGAATCGTCGAAACGCGTGTAGCGATCCCCCACGTAGCTCCACATTCCGCGCACCGATGCCGAATACTTACCGCTCGTGTAAGCCCGCCAGCTGGCGGACAGGTTACCGGTGAGGTCCGGCACGCCCGGCAGCTGGTCGCCAGAGGCAGCTGACGTTCCAGGCAGCGCGCTTTCAAGCTTCGCGTCCACGTAGCCGCCAGCTAATCGCAGTTCCAGTTCGGGCGTCGGTTGGTAGCTGAGTTCGAACTCCACGCCCTCGTTGCGCGCCTTCCCCGAGTTCTCCATGAAGCTCCAGCCGCAATCAACGAAAACCTGCGACTGGATGTCGTCCCAGTCGATCCGATAGATCACACCCGCAAGATTCAGGCGGCCGTTCAGAAATGCCTTCCTTGCACCGATCTCGTAGTTCCACAACTCATCCGACGAGAACTCGAGAGGCACGGAGTCGTAGCCGATTGCCGCGAGATCGGCATCGCAGTCGCCGGCACTCCACGGGGGCAGGTTCGGTCCACCTGGCCGGTAGCCGTTGGAGATCACTGCGTAGTAGGTGGAATCGTCGGTGGGCGTATAGGCTACGGAATACCGCGGCGACACGTCCGTCTCTGTCGCGTCGCTTTTGCGGTCGGTCGGGCCGCCGTTCCAGTAGCCATCTGCCTTCTCGTGCTCCGTTCGGTCGAACTGGAACCAGCGGGCGCCCATCGACAGACGCCAGCGATCGGCCGGGCGCCAGCCGATCTCGCCGTAGCCTGCAATCTCATCGACCGGCTGATCGATGTCGAGAACATACAGGTTGTCGGGGTAGCCAAAATCGGCGGCGGCGTTACCCGTCTGCGCGTCGAAACCCGGCGCCGGGAAGTCCTGGGAGTACGTATTGTCGCGATGCTGGAAGTACACGCCTGCAAGCCAGTCGAGCCGCTCGGTGTTCCGCGACTCCATCCGAATTTCCTGCGTGAAGTCCTGCGTGTCCTGGCCGTTTACGACGCTGAGCGGATTCACCAGCCCCGACGTCTCGTACATGTAATCCGTAAGGTCACCCCTGCTAGTCGCCTCATAGCTCGCCCAGGACGTGGTCGAGTGCAGTGCCACCGAAGCCAGGACGTAGTCAATGTCCAGGCTCGTGATGAGGCGCTTCGCCTCGGAGGATTCATCCATCACTCGGTACTGCGTGTTGGCGGGACCATCGAGGTCATGTCCATCCTTGCCGCCATTGGCCACGCGTTGATAGTTCACACGCGCGATGGCAGTGAACTCGTCGCTCGGATGCCACTCGAGGACCAGCCGCCCGCCTGACAGCTCGGTATCGTTGACGTCGTCCTCGCCATTCGCGAGGTTGTCGATGTAGCCGCCCAGCCGGTCGTAGAACGCGACGCCTCGCAGCGCGAGCACGCCGTCCTGCAGGGGCGCGTTAAACATCCCGCTGGCCGAGTACCCGACGTCACCGTGATTCGTGCCGGACGAGCCGGCCTCAACGCGTGCTTCGACGGCATCCATCGCAGGCCGTCGCGTCAGGTAGCGGATCGTGCCACCCATTGAACTCGAGCCAAACAACGTGCCCTGCGGGCCCCGAAGCACCTCGATGCGATCCATGTCGATTAGGTACGGGGGCGAGTCGAGCACCCAGAAGAAGCTGCCCGGGTTGGTAATCGGGGTCTCGTCGACGTACTCGGCAGTGGCGGGACGTGCCTCCTCCCAGGTGTCGGTTGAGACGCCACGCAGCGTGTACTTGGTATCCCAGTTGCTCACGACCCCCAGGCCCGGCACCGACGTCATGACTTCGTGTATGTCATGCATGCCGAAGTCGTCGATGAATCGCCCGCCGACGGCCGACACACTCGAGGATTCGGTCAACAGCGGTTCCGCCCGACGGCTCGCCGTCACGACGATTGTCTCGAGTTCCGGCTCCTGCGCACGAGAATATGGCGTGGCGAATGCCGCCAGAGCGAGACCGGTAACCCACAGAGCGCAAGCGTTACGGTCGCTTTCATGTCGTCCAGCCATGGATTTCTCCCTGACAGGCGTCCCCGATTGGTAACCCTGCGCGTCACCGCATAGGGCTGTCAGCTTGTGGGAATTACCTAAGTCGCGCTTTGCACATGGCCGTCGTCAGGCGTAGGTTTCGCTTAGTCAGTATGAAAAATAGCCTCTGGTCCGAACTGCAGCGGCGGCAGGTGCCGAAAGCGGCCGCAGCTTACGCCGTCGTAGCGTGGCTGCTGCTGCAGGTCGCCGACGTCACCTTCGGGCCACTCGGCATTCCGGGCTGGGTCAACCGCGTGCTGGTGGTGGCGTCGATCCTGGGCTTCCCGCTGGTCGTGACACTGGCGTGGTTCTTCGATTTGACGCGCAGCGGCATTGCGCGCGAAGGCGAAGTCGTCGAGCGAACGGGCCCACGGCGATCGACCCTGGTGATTGCATTGAGCGTAGGGGCGGCCGTGGTCGTCGTGACCGCCTACCTGCTTGCCCCGCGGCTCGCTGGGCAGGATGACGCAAGTGTCAAGACAGTGGCGGTGTTCC
>Ga0224505_10001942_pt1 | contig 12549 bp, 11 predicted proteins | sample SF_Jan12_sed_USG_FD_169102 | JGI IMG/M metagenome (GOLD analysis project Ga0224505, IMG submission 169102) | Sediment microbial communities from San Francisco Bay, California, United States - SF_Jan12_sed_USGS_4_1 | ecosystem: Environmental > Aquatic > Marine > Sediment | place: USA: California...
CCAATCCACAGATGCCGGTGGCTGCGCAACCTGCTCGCGTCACGGGCAACGGTGTCGTCGATCACTTTGGCGGGCACCGCGGTCATGGCCGACGCAGGCGCGGCCGCGACGGGGCCGCCCGGCACTGCCGGTGCGGCAGGCGCGACGATTTCGCGCCGCCACTGCGCGAGCGTCTGCGGCCGATCGCGTTCGTTGAGTTGCAGCGCGTGATCCACCGCGGCCAGCAATCGCTCGTCGTAGCGACCTCGGCCGACATCGATCGCAGGGGGCAGGACTTCCTTGGCGCTGCCGAGCACGCCCTTGGCACGCGCCACGGCATCGAGCGGGGGTTGCCCCGAAATGGCGCGGTAGCAGGTGGCACCGAGCGCGTAGATGTCCGTCCAGGCCCCCTGCGTCGACGCGTCGCCGTAGTACTGCTCGAGCGGCGCATAACCGGGCGCGACGAGGATCGTCATCGTCTTCGAGCTGCCGAACGACTGCCGCGCCGAACCGAAATCGAGCAGAACCGGGCTGCCGTCCCGGCGGACATAGATGTTCTCGGGCTTGATGTCGCGATGGATGAAGCCCGACTCGTGAACCAGCTCGAGTCCCTCGACGATCGGCAGCAGAAAGTCAGTGAGCTGACGTTCGGCGAGGGTCCCGACGCGGCCGAGCAAGGTCGCCAGGTTTTCGCCCTCTTCGAAGCGCATCACCATGTACGCGGTGTTGTTGGCCTCGAAAACCGAGTACACGCGAACGATGTGCGGGTGATCGAAGCGCGCCAGCGTGCGCGCTTCAGCCAGGAAGCGCTCCAGACCCCAGGCGTAGCGGTCGGATTGCGACTCGGTGTGCGGTTGCGCAGACGCGTCGGATCGGCGACGCGCGATCTCGGCAGGCAGGTACTCCTTGATCGCAACGTGCCGGTCGAGGTTGGTGTCGTTGGCGAGGTAGGTGATGCCGAATCCGCCCTGGCCCAGCACGCGCTCGATCAGGTACCAATGCAATCGGTACCCGGCAGGCAACGCGTCCGGATGCGCTTCGGCAGTCATCACTCTCCTCGGGATGCACCCGGCGACCTGCAGCTCGCACGCTTGCTGTTTTGCTCAGGGCATCGCATTGAGAATAAGGCATAGCCCCACGACCCACCAGCCCCAAGGGGAGCGCGAGGATGGGGGGCTTGCCGCTCGGGAGCGGCGAGCCCCCGGGCGGTGTACCGCAGGGGCGCAGCCGACCTCAGAAGTTGCTCGCCGTGACGTCCACGCCCGCTGCGCTGAGCGTCAAGCGCGCCTTGCCGCCCACCGTTCCATCGGCGCCGATTTCGAAGCATGTCGACATCGATGCGACCTGGGTGCCCGCCAAGTCCATGGAGACGAGGTTCCAGCACATCAGGGCGTAGCCGGAGACCGTTTCGAGCAACCAGCTGCCGGCGGTGGTTCCGCCGACCGCGGCGGTGCTCGTGCAACCGACGAGGTCCGACAGGCCGAACAGCGGACCACCGCTGCCGATGGACGCGCTGTCGGGCAACGCCGAATTCGACGTGGCGACCGAACAGGTGCCGCCCTCGTCGAAGCCGATGACCGCCAACGACGTGGGGTCAAGATAGATCGTCTGTGCGGCGGAGTCCGACTGTCCCCCCGAGGCGATCGTCAAGGTCTCCTGGACTCGCCTGGCCATCACGCCATTGACCTGGAAAGCCCCGTCGGGAATCGGCGCGAAGTCCATCGTGATCGTGAATTGCTGCGAATTCGGAGCTGTGCCGGTGAGCGTCCACGAATGCGCGGTCGTCAGCAGCTGCGTCCAGGCGGACCTGACTGCATACGATGTCGGCGGTGGCGGCGGGTCGCCGCCACCGCCGCCGCATGCCGCCAGCAGCAGGATCGAAACCGCCGTGATGAACCACGAGTGGCAATGCCAGAGGCCGGCTCTGCCGAGCAGCGAGCGAGGTCTACCTCTGCCATTGCGAGATGAAGGGTGAGTGAGATAGGGACGTCGTGACATGTGGTGCTCCTGCGTGGTGGCTGTCCTTGGCGCCCGTGAGATCTCATGGCGCTGCGTGCATGGTCGATCTGCGTCCCCGACGGCTGACTCACCGACCGATGACGGATGACATACAGACGACGACGGCGTGCCTCGGCGACGCGTCGGGCACCTGTGCGATCCACGTCTCGGCTGCATTCGGGCCCCTGCTAGGACCTTTGCGGCGGGTCCTCTTGTCGTCCACGCCGAAGGCCCGGCCGTGGATTCGATAGAGTCACGCCATTGCGGGCGGAGGCCTGGCGTGCGGCCGCAGCGCCCGCGCAAGCGGCCTGCCGTCGATGCCGGGCGACCGGCTCCGGGAGGACATTGACGTGACGATCAAGCTCTATGCGTTCGACACCCCCAACGGGCGCAAGATCAGCGTGGCTCTCGAAGAAATGGGGCTGCCCTACGAAGTGCACGTCGTGGACATCGGCAAGGGCGAGCAATTCGACCCCGAGTTCCTGAAGATCAGCCCGAACAACAAGATCCCGGCGATCGTCGACACCGACGGTCCGGCGGGCGGCCCGATCAGCGTGTTCGAGTCGGGCGCGATCCTGATCTACCTGGGCGAGAAGACGGGCCTGTTCTATCCGCGCGACCTGGCCGCGCGTGTGCCTGTGCTGGAGTGGTTGATGTTCCAGATGGGTGGCTTCGGGCCGGTGCCCGGGCAGGTGCACCACTTCATCGCGTTGGAGGAGGATGGCGACCGCCGCTACGGCCTCGCCCGGTTCATGGCCGAGACGCGCCGGCTGTACGGCGTGATGGATCGGCGCCTGGCCGAGTCCGAATACTTCGCGGGCGAACTGTCGATCGCCGATTTCGCGATCATCGGCTGGGCCTGGCGGCACCCGCGGCACCAGGTCGACCTGTCCGAGTTCCCGCACGTGCAGCGCTGGTACAAGACCATGATGGCGCGGCCAGGCGTGGCTCGCGGTTTCGCGGTGCCCTTGCGCCGCGTCGCCGCGGCGACTTGAGCCTGCGCACCGGCGCGGATCCACACACGCTCTGGTCGCACGTGTCGTTGCCGGCGCGCCCGCGTGCCGCCCCGCGGCCCGCATCGGCTCAGCGGCTGCGGGCCTTGCGCGCGGGCGCCGGCAGGCGCGCCACCAGATCGATCAGCAGGCGGCGCGCCTCGCGGGTCAGCGGCGTCGGCGGCTTGGTGGCCGATTGGGCCAGGCACAGCACGCTCGGCAACTCGGGCCGGACGATGCGACGCACCACCAGCTCCGCCGCGCGGCCCGAGGCGACCACGGCACTGGCATTGAGCACCGCGTTGCCCATGCGTGCGCACACCAGGTCGATGATCGCCGGGATGCTCGAGACCTCGCAGTCGATGCGCAACGGCACGCCGGCCATCGTCGCCTGCGATTCGAGCAGCCTGCGCAGCGACTGGTGGCGCTCGGGCAGGATCAGCGGCACATCGCGCAGCTCTTGCAAGGGCACCGTGTCCGGCAGCACCCGCCGACTGCGCGGCGGCCGAGGTTGCACCAGGCACAGCGGCTCGCGCAACAGCGGGGCGACCTCCAGTGCCGCCGACGGCTCTGGGTTGTAGACCAGCCCCAGGTCGGCGCGCCCGCTCGCGATCCACTCGGCGATGTAGGCGCTCAGCCCCTCGATCAGGGTCACCCGCGCGCGCGGCAGCTTGCTACGGAAGGCCTCGATCAGCGGCTGCGTCAGGCGCCGGCCGATCGAGGGCGGCATTCCGATCGTGACCTGTCCGACCGGCGCGTCGCGCTGCGCACCGAGGTCGGCGCGGGCCTGCGCCACCTGCTGCAGGATCTGCACGGCATGCTCGAACAGGCGGCGGCCCGCAGGCGTCAGGCTGACACCCCTGCCGTTACGCAGCAGCAGGGTCTCGTGGAGATCGGTCTCGAGCAATCGCACCTGGCGCGACAGCGCGGGCTGCGCAATGTCGAGCACGCGGGCGGCCTTGCTGAAGCTGCCCAGCTCGGCCACGCGAACGAAGCTCTCGAGCTGACGCAGGTTCATGGACGCATCGATTCTATCGAGGGCTGCGGTGCGTCCCAGGGCTGCTTGACCCAGCGCAAGGGCGACCCGGGTGCAGCGGTTCAAGCTGCCGTTCACCGAGGAGACGCTCGAGATGATTCCCCAGGCCTTGCGCATCATCCAGGAGGAGCACCAGGCACTGTCGGCGATGCTGCTGTCGCTGTCGATGCTCGTTCGCCGCGCGCACCAGGACAAGAAGCCACCCCCGTTCGACGTGCTGCGCGCGATGCTGTTCTACATCGACGAGTTTCCGGAGCGCCAGCACCATCCGAAGGAGACGCAGTTGCTGTTCCCGAAGCTGCGCCATCGCTGCCCGGAGCTCGCACCGGTGCTCGATCAGCTCAACGAGGACCACGCCCGTGGCGAGGCGTCGGTGCGGGAGCTGCAGCACCGCCTGCTCGCCTACGAGCTGCTCGGCGAGCCGCGGCGCGAAGCCTTCGACAGCGCGGCCCAGGCCTTCGTCGACGGCTACCTGCGCCACATGGCGCTCGAGGAGAGCGCGGTGTTGCCTGCGGCGCGCGCCAACCTCGACGCGGCGGACTGGGCCGAACTCGGCGATGCCTTCGCCGCCAACCGCGACCCTCTCGCCGGCCACGGCGATCGCGACGCGTTCGGCACGTTGTTCCAGAAGATCGTGTCGACCGCCCCGGCGCCGATCGGCCTGGGGGCGTAGGCTCGACGCCGGCGGGCGCCTTCGCCGCGGCGGGACCATTCGCCCCTGGCGCGGCGGCGCATGTCGGCGGACGTCAGCGGGCGGTCGACATGCGCAGGCGCGTGCCGTCCGGCAGCGGCACCGCGCGGTGCAGCACGTCCTCGGCCAGCCACGCCGCCGAGCGGCGCGCGCGCTCGCACACCACCGGTAGCGGGATCTGCGTGTAGTCGTCGTTGAAGACCTCGAAGCTGTAGTCGCCTCGGTAGCCCATGCGGTCGAGTTCGATGACCAGACCGCGCAACTCGTCGCTATGAACACCCTCGCCGGGGAACACGCGGAAGTGGCGCGCGGTCTCGATGCGCTCCTCCACGGTGCGGATCTCCTGCCACATGAAGTCGGCCAGCTGCACGAGGAAGATCTTCTCGGGGTCGACGTCCTGCAACACCTCGGTGGGCGTGCGCGTGGCGAAACTGTGGAAGGAGTCGACGCCGACGCCGAGGTTGGGCGCGTCGGCGCGCTCGACGACACGCCAGGCCCCGACCAGATCGTTGATGTGGCGGCCCCAGGACAGGCCTTCGAACGCGACCTTGATGCCGTAGGGCAGCGCCATCATCGCGAGCTTGCGCAGGTCGCGCGCGATCACCGCCTCGTCGTTGCTGGCGTGGCGGCTGGTCGACGAACAGGCCAGCAGCACCGGGCTGCCGAGCGCGGCGCACATCTCGATCATCGAGCGCGCGATGTCGACCTTGTAGTCGTGCAGGTGGTCCGACAGGCCCTCGAAGTCGCGCAGCACCTGGAAACCGGTCACGCGCAGGCTGCTGGACTTGACCTCGGCCACGGCGGCCCGCCAGCCCTCGGGATGGCCGACCAGATCGCGGGCGGCGAGCATCACCTGCGAAAAACCGGCGTCCTCGATGGCGCGCAGCTTGGCCGCCAGCGGCCCGGCCAGCGAGATCGTGTCCATGCCGAAGTCGGCGATGTACTCGGCACTCCTCATGGCGCTCACCCGTGGTGCACGAGTTCGAACATCACGCCGCCCAGCGCCGGCCGCGTCAGCGCGCCGCGCGCCTCGGTGTGCAGTTCGCTGGTCTCGACGAAGTCGACGCCCCGCGCGCGCAGCGCCTTGACCGCCGCTGGGACGTCGGGTGCGCCGAAGGCCACCCGCTGCAGCCGCTCGCCGGTGTCGTCGACCACCAGCGCTTCGGGCTCGATGAGCTGCAGGTAGAAGCCGCCACAGGGGCTGGCCAGCACGCTGCCCTTGGGCAGGATGCCGAAGCGTTGCTCGGCCGGCAGCAGCGTGAAGCCGAACAGCGAGGTGTAGAAGGCGCACCAGTCGGCACTGCGGTCGCTGCCCACGTACTGCACGATGCCGAACCAGTGCAGCCCGGCGACCGACGCGACCTTGGGGTCGACGGTGGGAATCGGCACGAAGTCGACGTCGTAGATCGAGAACTCGCGCCAGCGGTCGACGAAGTAGATGCGGCTCGCGCCAGCGCCATGCACGCCCGGGATGTGCAGTTCCATCGGCTGCACCTTCACCGGCACCGGCCAACCGCCGAGGTCGACCACGCGCTGCCAGGCCGCGCCGGCGTCACGCACGCGAAGCGCGACGGCAGCGATCTGCGGCGCTTCGCCCTGCGCCGGCGCCCCACCGTGCGCGTTGACGACGATGTTCATGCTGCCCTGGCGGAACAGCAGCACCTCGCGCGAACGGTGCCGCGCGACCGGGCGAAAGCCCATCGACTCGAGCACCTGGCCCAGCGCCTGCGGCCGCGGCGTCGTGTATTCGACGAACTCGATGCCCTCGATGCCCAGCGGGTTCGAGACATCGACGCGGGATTCGCGTTCGAGCAGGGCAGTCATGCGCGTTCCTTGATGAGTCGGCGGAAATGCGCGTCGACGCGCGCCGCGTCGGCCCGATGACCGGTGAACAGCTCGAAGGCCCCGATCGCCTGGCCCACCGCCATGGTGCCACCGTCGACGACACGGCATCCCGCCACGCGCGCGGCCTGGAGCAACGCAGTCTCGAGCGGGAAATAGACGATCTCCGACACCCACAGCCCGGGCCGAAGGAGGTTCGGGTCGAGCGGCACGCCCGGCAGCTTGTCCATCCCGGTGGGCGTGGCGTGGATCAGGCCGGTGGCACCGTCGAGCGCCCGGGCCGGGTCGCTGGCCGATGTGACGCGCAAGCCGCCGTACTGGCGGTTCAGCTCGTCGGCCAGGTCGGCCGCGCGCTGCGGATCCTGGTCGACGATCGCCAGCGAGCGCGCCTGCATGCGGCACACCGAATGCGCGATCGCCGAGCCGGCACCGCCGGCGCCCAACAGCACCACGCGCGACAGGTCGGCATCGGGCAGCGCACGCCGGAAACCCCAGCGCCAGCCGCTGCCATCGGTGTTGTGGCCGATCGCGCGCACGCCACGCCCCTGGCGCTCGAACACCACGGTGTTGACCGCGCCCATCGCGCGTGCCTCGTCCGACAGTTCGTCGAGCAGGGCAATCACCGCCTGCTTGCACGGGTAGGTGATGTTCAGGCCGGCAAAGCCCATCGCCTTGGCCGCCGCGATCAACGCGGGCAGGGCTTCGACGCCCTGCCCCGCCGCGTCGAGGTCGATCAGTTGGTAGTGCAGCCGCAGGCCCTGCGCCGCCGCCTCGGCCTCCTGCATCGCGGGCGTCAGCGAGCGCTGGATGCCGGCGCCGATCAGACCGCAGAGGAGTTTGTCGCTCGTTGCGGTCACGCGTCCCCCCGCGAGCCCGCGCCGGCCCGCACCCGCATCGACAGGTCGATCGCCCGCACGTCCTTGGTCAGCTTGCCGATCGAGATGCGGTCCACGCCGGTGGCCGCGACCTCGCGCACACTCGCCAGGTCCACGCCACCCGAGACCTCGAGCAGCGCGCGGCCGGCATTGAGCGCGACCGCGCGGCGCATGTCGTCGCGGCTGAAGTCGTCGATCAGCACGCTGGCCGCACCGGCGTCGAGCGCCTGGCGCAGTTCGTCGAGGTTCTCGACCTCGATCTGGATCTCGACGCCGGCATTGAGCGCCTGCGCCGCGCGCAGCGCAGCGGCCACGCTGCCGGCCGCGGCGATGTGGTTCTCCTTGATCAGGATGCCGTGCCACAGCGCCAGGCGCTGGTTGCGCCCGCCGCCGACGCGCACCGCGTACTTCTGCGCCTGGCGCAGACCCGGCAGCGTCTTGCGCGTGTCGAGGATCGCGCAGCCGCGCGGATTGGGCGAGACGCCGGCGATCGCGTCGACGTACTGCCGCGTCACGCTGGCCACCGACGACAGCGTCTGCAGGAAGTTGAGCGCTGGCCGCTCGGCCGACAGCAGCGCGCGCGCCTCGCCCTCGATGCGGCACACCACGGCGCCTGCTGCCACCCTGTCGCCCTCGGCGACCGTCCAATCGAGACGCGTCGCCGGATCGACCGCCTTCATGCAGCCGTCGAACCAGGGACGGCCGCAGATCACCGCGGCCTCCTTGGCGGTGACCGCCGCCTCCACGATGCGCCCCGCGGGCACGAGCTGCGCCGTCCAGTCACCGCGCCCGATATCCTCCGTGAGCGCGTCGCGCACATTGCGCACGATCGCCTCGTCGAGCGACTCGTTGTGGTCGAACGCGATCGTCATGGGGCGCCCAGGTGCGGCCGGTCTGCCGCGGCGTCGAACGCGCCGGTGCCCAAGTTCGGCGCCGCCCTATGCCACCGCCGTGGCACCACCGGCCGCCGCCTCGCGCGCGACACGGCGCTCGGCGAGTGCACGCATCAGGCCGAGCGAGAACTGGTGCGCATAGATGAACGCGAGCACGCCGCTCTTGTGCAGTTGCCCCAGCGTGTCCGGCGGAAGCGCGGAGAACTTCTCCTCGCTCACGGTCAGGAAGCCGTCGACCGTGAGCTGCCTGCCGTCGGGCAGGGTGGCATCGAAGCGCATCGGCTGCAGCAGGTCGAGCTCGAGCAGGCTGCGGCCCAGCAGCCGCGTGCGCTGCGCCTCGTTCTCGATCTGCTCGACGAAGTTGCGCGCATGGTCGAGCCTCGCCGTGGGCTCGCCCTTGTCGTCGAACAGCGGATCGCCCTCGGTGTCGGACAGTGCATCGGCCTTGTTGTCGATGACGACCACGTAGCTCTGCCCGTCGGTGGTTGCGATGCCCATCGGATAGCCGCGCAGCACGGCCGGCACGTAGCGCGCGGCCCAGCTGCCGTCGGGCTGCAGCATCAGGTTCTCGCCCTGCGCGAGGCCGAGCACCGCCATCGGTGCGACGTCGCGCTTGCCGTCGGGGCCCTGGCCGGCCTCGACGAACACGATCGGGTAATCGCGGCACGCGTCGATGAACTCGACCGCAGTCACGAACAGCGCATTCATGCCGGCCGTGCGGTCGAAGCGCGTGGGTTGCGCCTTCAGCCGCTTGTGTCGGTGCAGGTTGCGGTCGATCGGAACCGGCGCGGCGAACAGCGAAGGGTCGATCATGGCAGCGTCCGCGGGGCCGCCGCCTCGGGGGACGGCGAACGCAGTGAGCCTGGCGGCAGTTTCATGCGGGATCTCCGGGTTCGGGAATCGGTGACACCAGTACCTTGTCGATCCGCTTGCCGTCCATGTCGACGACTTCGAATCGCCAGCCGTTCCATTCCACATGGTCGGCGGTTCGCGGCAGGCGGCCGAGCAACAGCATGATCATGCCAGCCAGCGTGTTGTAGCGACCGCGGTCCTCCTCGGGCAGGGCCTTCAGTTCGAGCCGGTCCTTCAGCTCGGGCACCGGAATCAGGCCGTCGCACAGCCAGCTGCCGTCCTCGCGGCGCACGGCCCAGGCCTCCGAGGGCACCGGGGTGCCCAGCTCTCCGGTGATCGCCTCGAGCACGTCACGCTCGGTGATCAGGCCCTGGACTTCGCCGTATTCGTCGACCACGAACACGAGGTCGGTGCTCGCGGCGCGGAAGTGCTCGAGCAGCTCCATGCCCGACAGCGTCTCGGGCACGAACACCGGTGGGCTCAGGTGGTCGATCAGTGCCGGCGTTTCGCCGCGTGCGAGCGCGGGCAGCAGTTTCTGCGCCGACAGCACCCCCAGGACTTCGGACAGGCCATCGCGGCACACCGGGTAGCGGCTGTGCGCCTGCAACTGCATCTGCTCCAGCGACTCCGACAGCGGCGCATTGACCTCGAGCCAGATGATCTCGGTGCGCGGCACCATCATCGAGCCGATCTGTCGGTCGTCGAGGCGGAACACGTTGCGCACCATCTGGTGCTCCTGTTCCTCGATCACGCCGGCGTCAACGCCCTCTTCCAGGCTCGCGGCGATCTCCTCCTCGGTGACCGCGCGCGCACTGCCGGCGCGGATGCCGAGGATGCGCAGCATCGCCTCGGTGCAGATCGTCAGCAGCGCCACGAACGGCCGTGTCGCGGTGGACAGCCAGTTCATCGGCGTGGCCACCAGCCGGGCCACCGTCTCGGGATAGAGCTGGCCCAGCCGCTTGGGCACGAGCTCGCCGAAGATGATCGTCAGGAACGTGATGATCACGACCACGAGCCCGGTGGCCGACCAGCGCGCCGCCTGCGCGTGGATGTCCAGGATCTTGGCCAGCCAGTCCGCCAGCGGCTCCGAGAACGCCGCCTCGCCGACGATACCGTTGAGGATGCCGATCGAGGTGATGCCGATCTGCACCGTGGACAGGTACTTGGTCGGGTTCTCGTGCAGCGTGATCGCGGTCTGCGCGCCATGCTCGCCGGCCTCGAGCAGCACTTGCAGGCGCGCCTTGCGGCTGGCCGTCAGCGCCATCTCCGACATGGCGAACAGGCCGTTGAGCAGGATCAGGAAGACGAGGAGCGCGACGTCCATCGAGCGAGGGCTCTTGCGCCCCCGGAGGCAAGACAGGTGGGCCAGCGTAGCAGAATCAACGCATGCATTACCTCGTCGGCGACGTCCAGGGTTGTTGCGATGCCTTCGAGCGCCTGCTCGCCGAGGTCGGCTTCTCGCCGTCGCGCGACCGCCTCGTCGTGCTCGGCGACCTAGTCAACCGCGGGCCGCGCTCGCTCGCGGTGCTGCGCCGCATGCGCGCGCTCGGCGCCGCGGCGCAGTCGCTGCTCGGCAACCACGACCTGCACCTGCTGGCGGTGGCGCACGGCGTGCGGCCCGAGCACACGACCGACACGCTGCGAGAGATTCTCGACGCGCCCGACCGCGACGCCTGGCTCGACTGGCTGCGCGCGCGCCCGATCGCGCTGATGTGCGAGGGCTGGCTGTGCGTGCACGCCGGCGTGGCGCCGGCGTGGACCGCGGCGCAGACGCTCGCGCTCGCGGCCGAGGTCGAGGCGCTGCTGCGCGGCCCGGGGTTGGCGCAGTTCCTGCCGCGCATGTACGGCAACCAGCCGGCGCTGTGGCACGCCGGGCTCGCGGGCGAGGACCGCTGGCGCCACGTGATCAACGTGCTCACGCGCATCCGCTTCGTGCACGCCGACGACGGCCGCATGGACTTCAAGGCCAAAGAAGGCGCCGATACCGCGCCGCCCGGCCTGGTGCCGTGGTTCGAGGTGGCCGGGCGGGCCAGCGCCGGCACCCCGATTGCGTTCGGCCACTGGTCGACGCTCGGCCTCGTCAACCGACCCGACCTGCTGGCGCTGGACACCGGCTGCGTGTGGGGCGGTGCGCTGACCGCGGTGCGCGTCGACGGCGGCCGGCGCGAGGTGATTCAGGTGCGCTGCGACGCGGCTGCGGCGCCAGGCGCCTGAGCTGCGCCGCGCAGCCGTTTCAACAGCGGCGTGACCATCGGCACCGTGAGCATCGTGCTGGCCACCGCCATCAGCAGCAGCGCGGTGAACGCATCGGCGCTGATGATGCGTTTGTCGAGCAGCACGTTGGCGAAGATGATCATGATCAGGGCCTTGGTCTGCAGGAGCCAGCCCACGACCAACGCCTCCGTGCGCGACCAGCCGAGCCAGCGGCCCGCGGCCATCACGCCCAGCAGCTTGCCGGCCACCGCGGCGGCCAGCAGCATCGCCGCGGCGACGAAGACCACCGCCCCGCCCGCCACCCACTGCGTGCGCAAGCCGGTGGACAGGAAGAACACCGGCATCAGCACCAGCAGCACGTGGTGGCGCAGCAGGTCCATGCGCTCCTGGTCGAACCAGTGTGCGTCGAGCACCGCGCCGGCGAGGAACGCGCCGATCATGAAGTGCAGCCCGCACCAGTCAGCGCCCAGCGCCACCGCCGCCAGCCACACCGGCGCGACGAACCAGCGGTCGCGCTCGGGCAGGCGGCGCATCAGTGCGCGCACCGCCACCGCCGCGAGCGTGAAGGCCGCGACGAATAACCCCTGGCGCCCGAGGCGCTGCCAGTCGGCCAGGATCAATGCGAGCACGGCCCAGATCGCGATGTCGTCCAGGCTCGCGTAGCGCAGGATGCGCTGGCCGAGCGGCAGGCGCAGGATCGCGAGCTTTTCCATCAGCAGGATCAGGATCGGCAGCGCGGTGACCGTGCAGGCCATGCCGATGCCCAGCACGAACTGCCAGCGCGCGCCCGCCGCGCCACCCCAGCCCGCACCCGGCAGCGCCAGCGCGGCGATGCAGCCCAGCACCATCGGCGCCGACAGCGCCGCTGCCGCGGTGAGGCCCGCCTCGCGCCGCTCGCGCCAGGCCGCGACCAGGTCCAGCTCGAGCCCGGCGATGAACACGAACAGCATCACCGCCCACCAGGCCACGCCGTTGAGCGCCACGATCACCTGCGCATTGAAGACGAAGGCGTAGTACTCGGGGAACGCCGCGCCGAGCGCGCCGGGCCCCAGCACGATGCCCGCGACGATCTGCACCACCACCAGCGGCGCCCAGTAGTCGGTGCGCCCCACCCGCCACACCAGGTAGGGCAGCGTGAAGATGATCAGCATCGCGATCAGGAAGATTTCCGACGTGC
>Ga0224505_10001944_pt1 | contig 12545 bp, 11 predicted proteins | sample SF_Jan12_sed_USG_FD_169102 | JGI IMG/M metagenome (GOLD analysis project Ga0224505, IMG submission 169102) | Sediment microbial communities from San Francisco Bay, California, United States - SF_Jan12_sed_USGS_4_1 | ecosystem: Environmental > Aquatic > Marine > Sediment | place: USA: California...
GGTGGGATCTTCGGTGGCGGCGGGGGCCGGCGCCGGGGCCCGGCTCCGGGCACCGGGCCCCGCCGGGGCGACGATCTGGAGGCCGAGCTCCATCTCAGTTTCGACGACGCCATCGAGGGTGTCACCACCGAGGTCCACCTCACGTCCGATGCCGCCTGCCACACCTGCCATGGGTCGGGGGCGGCGCCGGGCACGGTGCCCCAGACCTGCACCCGGTGCGGGGGTCGGGGTGTCATCGACGACAACCAGGGGTTCTTCTCCTTCAGCCAGCCGTGCGACCAGTGCGGGGGCCGGGGCCGGGTCATCGTCGACGCCTGCCCCACCTGTCGGGGCAGCGGCATCGAGCGCAAACCCCGCCGGGTGAAGGTACGGATCCCGGCCGGCGTCAAGGACGGCCAGAAGATCCGGCTCAAGGGTCGGGGCACTCCCGGTCGCAACGGCGGCCCGGCCGGAGACCTGCTGGTCACAGTGAGCGTCGCCGCCCATCGTCTGTACGGCCGCAACGGCAACCATCTCACGCTGGATCTCCCCGTCACCTTCGCCGAGGCGGCGCTGGGGGCGAACGTGAAGGTCCCCACGGTCGACGGGTCCACCGTCACCCTGAAGATCCCGTCCGGTACCCCCACGGGTAAGACGTTCAGGGTCAAGGGTCGGGGCGTTCCCTCCGCGTCGGGCACCGGTGACCTGCTGGTCACGGTGGTGGTCGACGTACCGGGCGAGTTGACGGCGGCTCAGCGGGCCGCCATTGAAGCACTGGCTGATGCCACCACGGGGTCGCCCCGTGATCGTCTCCTCCAGGCCACGCGGTCTTCATGACCGTGAGGTGATGACAAAGGTGAGGTCATCGTGAACCTGAACGACGAACAGCATGACCGGCGGGCCGTCTACGTCATCTCCGTGGCCGCCGAGCTGGCGGGGGTGCACCCCCAGACCCTGCGAATCTACGAGCGCAAGGGTCTGGTGCTCCCGGCCCGTACCGGCGGCGGCAGCCGCCGCTACAGCGCGGCCGACATCGCCGCCCTCCAGCGGATTCAGGAGCTCACCGACAACGGCCTGAACCTGGCCGGGGTCAAGAAGGTCATCGAGTTGGAGGCTGAGCTGGCCCGGCTCCGCCGGGAGCTGGCCGATGTGCGGGAGGCGGCGGCCAAGGCGGTGGTCGACGCCGAGCGCCAGCACCGGCGCGACCTGGTGCCGGTGAAGCAGAGCGTGACCATATACCGCCGCCCTCAGAAAAGTTGATATGAGCATTGTCAAGTCTGTGAAAGACCGGTAGGCTGTAGGTATGGCATCGGTCGATCCCAACAAGTGGACCATCAAGACGCAGGAGGCCATCTCGGCCGCCATCGAGCGGGCCCGAGCTGAGTCCCATCCTGAGGTCACCCCCGACCACATCCTGGCCGCCCTCCTGGGGCAGGCCGAGGGCGTGGTCCTGCCCCTGCTCACCAAGGTCGAGCGGCCGGTGGCCCAGGTGCGCAGCGCCACCGAGGAGGCGCTGGCCAAGCTGCCCAAGGCCTATGGCACCGAGCCCCGGCTCTCCCGCCAGACGCACCGCGTCCTGGCCGACGCCGACGCCGTGCGGGCCGAGCTGGGCGACGAGTACCTGTCCACCGAGCACCTGCTGCTGGCCCTGGCCAACCCCGATCCGGGCGGTCCCACCGGCGCCCGCCTGGACCTCAAGCGGGAGCAGTTGCTCAAGGCCCTGCAGGAGGTGCGGGGTTCCCACCGGGTCACCTCCCAGAACCCCGAGGAGCAGTTCCAGGCCCTGGAGCGCTACGGGCGGGACCTCACCGAGGCGGCCCGGGCCGGCAAGCTCGACCCCGTCATCGGGCGCGACGAAGAGGTCCGCCGGGTGGTCCAGGTGCTGAGCCGGCGCACCAAGAACAATCCGGTGCTGATCGGTGAGCCCGGCGTGGGTAAGACCGCCATCGTGGAGGGTCTGGCCCAGCGCATCGTGGAGGGCGACGTGCCCGAGAGCCTGCGCAACCGGCGCCTGATCGCCCTCGACATCTCGGCCATGCTGGCCGGGGCGAAGTTCCGGGGTGAGTTCGAGGAGCGACTGAAGGCGGTCCTCAAGGAGATCTCCGACTCGGCCGGCGAGGTCATCACCTTCATCGACGAGATGCACACCGTCGTGGGCACCGGGGCCGGCGGCGACTCGGCCATGGACGCCTCCAACATGCTCAAGCCGATGCTGGCCCGGGGCGAGCTGCGGATGATCGGCGCCACCACCCTCGACGAGTACCGCAAGTACGTGGAGAAGGACCCGGCCCTCGAGCGCCGGTTCCAGCAGGTGTTCGTGGGCGAGCCGTCGGTGGAGTCGTCCGTCGCCATCCTGCGGGGCCTCAAGGAGCGATACGAGGTGCACCACGGCGTCCGGATACAAGACTCGGCGCTCGTGGCCGCCGCCATGCTGAGCGACCGCTACGTGACCGGCCGGTTCCTGCCCGACAAGGCGATCGACCTGATGGACGAGGCGGCTTCCAAGCTGCGCATCGAGATCGACTCGCTGCCCACCGAGATCGACGTCGTGGAGCGGCGCATCCGCCAGCTGGAGATGGAGAGCGTCGCCCTGGGCAAGGAGACCGATGCGCCATCCAAGGAGCGGAAGGACGAGTTGGAGGCCGAGCTGGCTGACCTGCGGGAGCGGTCGTCGGCCATGCGGGCCCACTGGCAGAACGAGAAGGACGCCATTTCCAGGATCCAGGTGCTGAAGGAGGAACACGAGCGCCTCCGCCAGGCGGTGGAGCGAGAGCCCGACCTCAACCGTGCGGCCGAGATCCGCTATGGTCACCTGCCCCAGATCGAGCGGGAGATCGAGGAGGCGTCCAACGCCTTGGCGGAGCTCCAGGCCAGCCAGACCATGCTGAAGGAAGAGGTCGACGAGGAGGACATCGCCGAGGTCGTCAGCCGCTGGACCGGGGTCCCCGTGAGCCGGCTGATGGAGGGCGAGGCGTCCAAGCTGCTCCGCCTGGAAGACGAGCTGCACGAGCGGGTCATCGGCCAGGACGAGGCGGTGTCGGCCGTGGCCAGCGCCATCCGGCGCAGCCGGGCCGGCCTGTCCGATCCCCATCGCCCGATCGGTACGTTCCTGTTCCTCGGCCCCACTGGCGTGGGCAAGACCGAGCTGGCCCGCACCCTGGCCGACTTCATGTTCGACGACGAGCGGGCCATGATCCGCCTCGACATGTCGGAGTACATGGAGAAGCACTCGGTGTCCCGCCTCATCGGCGCCCCTCCGGGTTACGTCGGCTACGACCAGGGCGGCCAGCTCACCGAAGCGGTGCGTCGCCGGCCCTACGCCGTGGTGCTGCTCGACGAGGTGGAAAAGGCCCACCCCGATGTGTTCAACGTGCTGCTGCAGCTGATGGACGACGGCCGCCTCACCGATGGCCAGGGACGCACGGTCGACTTCACCAACGTGGTGCTGATCATGACCTCGAACCTGCCAGGAGATCCGAAGGATTTCTTCCGGCCCGAGTTCATCAACCGGGTCGACGACATCGTCCGGTTCCACGCCCTCACCGAGGCCGATCTGGTGCGGATCGTCGACATCCAGCTGGCCAACCTGGCCAACCGCCTGGCCGATCGGCGCATCACGCTCGACGTCACCCCCGCGGCCAAGGCCAAGCTGGCGAAGATGGGCTACGACCCGGCGTTCGGCGCCCGGCCCCTCAAGCGGGTGATCCAAAGCGAGGTGGCCGACCACCTGGCCATGCTGATCCTGGATCACAAGCTCGACGACGGGGCCAAGGTCCAGGTGGATGCCGAGGGCGACGCCTTCCACTTCACTACCGTGTGACAGGATCGTCCGCTATGGACGACGCCCGGCCGGCTCCCCGGCTCAAGTGGCACAAGCTCCGCCATCGGGCTGACGACCCGCCGTTCCAGCGCCACAACCTCGTGGCCGCCCTGACCGCCGGGGTTCCATGCGAGGTCGACCTGCGGTTCACGGCTGATCACCATGCCCTGTGCATTCATGATGCGGTGCTCGACCACGAGACCACGCTCACCGGGCCGGTGGCGGCGGCCCGGCGGGCCGACGTCGAGGCGGGGTTCCAGCGGGCCAACCGGGGCCACCCGCTCAGCACCGCCCCCCTGTTCCTCGACGAGGTCGTGGCGGCGGTGCGGGCCCGCCGGCCGGTGGGCCCTGGCCTGGTCCAGCTCGACGTGAAGACCCCGGTGGCCGAGCTCCACCCCGAGGCCCTGGCCCGATTGGGCGCCCTGCTGGGCCCCGACGCCCCGGCTTTCATCGCCAGCGGCTACCAGTGGGACCTGATCGAGCGGCTCACCGACGCCGCGCCCGGCCTGCGGGCCGGTTTCGACCCCCTCGCCCTGTACCGCCAGCCCCAATCGATGCCGGCCGGCCAGCTCCGGGCCCTGGCCGAACGCACGCGGGCCGAGGCCGCCGGGGCAGAGATCTACTACCTGCAGGCCAACCTGGTGCTGGCCGGGCTCGCCAGGGGCGTAAACCTGGTGGAACTGGTGATCGACGGCCGCCCCGGGGTCCTGGTCGACGCCTGGACCCTTGATCCCACCCGGCCCCGGCTGGCCACCGAGCTGGCCCGCCTGATCGACGCCGGCGTCGGTCAGATCACCACCAACGACCCTGCCGTCCTCGGGCCGCTGGTGGCCGCCGCAGCGCTTCGGCCCAGGTCAGGGCGCTGGCGCCGACCCGGCTTCGGCCGCAGGGGCCGATAGCCTCATAAGGGTGCCTGCGACAATCGTGGTTGGAACCCAGTGGGGCGACGAGGGCAAGGGGAAGTTCACCGACCTCCTGTCCAAGGAGATGTCGATGGTCGTCCGTTACCAGGGCGGCCACAACGCCGGCCATACCCTGGTGGTCGACGGGGAGACCTTCGCCCTCCAGCTCGTACCCAGTGGCATCCTGTACCACCACATCGTGCCCGTCATCGGCAACGGCGTGGTGGTCGATCCGTTCGTGCTGCTGGCCGAGATGGACAAGCTGGCCCGACGGGGGGTCGACGTGGCCCGTCTACGGGTCTCGGGCAACGCCCACCTGATCCTGCCTTACCACCAGCAGCTCGACGCCCTCCACGAGCGCCACCTGGGCAAGGCCAAGCTCGGGACCACCAAGCGGGGCATCGGCCCGGCCTACGCCGACAAGGCCATGCGTCTGGGAATCCGGGTTCAGGATCTGCTCGATGAAGACATCTTCCGCCAGAAGGTGGAAGGCTCGCTCAACCACGCCAACAAGGTGCTGACCAAGGTCTTCAACCGGCTGCCGGTGGACCCGGCCGAGCTGGCTGACAAGGTGCTGAGCGAGTGCCTGGAGCCGCTCCGGCCCCACATCTGCGACACGATCGACCTGATCCATACCGCCCTGGAGGGCGGTCAACACGTGCTGTTCGAGGGGGCCCAGGCCACGTTCCTGGACCTCGATCACGGCACCTATCCCTTCGTCACCTCCTCCAACCCCACCGCCGGCGGGGCCTGCACGGGCGCCGGGATAGGGCCCAAGCACATCAACCGGGTGCTGGGGATCGCCAAGGCCTACACCACCCGGGTGGGATCGGGGCCCTTTCCCACCGAGCTCTTCGACGATGCCGGCGACACCATGGTCACGGTGGGCCGGGAGTTCGGCACCAACACCGGTCGCCGTCGACGGCCGGGCTGGTTCGATGCCGTGATGCTGCGCCACGCGGCGCGGCTCAACAGCCTCACCGAGCTGGCCATCACCAAGCTCGATGTGCTCGACTCGCTCGACACGGTGAAGATCTGTGTGGCCTACGAAATCGACGGCCAGCGGGTGGAGAAGATGCCGTACCACCAGTCGGACTTCCACCACGCCAAGCCGGTCTATGAAGAGGTGCCGGGGTGGAAGACCGACCTCTCCCGGGCCACCGAGCCCGGCCATCTGCCGGCCGCCGCCCAGCGTTACCTCAACCTGCTGGAAGAGCAGGTGGGCGTGCCGGTCAGCCTCGTGTCCACCGGCCCCGGCCGGGACCAGTACATCCAGCGTCACGCCTGATCGCCGGTTCGGCGATCAGGAACCGCGCTTACGTCGGGGCAGGTTCGTCTTGGCCTCGCGGGCGTCGGGGGCCATGCCCCGTAGGATCGGGGGGATCCAGTTGCCCTGCGAGTCGGTGTCGGCCTTGCGGGGCCCACCCGATCCGACGGCGCCCGGTACCGGGTGGCGGGCGTCGAATAGCTCGACGCCGCTGAGGGCTTCCACCACATTCACCAGCTCATCGTCGTCATCCGGGGCAGTGTCGGGCGGCCGCTCCTCGGCGGCGGTGGACGACGCCGCCGCCGGGCGGAGCCGCCCGGGCTGGGGTGGCGGAGCCTGATCGGAGCTGCGGCGGCCGCCGATCGTGCGGACCTCGCCCACCATCGGTGCCGTGGGCGGTCGACCCTCGCGGTCGGCTCCCTCGGGCCGGCGCCGATCGGGCCGGGCCGCCGGGGGGGCCGCCGTGCGGGGCTTGGGCGGCGGTCCCGCCTTGCTGGCCGGCGCGCCGTCGGCCTGCTCGACCGGGCACTCGGCGTCGGGATCGCCCGGCTCGGCCGGCCCGGCCCCGGTCGGAGGCCCGTCGGCCGCCGCCTTGTCGGGCACCGGTGGCACCGGTGAGCCCACCGGCGGGGTCCCCTCCCGCCGCAGCTCCTCGAGCCGGGCCACGGCCCGGGTCATGGTGACCAGCTCGGTCGGGTCGGCCCGCCCGTGATCGGCCACGCCGCCCCCGTTCTCGACGCCGGACCCGTCCTCGGTGCCCTCGCCGTTGACCCTCGCCTTGAGCGCGCCGGCGGCTGCCGCTACCTTGGCCGGCATGGGCAGGGGAGCGGTGCCCGGCTTCCGATCGGGCTCCGCCCCTGCGGCCTTGCCCCGGCGGTTACGACGGGTGCTCCGACGGCCGCCCTTCCGACTGGACCCGTCGGCCTCGGCCTCCGCCGGGTCGCTGTCGGCGTCGAAGAAGCGGAACACCTCTTCATCCGCTGGTTGGGTCGCCGCCGCCCGGAGCTGGGCCCGGCGCTGCTTGGCCGTTCGCCTGTCGCCCCGCGGCTCCACCGTGGCGTGGCCCCGCACGCCGGACAGGGCCAGCGTGCAATGGGTGCAGATCGGGTGCCGGCGCCCCTTGGGCAGCACCAGACAGGCCCTGCAGAACTCGCCGTAGCAGCTGTCGCACACGTCGACTGCGCGATCAAGGGGGTCGGTTTCACATCGGCCGTTCATGGCTTCTTTCCGGCAGACTGGGTTTGGCAGCAATTCGATTGTCGTCCGATGAACCGGCCCCCTTGAGTTTCGGAAGGCTCCACCCGTGGTGATCAGCAATGTCCTGGCCGAGAGGTACGCCAGCCCGGCGATGGCGGCTCTGTTCGACACCGTGAACCGGGTACGCCTGGAGCGGGAGCTGTGGCTCGCCGTGCTGCGGGCCCAGGACGACCTCGGGCTCACGGTATCTCCCGGCGTCATCGCCGACTACGAGGCGGTGTTGGACAAGGTCGATCTGGCCTCCATTGCCGCCCGTGAGCGCCGCCTCCGTCACGATGTGAAGGCCCGGCTCGACGAGTTCAACGAACTGGCCGGCCACGAGGAGCTCCACAAGGGGCTCACCAGCCGGGACGTCACCGAGAACGTGGAACAGATGATCACCTGGCGGGCGCTGGGCCTGGTGGAGGCGCGCACCCTGGGCCTGCTGCGGCTCCTGGCCGAGCAGGCCGCCCGCTACGGGGCCGACGTGATCGTGGCCCGGACCCACAATGTGGCGGCCCAGCCGACCACGATGGGCAAGCGGTTCGCCCAGATCGGCGAGGAGCTGCTGGCCGCCCACAGCGGTCTCCAGGCCCTGCGGGCCGGTTTCGCCATCCGGGGCATCAAGGGGCCCGTGGGCTCCCAGCAGGACCAGCTCGACCTCCTGGGCACACCCGAGCGGGTGTCGGAGCTCGAGTCCCGGATCGCCGCCCACCTGGGGGTACCCCGGGTGATGGGGGCGGTAGGTCAGGTCTATCCCCGCTCCCGGGACCTGGCCGTGGTGGCCGCTCTGGTGGAGCTGGGGGCGGGCCCGGCCAATCTGGCCCTGATGGTGCGGCTCATGGCCGGCCATGATCTCGCCACCGAAGGCTTCCGGGAAGGTCAAGTGGGTTCCTCCGCGATGCCCCACAAGATGAACACCCGTTCCTGCGAACGTGTCAACGGCCTGCACGTGATCCTGAAGGGTCATCTGACCATGGCTGCCGCTCTCGCTGGCGATCAATGGAACGAGGGCGATGTGTCATGCTCCGTCGTGCGCCGAGTGGTGCTACCCGACTCGTTCTTCGCCCTGGACGGGTTGTACGAGACGACCTTTGCCGTGCTCGGCGACTTCGGTCTCTTTCCCGGCGTGGTGAGGGCCGAACTCGATCGGTACCTGCCGTTTCTCGCCACGACGGCACTGCTGATGCACGCCGTACGCAACGGTATGGGCCGCGAAGAGGCGCACCAGATCATCAAAGAGCATGCCGTGGCTGCTGCACTGGGCCTGCGTGCCGGAAGTAACGACGGATCAGAGCTCCTACGCCTTCTCGGCGAGGACCAGCGCTTTCCCGGTCAAACCGGCGAGCTCAACACCATCGCCACGGAGGCAATGGGCCAACTGGGCACGATCGATTCTCAGATCGAATCGTTCTGCGCAACGGTGGAGGGTTTGATCCGGGGCCGGCCTGAGTCCGTCTATGCCGGTTCCGAGATCGTATGAGCCGATCGCCCGCCCGTCATGTGCTCCGGCCCCCATCGGGGCCAGGCGGCACATGACGCGTTGAACAGGGCGGACGCGCCTCAGGCGGCTCGGCCGATGCCGGCCTTCTTGAGCACCGCCGCCGGCACGCCGATCTGGCGGAAGGCGGCGTAGGAGATGCCCTTGCGGGCGGCGTAACCCTTGGCCACGCGAGTGAACTCGGCCTCCAGCTCGCTGATGTCGACGCCGGTGTCCATCGTGCCCAATTCCTCGACCAGGTCGAGCCGCTCCTGGGTCAGCTGCAGCCGCTTGAGGGCGTCGGCGGCCTCCAATTCAGCGTCGATCTTGGCCAGGCGGGAGTTGATCGAGTCTTTGGTGCGCTTGCGGCCCCGCTTGGGACGGCTTGAGTCCAGAGCCTCGAGATACGCCCGAACGGAGCGGCCCTCGGCCCGGCCGACGGCCAACGCCTCCTTGTGGTCCTTGCTCATAGGGGTCTTGCTCGTAGTGGCCATACACCTAATTCTTTCACCTAGCTGGTAGGGCTCTCCAATGTAGTGATCGGTCACTCAGAATAACAATTAAGTCGCCCCACCGGTGGATCACGCGCTTGGAGAGCCCTGCTTTGGTCGCTATTCGGCCTTCGAGGCGCAACAAATGGGCGAGGGAACGCCAGAAAAGAGGAACGGCCCCTCGAGATGCGGCCACTTCCACCGGGGAGGGCACGACATCTCGGGAGCCGTAGGAGTGGTCGGGACCGGCGTCGATCCGGTGACCTACCGCTTTTCAGGCGGTCGCTCTGCCAACTGAGCTACCCGACCGCGGTCCCGACGAGATTCGAACTCGCGACCTCCGCCTTGACAGGGCGGCGTGCACTCCAGACTGCACTACGGGACCTAGCTTTCTCACTGCTCGGGTGGGATTGTAACCACACCGACCGGCACCCCCAACGGGATTCGAACCCGTGTTGCCTGCGTGAAAGGCAGGTGTCCTAGGCCACTGAACGATGGGGGCCAACGCTGGGGGCCCAGTGGGGCGCGGACTCCCCGAGGCCTCGACAATGTAGCAGAACCAGCGGCGGCCGCCACCCGGTTTACGGGGCCGGGTATTGACTCAGGGCAGTGTGGTGGTCATGGCATCGACGATCTCCGACAGCAGGTAGCCGAGCTCACGGTAGATGAGCTGGCTCTCCAGGTCGGGGCCGTCGACGTCGAGCTCGTCGTCGTCCTCGCTCACGTCGAGGCGGGTGCCGAGCACCAGGCGCAGGTCGTTGACGATGCGCATCCAGGCGCCCAGCTCCTCGACCGACATGTGGGACCTGGTGACCGTCGTGCGCATCAGGGCGATCGCCTCCCGCCGGTCGTCGATGAGCTGCTCCCGGGCCAGGATCTGGTAGCCGGCGTCCCGCTCGGGATCGTCGGGGTAGGCGGTGGGGAACAGGCGCCGGGTGTCCTCAGTGTCGGCCACCAGGAGCGCTTCCAGCTCGTCGGCCAGGCTCACCACCCAGTCCCGAGCTTCGGGGGCCAGGCGCACCTGGAAACCCTTCGACCCGGCGGGCTCGAACAAACGGGGGCGGCGGAACAGGGGCATGGCGCTACTTGTCGTGTTCCATGGTGGCCCATAGCCCGTGGCTGTGGAGCCGGTGGACGTCCCGCTCGGCCTCGGTGCGGGTGCCGCTCGAGACCGTGGCCCGGCCCTTGTGGTGAACGTCGAGCATGAGCTTGGTCGCCTTCTCCTCGCTGTAGCCGAACAGCTTGCGGAACACGAAGGTCACGTAGCTCATCAGGTTGATCGGGTCGTTCCAGACGATGACGACCCAGGGGCGATCCTCCTCGACCACCTCATCGGTGTCGGGCTCCCGTACCTCGATCGGCGCCGTCATGCCTTCATTGTGTCCAATGTGGAGCCGGCAATCACGGCTCGCGCCGAGTTGTTTTCGGCACCGGCAAGGGGTTCGGTCGTCTCCATCGGGTCGCGCTCGGGCAACGCCAGGTGGGCGGCCAGGGCCAGGCACCACACGACCACCGACCCGAAGACGTGGACCTCCACCAGCGCCGCCGGCACGCCGAGCGCGTACTGGGTATACCCGACGGCCCCTTGGGCGGCGATCGCCGCCATGAGGAAAGTGACCAGGCGGCGGGGCCCGGCCCCGATGGTCCGCCGGGGGTCGGGGCCGAGGCGGCTGAGGCGCAGGGCGAGGGCCACGGTCACGGCCACCAGCAGCCAGACCGTGGCGGAGTGGATGCGCGCCGCTGTGACCAGAGCGATCTGGAGCCGCTCGGCCCGGCTGTCGCCCGAGTGGGGACCGGCGCCGGTGACGACGGTGCCGGTGACGAGCACGGCGGTGGCGGCCACCACCATGGCCCGGCTGTGGTTCCGGATCGAGGACGGGAACACGGGGCGGGCCGGCGCCGGCCCCGAGTTGGCCCGCACCCACAGCACCACCGAGTTCCACAGCAGCACCATCGACAGCAGGAAGTGGCTGGCCACTGACAGGGGCTGGAGCTCGAGCAGCACCGATACCCCGCCCACCACGATCTGGCCCACCACGCCGGCGACCAAACCCCAGGCCCAGACTATGAGGTCACGGCGTCGGGGCCGGCGGCGGTGGGCGGCCAGCACGGCGCCGGCCACGGCCGCCGAGACGGCGAAGGTGAGGAGGCGGTTGCCGAACTCCACCCACGGATGCAGGCCCCACGCCGGTACCAGCTGGTCTCCCGAACAGGTCGGCCAGTCGGAGCAGCCGAGGCCCGATTGCGACAGGCGCACCCCGGCCCCGGTGAGCACGATGCCGGACATGGCGGCTCCTGCCACCGCCACGGCGACCCGGTAGGTGCGGGGGGTGACCGGGCCGCTGAGAATCCGCGACGTAGACATGAAACTGACCCTATCGAGTTCCCCTACGCCGCGTTTACGTGGGTACCCTACGCCCGTGGCTCTGACTGCGGTATCGGCACGACCTCGGGCGATGGCCTTCGTGGCGCTCACCAAGCCGCGCATCATCGAGCTGCTCCTGGTCACCACCGTGCCCACGATGGTCCTGGCCCAGCGGGGCCTGCCGCCCCTCTCCCTGGTTGTGGCGACCGTGGTCGGCGGCACGCTGGCCGCCGGCGGGGCCAACGCGTACAACATGTATCTCGACCGGGATATAGACGCCATCATGAAGCGCACGGCCAACCGCCCCCTCGTGACCGGCGAGGTCACCCCGGCCGAGGCGCTGGTGTTCGCCACGGCGGTGGAGGCCGTGGCCTTCGTGTGGCTGTGGGTGCTGGTCAACCCCCTGTCGGCCTGGCTGGCCCTGGCCGCCTGCGCCTTCTATGTGGGCATCTACACCATCTGGTTGAAGCGCACCTCCACCCAGAACATCGTCATCGGTGGCGCGGCCGGTGCCGTGCCCGCCCTGATCGGCTGGTCGTCGGTTACCAACAGCGTCGGCCTGGCGGCCGTGTTGCTGTTCGGCGTCATCTTCTTCTGGACCCCACCCCACTTCTGGGCCCTGGCCATCAAGTACGAGGACGACTACTCCGCCGCCTCGGTGCCGATGATGCCGGTGGTGGAGGGGCACCGGGCCACGGCCCGCCAGATGGTCGTCTACTCGGTGGTGGTGTGGGCCATCACGCTGGCGCTGTGGCTGGTGGCTCCGCTCGGCTGGCTGTATCTTGCTACCGCCATGGTGCTGGGCCTGCTGTTCACCGGCGGTGCAGTCCAGCTCGCCCGGGAGACCGACCCCGAGGCCCAGGCCCGGCGCTCGATTCGATACTTCTCTTTTTCTATAACCCATCTGACCGTGCTGTTCCTCGCCGTGGCGGTGGACCAGTTGGTCGGATGGGGAACGTGACAGGTTCGATTTCCGGTTCGGCAGGCGGTTACAGTACGTGGCCG
>Ga0224505_10001945_pt1 | contig 12542 bp, 8 predicted proteins | sample SF_Jan12_sed_USG_FD_169102 | JGI IMG/M metagenome (GOLD analysis project Ga0224505, IMG submission 169102) | Sediment microbial communities from San Francisco Bay, California, United States - SF_Jan12_sed_USGS_4_1 | ecosystem: Environmental > Aquatic > Marine > Sediment | place: USA: California...
CGACGATCACTGCAGTGCCGAGCATTCCCTGCCAGTGTGGCGAGGAGGAAGCGGACAACGCGGGGGCCTGCCTCTGTACCCCATTCACCACCGCCAAAGCCCAGGCCATCACAGCATTCGAAGTCACCTATCTCACCACCCTCTTGCGGCACACACACGGCAATCTGACGAAGGCCGCAGGCCTCTGTGGCAAAGATCGGAGCGACCTCAGCCGGTTACTCAAGAAGCATCGGTTGGACCGGACACAGTTCACTTCCCCATCTGCCCGCTCGTGTGACCCAACTGAGTCCAGCCTGGCCTCCGAGCATCACGTCGGCTGAGTAGGAGAAATCTCCACGCTCCTGAAGGGAAAAGGCCCCACAGCACCTGCAACGCGCACGTCGTGAGGCACCGGAGCGAGTCACGCCGGGTCTGGTGCGGCAGGGATAGCATGGAAGTTGCTATTACGAAGTTGCTCTCAGACATGTCGAAATGGAGGTACGCATGCGGTCGTTCCAGGAACGATGTGACGCGATTCTTGAGTATTTGCAGAACCATCCGGATGCCGGGGACACCGTCGAGGGCATTGCCCAGTGGTGGCTGGCCCAGCAGGACGTCGGCGAATCCGAGGTGCTGGTCGAGCAGGCGCTGAACCACTTGGTGAAGCTGGGATTGCTGAAGCGGCACGTCCTCGTGGAAGGGACCATTTTGTATGAACTGGCCCCGCCAACGCCACCGAGCTGATTCGGAGGGAGCGGGCGAGGCACGATGGGGTGGGTGAGAGGCTCGGCCTCACGATCGCCACCGCCTGAGCTTCAGGCCCACGACCATGAGCAGTGGCAGCCCTGCGTCGCTTCCACCCTGGTCCTTCCATCGCCACACCCATACCCGCGTGCCTGCCTTGACACGCTTCATCATCTCGCGACGGAGAGATCCTGTTCCATCGACTGTAGAGGTCACCTTGGCCAACCGGCATCTCGACGGCTGCAGGAGACGTGTCCATGAAGAATGCGGGGCTCGTTCTGCGCTGTCTGAATAAAGGGCGTGGTGCTTTCTCCGCACCCTGTTGGAAATGTCCCGCCCCTCCTAATATCGGAGTGTCGTCGCTCCTATTGCGATCAAGGTCGTCGCGGTAACGTGATGCGTAGTGGGGGGGATTCACCACGGTATTGATGAAGGCCAAGCGGGCGATCCATCATGTTCTGGGCAAAGTGGGCAGGCAGAACGATGGCATGGAAGCTGCTGTATCAACGAGCCCATGGCCGTCAGAGAGGTGACGCGGTTGTCGCGTGAGATATCGCGCCGACTAGCTGGTCGGTAGACGCTGGTGCGGGATGCCCCTTCCTCTCTCGGTTGAGCCACGACGACGCAGCAATGCACCCAGCTCCCCGGTGGGTAGCGTGACGAACTGGAGCGCGGGTCTGATGTCCCAAGGAGGCGCGGATGGTTCTTCTCATCACGACAGTCAACGCCAAGCCCGACAAGGCCCAGGAACTCAAGCAGGCGCTGGTCCTGCTGGCGCAGCAGGTGCGCCTGGAGCCTGGGTGTCTCAGTGCCCACTGCTACCGCGACGTGGAGCAAGCCGACAGCCTGTGCCTCATCGAGGCGTGGGCACGCAAGCAGATGTGGATGCGTACCAGCAGACGGAAGACTGGATGGTCCTGAAGGGAGCGACTGAGCTACTTGGCGTCACGGGGCAGGTGCAGTTCTGTACCGTCACGGAGACGGAGGAACTCGATGCGCTTCCTGCACAGGGAAGCGGGCAATGAAGTCAATTGTCATGTCTGGCACAAATGTCTTTATGACACACTGTAAAGAAATCTTGTATCGATATTCCAAGAATTTCGACAATAGCACTTTGCACACAACAGGAAAGGATACTTAGGCGATGAAACCATCCTTGCCTCAAAAGGACGGACTCGAAGAGCGAATTGAACGGGCTGCTGTACTCGCACTTCAGCAGAGGGTCTACGGGTATAAAGCTATTGAAGGTTTGCCGATGCCATTGGCATCCAATGAGGGAGTGATCGAGGAGGCTGCTAGCCTATTGTATGGATCGCACTGGTTCAAAGGACAAATTGAGAATCAGCTAAGTATTTTCGTAAACCTGAAAATTTGGGAACTGCTGAGCCAGTTCCAGGCGGACAAAACCAGCATTGACGAGTACATTCAGCAGACTGCCGAGATCGCCAATGCAGCCCGAGGCACAATGCTCACTGGCAAAATCAATCAAAAGGATGATGCTCATTCGCTGATATCAAGCTTGGCCGACCACATTCGAGGCACGGATGTAACCGACAGTCAGGAGTTTGCGAACCTGGCTTCGTACTCAAAAGCTTTCACGCTCTATGAGACGCCGAATATTACTGGCCTGTGGCAAGACGACAAGACGTTCGCCTCACAAAGACTTGCTGGATTGAACCCCATGGCCATTCGGCGGGTGACGATCCATGGCAAGGTTGGAACGAGTTGGGATTCGCTCAAACCAAAGCTGTCACCAGTAATAACGGATGTCACCGTCCAGTACTTCCTCGGGCCACAATCCAGTTTCGCCAGAGCGATAGAGGAATGTCGTTTGTTCGTATGTGATTATGTTGCCTTGAAACAGGCTAAGGCGGCCGATGATGCGCCCGGCGCGCAAAAGGGGCAGTTTTTGATGGGGCCGATCGCCTTGTACGTTCGCACTGACGATTTTCCAGGACTTCAACTTGCGGCCATTCAAATTGACCAGTCCCGGAACGTAGATGGGAACAATGATTATCCCGCTATGATGGCCGCCGATGCGACCAAAGCCGGAAATGCCAATCGCTGGATCATGGCCAAGATGTTCGTTCAGGCGGCGGATTTGAACTTCAATCAGGCTGTAAATCATTTGGGTGAAACGCACCTGATCGAGGAAGCTTTCGCGCTCGCCACCAGGCGACAGCTCGCTCCCCAACACCCCGTAAACATTTTGTTGAGCCATCATTTTCGGGCCTTGCTCGTAATCAATAAGCTGGGCGAGCTGACTTTGCTCAACAAGGAAGGTCTCGTTCAAAAGATTCTCGAAGGTGGCTTGAAAGGTGCGCTGACGCTAATTCAGGACGCCTATGATACATGGACTTTTGAAAGCCTGGACTTCCCCTGTCGCATCCTGGCACGTGGCCTCGACTTCAACTCTAGCTCACTGAAGTATTTCCCCTATCGGGACGACGGCGAGCTGATTTGGAACACGCTGCATGACTACGTCAATGAATATCTGGGCTTGTACTACAAGTCTGACCAGGATGTTCAAGAAGACTACGAACTACAAGCCTGGGCGAAGGAAATTGCGAGCGGAGACTACGGGCATATCAAGGGTTTCAACTCCCAAATCAAAAGCTTAAAAGAGTTTTGCACCATAGTTCAGCGGCTCATTTGGACAGCAGGGCCGCAACACGCGGCGGTCAATTTCCCTCAGATTGACTACGCTGCTTTTATCCCGAACTTGCCCGGCGCAACTTATGCCCCACCGCCGGCCAACTTCACAACCGTTCCTGTCGAGGCAGGGGATCTGCTCGCCCTGCTGCCGCCTGCGGTCCAAACTGGAATTCAGATGAAAACGACCTATGCACTGGCAGGATTTCAGTTCGACAAACTACTCGACTACTATAGCAGTCTGGATTGCGAGCCCGGCAACGTCTGCAAGAAATTCTTCGACGAACTAAATGGTCGAGTAGCCGAAACCATCCGCAAGCGCAATAAGGACCGCGAAGCAACGCAAGGGCTCTTGCCCTACCGGTTTCTGCTGCCGGCGAACATTCCGAACAGTACCAGCGTTTGAGCGGATGTGGACGCGTACAGGTACACGGACGACTGGCTGGTCTTGAAGGGAGCGACGCACCTCTTGCACAGGCGAGCGGGCAATGAAGTCAAGAGTCATGTCTGACAGCACATTTCATGACACAATCGCAAGTCAGGCTACAACCGCTTGTGGTGGTACTACGTATATTGGGAACTATCGTGGGGTGGGGGAATCCAGGTTCTCGTTAACTTGACAGCATCAACTAAAATCTCTATTCCCTCCACAATAAGAAAGGGAGACGTGGCATGCGACGAAAGATCAGGGAACGGCATCTGGCGGTGTTGGGCTCGATTCTCGAATCGATGAAAGCGCACGCTGCGATGAAGGCGGGATTGCTGCAGGCGAGGGATTCGACACGCCTGCCGCTCGGAGACCAGAAGAAGCGGCTAATCGAACCCAGTTTCGTGCCGCGCGACTACCTGAGCCTTCTGCTCTATATCGATGCCGAGATCGAGCATGCACTCATGGATCAGTATCTGTACGCAGCCTGGTCGCTCGGCGGGCCGCAGGTACCGGCGGACAAGGTGGCAATGGTGCGCGGCTGGCAGGAAGTCGTCCTCGGCATCGCCAAGGAGGAGATGGGACACCTTGTGACCGTGCAGAACATTCTCAGAATGATCGGCGCACCGTTGAACCTCAGCCGGGACGACTATCCATGGGACGTACTCTTCTATCCCTTCCCCTTCAAACTGGAGCCGCTTACGCTCGACTCGCTGGCAAAGTACGTCTATGCGGAATCGCCGGCAAACTGGAGTGGGAAACTGGCCGACGAAGTTCGCACACGTGTCCATCATGAGACCACGAGGCCGCACCGAGTCGGAGAACTGTTCGACCTGATGCTGGGGCTTATTAAAGACGAGAGCTTCATCCCCGACTCCGCCTTCCGGGCTTCGACCTATCAAGACCAGGCGAACTGGGACGAGTGGGGCCGCGGCTACCAGAACGGCGCGCGCGGCAATTTCGGTCATTCAAATATGCCCAATACGCCTAACGTGCTGGTGATGCCGGTGCGGTCGCGCACCGACGCGATCGCCGCGCTGACAGCCATCTCCGAGCAAGGCGAGGCCCCACGCTCGGACGATCCCAACGAGTCGTCGCATTTCACGCGGTTCCTCAATATCTACAAGGAAATGAGCGCGTGCGCTCATGAAAACTGGTCGCCATCGCGCAACATGGCCGTCAATCCATGGGTCGACCCACTCGACAGCAGCCTAGCGGCGGACACACACACAGACAAATCATCTACACTCATCACTCACCCGGAAGCACGGCTCTGGGCGCTCCTCCACAACCTGCGCTATCGCATGTTGCTGACCTATCTCGCGCACAGCTTTACCCTCGCAGGCGGTCTGGTGTCGTCGGGGAATCACGCCCCGCGCGGTTCGATCATCAACGCGGCATTCGGCGAGATGTACAACCTGCGCGCAATCACCGCGATCCTGCAAACGCTGCCGGTCGCACCGGGCAGCGACGTGTTCGCCGGGCCGCCGTTGCAAATGCCGTATACGTTGGAGTTACCCATCGACGAACCAGACAAGTGGCAGCTTCACGACGACCTGATCGAGGCTTCGAGTCGGCTGGCTGAGGAGCTAAGGCCGCTCGTGGCACCTGCGCGACGTGACTATCTCAGCACGTTGAAATCGACGGATCGCGGCATTCAGGACATCGGACGCCGCATTCTTGAACACTCTATCAACCGGGCGCTGGCATAGGAGCTATCGACCATGTCCATTCTTGAAATACGTATTCTTCCGCCTATCGCGATCGGCCGCCTGGGCGGCGCGTCGGAACCGATGGAAGCGTTCGACCTCGTCGTACCTGAGGGTGACCCGTTGGGCTATCGTAAGATTGTTCCGCAGCCGACCTTTATTGTCGATGCAACGAGCGGCGAGATCGTCAGGGAGTATAGGCCAGACCGCATTCGTTTTAAAGGCGACTACAAACTCGTCCGACCCGTCGCGCCGTTTCTCGAAGTATTTGCGCGCACGTCAGACGACGAACAGGCGCTGGTGCCGCTCACCACGACACTGCTGAAAAAGCACGGCGCCGCGCTCAAGGATCTATCTTGGGAGATCGTCGTAGGCAACATCAAGGTGTTCCGCCGTACCGGCAATCCGGATGACAAGATCATTGCCAAGGTCAGTCCGCTGACGGATCACAAACGCACGCCACTGCTCGGTCACTGCGCAAACTTTCTGCCGGGCAAGGCGCTGCCGCTTGGCTGGGTGCAGTTCATCAAGCCGTCCGACAAATATCCGCAGATCCGGCTCCGCTTCACGCCGGCTTTCGGTAAGGTGTATGGATCGAGCCGTACGCGGCGCGTGAACATTCATGCTAAGGATGATATTCCTGACCCGATCATCAACAGCGACGACCTGGTGCTGTTTGATACGTCTACGGGAAAGTCGACGTGGCGCAACTATGCCGATCCCTCTCTGCCCAATATAAAAACTGCCATGAACACCAACCCTGCGTCGATCTACGCGGGCTTCAGTGATCCCGATGGTAACCAGGTGAGTTGGGGCTACATTGATGACGAATGTGACGGTACGGTGCACGTCAGCCTCCAGCAGGCGGACGGTGTGACGCTTTCGGCGCACGGCCACATCGGTGCGGGCCCGCCGGCGTTTGCGCCCGACACGCTGCCGATCCGCGCAGTCTCGGATGAGCTGGAGCAGATGCTGTATGGTATCAAGGTCCAGCCGGACGAATACACGCTTGAAGAAGCCGCGGACCTGGTGCGCCGTGGCCTGGAGACCGTGCGGCTCCTCAACACCACCGTGATGAACGGCAATCCGATCAACGGTCGTCCGCGCGTCGCGAGCACCATGGTTGCACAGGACACCAACGACTTCGAACGCCTCTTTGCACCGATAGCCGCCGAATCACTCGTGGACAACATCGCGCTGCGTGCATTGCATGAACGAGTATTCAGCGCCCTGCTTTCTGGCACGGCGCCCTGGTTCCCGGATCTAATGCGCAAACCGGACGAAATCGGGGATCTCTCCGACCAGGCGCGCCGTAAGATGCCCGCCATGATGCGCGGCGCGGACGGAAGAGGTTTGACCTTCACGCGGCGGCAGATCGACATGGTCATACAGGCGGCCTCCGGCATGACGGCTACGCCGGCCACGGTGACGGCGAAGGCGATAGGGAAAGGGATCAGCCCTGGCGAGATGAAACCCGCCAATCTGATGGCGCAGATCCACTACCGCGGCGGTGGCAATCCGTTCTCCGTCCTACCTCGGACGGCGATCTCAAACTGTTTCCCCGGTCTGGAATTTGATTTCCGCAACCTGTGGCGGCGTACGTTTGAAGGTATCGTGCTCATCGAGAACAACAACTACGTCATTGCGGCGGAAGACTCGAAGCACGAGGATCTCGTCGGTCGGCGACTGCTCCGTGTCCATGGCTTTCCAATCATGGTCAAGACCCACGGCCCGACGCTGCCCAACGGCTCGGACGGCACGCTTGTCACTGAAAGCAGTCCGGAAGCCGTGTCCTTCATGGAGTGGTCGAATTCGCTGGCGCGTATCATGGACATGCAGGGCGAGCTGGTGGAATGCGACTTTTCCCTGGAAAAACCGGCGACCGAGGAAATCATGGTGACGGACGACACCAAGACCATGAAGGCCACGCTACGCATGCGCAAGTTCTTCGAGGGTAAGACATCCGCCATCGCGAAAGAGATCCTCCAGCCGGGCGAGCTCACGCAAGGCTTGTGCTCTCCGTGGCAGAACGACTATCGCGAGTGCGCGTGCTACTACTGGGCTGCGAGCCGGCCGGACTACGTGAACGTGGGCGTGGCTGACAACGGTCTGAGTCACGGCGACATGTGGATGGCGAAAAAGCGTACCGGGAAATATATCCCCGACGATCGCGTTGATTCACGCCTGCTGAGTTACGATGACCTGTTCCGCGAATGGGAGCAGGCGCTTAATTTCATTGTGGAAGGATCGGACGCGGAGGAGAGTAAATGACTTCCACGGTCAGGTCGAAGCAACCAGCCACGCTCACCGGAGCCGCGGCCAAGGCGCTCGCCGGCCGCATCGCGCGCCGCATCTGGGTCACCTCGCAGCCGCGCAATCAGCATCTCCATGTCGTCGACGGGGTACAGGAATATCTGTTGGTCGTCAACGGCAGCCGACTCTACGCGTTGCAGCCAGACATGGCTGCGGAAGCGCGTCTGCTGCTCGGCAGCAAGGACGATAGCGAAGTCGCGGCCTGGTTGCACAAAGCAGGACTGGATCATCCGCAGGAGATCGACGACGAGCCGCTCGCCCCGATGCGTCCGCATGCGCTCTCGCTCGCGGTAGCGCAGAAATGTAATCTGGGTTGCACCTACTGCTACGCGCAGCAAGGCGCGTTCGGTGGCCAAGCCAAGGAAATGCCACTCGAAACTGCGTGCGCGGCCGTAGATCTGTTGATGAAGGAAGTGAAGCCGGGCGAGAATGTGACCCTCTCGTTCCTTGGTGGCGAGCCGATGCAGAACCGCAAGGTGATCCGCGCAACCACCGAATACGCGGTGCGTGAAGCGGCCGCGCGTGAGGCACGGCTCGGCCTCTCCATCACTACCAACGGCACGTTGCTCACTGAATCGGACGCCGAGTTCTTCGAGGAACATGGCTTCGCCGTCACTGTGAGCATGGACGGTCAGCCCGCCGTGCACGACCGCCTGCGTCCCTACAAGAACGGACGCGGCTCGTTCGACCACATTGTCGAGCGTATCGCGCCGCTGCTCGGGAGGCAAGGCGCAATGCAGGTCTCTGCGCGTGTGACGGTGACGCCGTTCAATCTCGATCTGGTGCAGACGCTGGATATGCTGATCGGTATGCGATTCCACAGTGTCGGGTTCTCACCCCTGCTGCGATCTTCCTCCGGAACCGGTGAACTCGACAAGAAGGGACTCGAGGCGATGCTGGAAGCGATGATTGCCTGCGGCCTTTCCTTCGAACAGCATGTGCTACGCGGTGCGCGCTATCCCTTTCTCAACATGATCAACGCACTGCGCGAGCTGCACCGCGGCACGCACAGGCCTTACCCGTGCGGCGCGGGCGCCGGGTACTTCGGCGTATCGGCGGAAGGCGATCTGTCCGCTTGTCATCGTTTCGTCGGTGATACGCAGGGACAATTCGGCAATATCGCAACTGGCGTGGATAAGCAGCAACAAACCCTCTGGCTCGCGGAGCGTCACGTGCACCGACAGTCGCCCTGCTCCACATGCTGGGCGCGCTACCTATGTGGCGGCGGCTGCCATCACGAAGTGCTCGAGCGCGGCCGTCCCGCCTGCGATTTCATCCGCGGCTGGCTGCATTACACGATTCAAGCGCATGGCCGTCTAGCGTCGTTGGCGCCCGATTGGTTCACGGGCCATCGGCCGGCATTGTGGGCAACGGACGAGGCCACGACGCGGTGAGCGGGGGACACGAATACGATGTGATGGTCACCGGTGCCGGTCCAGCCGGTACGTGCGCGGCTATCGGCCTGCGGCGGTTAGGGTACTCGGTCGTGCTACTCGAACGACAAATATTTCCGCGCCCACATATCGGCGAGTCGTTCACGCCCGGCATAGCTGCCATTCTCAAATTTCTCAGTCTCGGCGGCATCCTTGACGCGCTTCCAAAAATCGAATCGACCGGGACGTTGCGAAGATGGGAGCACCGCACAGAATCACAGTTGCTTCCGTCAGGCGGGGGATTCGTCACCGACCGCGGTATATTTGACATGCAGATGCTGTGTGCCGCGCGAGAGCACGGCATCGAATGCCGCCAGCATCTAAATGCCACCGCTCAGCGAGTCGGAGATGTATGGCAAACCGCCATTGCCGGCGAGCACGGCGCCGAGCATATCAGTGCGCATTTATGGATTGACGCGCGCGGCCGCCAACCCGCGCAGGCCAACCGCTATATTCTGACCGCACCCGCCGCCATCTCCTTATGGGCGGAATTTGAGTACGGCCTAATACAGGATCCTCTCCTTTCGCGCATGGAAGCGTTGCACGAGGCTTGGTTGTGGGGTTCGACGACGGCGGCTGGCACCTATCGCGTATTGGCGGTTTCCGACCCCGCAGTGCCCCGTACGGTAACATCGGGGTCTCCATCGGCCTGGCTGCGCGAGGCGCTGGCGCGCAGCACACTGCTGCGCGGCTATGCTGATAAACCTCTGGTCAACCGTCTGGGACACTGCGCCGCGGGGTCCTACATGCACGCCGACCCATGGCAACCTGGTTTCATGAAAGTAGGCGATGCCGCCTTCGCGCTTGATCCACTTTCTTCGGCTGGCGTGGAGAAGGCGATGCGCCATGCATTGCACTGCGTCGTTGCCGCACACACGCTGCTCGACGATCAGCGAGCAGCCCAAATCGCGCGCAACTTCTATCTGGACCGATTGCTGGAGTCAGTCGCCAATCATGCTTGCTGGACCGCGCGTCACTACGGCGAAGCCTGGCCACTACACGAAGCATCGTTTTGGCAGAAACGGGCGAAGGCGCGCATTATGCAGGCCAGCAATGCCCACGAACTCGCCAGTCAACTGGCAACACGGCTTGCTTCGGTGATGGCCACTCCACCCGCAGAGGAACCGCGACAGACGCATCATCCCGACGAAGACCTTGTCCGTCAAGTGTTGTCCCGTCAAACCAACGTCGTGCTTTCACCGATGGCACGGCAGGTCGAGACTTTGTGTGTCGTCGACAGCAAGGCCGTCATCGCCCACGCGATCAGCCATCCCTCGATGCAAAGACCCGTTGCATTCCTGGACGGTATCGCCGTCACCCCCATGTTGGCTGGCACGGATAGGGCGACAAATTTGCACACACTGGTCGCGCGCTGGTCGTCGCGTATGCCGTGTCGACAGGCCATGCAAGTCGCCTGCTGGTTGCTCAAGGAGAGAATACTCGTCGCTTGCTGACGAGCGCGTACTTGTCGTGGCGGATGCTCAATATCGTGGATGACTAAAACAATATGGGGTCATGACTATCGACTATTTTCACACGTGTATACCATATGCCAATCTATCAAGGGGTTAATCGCGCATGCCAAGCACGGCACCCCGAGCAGTTCACTTAATAGACGGACAGAATCGTATTACCGACGGCGTACAAACAGCCAAAGAGGAGAAAGCAATGTCAAAATCCAAGGAAGCACAACAATCTTCCGTGAAGCCCTATCCAGAGTGGAAGGAGGGACTACCCAGCGGGCCGCAGTTCGGCATCTTGTCGAAACTCAATGGCACCTGGGTTAACTGGAAGGGCGGTCCGACTGGGCTGCACACCACAATCATGCCATCGCCCGGCACATCATCAGAGACGGTCTTTGGCGTCTTCCACTTCAAGTCACAGGAGTACAGGGAGCAGCTCAAGTTCATTCAAGTCAACGCCCCGGTCCGCAACCGTGCGGGATCCAACGAGCAGTTCAACGGCGCCGTTAAGTACGAAACTGCGATCATCGACAACGACAACGCCCTCCAGCACTTCGAGAATGGAATGTACCTGTGGCTGGGCGATAACCAGATGCCGTGGGATCCGAATAGTCCGTACCAAAACCCGCCGACCATGTTCAGCCACCCATCAGATGTGGAGTCAGTGAAGACGGACGGTGCTGAGCCAGTGTTGGGCCCGGGGCAACTCGGTCCCCAGTTCGTGACGCCTCATACGATCTCGCGTTCCGGTGTGATTCCCCACGGTACGACCATTCACTTGACCGGCAACGTGACCGCATCCGACATCAAGAACCAAGCGCCCACCATTGCCGAGCTCTGGGAACAACAGTATCTGGCCGTGTCTCCAACGATGGGTATCAACGCCCAACAAGACCTCATCCCAGGATCGCGCGCCAAGCCGGACTGGACAAAACTTCCTCGCGAAAATCAAGAAGGCGGCGGTGTCAACAGCGGTCGGGCCTACTTCGAGCAAATCTTCAACTACGACCAATTCGGTGCCAAGTTCCCGTACACTGTTCAACCGAACCTAAAATTGATTGATGCCAACAAAGGACTGCGCTTCAAGACGTACGACCTGATCGAGTTGGACTCGCGCCACGATACGGGTGTTCAAGGCGCCACCATCAACAACACGATGATTGAGCGCTACTGCCGGGTTGTTCGAATGCGCTTCCGTATGTGGTTGGAGGAGGTCTTCGAGGAAGAGAGCGGAAAGGTCATCGACCAGCTCCAGTATGAGCAAATCGTGGACTTCGAATTCATGTTTGGCTCGAATGGCGGGACGACGCAATGGCCTCACATCCAAGTTAACACGCTGCGACGCGAGAAGGACATTCCACCAGCAAAGCGCCTGCCACCGATCCAGCTGCCGACAGAGGCCGCTGAAGAGGTAGCTGGGGGCCCCGAGCCTGTCACGTATCGAATGCAACACATTCGTCCTTGAACCAATAACAGGGGTCGCTTACTCAATCTGTGGGAGCCAGGGCATATGACAACATCATCAACGTGGAATGACGCGTGATAGTGCTTCCAGCGCGCCACGAAAACGAACAATGGCACGTTTGCTTCGGGCGAATCGGTGCTGCTTTAGAACCCAGATTCTGTCTAGGCTCACATCTACTGAGGAAAACGAATTTCCTCTCAGTCGGAAGGGAAACACAACATGATCAATTCGGATTTCAAAAACTTGGACGAATCCAAGTATTTCGATTTTGCAATCGTCGGGGCTGGCATCTCGGGGCTCTATTGCGCTTTGCGGCTGAGCCAGGCCAATCCGAAAAAGCGGATCGCCATTATCGAG
>Ga0224505_10001947_pt1 | contig 12534 bp, 9 predicted proteins | sample SF_Jan12_sed_USG_FD_169102 | JGI IMG/M metagenome (GOLD analysis project Ga0224505, IMG submission 169102) | Sediment microbial communities from San Francisco Bay, California, United States - SF_Jan12_sed_USGS_4_1 | ecosystem: Environmental > Aquatic > Marine > Sediment | place: USA: California...
CCGGCGTAGATTTGGTCTGGCCGGAACAGTTTATTTTCACGCAGTTGTTCCAACCAATGGGCCACCCAGCCAGACACCCGCGCCATGGCGAAGAGCGGGGTGAAGAGATCGACATCGATCCCCATCTTGTCGTAGATGATGCCGGAGTAGAAATCGACGTTCGGATAGATGCCCTTACTGTTCAATGATTCCCCTGCCGCTCTCTCCACCTCAAGCGCCACTTCGTACAAGGGGGAACTGCCACATTCTTGAAACAACCGTCGACAGAGTTCTTGGAGGACCGTGGCCCGAGGATCTTTGACCTTATAGACGCGATGGCCGAATCCCATCAGCTTTCTCTTGTTCTGCAACGCTCGCTCAACATAGGACCGTGCTTTGTCGGCAGAGCCGATCTCCCTCAGCATCACCACCACCTCTTCGTTGGCGCCTCCATGCAGAGGGCCTTTCAGCGCGCCGATCGAGGACGCCACGACGGTATAGGGATCGGCAAGCGTGGAGGCTGTGACCAGTCCCGTAAACGTGGAGGCATTCATGGTGTGTTCCGCATGGAGGATCAGGCAGTCATCGAAGACTTCCGCCCACAAGGGTGGCGTGACCGAGTCAGTCAACATGTACAAAAAGTTTTCGCTGAACCCGAGGTCATCGCGGGGCGGAATCGGATCGTCCCCATGGCGCAGTCGCGCCCAGGCCGCCACGATCGTCGGCACCTTCGCAACCAACCGGACGGCGCTCCAATAGTTATTCTCGACATCCTTGACGTTGCGGCCCGGATAAAACATTCCGAGTGCCGCCACCGCTGCCTGCAGCGCGTCCATGGGATGCCCCGATTCCGGTAGGCACTTCAAGAGATCGATGATGCGAAACTTGATGCGCCGATGATGGGTAACATCCGTCGTCCACTGTTGCAATTCGCTCTTCGAGGGCAGATGACCGAAAAGCAGGAGATAGGCCGTTTCCAGGTACGATGAATCGGCGCAGAGTGTTTCTACACGAATCCCACGATATTCGAGAATCCCACGCTGACCGTCCACATCGCTGATCGATGAGGTGGCAGCCGGCACTCCGGCAAGACCTGGCATGAAATCATGTGGCATAGTCCTCCCTCCGAAATAACAAGACCACGACGAGCAGCAACAATCCCCTCTACATCATACCCCAATCGCAGGCATGCGTCATTCTTGCAATGCACAATTCTGCTTGGCATACTTCATTCGTTGAGCCACAGTCACCGATGTCGGAAGCGGGCGAGTTGCGGGAAGGGACTGCGGAGGGAGATGACACGAATCGCCATCCTCATTGGTCAGCTTGTGCTCCTCATCGCGGGCGAGGTGCGCGCATCATCTGCTTTGGCAGCAGAAGACGTCATCGCCTTTGCCGTCGTCAGTGAGGTTCCCAAAGACAGGACACGGGTTTCAGCCAAACTGGCTGTGGAGGGATCGGTCACCGACATGAAGCTGCTGGCCTCCGATCACATCCTGTCCAATTTAGCCTGGAAACAACTGGAACTCTGTCATGCACTCAAACTGGAAGGAGACAAGACCTCCGAGGGATTTCGCGTCCATACGGTGCGCGCCATCGATAGTGCAATGTTACCGATGGTGCTACAGGGATTCGCAGGAGACTGCCTATTGAAAAGGGCCTTGGAAGTAGCTCCCTTTGTCGATTAACATCTCTCAGGATGCTGAAAAAGACTTCCATCTTCGTTCTCGCATCGCTTTCACACGCCTGAAGCCCATCTCGATGGGCGGCAACTGCGTGAGAAATACGGGAGACGGGCAACGCCGTACGCAAGGGACGCTGGATATTACGCCGGATCAGACCGCACAATCGGGGCACTGCGTCGGTTCCGGATCGGACTCGCATTCTTCACGCGTCAGAGGAAAGAGCATGTCACAGCAGGAGCAAGGACGAATCTCAAAGTACGGAACGCCCTGGTCATCGATTTCGGTCGGAAGGAGAAGCTCTCTCGGGTCATATCCCACAAGCGCCTCATCGCTGAACTTCACGACCGCGAGCCGGTCGTTGAAGGCTTCAAAGATGGCTTCCTGACCTTTGCGCTTCAGCACATGTCCCTGGACAAACACCGGCTGTCCCTTGCGCTTGATACGAAGGTCTTTGAGCGTTCGCTGAGAGGGCCTGGCACAGGAAAATTGACCGGCGGAACTGGTTCCAACCCAGGGCATCGATTCACCTGCTTGATGTGATATATCTCAGCTGGGATCTACCACGGACTGAAAAACATCGTCAAGGTTGGCACTTTTTACCAAGGAGTCATTATGGCAGACATCACGATCTATCACAAACCGACATGCACCACATGCCGACAGGCCGTTCAACGACTGAAAGACAGCGGCAAACCCTTCACGGCCATCAATTACTACGAACAGTCGTTCACCAAATCTCAACTCAAGACACTGCTCAAGAAAGCCGGACTCTCCCCTCGGGATGTGCTGCGGACCAAGGAAGAAATCTATCAGGAGCTGGGGCTCGGGAAAAAGCAGCTGTCCGACGATGAATTACTCGATCTGATGGTCCAATACCCGGATCTGATTCAACGGCCGATCGTCGAAAAAGGGGATCGCGCGATTCTGGCCAGACCGGCAGAATCCATCGAGAAACTCTTGTAGGACGTCGAACAAATCTTCCTCACTCAGCGATCGGTGGTCGGCTCGGAGGGCGACCACCGAATCGTGCGTGTGGCGGGGTCGACGGTAAAGGCCAGCTTCCCATCCAGCGCCCCAAGTAAGAGATCCCCGACCAAGATTCGCCGCCATCCCTTGAGGAGCGGGAGATCCAACGTCGATCGGTTGACCTTGGCATCGACCAGCTCCTGAAGATCGGACGTCGTCGCCAATAAAGTCGAGGCAATCTCCTCTTGCGACGCGCGGGCTTTCACGATCGCCTGCAACAACTCCACCAAGCCGTTGAATTCCGGCTCAGGTTTGCGCTCTTTGGTGAGGACCGGCCAGGCTGACGGCGGAAGCGCCAGCGCTGCCTGGATTGTCGCCAGAATCGACTCTCCATTACGGTCAATCTCTGAACCGTGAAGCCCTCTGACCTTGCGTAATTCATCCTGGTGCCGCGGCGGATGCCGCGCCAATTGGAGGAGGACCTCATCGCGGACGACTCGGCTGCGAGGCACATTCCGCCGTTTCGCTTCCCCCTCTCGCCAAGCCGCGAGCTCACGCAGGACGGCCGCCGATTTCGGCTTCAGTTGATCCCATCCTCGTATACGCTGATAGCGTTCCTGCGGCTCGCGCCGAGCTTCGCCGACCGCCCCTTCGAGACGCGCGAACTCTTCATGCACCCAGGGCAACCGACCAAGCTTGGACAACTTGGTCTCCAGATGATCATGGATCGCCAACAGAAACGTCACGTCCTCCAAGGCATAGGCCAGCTGATCATGGGACAGCGGACGAGCGCTCCAATTGGTAAAGGTATGAGCCTTGTCCAATCGTCTTCCATGCACGCGCTGAACGAGGTTGGCATACGCAACCTGCGAGCCAAAGCCCACCATGGCTGCGGCGATCTGTGTATCGAAGAACGGTTTCGGTATTTGCCCGGCATGAACCGCAAAGAGATCCAGGTCTTGCCGCCCGGCATGGACGACCTTCTGAATCCGCTCATTGCAGACGACTTCCCAGAATGCATCGAGGCCGCCCTCCGACAACACCGCCGGAAAATCGATAATGGCCGCCGTATGCTCGGTCGCAACTTGAATGAGCTCAAGCTTCGGAACGAAACTATCTTCTCCGACGAATTCGGTATCCAAGGCCAGACGAGGGCTGTCACGGAGCTGCTGGCACAACTCGCCAAGCGCATCGGCACGTGTAATGTACTGTGGTGAAGTCAACATCATCTCCGATATAGATTATTCAGAGGGGCTGTACGGGCGATCCGGTGGTCGCAGCGGTTCCGTATTGCTCAGGCTCAGGTATTCTTTGAGGAATTGGTAGGCTTCCAGCATACGGCGCAGCTCTGGTTCAGAACTGCGATCCCCGTTGTTGGCGTCCGGATGGAGCTGCTTGGCCTTCGTCCTGAAGGATGCTGTCACATCCGCCAGCGAGCTCCCGAATTCGACTCCCATGATCGCATAGGCATCCACCGCATTATTCACCCCAGTCGGATTCTCCGACAGAGATCCCCCTCCGCTGGCCGCTTTCAACATATCGGCCAGACTGACCCGTCTGCGACGCCGGCGTGGGCGCTCCCTGATTTCACTGTCGAATTCATCCCAGCGATCTTCGACGAATTCCAACCGGGACTCCAAACGCATGGCGCCGCTCAAATCCCGAATCACCTCGAGTTCTTCTTCGATTTCGACCAGCGACTTGATGATTTCCTCCAGGCCATGTTCGACCTGAAAAAACCCATCGACCCGTTCTTCCATCATTGTCTCGACGGCACATTCCAGGCTGTCTTCCGTTTTCGAACGCAACGAACCGATCCGTTTTTGCATGCCCGTTCGGAATTTCAAAAACTTGGCGGTTGAAAACGGCATTGCGCTCCTCTGATGTCCAGGGGGCGCATTCTACCACAGGGGCTGTGTCGGTCTGAAGGCACTAAAAAGCGTGCAAAACCAGTTGGATGGAGAGAAAAGAATTACTCAGGCAGGGATGGATCGTCCACCTTCGCCCGCCTTCTGGCTACGCCGCTCGCGCGAGCGGCGGCCGCCACGGCCCGCGCCACCCTAGGGACGACTTCCTTATCGAAGACACTGGGAATGATGTAGTCCTCACTTAATGTCTGCTCCGGGATCACCTGGGCGATGGCCTGCGCCGCCGCCAACTTCATGGCCTCGTTGATCTCACTGGCCTGGGCGTCAAGCGCCCCCCGAAAGATTCCGGGAAATGCCAGGGCATTGTTGATCTGATTGGGATAATCCGATCGCCCCGTGGCGAAGATCGTGCTATGGGCACTGCCGATTTCCGGAGGAACTTCCGGATCTGGGTTCGCCAACGCAAAGACGATCCGATCGGACGCCATCAGATCGAGATCGTCCCCCGTCACCACATTACCGACGGACAGACCGATAAAGACGTCGGCGTTCTTCAACGCATCACGCAACGTACCTTTGGGATTATCCCTGGTTAAACAAGCGCGGAGGTCGGTTCGGCAGGCCCGAAGCTGCTCGGCTTCTCCGGAGAGAATGATGCCCTCCTTGTCACAGCCCAGCACATGCGTAGCACCGGCCGCCAGCAACATGCGGCAACAGGCCGTTCCGGCGGCACCAAGCCCATTGACGACGATCCGAACCTGGTCCAGCTGCTTTCCTGTGACCCGGAGGGCGTTCATCAACGCAGCCAGCAAGACCACCGCCGTGCCATGCTGATCATCATGCATCACGGGGATATCGAGGGTTTGCTTCAGCTTCTGTTCAATCTCGAAGCAACGTGGTGCACTGATGTCTTCCAAATTAATCCCCCCAAACCCTGGGGCGATGCCTTGGACGATTCGGACGATGTCATCCGGATCTTGCGTGCTCACACAAATGGGCCAGGCATCAATCCCCGCCAGCTCTTTGAAGAGCATCACCTTGCCTTCCATGACCGGAAGCGCTGCCTCCGGACCAAGATTTCCCAACCCCAGCACCGCAGACCCATCCGAGACGACCGCGACACTATTGCTCTTGCTCGTAAAGGTATAGACCTTGGACTTGTCTTTCGCGATGGCCTGGGATACCCGTCCGACTCCAGGCGTATAGACCATTGAGAGCACATTTCTGGTACTGATCGGAACTTTACTCTCCACCCGAATCTTACCGCCAAGATGAAGGAGAAAAATGCGGTCGGACGCCGACAGCACGGTGACATCGGGTAACGCATTCAGCCGTGCCAAAACTTTCTCACCATGTTCCTCATTCTGGACGTCGAAGGTGATGTCGCGCACCATACGTGTTTTGGTCGCCGAGACCAGGTCGACCGCCCCGAGATTCGCCTGTTCCTCTGCCAACAGCGCCGCCACCTGCGCAAAGATGCCGGGCTTATTGGCCAATTCCAGTCGAACCGTCAATCGATAATTGGAGTAGGGGCCAATCTCACTCATAGACACTGTGGTTTTCTCCTTGTTCAAATGAAGCCTATCACAAACACGTCGTTCGTGAAGCCTGTCTCGTCATCCGACACAACGGTTTCAGGTGGCTGGTTTCAAGTTTCACGTTGCACGGGAAGATACTGCTCAGACTTGAAACCAGAAACCCGAAACTTGAAACTGAGTGACGAAATACGCTTCACGCCTGACGAGAGACCTTTCGCCTGCGTCTCATCTCCGTTGACGCTCTTCTCATCACGATGCTAGGTTGAGCCTATGTCATCATCGTCCACAACCGGCAAACCGAATCGGCTCATCCACGAAACAAGCCCGTATCTGCTGCAGCATGCCTACAACCCCGTCGACTGGTATCCCTGGGGACCGGAAGCGCTGCAGATCGCGAAAGAACAGAAGCGTCCCATCCTCCTCTCCATCGGATATTCCGCCTGCCACTGGTGCCATGTCATGGAGCGGGAATCATTTGAGAATGAGGCGATTGCGGAACTCATGAATCGGTGGTTTGTCTGCATCAAGGTTGACCGGGAGGAGCGCCCCGATCTGGATGAGATCTATATGGCCGCCACGGTCGCCATGAATCATGGCCAAGGCGGTTGGCCCATGACCGTCTTCCTCACCCCTGAGCAGCAACCCTTTTTTGCCGGCACGTACTTTCCCCCTGAAGACCGTTGGGGACGACCCGGTTTTGGCTCCGTCTTGAAGAAAATCGCCGACTATTGGGAGACACGCCCTTTAGAGGTCCTGGAGCAGGCCAAACAACTGACCGCCCAGCTGCAAGGTTCGCGACAACGTATCTCGCCCGTCTCAATCAGTGAATCAGTCCTGGAAGAGGCGGTCGTGCAGTTCAGAGATGATTTCGACGAAACCTACGGTGGGTTCGGAACAGCACCCAAGTTTCCCCCCGCCATGGGGTTGTCATTGCTCCTTCGCAGCCATCGACGCTCTCAGCAGCCACAGACCCTCGCCATGGTGACCAAGACACTGGATATGATGGCCGCCGGTGGGATCTACGACCATATCGGTGGTGGTTTCGCACGCTACTCGACGGACGCCCGATGGCTGATCCCTCATTTTGAAAAAATGCTGTATGACAATGCGCTTCTGGCTCGCGTCTACGTTGAGGCCTATCAGGTCACCAAGGCCCCGCTCTATCGTCAAGTCGCAACCGATGTGCTCGACTATATCTGCCGCGAGATGACTGGGCCTGAAGGCGGATTCTACTCCTCAACCGATGCCGACTCAGAAGGCGTGGAAGGGAAGTTCTTCGTCTGGACTCCAGCCCAAGTCCGGGAGGTACTCAAGAACGACGAGGACGCGAGGCGATTCTGTGCCCTGTACGACATCACGGAATCAGGTAATTGGGAACACACGAGCATCCCCAACCGCCTCCGCCCTATTGAGGATGTGGCAAAAGACCTCCAGCTCACACCAGACGAAATACTAGAGAGCGCCACCCGAGCAAAACCCCTGCTGTATGAAGCCAGGCGACAGCGCGTTCCTCCCGGACTTGATGACAAGATCATCACCTCATGGAACGGCATGATGCTCTCAGCCATGGCCGAAGCCGCACGAGTCTTCGACAACGCCCCATACCTCCAACAAGCCACGCGGACTGCCGATTACTTGCTGCGATACCATGCCAAACCCGATGGACGCCTATTCCGCACCTCGCGAGCCGGTCGGGCACATCTCGACGCCTATCTGGAAGACTATGCCTACTTGGCCGAAGGTCTTGTGGATCTCTATGAAGCCGGTGCCGCTGAATCCTATCTCCATGCTGCAGCCCGATTGACCGACCACTTGGTGACAGACTTTCAGGACGAAGAACAGGGCGGATTCTTCACGACTGCCAAACAGCATGAAGCACTCATTCTACGCCACCGCGAGGGCACAGATGGTGCGACTCCGAGCGCCAATGCGGTGGCGGCCTCCGCCCTTGCTCGACTGTCGTTTCATTCTGGTCGAGACGACTGGCGCCGTGCCGCGACCGCCGCTGTACGTGCCTACGGTCGGCAGATGACTCGTTATCCCCGCGCCTTTGCCAAGAGTCTTACCGTCGTGGACTTTTTGACTGAGGGTCCTGTGGAACTGGCGCTCGTCGGCGATGCCACGCACAAAGCGTTCGATTCGCTCCGGCAAGCTGTAGCCCCATGCTATCTGCCCAACCGCATCATCGCAACTGGCTCACCGTCGACACCGTCGTCGCTGCCGCTCTTGAAGGACAGGCCGGCTGTTTCCGGTTTGCCCACCCTCTACATTTGCCGGAATTACACCTGCCGACAGCCGATCACGGATCCTCATCTCGTGGCAGAGGCCTTACAAACCGATCAATCCAGCTCCTTGACTCTACAGAATGAGCCGAGGCTGCTGAAGGGCACCCTGCTCTCAGGACTGGCGACCGCACAGGGGACGGCAACCTACGCCTCCCGCATGCTGTCCCGAAGCGGACAGGCCGATCTGGCACAAGGGTTCACTCCGCTCGGCGCAACAGGATTGACCACCACTCGGATAGGATTCGGAACCTACCGAGTTGACACACAGCACGTCGAACACCGGGAGGCACTCAAACAGGCGCTGAGAACATCCTGCAATCTCATTGACACCTCGACGAACTATACGGATGGGGACAGTGAGCGGTTGGTGGGATCCGTGCTGGCTGAGCTTGTGGCGTCCGGTGAGGTTCAGCGCAATGAAATCATTGTGGTGTCAAAAATCGGGTACGTCCAAGGGCAGAATCTGAAGATTGCCGAAGCGAAAGAACAGACCGGGCACCCCTACCCTGAGATGGTGAAATACGGGGACGGCATCTGGCACTGCATGCATCCGGAATTCTTGGCGGACCAACTGGCGTTGTCCTTGGACCGTCTGGCTCTCACAACCCTCGACGTCTGCCTGCTCCATAACCCGGAATATTTTCTCTTGGAGGCTCGGCATCGTGGGGACGCAGATCTGGAGAAGCTGCGGACCGATTTCTACGATCGCTTGCAGCGAGCCTTTGCCTATTTTGAAACACAAGTCGCGGCTGGACGCCTTCAATATTATGGTGTATCCTCCAACACCGTAGCATCTCCCGCTGATGACCCAGAAGGGACATTCCTCTCGCGTATGGTGCAAGCAGCTGAAACAGCGGCACGCTCCGTTGGAGCCTCTACGCATCACTTTCAGGTTCTGCAATGCCCGATGAATCTCTTCGAGTCCGGGCCTGCCACGATCACCAATACCGGCCCCTCATGCACACAGACGGTTCTTGATTATGCCAGCCGGCACAACATCGCTGTGCTGGTCAATCGACCACTGAACGCCATGGTGGCACGAAACAAGATGATCCGGCTCGCGAACCTCCCCATCGAGGACCCATCGATCGACCTGGATCACCAATTGAGCATGATCGACACCCTTGAGCAGGAATACCGGACCTCACTTGCACCGAGCATCCAATCGACCGGAACCGAAACGGCGCCGAGTGAGTACTTCAATTGGGCTGGAGAACTGCGCCGTATCCTTCCGCAGATTCAAGGGCTCGAACATTGGGAACAGATCGAGCATCACATGATTGCTCCGCAAGTGAATCAGGTCCTCCAGCTGCTGTCACGCCAACTCTCCGGAACGACGGCTGAACAGTGGGAGGAGTGGCGGCAACGGTACATTCCGGAGCTGTTGACTCTTCTACGCGGCTGTAGAAGGGAAGCAACAGTGCGGAGTCGAGCCCAGACTGCACGCATCGCAGGCACGATCAGTCCTCTGTTGCCGGACGCACACCGTGACGCCTCGCTCTCCCAACAGATGTGCTGGATACTCAGCAGCACACCCGGAATTACCTGCGTACTAAACGGCATGCGAACCCCATCGTATGTTGAGGATTCATTGGCAGTCTTGAACTGGACACCGATCAGCGAGACCCAGCCGATTTATGATGGAGTCCGGTCGCTCCTTCAGTGACGGTCGGCGTGCCCTTCGCTCAGAGGCAGACCTATGACACCGGTACGCAGCGCGACGCTCTTCGGCCTCATCGTCGTTCCCGTTCTTCTGATACAGGGATGCTCGTCCAAATCCGGATCCCTCATCGGGCAAGACCTTGGCGGGCAAGAAGAACGGATCGCGGAACCGGCGCTCAAGGAGATCCCCCCGAATGATGCGCACCTCACCGGTTCACGGACCAGTCCTGCCATGCAGTCAGAACTGACGGCACGAAACGCCACTGGGCGGGATTCCGGCATATTGCCCGACATCTTGTTTGATTTTGATCAGGAGGCCATCCAAGGGGATGCTCTGCATGTCGTGGAATCCAATGCAAAGCAGTTGCAGCAGGACACTATCACCCACCTCATTTTGGAGGGGCGTGGCGATGACATCGGCACATCCGCCTATAATCTCGTATTGGGCGAGCGTCGAGCCAAAAACGTCAAGGCCTATCTTCGTCGACTCGGTGTCACCATAGACGTCTCAACGACGAGCTATGGGAAGGACCGTCCGCTCTGCTTCGAACACAACAGCGAATGCCGACAGAAAAATCGAAGCGTGCACCTGGTCGTCCAATAGGACATCGGATTGGATTGCGCCACCCCGGTTGATCCTCTCATGGCCGTCACACATGGTTCACACTCCATTTCTTGACAGATCACGTGATGATCATTAAGGTCCATACGCAGTCATAGGAGAAGGGATTGCGATGTCCAAACTGGCTGTCATCGATATCGGAACCAACTCCATTCATATGGTGTTGGCAGAGATTCTGCCGGATGCGAGCTTTAAAATTCTGGATCGGTTCAAAGACATCACCAGATTGGGAAACGGAGTATTCGCCACCAAGCGTCTTTCCGACGAATCCATGGCCCGGGCGATGACGGTGCTCAAGACCTTGGTCACACTGGCCCATAACAAGGGATTTGACCGCATCACGGCCGTGGCAACCAGCGCGGTGCGTGAAGCCCAAAACGGCGGCGAGTTTATTGCGATGATCCTGGAACAGATCGGGTTGAGGGTACGCGTCATCAGCGGGGTGGAGGAAGCTCGGCTGATCTTCCTCGGCGTCAAGCACAGCATCGCCCTCCCGGACGGCCCGACGCTGGTCGTCGATATCGGCGGCGGATCGGTCGAGTTGATCGTGGGGAATCGAGACGGTCTGATACACGGCACAAGCCTCAAGCTGGGCGCCATCCGGCTCACCGAACAATGTCTCCCGAAGACTCCGCCATCGGACTCCATGATGCGCACGCTCGAAACCGTCGTCACAACCCACCTCCGTGACGCCCTCGGATCCTTTAAGATGAAGAAGTTTCATTCTCTCGTCGCCACCTCCGGCATGGCCGGCAATGTGGGCGAGGTCGTGCATTTTCGCCAGACAGGTCGAGCACTGCCACAGCACAATCTGGCAACCGTTGCCTTGAAGAATATCCGAAGCCTCGAAGCTGAGTTGGCCCGTTCATCGGTCAAGGACCGCTTGGCCATTCCGGGTCTTGACCCCAAACGCGTCGATACCCTGCTGCCCACGACCGTCGTACTGCGATGTCTTCTCGAACTCTCCGCCCTTCAGAAGATCACGCTCTGTGACAAGGCCATTCGGGAAGGAGTGATCTACGACTTTATCGCCCGCCATCGGGAGGGGTTGAAGGCCGAACAAGATTTTCCCGACGTCCGCCGCCGGAACGTGATCGGTCTGGCTCGCCGCTGCCACGCCCCGGAAGGCCATTCACTGCATGTGGCTGATTTGGCGTTGCAGTTATTCGATCAGACCAGGCGAGCGCATCACTTGGGTGATCAAGAGCGTTTCTGGCTGGAATACGCCGCCATCCTGCACGACGTGGGGTATCACATCAATCCCAGACAACATCACAAGCACGCGTACTATCTCATCAAGCATAGCGATCTGGGAGGGTTGACGGCTGAGGATATTGATGTGGTTGCCAATATCGCCCGCTACCACCGACGAGCCTTGCCGACACTCAAACATGAAGAATTCAACAGCCTGCCGCCCCGCCTCCAACGCACCGTCAAGATCCTCGCCTCGCTGTTGCGAATCGCCGATGGCCTCGATCGGACCCATTTCTCCCTGATCCAACGCCTGCAGGTCAGACTTGGGAAGCTGGTCACTATCGATGTGCACCTCACGGGCGACGCAGAGATGGAACTCTGGGCTGCGAAGAGCCGAGCCGATCTCTTCGAACAGGTCTTCCGCCGGCGTGTCCAGTTCACCGGTGTGCCGATGGAAACCCGAAAACCATGACAGAGACAGTCAATCCTGAGGCTATCTCTTCCTGAGCCTACTCACTTTCCCTCCGTGCCGGATGCGCTCTTCCCGATCACTCGCAACTGTCCAGGCTGCAGCCACCAGCGTAACCGGGCTTGTCCCGGTGTGACCTCTTCCGATAGATCGAGGCTAACGGCTCCAGCCTTCCTCAGTTGAAAGTTTGGAAGTACTTTCCCACAGAGTAATAGGCTCGCGCTTTCACCCAGCAGGGGTTCATGGCCGACACACAGGACAACTGC
>Ga0224505_10001949_pt1 | contig 12522 bp, 10 predicted proteins | sample SF_Jan12_sed_USG_FD_169102 | JGI IMG/M metagenome (GOLD analysis project Ga0224505, IMG submission 169102) | Sediment microbial communities from San Francisco Bay, California, United States - SF_Jan12_sed_USGS_4_1 | ecosystem: Environmental > Aquatic > Marine > Sediment | place: USA: California...
CAGTTGAACGCCATTGCCCATCGACTCAATACGCGCCCAAGAAAATGTCTCGACTTCGCGACGCCCCTGGAAGTCTATGCGCAGCTGCGCCATCCTTCACCCGTTGCACTTGGAACTTGAAACCGCCCTTAGATGCCTGCGCCGGCATCAGTCGTACCGGCAGCATACCGCTGGCGACAAGTCCGACCGCCTGCCTTCCAATCTGCGTCGAGGACTGATCGTCTGCCGCAGCTGGCGACAACCAGGCCAGGCCTGCGGACAAGAGGACCACAATGCCTACCGAGTTGATACGTTTCATGAATCAGATGGAAGCATCGACATCCTTCGCGGTCTCGCGAAGCAAGACAGCATGCGGCAGTATACAGGGGTGAGGCGGAAAAATGGCGCCGTGCTCAGGAGTCCAATTTCAGTACGAGAGGAGAGAACCGCTGAATGGTCCTTGAAGGAACAGACCAGACTGTCTTGCTGGGTTACCCCGCTTCGCGGTAGCCGCACTCCTGATTACGGCATTGCACACTTCGTCCGTCTTGCTTACTGACTTTTTCTACCAGAAACGGGGCCTGACAAGTGGGGCAGGCTTTCGGAATCGGGCGATCCCACAGGGCATACTCACACTTCGGATAGTTGCTGCACGCAAAAAATGACCGGCCTTTCTTCGTCCGCTTCTGCACGAGATCACCCCCGCAATCAGGCTGCGGACACTTCACCCCCAAGGCCAAGGGTTTGGTGGTCTTACACTGTGGATAGGCCGAGCAGGCAATGAATTTCCCGAATCGTCCGGTCTTCACCACCATGGGGCTACTGCATTTGTCGCACTTCTGATCAGTGGTAATTTCTTCTTTCGGTACAATTTTGATCGTCCCATCCGGTAGCTTCTCGAAGTTTTGCGTGTTCTTGCAGGGTGGGTCGTCTTTATACGCCGGGCAGGCGAGAAACTTCCCGTTCCGCCCCCATTTGATTTCCAGCATCCGGCCACACTTCTCGCAGGGAATATTGGTCGGTGGCTCGACGATATCTTTCGGACCGGGGATCGTCTTCGCGCGCTCCATTTCCACGGTGAAGGGGGCATAAAAATCTCGCACCGCCGCCACCCACTGCTTATTCCCCTCCTCCACGGCATCCAGCTGTTCTTCGAGCTGTGAGGTGAAATCGACATTGATGAGCTGCGGAAATCCCTTCAACAGAAAATCATTGACCGTTTTCCCCGTCTCGGTTGGAACCAACCGCCCTTCGGTTTTCTCCACATACTTGCGGTCCTGGATGGTTGAGATAATAGCCGCATACGTCGACGGACGCCCGATCCCTTTTTCTTCCAGCTCCTTGATCAGCAACGCTTCGTTGTATCGCGGCGGCGGCTGCGTAAAATGTTGTTTCGAGAGCAACCCCGGCACCGTTTGCGCCTCTTGTTCAACGAGCCGCAACCGTTCCCCTTCTGACAGTGGCGGCAGCTGACGTTCATCGTCGTCCGCCTCCTGGTCAGCCTTGGGTTTGTGTGTCGGGGCTTCCTTATCGACGCCCTCCATATAGACGATGGTGTGCCCGGGAAACTTCACCACGGTGCCGGTGGAGCGGAAAATATACCGAGCCGTTGTTCCGACCGGTGATGAGTCGATACGGGTCACATCCAAAATCGCCGGCACCATCTGCGACGCGATGAATCGATTCCAGATCAACTTGTACAGATTGTATTGATCCTGTTCCAAATACTGGCGGATGGACTCAGGATCACGGGCCGCCGACGTCGGTCGGATCGCCTCGTGCGCTTCCTGTGCCGCTTTCGAAGTCTTGTACACATTCGGCGTAACCGGAAGATAATCCACGCCAAATCGCGACTGGATCACCTCCCGCGCATCGGCCATCGCCTCATTGGAAATCCGGGGCGAGTCGGTTCGCATGTAGGTGATCAACCCCGTCGCTCCTTCGGCGCCGATTTCGATCCCTTCGTACAGCTGCTGCGCCAACGTCATGGTTTTCTTCGGCGAGAAGTGTAACTTGCGTGAGGCTTCTTGCTGTAATCGACTGGTAATGAACGGTGCGACGGGATTGCGCTTCTTTTCGCGTCGTTCAATCGATTGGACGATGAATGGCTTCCCTTGAACCTCACTAACAATACGCCCCGCCTGCTCGGCATGTTCAATCGAGGCCTCTCCGCCATCGATACTGTGGAGCTTGGCTTCGAATGAGGGTGGATTGGTGCCGGCCAGCAACGCGGTGATCGACCAGTATTCTTCAGCTCGAAAGGCCTCCCGCTCTGCTTCCCGCTCGCAAATCAACCGCATGGCCACCGACTGCACCCGCCCCATACTGAGCCCTCGGCGCACCTTGTTCCAGAGCAACTGGCTACCCTGATAGCCGACAATGCGGTCGAGCACACGGCGAGCCTGCTGTGCGTTGACTAACTTCATGTCGATTTCGCCCGGCGACTGCAACGCCCGCTTAATCGCCGATTCCGTAATCTCATTGAACAAGACTCGGAAGATCTTTCCGCCCTGCTTTTTCTTCTTCGATTTTCCCAGCAGCTCCTGCTCCAGATGCCAGGCGATGGCTTCCCCTTCGCGATCCGGGTCCGGCGCCAGAAAAATCTTGTCTGCCTCTTCGGCCTTCTTCTTAATCTCGGACAATACCTTCGACTTGCCTTTGATGGTGACATACTGCGGCTCAAAATCGTTCTCAAGATCCACGCCCAACTTACTGGTCGGCAGATCTTTGACATGTCCCACCGACGCCATCACCGTATAGCCGCGGCCCAGGTATTTCGTAATCGTCCTCGCCTTCGTCGGCGACTCAACGATAATCAAATTTTTTGCCATAGCAGCTCCGTCCACCCCTCGCAAACTTTACCATCCGTACCAAATATCGAGGATTCATGCAACTAGATTGGTAGTCGGTAACAATCAGGCTGAGGTGAGCATACGGAATGAACCTCTGATGATGCAACGGGAATACCAGTGCCGTTGCACTCACCACCGTACGCCGTTCGAATCAAGGGAAGAGATTCCTACCCTCGATACGTCACCACTATCTTACTCGATGGACGCGTATTGGCTGACGGCAGGAGGAGCTCTTGTCGATGCTAGATGCGGATGTATTGTTGACCTGGCAGCTGGCGGATACGCCCTCCCAACTCAAGGGAGAGTAATGTTGCAACGACTTGTGCGGCACTGAGCCCGGTGCTTTCAATGATCATATCAACCGAGCGTGCCTCATAGGACAACGCGTCGTACACCCTCGCGTCTTCGTGAGACAACGAGGCTACGGCCTCGACCCCGGTGCGATCCAGGCGCAACATGGCCCGTTGTCGGGCATCGACTTGAGGCAGAATCTCCTCCAGAATGTCGCGTGCACCTTCGACCAGCTTCGCGCCCTCTTTGATCAAGTGATTCGATCCTCGACAGGCTTCTTCTTTGATAGAACCTGGCACCGCGAAGACGTCCCGTCCCTGCTCCAACGCCAGCCTGGCCGTGATCAATGACCCACTATCGACTGTCGCCTCGCTGACCAGCACACCGAGCGACAACCCGCTGATGATTCGATTTCTCCGTGGGAAATGGTGGCTCTGAGGAGCCGCTCCAATCGGCAGCTCCGAGAGAACAGCCCCATGCGATTCGATGGTCCGCCGGAGAGTCTGATGTTCAGCCGGATAGGTTCGATCGATACCGCAGCCCAGAACCGCAATGGTTCGCCCCTTGCCTGCGATTGCGCCACGATGAGCCGCCGCGTCGATCCCGCGCGCCAAACCGCTCACAATGGTCACGCCAGATTCGGAAAGGTCCTTTGCAATCTCCTCCGTAATCACCCTTCCGACCGGCGTCGCCCGCCGCCCCCCCACAATGGCGACGCCTACCGCATCCTGCGGCAAGAGCGCTCCACTCACGTACAACAAGGGTGGCGGGTCAGGAATTGTTTTCAGTCTCGTGGGATAATCGCCGTCAAAAAACGTGAGGATTCGAATCTTGAGACGCGCAGCGACGGCGACCTGGCGATCGATCTGCCGGCAGATCTCTGCGGATGGTCCCCGGCAAATGGCATCCGCCAACTCGGAACTGCACCCTGCCGTAACCAAGTCATCGGCGGTCGCATGCAGCACGGCGTCAGGCGATCCAAAGGCCTGAATCAACTTCAGTAACGTCCGATCTCCGACACCGTCGACGGATTGAAGCGAGAGCCATGAGGTCAAGAAGGCTTCGTCCATACTCGGCCTCAATAGCGCAAGGGGGAATTCCTGTAACGGCAGGGATGGTCCTTGCTGCCTGTGCGCAATCACCGGGAGACACAGCTCACCACTACAACACAACGAGATCGTACTGTTCCAAATGCAACTGACTGTCCGGCGTAATGACGATTTTCGCCGAGCAATCTCGCTCCAGAGATTCGACCCCGTGGCGCTCCTCGTCCTGAAGGAGCTCGGCGACCGTCGGATGCGCTCCCACGATAATCCGTTGCTGATCGACAGACGGCTCAATCCGTCGAATCTCTCGAAAAATTTCATATACCACGGTCGTGGGAGACTTCGTATACCCCCGACCTTCGCAATACCGACAGGGCTCCGACAATGAGCGTAAGAGATCCTCTCGCACGCGCTCACGGGATATCTCGATCAAGCCGAGATCCGAGATCCGAGAGATCCTGGTCCGCGCCTTGTCCGAACCCATGGCATCCACCAGCGCATGGTAGACCTTGTCCCGATTTTTTTCCCGCTCCATGTCGATAAAATCGACGATGATGATCCCGCCGATTCCCCGTAATTTCAGCTGATAGGCTACCTCCTTGGCGGCCTCCAGATTATTGCGTAAAATCGTCTCCTCTTGATCTCGCTTCCCGACGAACCGCCCAGTGTTCACATCGATCACGGTCATCGCCTCGGTATGATCGATCACCAGATACCCGCCCGACTTCAGCCAAACCTTTCGGCTGAGGGCACGGACGATCTCCTGTTCTACTCCAAGGTGATCAAACAACGGTTCATCCTTGTCATACATGTGAATCCGCGCCGTTTGCTCAGGCGAAAACCGCTGGACGAAACTCCGAATAGCATCGTACTCCTCTCGGGAATCGATCCAGAGTCGATCCACTTTCTTGCTGAATAAGTCCCTGACGACACGAAAGCTGAGACTTAGGTCAGAATGGAGCAAGGCGGGGGCCGGAAGTTGTTCCCGTTTGGTCAAAAGGTCCTGCCACAGGACGTGCAGAAAATCGACGTCGGATTTGAGCTCATCTTCTTTGACCCCTTCGCTGACCGTCCGGACGATATACCCATAACCCGGCCGCCGGACACGGCGCATAATATCCTTTAGTCTGGCCCGTTCTTCATCCCGTGGAATCCGCCGAGAGACTCCGATATGATCGACGTTCGGCATAAACACCAGGTACCGCCCAGGTAAGGATACATAGGCGGTAACTCGAGACCCTTTGGTCCCGATCGGCCCCTTCGAAATCTGCACCATCAGTTCCTGGCCCTCGCTCAGGAGTTGTTCGATCGGCTTTGCACTCTGGCGCTTTGGCCGTAACATGTCTGAATCTTTTTCGTCTTCTTCCGCCTCCACCAACATGTCACCGGGCTCTGCCTCCACCAACAAATCCGAGACGTGCATGAAAGCAGCCTTCTCCAGTCCGATATCGACGAAGGCGGCCTGCATACCCGGCAACACCTTGGCCACCCGTCCCTTGTAAATGTTCCCCACATAATCTTTATGTTTCGCGCGGTCGCCAAATAAATCGGTGACGACTCCGCCGTCGAGCACGGCAACGCGAGTTTCTTCTCGCGCAACCGTTATTGCAATTTCATTTCCCATACGTACTCCTTTTGTTTCACTGCCGCCGAGGTTGGTGGAAGGCGAGAGATGCGGGACCGAACCCGGATCTGCGCCTCATCCGTACAACCAACTCCATTGGCTATCAATATTCTATTTCTCAAAACAGCGAACCTCTATGGTTCCATGATCCAACGTGACTCAATAAAATAAGCTCAGCCGCTTGCGTTTGATATTCAGCAGCAAGCCCAACGCCGCCATGGTCATAATTGTGGCACTCCCGCCGTAGCTCACCAACGGCAATGGGATGCCGACGATCGGAAACATCCCCGCCGTCATCCCGATATTGACCACCACGCAGAAACAGAGCATCGCGACGATCCCCGCTGCGAGCAAGGCTCCCAGCTGATCCTTCGCTTTGGAGGCAATTTCCAGTGAGAGCCAGATCAATCCGACAAACAATGTCAACAACACCAACACACCCATGAAGCCCCATTCTTCCGCGAAGACGGCAAACACAAAGTCCGTATGCCCTTCCGGCAGGAACTTCAGCTGACTTTGGGTCCCGCCGTAGAGCCCCTTCCCCAAGAGCTCTCCTGAGCCGATGGCGATTCTCGATTGCAACGCATGATACCCCTTCCCACCTGGATCATAGCCAGGGTCAACAAACGCCATAATGCGCTGTCGTTGATAATCATGCAAGGACCCCCAGACACCTTCCCAGGCAAAGGGAAACAGCATGATCGAGAACAATAGAATGACCCCTAAGGCTTGTGACCGCACTCCCACCATGAGCAACATCGCCGCATACACGGCGACAAAGCTCAACCCGCTGCCTAAATCCGGCTGTTTCAAGATAAGCAGAAGACCGGGCAACACCAGGAGCCCAGGAACGATGACGCGCTGCAACCATCCCGCCCTCGGTGCCTTTGAATAGTAGTGAGCCAACACCAATACGAGGACGAGCTTGGCAAACTCCGAGGGTTGGAAACTCAACGGCCCCATCGCGATCCACCGCTGAGCCCCCTTGCTTGTTCGCCCCTCAAATAAGACGACGACCAACATCAGTAAAACCATGGCATAGGCCGGATAGGCAAATCGCGCAAGATGATGATAGTCCGACGCCCACATGATGAGGAACGCCGCCGCGCCGACGCCGATCCAGACTAACTGCTTGAGATAGTATGGCGTCCCGACACCACGCTGCCCATACGTCACGCTGTAAATCGAGAGCACTCCGATGCCGAGAATGGCGAGAATCAACGCCACGTAGCGAATGTCGAAACTGTCGAGTCCACGATGTTCGGTTAATCGATTAATCATGAGTCGTTCGAGAACCGCCCTGGCCCTTCCGTGTTCGAGCGATCCGATGTGACCGCCGGCACCTGTGGAGTGAGCTTCATATAGGCTTCGATGACCTCTTTTGCGAGCGGGGCGGCAGCCGCCCCGCCGTGTCCCATGTGTTCACCGATCACGGCCACGGCAATCTTGGGTGACTCGACGGGCGCAAAGGCCACAAACCACGCATGGTCCCTGAATTTCTTTGGAATACTTTCCTCGGGCCCAGTGCGGAGGGCCGCCACCTGCGCCGTACCGGTTTTCCCCCCAATCGTCACCACGGAGGACTTTGCCCGCGTCGCCGTCCCCTTCGTCACGACATCTGCAAGCGCTTCCTTGATGAGACGGAAGGTTTCCGGCTTCACAGAGAGTTTCCCGCGTGGAACCGCCGGGATCTCTTGAAGATTGCCCGTCATCCGATCCATCACCGCCTGGACCAATCGTGGGCGGTAACTAATACCATTATTGGCAACCGTGCCGATGAGACTCGCCATCTGCAATGGTGTCACCGTGACATAACCTTGCCCGATCGCGGCTGAAATCGTTTCGCCGGGCAACCACTGCTCATTCTTGGCCTTCTGTTTCCACGCCGTCGACGGCATGATACCCGACCGCTCCGACGGCAGCTCCACCCCAGTCGCCTTCCCAAGGCCGAAATCCCTGCCAAATTCGGCCATCACATCGATCCCCATTCGTTGTCCAACCGTATAAAAGTACACGTCACAGGAATGGACCAACGCATTGTGGAGATCAACATATCCATGTCCACCGGCCTTCCAGTCGTGATAGACCCGCTTCCCGAACTGGTAGCCCCCGTTACAGAAGACGGTGCTGGACGGCGCCATGGTTTTCGTTTCCAAGGCGGCAATCGCCATTGGAATCTTGAAGGTCGAGCCCGGCGGATACTGTCCCTGTGAAGCCCGATTGTTCAATGGACGCCCTTCGTCTTGGACGATTTCTACCCACTGTTTCGCGGTGAGTTCTCGCGAGAGCACATTGGGGTCGAAGCCGGGACGACTGGCCATGGCGAGAATATCCCCATTGTTCGGATCGAGCGCGACAATGGCCCCCTGCTCTGCACCCAGCAAGTCTTCCGCCACCTTTTGCAATCGCGCATCAATGGTCAAATACAGATCATTGCCGGCCTGCGGCTTGTCGACCACCGTCGCCCTCTTCTCATGACCGAGCGCATCGACCTCCACATTCTTTTGACCGGCAACACCCCGCATGTGTCGATCATAGGACTTTTCCACCCCATACTGGCCTACGATGCTGCCTTGATGGAGGTCGAGAAATTCCGGCTTCTCCAGTTGTTCACCGGAAATTTCCCCCACATAGCCCAAGATGTGAGCAGCCGTCATCCCGCCAGGGTAATTCCGCTGCGATTCCACCTGAATCATGACACCGGGCAGATCAAGCCGGCGGGATTCCACCAGCGTGGCATCTCGGAGCGTCATCCGGTCCTTAATCTTTCTGGGGAGAAGCTTACTCCCCTTGGCGGTGAGTTTTTTCCGGATAAGAGCGGCGTCAAGACCAAGCAGGTCAGTCAGTTGCCTGATCAATAGTTCCCGATCCTTCACATCTTCCAATGTGACATAGAGACTAAAGCTCGGGACATTGTTCGCCAGAAGCACCCCATGCCGGTCATAGATCAAACCGCGAGCCGGCTCCAGCAAGACCTGCCTGGTCCGATTATTTTCAGACAAATCTCGATAGTAGGGCCCCTCGCGAATTTGCAGATGCCAGAGACGAAGCCCCAGCAGCGCCACAACCAGCAGGAGCCCCACCCGGAGAATGAGCAGCCGCCGATGAAGATCACCAAATTCTGTTTCTGGATAATGACCCGTCACCACGTGACTGCCTACATTCGTGATTCAGACATCAACTGCTCGATATTGAACTGACTCCACATGACCCAGTAGATCACTCCCCCGATGATGGCATCAAGACAGGCTTGTGGTAGCACTACATTCCAGACCGCCCACCACAAATCCTGTTGGGGATTCAGCTTGAGCACAACCGGCGTCACCAGACCAACCAGGCAGGACACCACTAGCAATCCGGACGTGAGGACGAGCGGGCTGAGATAGACCATTTGGCGTCCCGCAAGACCGGCCACAAACCCAAGCCCCCCCTTCAGCATGGCTCCGGGGATCACGTCCTGGGCAGAAAAGAGGCTCAACGCCCATCCGACCGCCACCCCAACCAACAACCCATCCAGCTCTCCACCGATGAGGCCGATCAAACAGACCGCGACAACACCAAGATCCGGCTTGACGCCCCAGAGGGTCAGATGGGGAAGCAGCACAGATTGGACCGGAACGATCCCCACGATAATGGTGCCGTAGATCAGCGTTTTCATGGTTTAGGCCGTGGCATGCCCAATCGTTCTTTCTCCGTCGGGACCGGAGAGGACTGAATGACCAGAACCTCTTCAACCCGGTTTGGATCAACCTCAGGCGTCAACTCAGCGGACTGAAAGAGAGCTTCCTCTTCCTTATCAATGCCCGTGATCGTGCCGATAGCGAGTCCTCGCGGAAACCCTTCCACTAATCCCGATGTGACCACTCGATCGCCTGGACGCGCACTCGATAACAGCGGAATATATTTTAACCGTGCTTGGCCATTGGTCGTGCCTTCGACAATTCCCTCGTCTCTCGTGCGCTGAATCAGCCCCGCAATCGCGTTATTCGGGTCCGTCACCAGCAAGACCACGGCAGTAGACGCGGTCGTCTTCACGATCCGCCCAACGACACCGGCGGGAGTAATCACTCCCTGATCGGGTTGGATCCCGTCGGATGCCCCCTTATCCAAAATGATCGTCTTATACCAATTTCCGGTATCACGACCGATGACCTGGGCCGCAATCAGTGTCGGCAGGGCTTGTTTCTTGAACTCCAGCAGGGTTGCCAGTCGCTCGGTGGCCGCGGCAGACTCTCGCAGTTGGACATTCTGTTCTTTCAGAAGTTCCAACTCTCGCTTCAACTGCCGATTCTCTTCTTCAAATCCCTGGAGCGCCACATAACTATCCCACACCCCGGCAATCCGATCGTGAATCCCGGCCACGGCACGAAGCGGCCAACTGATGATCCATCCGAATGGACCCCCCACCCCTTGAAACACACTTTGGAGTTGGCCTGGCAGAAGCAGAAAGCCGAGGATCAGGACGACGGCGAGAATGAGGGCCACACGCCTGGCATTAGACGTCACGCGTAAATTGACCATCCACATGAGGGGATGGGACCTTACCGGAGGTTGTTCGCCTGAGACATGACCGATACTTTTCGGAGCAGATCCAATTCGTCAAGAATTTTCCCGACGCCCAACACCACGGACGTCAACGGATCATCGACCGTAATGATCGGCAGGTTCGTTTCTTCACGGAATCGCGTATCCATACCCTTCAAGAGGGACCCCCCACCGGTCAGCACGATCCCACGATCGATGATATCGCCAGCCAGTTCGGGCGGGGTGTTTTCCAAGGCAATCTTAATGGCATTGACAATGGTCCCGATCGGTTCTTGTAATGCTTCACGAATCTCGGCATCATCAATGACCAATGTACGCGGAATCCCCGTAATCAAATCCCGTCCTTTGATCATCATGGTTTTCCGCTCTTCAAATGGATAGGCGGACCCAATTTCAAACTTGATCCGCTCGGCCATATGCTCGCCGATCAATAAATTGTACTTCTTCTTGATGTAATTCATGATCGCTTCGTCCATCCGATCGCCCGCGACCTTGACGGACTCACTATAGACGATCCCGCCCAGCGAGATGACGGCGATATCGGTCGTCCCGCCCCCCACGTCGACGACCATGTTGCCCGACGGCTCCGTGATCGGCAGCCCTGACCCGATCGCCGCCGCAACCGGCTCCTCAATGAGATAGACTTCCCTGGCACCGGCCAATTCCGCTGAATCACGCACCGCCCGCTGCTCAACTTGCGTGATCCGCGAGGGGACACCGATAATGATCCGCGGCCGAACGAAGGCACTACGGTTGTGGGCTTTCCGGATGAAGTGTTTCAGCATTTGTTCAGCCATCTCGAAGTCGGCGATCACGCCCTCCTTCATGGGCCGAACCGCAACGATGTTCCCTGGCGTACGACCGAGCATTTTCTTGGCATCGGCACCGACGGCGAGCACCTTTTCGCTCTTCTTCTCAACCGCGACCACCGAGGGTTCATTAAGGACGATCCCCTTCCCTCGAACATACACAAGGGTCGTCGCCGTCCCTAAGTCAATCGCCAGGTCATCAGAAAACCAACCGAACACGTCTCCCGGAAACCCCACAGTATCTCTCCCTTCATCTTGAGCCGGCCCATTCAGAGCCCAGCGTACGTACCCTCTACAACACCTAATCCGGGACTGCCAGTTGACCAGCGTCTAACACATGTGTCCGGGCCACTTCATCGCCGAGGCGACGCCCCTGTTCATTTCCGATAATCAAAAAACTTTCAAATGCGAGAATCGCCAGAGACGCCAGCCATCCGATATACGGGATCGCATACGCGACCTGCGCACCGCCCAGTGGAAGATTCCGAATGATCGACTCTCGAAACCCTGCGGTCTCCGAACCATTCACTCGCACGGTTTGTAAACCGACCAGACGCTTACCGATGCTCTTTCCTCCTGCAAACCCATCGGCGATCAGGATGTACGTCAAACCGGAAAGAAAACCGACCGGAGGAGCAATTTCGCCGGCAGCGACGACAATGAACAGATCAATCAACTTCGCGATGAACCGATTCAGGACATGGGCCTTCGGATACACCCTTGAATCGAACGGCGTCGAGCCTGGCCCCTCCCCCACCAAGGGATCTCCTTCTAATTATTGGCAAAGTATAACAAAATCCGCCAACTTGCACAAACAAAGAGCCGTCTTTTTCTGAATATTTTTTTTCAAACCATCCGGAAACAGGCCGTCAACGCCCTAGGTGCGGAATCCTCGCAGGCTCATATCCCATTTGAATGAATCATGACCCCACCAGGAACAGGGTCTTGCCTTCCGGCAGGCCCATAAGTACACTGTTGGCCTCACAAAAGCAAAGAGGGGGTTTGATGATCAAGATAATGAGAGATGCAGCCCACAACTACCCTTGGCTCTTGAAGTCCATCATGGGGATCTTGGCCATTGCCTTTGTCATTACGATGGGATGGTGGGGATTCGGTGAAGAGGGTAGTGGGCCAGTCGCAAAGATCGGCGAACAATCAGTTTCACTCGATGAGTTTAAGCGCACCTACGAAAACATGCACCGTATCTATAAGGACAACGTCAAAACCGAATTCAAAGAAGAGGAGTTCAAAGACTTCGTCATGGGCCAGCTGGTCGACAGCCGTGTCTGGATCATCGCCGCCCAAGAGATGGGCGTGCGGGTTTCCGATGCCGATCTCCGTGAGCTGATCATGCAAACACCGGTCTTTCAGAAGAA
>Ga0224505_10001950_pt1 | contig 12505 bp, 14 predicted proteins | sample SF_Jan12_sed_USG_FD_169102 | JGI IMG/M metagenome (GOLD analysis project Ga0224505, IMG submission 169102) | Sediment microbial communities from San Francisco Bay, California, United States - SF_Jan12_sed_USGS_4_1 | ecosystem: Environmental > Aquatic > Marine > Sediment | place: USA: California...
GCCTACAACTCCGCGAGCTAAGAGTACTCCTTCGCCAGTCCGTCCGGTTCAACCCATGAAGTCAACATCCGTTGCTTCATCACCATCAGCATTAACAGCGACGGTTGCTCCACCGACTCCACAGATGAAACCACTCCCGGGTGAATCACAACCGATACCAGCCGTACCAGCGCCTTCATCACCTGAGCTTGTGCCATTGTCCGAGCCTGCTTCGGCTCCCCATACCGACATCAATCCGTCACCCGCATCACCATCTGATGCGAATCCCTCCTCAACCCCTTTGCCTGACACGGATACTTCGGTAGCGTCGGCCGGTTCACCGCGATCGACTAATGTCGATTATGGATGGCTCGCCACTCTTATGGCACAGTGGATCGAGGGGCTGGACAAACGCTACCCCGCCGTATTGCGTGCCGAGGGCATTGAGGGGAAAGTCACACTGGTTGCGCGCTTGCACGAGGATGGTTCGCTGAGCGATGTGCGGATCGCCAAGGGTTCAGGGAACGCCGCATTGGACTTGGTTGCGTTGGAAGACGTCAGAAATGGCCCACCGGTAAAACTCGCACACCCACTTGAACGCCCACAGATATCGGTGAAGTTCTCGATCAATTACGACTTGAGAACGGCTCGGTAATCATCAAGTCCGATTCTCAGGGCCGATGCAGTCGATCACGGAGCCCGGATGACACCGCCATTCTCCCGTCCTGATCAACAATGATTGCTTCCACGTCGGGCAAGCGTTCGACCAGCGCCATCCCTTCCTCCGGTCCTAGCACAAAAATCCCTGTATCCAACCCATCCGCCAAGGTGCCTTCTTTTGCAATAACGGTGACACTCTGACATCCACGTGCAGGCTGCAGCGTATGTGGGTCTAGGATATGGTGATACCGAACGCCATCCCGTTCAAAGAACCGCTCATAGTCGCCGGCCGTTGAAATTGCTTCATCCTGCAAATCAATGGTGCCGATCAAGGTTCCCTCCTCACGGGGATGCCTAATCCCAACAGGAAACCCTGTTCCGTCCGGGAGCACACCAAATGCCTTGATGTCTCCGGATAAGGCGACCACGCCACCTTTAGCACCTGCTCGTTTCATGACCTCGACCGCCCGATCAGCTGCATAGCCCTTCCCAATTCCACCGACATCAATGCGCATTCCCCTATGCGGCAGATAAATCATCTGCACCTGCTTATCGATTTGAATGCTGGTCCAATCGACAAGCGGCTTCAACCGCTCCAATTCGCCCTCATCGGGAATCTGCTGCCGTTCGGTCATACTCCAGGCTTCGATTGCAGGTCCCAGGGCAATATTGAATCCTCCTTGGGTAAGCCGCGCCATTTCCAGAGATCGAACAACCACATCAAGGGTCTCTCGACTGACCCGTACAGATTGACGACCGGCTTTGGCATTTACCTGTGAGAGTTCGCTATCTGAACGCCAGGTACTCAAGAGCAGTTCAAGCCGCTTTATTTCATCGAAAGCAGCCTGAACAGCCCGATCTCCTGCCTGTTTATTGGAGGCAACGGCAGTGACAGTCGCGAGGGTCCCCATATGCATCTGGGCGCGTTTCACGATAATAGGCTGAGAAGCAGGGCGCATTTCTGCGCAGCCTCCCACCATGATCAGAGCAAGAACAATGATCGCCGGAGGACTGAGAGAGGATTGAGAGATCTTCATCGTGCAATCACCCTTACCACCAGTGCCGACGAAAATATCGTGGATAGCGCGGATACGGCATGACTTCATAGAGCCTTGTTTCGATCTGTGTCGGTTGTGGAAGTGTTTCAACCATCGAACTCCCTTTCAACGTCGGATACTGGTCATGGAGAAAATCCCGTGCCTGTGCGCTTTCCACTTGATCAGCAAATAGCGAGGCCACAATCATCCGTCCATAACGCGGCGAATCAACTCCAATTTTCCAAGTCCCCACATAGGTCATAGCCGTGGCGTCGACTGGAAAGGTCATCGACAGATCCGCCATAGACATGAACGGCCCTTCACTGATCAGTACCCGAGTCAGCCGATACTGCCCGGGCGGCAGATTGAGAACAAAATATCGATCGTGAGAGTTAATCTCGACTTGAAATCGCTGATGCGACGCTTGGTCCTCTAATTCGAAGTGCTGCACGGCGGGTAAATACCGCCGAGATCTGTCACCGGTCAAGACAGTGACAACTCTCCCTACCACCAAGTTCTCTGTCACCTCATGTGGGGGAATTAATGTGGGCAACTGGATCACACACCCCCACAAGCCGACAACTAACGCTAACGGTACCATTTCTTGGGCGAAATGAATCTTCATACTTTGTGAAAATTATACGAAATTTCGTGAGACAGTGGCAGGTCCGCTTCCGTGAAATTATGTCTTGACAGTAAAACGCTGATCGGGATATTAATAATCGTTCTCAATTTCATGACAAAGGATACGCCAAATACCATGGCCAGTGCAAAAGCTGCTTCTCTGGAACCCTGCTTACCCCTCGAAACACGCTGTGAGTGCGGACAGTTAATTGCCAAGGTGTGTGGGCAAGGCTTGGAACTGAAGTGCAAGCGATGCAAGCGTATCGTGATCATTCCGTTCTCTTCAATCGAAGGCTGGGGAACGGCTGCGACGTAGCGTTACGCTACAAAAAAGGAGGTTCCGCTACCCGTTTCATTGATCTCATGTAACAAAACGACCAGAGACCATCGAGTCCCGAGTCAGACCATAACCTTTATTTAATCAGGGAGGATACCGATGAAGATACGGTCAATCCTCGGGGCTCTCGTGATCATGAGCTTGCCGGCCATGCCGGTGCTAGCAGAAAACTTGACCCCAGAGGACATTAAAAAATTGGTGGATGAAGCAGTAGAAAAACGCCTGCAAGAACATGAACGGCGGGAGGGCACCACCGAACGCCGGGAAGGTTCAGCCGCTGCTGAACCTGGGATTGGCTCTCTTCCGGATGTCGGGAAGGAACGCCGCGCCGACCAGCAGCAACCCTTGTCGTTCGGGACAAGCGGATCGGGTAGGCTCGTCTATGCAAAACCGTTCGTTTCGTTCCCCAAAGCGATCGTGGGTGGATATTTTGACCTTCAGTATCGCACCCACCGTAAACCTGTTCTTGAGACTGGTTACGGCGACCTCAGCCCCGGCACAACAAACGGCTTTGATCAGCAGCGATTCGTGCCATTTATCTATGCAGATATTACTGAACATGTGAAATTTGCATCAGAGCTCGAAATCGAACATGGCATCAGAGCCATCAGCGATAATGAAATCAGTTTGGAATTCGCCCATATCGACTACCTGATCGATGAAAAGGTCAACCTCCGAGGAGGTATCGTTCTCATCCCCCTTGGCAAGTTTAACCTCCTCCATGACTCTCCGTTGAATGACTTGACGGATCGTCCAATTGTTAGCCGATTGATTATCCCATCAACCATGGCGGAAACCGGTGCAGGGTTGTACGGCACCTTCTACCCAGGCCGAACAGGCAAACTAGACTATGAGGTCTACGTCACAACAGGGCCGTGTGGCTATCGTGATACCGGAGCACCTCGTGTCACGGAGACTGATGGCACAAAGAATTCCCGTCAACGGAAGTGTCTGTCCGACGATGGGCTTGACATCAATAACGGGAAAGCGGTGTCCGGACGTCTCGCTTACAGTCCAATGCTGGGTGTGGAAGTGGCCGGATCCGGATATTTTGGCAATCAGTCGCCATCCAGCTACAACCCTCTCAGTATCTTCGCCGTCGATTGGACGCTTCAAAAGGGTCCCTTCGAACTCATCGGTGAAGCAGCCTGGGCCCATGCAAGAAATAACTCACGCGCCATTCCAGGGAACACACTCGGAACTGGTGGTTCACAGATCACTCCCGGTTCGTTGCTGACCGGTATCGGCACACTCAACCCGCTTGGTCTCCCTCCTGAGAGAATGCAAGGGTTCTATATCCAGGGGAATTACCACTTCATGCCGTCATTCTTGACGAAACTCTCCCCGAAGCGGTTCGGCGAAGGCTCGACCTTCACGGCGGTCATTCGCTATGACCGCGTCAATCTGAACTTGGGCAATAAAGGAGAAAATGGGGGCGAACTCGAGCAAATTTCGTTCGGCTTGAACTACCGCCCGGTTGAAGATGCGGTCATCAAGATGAGTTATCAATATATGCCGAAATCGCTCAACCCAAACAACGACCAGCGCATTCACGACAGCGCGTTCGTTGTGTCAGTTGCCTCGTATTTTTAAGAAACAGGGGAAGACCCGCACAGGCCGGTCTCCCTTCACATGACAGGATAGGAATTGCTCCATGCGCGCATTGATTCTCCTTCTCCTCCTAGCGTTAACAGCTTGTGTCTCACTGAGCGGCAGTCGCGATTATAGCTTCATCTGCCCCTACGATACTGTATGGGATGCCACCTTGGAAGCCTTGAAAGGTTACTCAGTTACCTCAGACAATAAGAGCACAGGCACAATTGAAACAGCCTGGATTGAAATGGAGGGAAAGACGAGGCCCTACGGCCTCTTTGGACGTGAAGGGTTTGGAAACCGTGAACGAGCCAGGCTGACGGTGGTCGTAAAACACGACAACACCCTGTCTTCTGTCAATGTCTTAGAGACGAGGCAGCGTTGGCATGCCAGAGGTGGAGCCACTCAACAGGCGACAAAATGGTGGCCGGTTGAGCCATCCGAAGAAGTCATGGAAGAGATCACCGACAAACTCAACGCTCAGATCAAAGAGAAAGGGTGCAGGACCAACCCATGACCACTCGCCTTTTTTGCTCCTTCATTGCCCTGTCCCTGATGCCGGCTCTAGCATTCAGTGCCGAGCGCATTTGGGATAGCGACTTGAAACGCTTTCTCACCGATCAAGAGATGACTATGGCTGAGGTCTATCTCAAGGAAGACGAAAGCCTCAAGCTCATGTTCCCGAAATCCGAGCATATCCGTAAGGAGATCATCAAGCTAAGCCCCGAGAAAAAAACTCAGATTGAGGAGCGTATCGGCTGGAAATTTCCAGAAGAGTCTTTTGAGGTCTATATTGGACAAACCGGCCCACAGATCGATGGCTACGCCCTCGTGCAGAACACGATCGGCAAACATAAACCGATGACCTATATGGTCGGCGTGGATAGCAAGGGCTTGGTGTCCGATGTCGAACTCTTGGTGTTTCGAGAAGCACGCGGGAGTGAGATCCGGCAAAAGCGGTTCAACGCGCAGTATGAGGGCAAGTCTGTTCTGGATCCGGTCCGGATTAACAAGGACATCATCAACATCAGCGGCGCCACCATGTCGGTGCGCTCCATGAGCGCCGGCATTAAACGTGTACTGGTTTTGGTTGATGAGTTTTATTTGAAGCCTGCGGGGATCGGAAGCGACACGCTGGCCGCCAAGAAGGACAAGGGATTCTTGCCGTCGATATTCGGCAATTAGTCACAGCGGACCCAGCGTCCCGAACATGCGCAACTTTAACCAGAAATTCAAGCTACGTGACTCCGATCGCCATATCCGGTTGCTCTATACGTTGTTTTTATTGTTGATGTTCGTTGGATTTTGTTTCTCGTTTTTTTGGGCCCACAGCATGACAGGATTATCACCACAAGGCATCGCCGAACATTATCGCGGGTCCGACGCCACATTCGGCGAACCCATGTCCTTTCGCGAGCTGGCGGAAATTACCCATTTTCATCTCTTTACCATGCCCGTCGTGTTCATGATTTTGATTCACGTCATGTACCTGACCAATGCCAGCCATACCCTCAAGGCCATCGTCACCTGGGCCGGTTTGGGCGGCGTCATGCTTGACTTGGTTTCGCCCTGGCTCATCAGCTACATCTCCCCCATGTTCGTGGTCTCGATGCTTACCGGCGACATGCTGATGACCCTAAGTTTCTTGGTCATGATGGTTGTTCCTCTGTATGAAATGTGGGTGCTCAGACAGCCATTACTGGGAGGCAAGCGACCACACGAGTTGTAGGTTATTGGCAACATAGTTCTTTCTGAGCGGCCAGCGGTTGTTCACCCAGAGCCCGGAATCACGCAAGTGGTTTCGGGCTCTTTGTTTTGAAGGAGGTAGCGGCATGTATGTCCACAGCATTGATCAGATCCAGCTGGCCGTCTTGGCCATTCAAAACATGCTCCAGAAAATTGACCGGCTCTATCTTCCGCCAACATCCCGACGAGATCTGGAGAGCATTCTGGTTCGACAAGTGACCAGGGAGTTGGATCGCCTTCTGCCCTGGCAAGCCGGACACAGTGAGGCTACGGCGGCCAGCGCCGTCCATATTGGACAGGCACTGGGACTGCACGACGCAGTCCTGCACCAGCTAGAGCTGGCCGCTCTGCTCCACGATATCGGTCTCCTAATGCTGCCCACTCAGTCGCAAACAGGACGAGAATCGCTCGACATGGACTCTTACACCACCATTCAGAATCATCCCCGACTTGGATCCATTTTGCTCGAGCCATTTCCCTTCCTCCGGGAAACAACCGCCATGATCGCCCATCACCATGAACGATGGGATGGATCGGGCTATCCCTACGGGCTCAGAGGAGACTTTATTCCCTTAGGAGCGAGAATCTTGGCTGTTGCCGATGCATTTACGGCGATTCACGTTCCACATCTTCACGATCGATTCCGGCGTGATCGCGTTGCGCTCCGTATCTTACAGGTAGCCGCAGGCACTCAATTTGATCCTCTCGTAGTCAATACGTTGGTCGAATGCTGCTCGGGAACAAATCCGGTGCCAATGAGAGGACAGCTCCACCAATAACTCAGCCAGCGTACCATTTACGCCGGCTTCAAAGTGGGAGGCCCCACCCCTCCCACTTGACCAGGCAGGGGTCCTCGCCTCCCGAGGCCTCCTGCCGCCTTAAAAGAGCTAAGGGACTCTTGAGAACCGTGGTTACGCACACAGCTCGAAACGGACAACATCATCATTGCGAAAGGACCTCCAGCATTATGAGTCTTACTGCCCCTCCATCCCAAGCGATGCTCTCTCTTAGCTTCCTACCTTCGCTCCTTCTCTTCATTGGCCTCGTATCCTGTTCGGGTTCAGGTGCTGAGAACTCGCCGCCTCCGATTGCCGATACCGGCACCCCTGGTGCCGAGGAAGCTCTCGGCGAACGGCTGTTTCTTGAAACGAGATTTGCACAAGCGTTCAAGGTGTTCCTGGACAATGGCGGCAACCTCAACAATCCCAAAGCCGGTGATGCCGTCGTCGACACCATCGAAACCTTGGGAGCCCCGATCGACCCGGCACCCTTCAAAGGTCTATCCATAAACTGCCGGGCCTGCCATTTGGTGGACGATACTCTTTCAGCCTCCGGAGGCGGGATGCGAACCTATGCCGATTTTTCACGCCGCAGTCCGATTCCAGCGCGGGCTGATGGGAAAACTCATGCACCAAGAAACTCTCCTGCTCTGGTGAATTCGACTCTTGATAGGTCCGATGGCATCCTGCTCCACTTCGATGCCGAGTTTAGTTCGATCGAGGAACTGATCGCGGCAACTTTTACAGGTCGGAATTTTGGCTGGCTCCCTGGAGAAAAGCCGCAGGCCGTCGCACATATCGCGAATATTGTTCGTGGAGACGATGGGTCCTTTGATCTGACTGAAACCGGCCTCTCCTATCGTACTCTGTTTACCGGTACGAACTCGAACATTCCTGAAGAGCTGCGACTCCCGCCCCAATTCCGTGCGTTGATTGGATCGGGAACCGACCAGGACATCTTCGACGCCGTCGTTCGAGTGGTGGCTGCCTATGTCAATGGGCTCAAGTTTTCACAAACCACGGAGGATGGAAAAGCCATCCGTTCACCGTTCGATGTCTTTCTGGAAGCCAACGGGTTTCCGCAATCTCCGGACTCCAACCAAACTGCTCTCGACTACAGCAGACACCTCCTGCAACTTGTCAAAACCCGTGAAACGGCAGGCACGCTCAAGTTTGTCGCTTCGAACCCCAATAGAACAGACGGTCAGTTCCAATTTCATACCCAGCCATTCTTGTTCGGAGCCAAAGAGTTGGCCGGACTCAAAATGTTCCTGGCCGAACCGGCAACGCTACCTGCCTCAGCAAGCGAACTGGCATCCGGGAAAATCGGCAACTGTATCGCTTGCCACGCAGCTCCCAACTTCACCGATTTCAAAGCGCACAATACCGGTACAGCCCAGAAGGAATATGACGAGATTCCCGGTCATGGAAACGGCGCGTTTATGAATCTTGCGATCCCCTCGCTGGCCACACGGACCAGCAACGATCTACCGGCTACAGAACAACATCCGACGGCCAGCGAACGATTTCGAGCCGTCCCCTCAGTCGGAACAACCTTCACCGACCTCGGCTTGTGGAACATCTTCGCCAATCCTGACATGCCGACGCCTCAGCCCAAGATCCGCACGATCCTCTGCGATGAGGACCAGCCTTGTTCTGCTTCGCAGACGGACCTCTTGAATCGCGCCGTCGCCCGATTCAAAACCCCGGGGCTGCGCGACCTCGGGCATTCCGCCCCGTTTATGCATAACGGGCAATTCGACACACTTGATGATGTGCTCACATTTTATCGAGACGTGGCCGATCTTGCGCGGGCCGGAGAACTTCGCAATGGGGCAACCCAACTGCAAGGTATTGCCCTCAATCCCAATGACCTTGGCCCCCTTGCAGCTTTTCTGCAATCGCTCAACGAAGACTACCAATAGGACATCTCTTGCTATGCGCCGCAACCCGCCCCCACTAGAGAGAGAGATGAACTCGATGAAGGTTTCTACGCGCGCCTCTTCACTCGTGATGACCTGCCGGCGTTGTCACGAACCGATCTGTCACTCGAACCCAGCGCTGTGGTGCATCAAATGCCGATGCGCTCAACGCCAGCGGGGGCAGGCCAGAGGCCTCGTGCAGTCGATGCGAACACGACGGCTGAAAGCATGGTTGAGACGATTCCGCGACTCATGATTGGTGGTGTGCGCCTATGGTGCCTCACGGTTTGGGACGTGCATCTCGGATGCTGCTGGTTCCGTAATTGGGAAGAAGTCGGCCATTGACAGGGAACACCAGGGACACAAACTGAAGAACAGATAACGGATCACCTTTCTGATTGACCCAGACGCGGCCAAAGCACTGAGCATCCAGAGCCCATGGTTGTTTCACAGCCATGGGCTCTGTGTTTTTGGGGGATGTAGCCTCCCAATGGGTCCCACAATTGTGACACGCCCGATGACTCAAGAATGGAGACCGCCACCATGACAGACTGACACAACAGTCCAATAACTCCCTTACTACTCGAACAACATACGAATTGAATTCTATAGCTAAGGCTACAATCATTGATAGGGCTTGACGATGTCGTCGAGAGTGGCCTGCTCCTGATACGCCCAGCGTTTCTTGAGGGCGGCGAACTCCTGCTCGATGGGGTGAGGTCAGGGGAATAGGGTGTAAGGAACAGCAGAGCGGCGCCGTTTCGGATGAGTCATGAAATGCGGCGTTGTACATGATAATGAGATGGTGTGCGTTCTGACGCGGGCACATTCTCGTCTTGATCCAGGCGTTGAAGACTGCCGTATCGTAGGTTCCTTCGCACAGACCTGGCTCGGCCAGTCGGCCATCCATGCGAGCGGCAAGGAGAGAGGTGCGTACGCCGATGTTCGGAAACCAAACCCTCCACGCTCTGGCATTTCGGCGCATATCCATTCACCAAGCCTGACAGATAACGAACCACAACAGGGGGATGAGCTAAATATAACGATCGTATCAACGGGGAAATGCTGTGGCGCGGGAACTACACATGGCATCAAAAAAACACTGGCCCGTCCCACCGTTAGATGGAACGGGCCAGCATTAGACTGCGTTCTCGACTAGGCTCTCGTTATGCTCCCAATCTCGTGAAGACTGGAAGAACTGGAGCCCAGACCGGATTGATAAGCCTTTCACCACCCTCGGTGTAAGACATAAACAATCCTGCGAAGCGCTGATCCGGATCGTGGAGGATGTCCACTAACCGCTGAACTTCCCACAGAACATCCTTCGACTCAACCTTAATATCAACCGTCTGACCTGGGAGGATGGCGCTCTCCTTGTCCATGGTCAATCCAGCGCTAGCAACCAGCTCCGGTGGATAGTTTGGATCCACCTTAGCCGCACCAGCCTTATTGGTAAACCGAATACCTGCCGTGGTGAATTCCCCAATGGTGATTGGCTGAGTGCCATTGTTGATCACATGGAGATTCATACGCAACGCACGACCAGGCACATCGTACTCGGCATGAGCCACTTCGATGGTCAACGGATTCGGTTTCACAGGCAACGGCTTCACCTTGGTCTCACCGGCCTGCAAAGGAACACTGATTGGATGCTTGGACTCTGCTGCCAGATACCCAACCACCACAACCACTAGAACGAACACAAGCATCGCTGCCCCAACCTTACGATCGATTGGATCCAACAGGATCTCATCTCCGTACGCGGCGAGAACACGAGCACGAACCAGGTACATCGGGCGGATCATGAACCAACCCACCCAGAAACATGCAACAACCACCCAGAACAGGTGCCACATGATTCCGGTCATGCCACCCATCGTCTCTGAGTCGAACGTCTCACCGGTGAGGGTCTTGATTGGGTTCGTAAAATCTTCATAACGACCCGTGATATCCATCCACCCACCTGGACCAGCGACCGGACCGGCCTCCTTGATCGCAAGCATGGGGTGAATGTGGTGATGGCCCGGGAGTCTAGCCTTGAGCTTGACGACGTATTCATAGTCGCCGCCAATATCGAGCGGGCCCGAATTGAACATCGGAACACCGTTCATCTTTGAGCTCAAGCGAACAAACACCGAGCTCGGAGACCCGACGTTCAAGAACGTACGGTGGGGCTTCACGACTGCACGAGGCCAGTCTTCTGACAAATGGAACCGACCCCTCAACTCCGTAACGTCGTTCACTTTCGTCGACTTACCGACCCATTCCGTATCGTACCAGTTCACAGTGCGCATCCGCAGGAACGGTTCCTGCGAACGCTCTCCATGAGCAAATGCAGGAGTCACATCAACAACGGGCGTGAACGCCAGCGTCGCAACTCCGCAGAAGCCCAGTATCCAGCGTTTAAAGGCTTGTTTGGCGTTCATGCTTTCCCCCCGATTTTTGCCTTGTCGCCATGTGCTAACGTGGCGTAGGCGAATACGTCGTAAACCTTCGTCGTCCTCTGCCTGTCGTCCGTGAAGTAGAAATACGAGGTGCAGAAGAATTTCCCGAACTGCCACCACAGAACGTACACGAGTGACGATGCAAACGCGGAGAAGAATGCCGAGATCATGGTGCTGTGACCACCGAAGGTACGCAGCGAACCGACCTCGATCATTCGGATGTACTCAGGCGTCCCGGTGCGGACATACATGAAGCCCATGTAGTCAGCCCATGAGAGCAGCGAACCATCGACCACGATCGGAGTGTGGCTATAACCAAAGATTGGCCAGTTGCTTGGATAGAACAGAATGGCGTACATCCATGCTCCAATCACAGCCGTCAAGGTCCAGTTCCTGGTCAACAAGAGCGTGATGTCCAAGACCAACGCGCTAGGAAGGAGCGTCGCGGGCATAACAAAGTTCGGCGGATAATTAGACCACCACCACCAAGAGGTATAAACGGCAATCCATTTCCCGAAACCAAGAGCCAGGATGGTGATCGTTGCGCCGAACGGCTGACGATAGTTCACCCAATTGTAATACTGAAGTGCGGCACAAAAGGTGATCGTGGTAACCGGCGTGACGATCGGCCACCATTGCCGATCTTTCCAATCTAGCCAGAAGTCCCAGTCTCCACACAACAACGCTGTGTGCATGTGGAAGGTCCCGACGATGGTGATGAACAAAATCGGGATAAAATAGATGTGATCGATGTGCCGGGACATTGCCACACCTTCTGGAGGCAATTTCGAGGCCTTGATAATTTCATCGGTTCTAAACATAACTGACATCCTCCGTCATTCTAGCCGACCAGAAGCGGCCAAGGCATTCATTACGATCACAAAAGCCAAGGCACGCCTCCGACATCGACCAATGATACATGTGGACTACTGATCATTGCTGCTTAGTACACGCTCTTGGTGTTCGCCGCCACCTGGGCCGGGAACGGATCCAGGATGCTCTTCGGCGCATTGTTCCAGATCACGTCCGCCAGATTCGACATCCGGCTCACGATCTGCGCGGCCACACCACCCGCCGCTCCGAACAACCCGCACCAGCCCAACGTCACGAAGCCCCAGTGCAACGGCGCCGCAAACAGCTCATCCACAAACCAGAACGCATGGCCCCACTCGTTGAGCCCCACGTTCGGCAGAATGAACATCGGCCCCACCACCGCCGCCACCAACGGGAACGATGTCGCTTGGCTATACAGCGGCAATCTGGTTTGGGCATACAGGTAGCTCGACACGCCGCACGTAATGTACAGCGGGAACGTCCCGTAGAACGCCACAATGTGGCTCGCTGTAAAGCTCGTGTCCCGGATGATCACCTGGTGCCACGCCGC
>Ga0224505_10001952_pt1 | contig 12496 bp, 12 predicted proteins | sample SF_Jan12_sed_USG_FD_169102 | JGI IMG/M metagenome (GOLD analysis project Ga0224505, IMG submission 169102) | Sediment microbial communities from San Francisco Bay, California, United States - SF_Jan12_sed_USGS_4_1 | ecosystem: Environmental > Aquatic > Marine > Sediment | place: USA: California...
CTCAGGTGGAAATTGCCGTCGCCCACATGGCCGACGATCCAGTACGGGATGCCGGCCGCCTCGGCCTCGGCAATGCTTTCGTTGATGCTCTCGGCCAGCCGCGAGATCGGCACGCAGGTGTCGGTGGTCACGCTGCGGCAGCCCGGGTTCGCCTGCATGCCGGCGAAGTAGGCCTTGTGGCGCGCAGTCCACAGGCGAGTCCGGTCTTCCGGCGTGCGCGCCCACTCGAAGGCCCGGCCGCCGAACTCGGCACACACTTCCTGCACCGTTTCGGCCTGCTCCTGCACACTGGCCTCGCTGCCGTGGAACTCCATCAACAGCATCGGGGATTCCCGCAACGACAGGCCGGACTGCTTGTTGACGAAGCGCACGGCGTTCGCGTCCAGCAGTTCGCAGCGAGCGATCGGCACCCCCATCTGGATGACCTGGATCGTCGCCCGCACCGCGGCATCGATGCCGTCGAAATGGCACACCGCGGCGCTCACGGCCTCGGGCAGCGGGTACAGCTTGAGCGTGACCTCGGCCATCACGCCCAGCGTGCCTTCGCTGCCGACGAACAGGCGCGTCAGGTCGTAGCCGGCGCTGCTCTTCCTGGCGCGCGTACCCGTATGGATGACCTCGCCGGCAGCGGTGACCACCGTCAGCCCGAGCACGTTTTCGCGCATGGTGCCGTAGCGCACCGCATTCGTGCCGCTGGCGCGCGTGGCGGCCATGCCACCCAGGGTCGCGTTGGCGCCCGGGTCGATCGGGAAGAACAGCCCGGTGTCCTTGATCTCGCGGTTGAGCTGCTCTCGCGTCACGCCGGCCTGGACGGTGGCCGTCAGGTCCTCGGGGTTGACGCGCAGGACGCGGTCCATGCGGCCGAGGTCGATGCTGACGCCGCCCTGGACCGCGAGCAGATGCCCTTCCAGCGACGAGCCGACGCCGAACGGGATCACCGGCACGCCATGCGCGGACGCCTGCGCCACCACGAAGGCCACCTCCTCGATGCTCTCGCAGTACACGACCGCTTCCGGCGGGGTCACCGGGAACGGGCTCTCGTCGCGGCCGTGATGGTCTCGCACCGCAGCCGCGGTCGAGAAGCGATCGCCGAAGCGCTCGCGCAGTGCGCCCAGCATGGCCGCCGGCACCTTGCGCAGTTGCACGGGGGGCAGGACTTCATTGGGCAAGGGGGCGTTCATGGGCATCTCCACACAGCGGCCAGATCATTCTAGGAGTCTGCGGCTAGCATTGCCGCATGGCAAACCGATTGACGCAGATCGCGACGCGGACCGGCGACGACGGCAGCACGGGCCTGGGCGACGGCTCGCGCACGCGCAAGGACACCCTGCGCGTGATGGCCATGGGCGACGTCGACGAACTCAATTCGAGCCTCGGCGTGTTGCTGGCCGAGCCGCTGCCCGACGACGTGCGCCGCTTGCTGGTGGCAGTGCAGCACGAGTTGTTCAACCTGGGCGGCGAGCTGTCGATCCCGGGCTACGAACTGCTGAAGGCCGATGCCGTAGCCCGACTGGACGACGCGCTGGAGCACTACAACGCGCATCTGCCGCGACTGAAGGAGTTCATCCTGCCGGCCGGCACGCGCAGCGCCGCGCTGGCCCACGTCAGCCGCACCATCGCCCGCCGCGCCGAACGTGCCGTGGTGGCGTTGGCGGCGGCCGAGCCGGTGAATGCCGCGCCGCGCCAGTACCTGAACCGGTTGTCGGACCTGATGTTCGTGCTGGCCCGGGTGCTCAACCGCGCCAACCTGGACGGGCTGGGCGGCGACGACGTCTACTGGCGCAGCGACAAGCTGGCGCGCTCCGCCGACGACGCCGACCCGGCGGCCTGACCGAACCGGCGCACGCCGGCAGCGGGCCTGCTAGGCCCAGACCACCCGCTTGCGCTGGCCCGTCCACTTCTCGTAGTTGACGGCGAACATGTCCTCGATCCGGTTGCGCTTGACCTTGAAGGTCGGCGTGATGAGATCGTTGTCCACCGTCCAGGCCTCGGTCATGACGACCAGGCAGTCGAGCTGCTCGTGCGGGTCCAGCGTCGTGTTGACGGTCTTGAGGTGATCGGCCAGCGACGCCTCGAGCTCGCCACGCTCCGGACCGGACGCCAGCGCAGCCGCCTCCGGGTTGAGCATCAGCAGCGCCAGCGGCTGGCCCAGGTTGGCCCCCGTGACGCAGCAGGCCTCCACCGCGCCGTGCATGACCAGCTTGTCCTCGATCGGCGCCGGCGCCACGTACTTGCCCTTGCTGGTCTTGAACAGATCCTTCACGCGGCCGGTGATCTTCAGCCGACCCTGCGCGTCGGTCGCGCCCTTGTCCCCGGTCTTCAGCCAGCCGTCGTCGGTGAAGGCGCCCTTGGTCAGTTCCGGCTCGCGGTAGTAGCCCAGCATGTTCCACGGCGCGCGCGTCTGTATCTCGCCCGTCGTCGGGTCGATCCGGCACTGGGTTTCCTCGTACGGCAGGCCCACGGTGCCGAACGACGACGGGTCACCGTCGGTCAGGTGGCTGGCACCGATGTTCTCCGTCATGCCGTAGCCCTCGGCCACGTTCAGGCCCAGCCGGGCATACCACTGCAGCAGCTCCAGCGGCATCGGCGCCGCGCCGCCGGCGGCAAAGACGCACTGGTCCAGCCCCAGCGCGGCCTTGATCTTCTTCTTGACGATGCCGCTCAGGATCGGGATCTTGAGCAACCGGTCCAGCTTGGCCGGCGGCATCTTGTGGCCGACTCCCTGCTGGAACTTGACCCACAGCCGCGGCACCGAGAAGAACACCGTCGGCCGGGCGCGTTGCAGGTCGGCGGCAAAGGTGTCCAGGCTCTCGGCAAAGTAGACGTGCATGCCGGTGGCCAGTTGCCCGTGCTCGACGAGCGCGCGCTCCACCACGTGCGACAGCGGCAGGTAGGACAGCATGCGCGACCGGTCCGTCATCTCGATGCGCCGCAACCCGGCGCGCACGGCGCCCGCGAAGTTGCCGAAGGTGTGCATCACGCCCTTGGGTGCGCCGGTGGTGCCCGACGTGTACATGATGGTCGACATCTCGTCGGCCGGCCGCACCGGTTCGCCGGCCAGGGGAGGCGTCTTGGCGACGATGTCGTCCCAGGCCGCGTAGCTGTGGCGCGCGTCCTCCGGAGCCAGCGGGTGGGCCACGCAGGGCAGGCCGTCGGGAATGCCGGGTTTCATGTGGTCCCAGCCGTCGAGCTTGCCGACGAACAGCAGCTTGGCGCCGCTGTGCTCCAGGATCTGCCGGATCGTGCCCGGGGCCAGCGTCGGGTACAGCGGCACCGACACGTAGCCGGCCAGCCAGATGGCGAAGTCGCTCATCATCCAGTGCGCGGTGTTCTTCGACAGCAGCGCGACGCGGTCGCCCGGCGCGTAGCCCTGCGCCTGCAGGTACGCGGCCATGCGGCGCGTCTGGTCCATGACCTCGCGCCAGGTGTAGTCGACGATCTTGCCGCCGCCCAGGGGCTGGGTGTAGGCCACGCGGTCGGGCGCGGTGCGCTCCCAGTGGTATAGGCGCTGCAGCGGCAGCATGTCGGGTGTGAGGGGTTCGTTCATGCGGACTCGATTGGGTGGAAATGCAGGCGCACAGGGTAAAGCCCCCTGGCGCCGCGGGCCAGCAGGGGAACCCCGTGACGACAGCAGGGTCAGCGGCCGTTCGCTGCCGCCTGGTCCAGCTGCTCCTGTACCTGGCGCGCCGAGCGCAGCGCCAGGTCGGCGTCCAGGTCGGCTTCGGGGGCCAGGGCCTGGACGACCTCGTCCAGGCGGTGGGGCTGGGTCATCTGCGCATGGACGATCGCCGACACCGCGCTCAGGCTGCGGCGCCCCCGCACCAGGACCGGCGGGATGCCATGCCCGGCCTGCACCCCGATGTGATGGCGCACGCTGGCCACGGCGCTGGCCGCCAGGCCCCAGCTTTCGCACAGGGCCGCACCCAGCGCGTCATGGCTGACGCCGAAACCCGCCTTCTCCAGCGACGCCAGCTCGGTGTCCTCGCCGGCGGCACGCAGCATCGCCCGGTAGTGGTCGGGCGCATGGCGGAAGAGCACCGCCTTGCCGCACTCCTCGAACAGGCCGGCCGAGTGCGCAGCCCAGGCGTCGAGCGCCAGCTTCTGCGCCAGCCGGCCCATGATCATCCCGCGCAGCGCGGCGCGCTGCCACAGGGGCTCCAGCTCGGGCGCCGGCGGGAAGGCCGCGCGCAGGCCCATCTCGAAGGTGATGGCTGCCACTTCTCGCATGCCCAGGTAGGTGATCGCCTGCTGCACGCTCTGCACGCGGCCCTTCAAGCCGTAGAGCGACGAGTTGACGGCCTTCAGCACCGCGGCCGCCAGCGCCATGTCGCTCTCGATCAGGCGCGACGCCGACTCGAGGTTGATGTCCTCCTCGGCCAGCAGCAGCGACAGCTTCACCAACGCCTCCGGCTGGGCCGGGATATCAATTTCGAGGCTGCGCAGTTCGGGGTCTACGGACATGGGCGGCAATCCTGCAGCACCGTCCCGCTCGCAGCGGAACGGAAATGAAAAAGGGCGCCCGGTCCTGCGGCGCCCCAGATACCGGCACGGCGCGCAAGCACCTGCCGGCGATGTCGTTGTACGTGGCCGTGCGGTCCGGGCCATGGCCCGTCCGCCAGTCGTCTTGTCTCCTCTGGCCTCCATCCAAACGGGCGCCGGAGCGCCCGAGTGCGAGGCCCCGGATGCTAGAAGCCTGCGGCGGCCCGGTCATCAGGGCTTTCCCCGCGCTGCCTGGCGCAGCCATTCTGCCGCGCGCTCGGCGATCATCAGCGTCGGCGCGTTCGTGTTGCCGCTGGTGATGCGCGGCATGACGCTGGCATCGGCCACGCGCAGGCCCCGCACGCCCAGCACGCGCAGCCGCGCGTCGACCACGGCCCCCGGGTCGTCCGCGGGGCCCATCCGGCAGGTGCCCACGGGGTGGAAGATGGTGGTGCCGATGTCGCCCGCCAGGCGTGCCAGTTCGTCGTCGCTCTGGAACTGCACGCCGGGCTTGAGCTCGCGTGGCGCATACCGCGCGAGCGCGGGCATGGCCGCGATGCGGCGCGTCAGGCGCAGCGAATCGGCCGCGACCTGCCGATCTTCCTCGGTCGACAGGTAATTGGCCAGGATCTTCGGCGCGTCGGCGGCGCGCGGGCTGTGGATGCGCACGTGGCCGCGCGCGCCAGGGTTCAGGTTGCAAACGCTGGCGGTGAAGGCGTTGAATCGGTGCAGGGGCTGGCCGAACGCGTCCAGCGACAGGGGCTGCACGTGGTACTCGATGTTCGGCCAGGCGAACTCGGGCGCCGAGCGCGTGAACAGCCCCAGCTGGGACGGCGCCATGCTCATGGGACCGGACTGCCGCAGCGCGTACTCGAGCCCGATCTTCAGCTTGCCCCACAGCGAGTTCGCCATCGTGTTGAGGGTTCGCACACCGTCGACCTCGAACACGGCACGGATCTGCAGATGGTCCTGCAGGTTCTCGCCGACGCCGGGCAGCGAGTGCCGTGGCGCCACGCCAGCGGCCTGCAGCCGGCCCGGGTCCCCGATGCCTGACAACTGCAGGATCTGTGGCGTGCCCACGGCGCCCGCCGCCAGCACCACCTCACGCGCAGCAGCCACGGTGAACGGCGCGTTTGCACCTTCGATGGCCTCCACACCCGTCGCGCGCAACGATTCGCCTTCGCCCTCCAGCACCAGCCGCTGCACGGCCACGCCGGTGCGCACGACCAGGTTCGGGCGGTCGGCGACCGGCCGCAGGAAGCCCTTGGACGCATTCCAGCGCACCCCGCGACGCTGGTTGACCTCGAAGTAGCCCACGCCTTCGTTGCTGCCGCGATTGAAGTCCTCGGTCGCCGGGACGCCAGCCTGCACCGCCGCGGCCGCGAACGCGTCCAGGATCTCCCACGACAGTCTTTGACGCTCCACACGCCACTCGTTGCCATGGCCGTGCAGGTTGTCGCCCCCACGCCAATGGTCCTCGTGGCGCTTGAAATACGGCAGACACTTGTCCCAGCGCCACTCCGGATCGCCCGTCGATTCGGCCCAGCCGTCGTAGTCGCGCGCCTGCCCGCGCATGTAGATCATGCCGTTGATGCTGGAGCAGCCGCCCAGCACCTTGCCGCGCGGGTAGCGCAGGGCGCGCCCGTTCAGCCCGGGGTCGGGCTCGGTCTCGTAGAGCCAGTCGGTGCGCGGGTTGCCGATGCAGTACAGGTAGCCGACCGGGATGTGGATCCAGTGGTAGTCGTCGCGCCCTCCCGCCTCCAGCAGCAGCACACGCACGGCCGGGTCGGCGCTGAGCCGGTTGGCCAGCAGGCAGCCGGCGGTGCCGGCGCCCACGATGACGTAGTCGAAGGTCTGGTTCACGAGCCCCACCCTGCGGCGAGCCGCCGCACGATCTGCGCCGCCGGCGCCGCGCGCGCCAGGGCCACGGACTGGCCCGCCCAGAGCGCCAGACAATCGGTATCTCCTGCGCGGCCGGCCGCCTGCCGCAGCGGCCGGGTCAGGGCGTTCGGGATCGGGAAGTCCGGCAGGGCATCGCGCGCAGCCAGCGGTGCCATGGTGCGGGTGAAGCGGTTCCCCAGTCCACGCGCCCAGCGACCGGAAAACGCGTTCGTCAACACCGTGTCGTGGCCCTGTGCCCGGGCCAGCGCCGCCTTGTAGGCGGGCGCCAGCGGGCACTCGTCGGCCAGCAGGAAGGCGGTGCCGGCCGCCACCGCCGAAGCGCCCAGCGCCCGGGCGGCCGCCGCGCCGCGCGCGTCGGCAATGCCGCCCGCCGCCACCACCGGCACCGGCACGGCATCGACCACCTGGGGCACCAGGGCCAGCGTGCCCATGAGCCCGGCATCGCGTGGGCCCAGAAAACTGCCGCGGTGGGCACCCGCCTCGGCCCCCTGGGCGATCAGTGCGTCGCAGCCGCTGGCGGCCAGTTGCCGCGCCTCGGGCACGTTGGTGGCAGTGCCCACCACTTGCGCGCCATCGGCATGCAGCGCGGCCACCAGCGTCGCCCCCGGGTCGCCGAAGGTAAAGCCGAGGTACGCCACGCGGCGCTCGCGCAGGGCCGCGAGCTGGCCGTCGAACGGCTCCTCGAAGCGCTCGGGCAGGGCCGGCCGCGGCAAGCCCAGCGCCTCGTGGAAGGGCCGCAGCGCCGCCAGGAACGACGCCTCGCGATCCGCGTCGCGCCGCCAGGTCTGCGGGCAGAACAGATTCACGCCGAACGGCCGATCGGTGAGCGCACGGATGGCGTCCACCGCCGCCGCCAGGCTCTGCGGCGTCATGTATGCACCGCCCAGCCAGCCCATGCCGCCGGCCTCGCACACCGCCGCCACCAAAGGCGCGCAGGCCGCTTCGCCGGCCATCGGCGCCAGCCAGACCGGCCCGGGCAGGCTCATCCGGCGCGACCCGCGGCCAGCACGGGGAACAGTTGTGTCAATCCCACCGCCATGATCTCCACCGCCAGTGCCGCCAGAATCAGCCCCATCAAGCGCGTCATCACGTTGATGCCCGTCGGCCCTATCAGGCGCGCGATGCGGCCTGACGCGGTGAAGGCGACGAAGGTCACCACGCCGACCACGACGCCGTAGCCTACCAGCACGGCTTGTTCCCACCAATGATGGGTGCGCTCGGCGTAGATCACCATCGTCGAGATGGTGGCCGGCCCCGTCAGCAGCGGGATCGCCAAGGGCACCACGGCGATGCTGGCGCCGGTGTCCGCCTTCTGCCGGCCCTCGTCGACATCGCTTGGCTTGGCCTCGGGCTGCTGGGCGTTGAGCATGTGCAGCGCGCTGATCAACAGCAGCAGGCCTCCACCGACCTGGAACGACGCGATCGAGATACCGAAGAAACCGATGACGCGCGCTCCCGCCAGTGCGCTCCCGGCCACCACCAGCCCGGCCGCGATGGCACTGACACGCACCGTCTGGCGCCGCTGTTCGCGCGTGAACGAGCGGGTGAAGTGCAGATAGAAGGGCAGCACGCCGATCGGGTTGACGATCGCCAGCAACGCGATCAACGGCTTGAGAAGATCCATCGCGCGATGCTACGGCCGGCCCTCCCGGCCGGCCGCGGGCCGTTCCCGCGGGTTTGTCCGGGGGCGTCAAAACAACAGTTTGTCACTGGCCATTTTGCAATCACGACTTTTCGGGCCACATAATGGGGAGTCTGTGTCTGGATGCCGAGCCTTTCGCCTCTACAGGTCTCGCAGGGTTGAAGCTCCACATGGTTTTTCGGTTCATTTTCTAAGGGCTTCCTAGTGGGCAACAAACTCTACGTCGGCAACCTGGCCTATTCGGTGCGCGACGACTCTCTGCAGCAGGCGTTCGCGCCTTTCGGCACCGTGACCTCCGCAAAGGTCATGATGGACCGTGACACCGGCCGCTCCAAGGGCTTCGGCTTCGTCGAGATGGGCTCGGACGCCGAGGCGCAGGCCGCGATCGACGGCATGAACGGCCAGGCCCTCGACGGCCGCGCCGTGGTCGTCAACGAGGCACGCCCGCGCGAAGAGCGTCCGGGCGGCTTCGGCGGCGGCGGTCGCAGCGGGGGCGGTGGGGGCTACGGCGGTGGCGGTGGCGGTGGTGGCCGCACACCTTACGGCGGTGGTGGTGGCGGCGGCGGCCGCAGCCCTTACGGCAGCGGGGGTGGCGGTGGCGGCCGCAGTGGCGGCGGCGGAGGTGGCGGCTACGGTGGCGGTGGCGGTGGCGGTGGCCGCGGCGGCTACTGAGCCTTGCGCCTTGCGCGCTGACTGACCAAACCCGGCCCTGTGCCGGGTTCGCGCTTTCTGGAGGCCCGTCCCGGGCTCGCGCCTAGAAACGGTCCGGCCGCAGCACCCGGACCTCGCTGAAGGTCAGCGACACGCTGTAGTCCGCCGCGTAGCGGGCCATGACCTGCTCGGCGATGGCGTCGGCCACCGCTTCGTCGCAGATCAGTTTCAGTTCGATCGTCCGGTCCGCTTCCCAGGCCCCTTCGCGCACCCCTTCCCGGCCAGCGCCACGCACGTCGACGACGGTCCACCCCTGGGCGCCCAGGGCACAGGCGTCGCGGACCAGCGCTTTTTCGAGCGCCGCTTCGGCCACGATCACCAGCTGGGTCTTGCGGTACTTGGTCGTCATGGCCCGAGCCTCTTTGCCAGTTCGATGTACAGGGGAATGCCGATCACGATGTTGAACGGGAAGGTCACGCCCAGTGCCGCCGTGATCGACAGGGCGGCGTTGGCTTGTGGCACCGCGATGCGCATCGCCGTCGGCGCGGCGATGTAGCTGGCACTGGCCGCCAGCGTCGCCAGCACGGCCACACCGCCCGTGGACAGACCGAGCGCCCAGCCGACCGCAGCCCCGACAAGCGCCAGCACGGGGGGTGCACCCAGGCCGATGACGGCCACCGCCAGCCCGAAGCGCCGTACCTCGGCCAGGCGCGCGCCAGCCACGAGCCCGAGCTCCAGCAGGAACAGCGCCAGCATGCCCTTGAACGGCGTGATGAAGACGGCCGCGATCGGCGCCACGCCGCCGTCCCCCGCCACCGCGCCGATCGCCAGCCCGCCCAGCAGCAGCAGCACGCTCTTGCCGAACAGCACGTCGTGCAGCAGTTCACTCCAGCGCGATCCCGGTGCCCCCTGCGCCACGGCGCTGCCGCGCTGTGCGCGCCGGGCCAGCAGGATGCCGGCCACCAGGCCCGGCCCCTCCAGCACCGCCACCCACAGCGGGGCATGGCTCTCGTAGGCGATACCTTGGCGGGTCAGCGTCGCCGTCGCCACGGCGAACGTCACCACGCTGACCGACCCGTAGTGCGCGCCGACGGCGGCCGCGTCTGGCGCCGGCAGCTTCAGCGCACGCAGCAGCGGATAGAGCAAGAACGGGATCAGGAAGCCCATCGCCAGACAGGCGGCGACCTCGGGCAGCAGCGCCGCCAGGGGCTGCCGGCTCAGCTCCAGGCCGCCTTTGAGGCCGATCGCCAGCAGCAGATAGATCGACAGCGTCTCGTACAGCGCCTCGGGCAGGCGCAGGTCGCTCTTGACCCAGCGCGCCAGAACGCCCAGGCCGAAGAAGAGCACCACCACGTCGAACATCTTCGGGCCGCCGGCAGTGCGCCGTCTCAGGCTTGCTGGCCGCGCCGGGGCTTGCGGCCCCGGCCTGCCAGCAGACGGTCGAACAGTGGATTCGGCAGCAGTCGCAGCAGCTTGGCCACCACCGCCATCTGCCACGGGATCACGCGGTAGCTGGCGCCCGCCTCGATGGCGCGGAAAGCCCGCGCGGCAAAGGTCGAGGTCGACATCAGGAAGGGCATCGCGTAGGGATTTCCCGCGGTGAGCGGTGTGGCGACGTAGCCCGGCACCAAGGTGACGACCTGCACGCCGAAGGGCCGGCACTCGCCTCGCAGGCTCTCGCAATAGGCGACCACGCCGGCCTTGCTGGCACAGTACGCCCCGTGGCCGGGAAGCCCGCGAATGGCGCCCATGCTGGCCATGCCTACCAGCGTGCCGCTGCGCCGGGCCCGCATGGGGCCCAGGAACGGGTGGAACGTGGCGGCCAGCCCGACGTTGTTGACCGCCAGCGTGTCGCGCAGCACGTCCAGATCCTCGCGCACGGCCGTGTCCATGCCCACGCTGATGCCCGCGTTGGCGATCACCACGTCGGGCAGGCCCTGGGCATCGATGCAGGCCCGCCCCGCGGCCGCCATGGCGTCGACGTCGGTCACGTCGGCACCATAGGCCCGGCAGCGGGCGTCGTTCAACCCTTGGGCGCGTGCCCAATCGTGCAGCGTGGCCTCGCGCCGCGCCAGCAGGGCCAGACGCCAGCCGGCGGCGGCATATCGCTGCGCCAGAGCCTGTCCAATGCCACTCGATGCCCCGGTGATGAAGACCAGCGGTGCCGTCATCGCGTCGCTCGCTGCAGCACGGCCCTGACCGGGCCGCTGAAGCGCAACAGTCGGCGCTTGCCGTCGTACTCGAGGCCGGCCGCGTTCATGCGGTTCGGCCCCTGGGTCAACTCCACCGGCTGGTCGGTGCGCACGATCTCGGTGTCCAGGAACGCCTGCAGGAACTCGCCCCGCATCTGCACCGGCTGGCCGGCTGCATCGGTGCTGTTGACCACCGCGTCGCCTTGCAGGGTGACTTCGGTGGCGCGCCGGTTGCTCACCGCGCGGCGCGCGCTTGCGGTCGTGACGCGGCCGTCGGGCGCGATGGCACGCATTTCCAGGTTGTCGACCTCGATCCGGTCGCCAAGCTGAAAATGCCGCAGCTCGCGGCCTTCGAGCTGCACGCGCAACTGGCCGTCGGGCCCGAAGCGCTGCACCGTGAAGCTGCGCATCGTGTAGTCCGGCACGGTGGACTCGATGGCCGGCCCCTGGGGCGCGGGCGGCGTCGGCGAGTTCTTGAGCAGCCACCATGTCGCCAGCGCCAGCGCCACCATCAGCAGCAGCGGCAGGTAGGACGACAGCGCGTCGCGCACGCGCACCGACCAGGGCCGCCGCACCCGTGGGCCCGCCCCGCCGATCGAGATCGGCACCTCGGGCAGGTCGGGCAGATGCAGTTCGACCGACACGGACCGACCCGGCCTCAGGCGCCGTCCAGCGTCTGCAGGTGGCCGTGGAGCAGGGCCGCATAGCGGCCGTTGGCCATCAGCAGAAGGTCGCAGAACTCGCGTGCCGCGCCGTACCCGCCCGCGGCCACGGTGACGTGGCCCGCCACGGCCTTGACCTCGGCGTGTGCATTGGCGGGCGCGCAGGCGAAACCCGCGCGCGTCAGCAGCGGCAGGTCGGGCCAGTCGTCGCCGATGACGGCCGTGTCTGCCCAGTCCAGGCCCAACGCCGCCAGCAACTGCGTGGCGGCGGCCAGCTTGTCGGCGGCACCGTAGACCGCGTGGCGCAGCCCCAGGTCGGCCACGCGGCGGCGCACGGCGGGCGAATCGCGCCCGGTGATCACCAGTGGCTCGACGCCGCCTTGTGCCAGCAGCTTCAGGCCATGCCCGTCGAGCGTGGAAAACGCCTTCATCGCCTCGCCCTGCTCACCGATGTACAGCCGGCCGTCGGTGAGCACGCCGTCGACGTCGAAGATGGCGGCCTTCATGCCCAGACCGCGGCCTTGCGCCAGCAACAACAGCTCGGGCGGGAAGCGCGGTGCGGGGGTCCCCATGCTCAGATCACCTTTGCCCGCATCAGGTCGTTGCTGTTCAGTGCGCCCACCAGCAGGCCATCGTCGTCGACCACGAGCACGCTGGTGATGCGATGCTGCTCCATCACCGCTGCCGCGTCGACCGCCAGGCCATCCGCCCGCACCAGCTTGGGCCCGGGGTGCATGACCTGACTCGCGGTCAGCGACCGCAATTCGGCTCCGCGCTCGATCAGGCGGCGCAGGTCGCCGTCGGTGAAGATGCCCAGCGGCCGCCCGTCCTCGCCGGTCACAGCGGTGAAGCCCAGGCCCTTGGCCGTCATCTCCCTGAGCAAGGTGTTGAAATCAGCCCCGGGCACCACGCGCGGCACCGCGTCGCCGGAGCGCATGAGGTCGCGCACGTGCATCAGCAGCTTGCGA
>Ga0224505_10001953_pt1 | contig 12491 bp, 12 predicted proteins | sample SF_Jan12_sed_USG_FD_169102 | JGI IMG/M metagenome (GOLD analysis project Ga0224505, IMG submission 169102) | Sediment microbial communities from San Francisco Bay, California, United States - SF_Jan12_sed_USGS_4_1 | ecosystem: Environmental > Aquatic > Marine > Sediment | place: USA: California...
CGGATTCGTTGGCGTGGGCCATCAGGGTTCGAGCCACGTCGAGAACTTCCTCAAGATCGACGGCGTGGCGATCACCGCGATCTGCGACATCAACCCCGCCAAGGTCGAGCGAATGCAGGCGCTGGTGACCAAAGAGGGTGGGCCGAAGCCCGCCGGGTACAGCAACGGCCCGGACGACTTCCGCCGGCTGTGCGACCGGGACGACGTGGACCTCGTCTTCACGGCCACGCCCTGGGAGTGGCATGCCCCGGTCTGCCTCGCCGCGATGCATGCCGGCAAGCACGCGGCGACCGAGGTGCCGATGTGCGTCACCGTCGACGAGTGCTGGGCGCTGGTCGAGGCGGCGGAACAGACCAAGCGTCACTGCGTGATGATGGAGAACTGCTGCTACGACCGCACGGAGATGATGATCCTGAACATGGTGCGGCAGGATATGTTCGGCGAGTTGCTGCACGCGGAATGCGGCTACCTGCACGACCTCCGGGAACTCAAGCTCACCGACTTCTACGAGAACCGGTGGCGGATCAACCACTCGGTGCGACGGACCGGTGACCTGTATCCGACCCACGGCCTCGGACCGGTTTCGCAGTGGTTCGACATCAACCGGGGCAACCGGTTCGACTACCTCGTCTCGATGGCCTCGCCGGGCCGCGGCCTCAACCGCTGGGCGGCCGAGCACATCGGTTCCGACAGTCCTGAAGCGACGCGCGGGTACACGCTCGGCGACATCGTGAACACCATCATCCGGACCGCGCGCGGACAGACGATTCTCGTCACGCACGACACGAACTCACCGCGACCCTACAGCCGGAAGATCCTGCTGCAGGGGACGCGAGGACTCGTCCGGAAGTACCCGGAACAGAAGATCCACATCGAGGGCCGCAGCCCCGCCCATCGCTGGGAGGAGCTGATGAGCTACCGTGAGGAGTTCGAGCACCCCATCTGGCGCGCACTCGAGGAGCGGTCCCGGGGCGCCGGCCACGGCGGCATGGACTTCATCGAGGATTTTCGCCTCATCGAATGCCTGCGGGGCGGAACCCCCACCGATTTGGATGTCTACGACGGCGCCGCGTGGTCGTCCGTGTCCGAAATGAGCGAGCGGTCGATCCGGAACCGCGGCCAGTCCGTCGAAATGCCCGACTTCACGCGGGGGGCGTGGGAGCGGAGGCCGGCGTTGGGAATCGTCGGAGCGTAGTACCGACAGCAAGACGGTAGGAGACGGTAGAGGACGGTAGAGGGGGCGGAAAGGGAGGCTTCCGTCTCCCAGTGCCCTCCGGCAAAGCGGTCGCCCGCCGTACCGCCCCCTCTACCGTCTTCTACCGCCCTCTACCGTGCTCTACCGTGCTCTACCGTCTCCTACCGTCGTACCGTCAGGTACGAAGATCGCCCGCCCCAACTCCGCCCGCCGGAACTCCCCAATCACCCGCTGCGTCTCCGGCGAGAGCAGGTAGTCGGCCAGCGCGGTCGCGCCGGTCGTGTTGATGTGCGGAAACCGATCGGGGTTGGCACGGATCACGTGGTAGGGATTCCGCAGGATCGAGTCGCCCTGCACCAGAATCTCCAGCGCCGGCGGGAGCCGGTGCGCGAGGAACGTGGCGACGTCCGTGAGCGTATATGCCGCGAACTCGCTCGCGACAACGAGCGTGGCCCCCATGCCTTGTCCGGTCTCGCGGTACCACGCCTCGGAAGGGGTCCGGCCCGCACGCGCCCATAATGCAAGCTCCTTCACGTGCGTGCCGGACCGGTCTCCACGCGAGACGAAGCGCGTCCCGGCGGCGGCCATCCGCCGGAACGCGGTGATGACATCGAGGCCACGCACGGCCGCCGGATCGACGGCCGGGCCAACCAGTACGAACTCGTTGTGCATGAGGGCGTGCCGCGCCACTCCGTAACCGTCCGCCACGAACCGCTCCTCGCCGGCCGGATCGTGCAGGAGCAGCACATCCGCCTCGCCCCGCCGGCCAAGTTCCATGGCCTGGCCACTCCCCACCGCGATCACCTTCACGGTGTACCCACTACGCCGCTCGAATGGTGGGAGCAGGACATCGAGCAGGCCAGCGTCGCGGACGGAGGTCGTCGTCCCGAGGATGACGTCACGCGACTGCGCGGTTGCCGGGTGTGTGGCCGCGGCGAGGAGCGCGACCACCAGACACGCCGTGCCCAACCCGGCCGCTTCGGTTCGCACGTTCAGAAAAGCTCTCCCTGTTGGCGCAACGAAACCGGATCGACGACCGGGAGGCCAAGGCGTGTCTGCATGGTGCGCGCGCTCTCCGGCGAGTGCCCCTGGAAGTGGTTGTTGAAGTAGCCGAACACCTCCCGTACCCGCGACCGCAGCGCGTCAACGGCGTCACCCCACAGTGCCAACTCCCGTTCGCGCCGCACCTGGACGTGCGAGTAGTCACTCAGCGCCCGGTCCGGGCCCATCCACCGCACGTACGCGAAGTCGGCCGTGGGCTCGGCCGCGAGCGCCAACATGCGCTCCCGCTTTACCCAGCGCCCCTCGACCAGTGCCAGGCTGGTGCGGTGCGTCCGGAGCAGTCCCAGCGTGGCGTCGTCGAGCCAGCGTGGATCACGGAACTCGATGGCCCAGCGGAGATCGGTGGCAAGCTGGGCGAGGAAGTCGGCAAGCACGGCACGCGTGTCCGCGCTGGGCGGCCAGTCGGGCGGCATCTGGATCAGGAGCGGCCCGAGGCGATCCTCGAGGAGGCGGGCACGGGACACGAAGCGATCCAGGCTCTCACGCACATCGACGAGTCGGCGTTCGTGGGTGATCTCCTGCGGGACCTTCAACGCGAACACGAAGTCCGCCGGCACCCGAGCGGCCCAGGCGCGGACCACGGGCTCGGCCGGGGGCGCGTAGAACGTGGAGTCGATTTCGACGGTCGGGAACGCTCGAGCGTACAGGCCCAGCATGTCCGCCGCCCGGGTACCCGCCGGATAGAACGGCCCCACCCAGGCGGGGTAGTTCCACCCCTGCGTTCCCACCCGCAACACCGCCACGCCCTAACTCCGCCGGACCGACCGCTCCCAGTACAACCGCATTTCGGAGATCTGTTCGCCGGAGGTCTCGCAGAAGAGCGCCCCGCGCACGACCACGGCTTCGCCGGTCCGCCGGCGCCGGAACGTGCACTTGTACTCGGTCGCGAACCACGGGCCAACCACGAAGATCTCTCCATACCGAAATGCGATTTCCGCCTGCTCACGCGGCACGTCGCGCCAGTAATCACGAATCGCCGTCCGTCCACGGACCGGCGTCTCGAAGGGACCGGACAGGAAAACCGCGTCCTCCGCGAAGACCTCGGCCATCACGTCGGCGTTCCCCTTCTCCCAGCCCTCCCCGAATCGGGCCACGAGGGTCGCGAAGGCGGCCGCTGGCTCGGCAGGCGGTGTCGTCATGGGTCAAGGTTAGATGAACGTGCTGTGGCTCGCCAGGGACCGACTCCGGGAGGCCCGCCACGGCTCCGTGCTGGCTTTCGCCGAGCCATCGCTGAAGATTGGAGAGCACTCCCGACCGGCATGCCATCGACGCAGGCTCGGACGGATCCGGCACGGGCTGTGCGGGACCGGCACATGGGCGGGTGTGGAGGGGACACCAGGCACACCACTGGGGAGGACCGAGTATGGCCGGTGGTCAGGTACGCGTAGCGGTCGTTGGCGCCGGTGATGTGGGGCGCGGTTGGGCCACCCTGTGCGCGGCGCACGGGTGGCCGGTCTCGATCTACGACAACGACTCCGCCGTGTTGCACGCGGCGCGGGACGAGATCGTCGAGCGTGCCCGTGGTCTTCCCGTGCTGGTGGGCCTCGACACCGATGTGGTCGAAGCGGGCCTTGCCAGCCTGACCGAGGGCCGCAGCCTGCTCCAGGCGTGCGGTGAGGCGGAGTGGGTGATCGAGGCCATTCACGAAGACCTGATTGCCAAACAGAAGCTGTTCGAGTCGCTCGAAACAGCCGCACCGAAGGCGCGTATCATCACCTCCTCATCGGCCACGCTGACCCCGCAGGATATCGCCGCCCGCTGCCGCCGGCCCGACCGCGTTCTGGTGGCCCACCCCCAACAGCCAACGGAGCTGATTCCGCTGGTCGAGATCCTGAACGGACCCGATACCGACAAGCTGCTCATCGAGGTCGCCAAGGGATGGCTGCGCGCCCTCGACCGCATACCGGTAACCCTCAAGAAACCCGTCCCCGGTAACATCGGTGGGCGGATGGCCGCCGCCGTGTGGCGGGAGGCCATTCAACTCGTGCTCGACGGCGTGATCGACGTGGACGATCTCGACCGCGCGATATCCGTCGGACCGGGACTCGTCTGGGCGGCCGCCGGCCCCCATCTCTCCTACCACCTCGCCGCCGGACGGCGTGGCACCGGCGGACACGTGCAGCAAATGCTGCAGCGCTTCGAAGTCATCTGGGGTCAGTTGGCAACCTGGGATCACCTGGATCCGCAGGATCAGCATCGGTTGATTGCCGCTATCGAGCGGGCCTACGCGGATCAAACCGACGCCATCCGGCAGGCGCGGGACCGTCGGTTGGCGGCAATGCTGCAGGCGTTGGGAGCATCCCGGACGAGCTGACCCGCACCGCTGCGTCCTTTCCCCCAGCCTGGCGCTTCCAGGCGTCACGCGCCCGCCGGCAACGAGTCCTCCGGCGGTGAGCGGGGTTCTGGCTCGTGGATCCTGCAGCCGAGCGTCCGGGCGAGCGCCAGGCCGAGGGCAACCGGCGGTCGGCCCGGGAGGCCGATCGTCACGGGACCATCGAACGGCTGACGATCGACGACTTCGAACCGCGTCCCTACCTCCAAGCCAAGCGACGTGAGGTAGCGCAATCGTTCGGCGTCCTTGTCGTCCACCATCCGCAGTTCCGCGAGCGTCCCGATAGGGACCTCTGCCAGTGGGATCAGGGATGGCACCGCGATTTCCCCGTCGCGCGTTGGGATCGGCGCACCGTGCGGGTCATACGGCGGGTCTCCCAGCACGAGCGCCATGCGCTCGACCAGCTCGTCGGACACGGCGTGCTCGAGGCGCTCGGCCTCCGCATGCACCGCGTTCCAGTCATATCCCAGGCGGTTGGTGAGGTAGCACTCCAGGATCCGGTGGCGCCGCACGACGCGGAGCGCCAATCGCCGGCCCGTGGCCGTCAGTCGGACGCCACGATAGGGAAGGTGGGAGAGGAGCCCGTCCTTCGAGAGCCGACGCAGCATGCCGCTCACGGAGGCCGGTGAAATCGCTAGCGCCCCAGCCAAGTCCGTGGTCTGGACCGCGCGCTCCTGATCGCCCGCAAGTCCATAGATCGCTTTGAGATAATCCTCGGTGGCCTGGGACAGACCAACGCTACTTTGGGGCATGAATATTAGGCCTTCCTACATCATCTATTAGGCAAGCCTAATTTCGTCACCAAGCTCGATACGCGCCAGTGATGCCAGCGTAACGCGCTATTGACGGGTCAGTTGTAGGAATGGGGTGACGATACGCTCGGTCATACCCCAGATGAAGTGGCGACCGACCCGGTAGCCCGGCATGACGAGGCTCATGTCCCGTGCGATCACGCGTTCTTCGGTGCGCCGGTCAAGCAGCTGGCGCCGCGGCACCCAGAGCGACTCGGCCACTTCATCGCTGAGCCGAGTCTCCGGAATCGCCGGAAGGGTGAACACGAAGGGACGGACCACAATGGGCGGAAGATGTGGCGAAACGGGACTGAGATCGTCGAGTTCGCCGATCACATGTTGGCGCTCGAGCTGGATGCCCGTCTCTTCGACCGTCTCGCGGATGGCGGTCGTGAGCAGATCAGGGTCGGCACCATCGCGCCGCCCGCCGGGGAGCGCGATCTGCCCGGACCAGGGGTCTTCCGGGTACACCGCGCGCTTGATGAACAGGAGCGCGACGTCACCATCGTCGCCCGGTACGAGCACCAAGGCTACCGCCGCCTCCCGGAGGGGTGGGACAATCGGAACCCGCGTGGGGAGACGCGCATCGAAGGCCGCGCGCAGCCGGTCGAGATCGAGAGAACTCATTGCAGGGGAACAGGAGTTGCGTACCGGTTTATTTTAGAGGTGGGAGTTCGGTGTTCACCCTTTTCGGAGAGGTCCATATCCGCAACTTTGGTGTCGGATTGATTGCCCTCGCCGCTTTCGCGGCGGCGGGGTTCCTGCTGCGCCGGCGCCGACCGGCCATGAACACGGCAGGGTCTCGTTCGCGGTACCGCGACGTCGGGGAATTGTACGTAGCGGGACTGTAGTTCCACGCGACGCTGAAAACAGGTAGGGGCGACCCGGCGGGTCGCCCCTACCTGTTTTCGCGCGTTCAAAACAGCGTCCGCAGGAACCACCCCACGGTCGCATCCATCGCCTGATCGAGCTCCGGCATCGTGCCGGCCCACGGATGGCGCGCCCCGAACGTATGCGCGCCGTGCCGGACGATCATCAGCTCGGCTCGCTCCTCGTTGGCGTGGTGGAGCTGTTGCGCATCGCGAATCGACACGGTCTCATCAGCCTCACCGTGCACGATCAGCCACGGGACCCGCACCCGGTTCGCGGCCGCTTCGATGTCGAGCCGGCCCTCCGTATCGGCATCGAGTTCGTCGAGGACGTCGGGAAAGAGGGGAAGGACCTCACCGGTCCGCTGGTTCGTGACGTCGAGTTTTCCGTCGCGGCGCCACTGCCGGATGGTCTCGGGACCCCACCGCCGCCCCGAGGCAATGGCCGACCACGTCACCAGCGATCGAATCCCCGCGTTTTCCGCCGAGTATAGGACGCTCACGCCCCCGCCGCGGCTGTGGCCAAACAGCCCGATTCCGGCGGGCGCGACGCCGAGCCCAGGCAGCGCCCCGTCCTCGACCGCCGCAACCACCGTGGCAAGATCGCGCAGATCGTTGCCGAAGGTCGCATGGCCGAACCGCTCCGGCTCGGTAAACCGGTCGCCCTCGGCGCCCACGCCGCTCCCCGAGAAGTTGAACGACACGGCCGACACCCCCCCGCGAGCCAGTCGGTCGGCGAGGTGCGGGAAGAAGCCCCAATCCTTGAAGCCCTTGAAGCCGTGGCAGATGACGACCGCCGGACGCGCCGTGCCGTCAGCTACCGCACGGACATCGCCGCGGAGCGGGTCGCCGTCGGCGCCCGTCAATTCGAACGTGGATTGCTTCGGTGTCGCCATGATATGTTTTGACCTCGCAGGTCACGGTCGTCTAGATTCCGCGGTCGCCCCTCTACCGTACCGACCCCGGAGGAGATCATCGGTCTCGTGATGCGCCCGTCCCAACCCACCCTTCTCGCGGTCAGCCGCGCACTCGCCACCCAGCGGGACACACTGGTCCAGGAGTGGACGCGTTGGATTCTCGCCCGCGTCGGGACGACGGCCACGGTGCGGCCCGAGATGCTCGAGCGGCAGGTCTGCCTCCTCGTGGATCTTCTGATCGAGACGGCTGGCCCCATGCGCCGCGCCGCGCTCGAACTGTGGCTCCTCGCCTCCGAAGGATACGGTCGGACCGCCGCGGAGCGCGGACTGGCGGCCGGAGAGGTGGTCGAAGAACTCCAACACCTGCGCGAGCTGCTGATCCGACGCCTCTCCGAACTCATCGCCGCACTGCCCGCCCGGGCCTCCATGACCACCGTACTCCGTCTGAACCGGATCCTGGACTCGGGGATCACCCACGCCGTCGTCGGCTACACGGACGCGCTCGTTGAGACGCTCTTTGCCCAGCGGGGAGTCCCCGTGGGGGCCAGCGGACCCGTGGAAGACGAGATCATCGAACGCCTGACCCAAGTCGAGGCCGAGTTGGCCCAGTTGCGCCGCGCGGCGGGCTAGCCACGGGTGGCGTCAGCCGCCACTGATCTCCTCCCCACCATCCACATTGATCACGTTCCCGGTGATCCAATCCGCACCGGGAGCGCTCAATGCCACGACGGCCCGGGCCAAGTCTCCGGGCGTCGTGAGCCGGCCGTGAGGATTCCGGCGGGCCCCCTCCGTGAAGAGCCGCTCGCTGCCCGGGATCTTGCGGGCTGCCGGCGTATCCGTCACCCCGCCCCGCAACGCATTGGCGGTGATCCCACGCGTGGCCAGTTCCGTGGCGAGTTGGCGGATGTGCGATTCGAGCGCGCTCTTGGCAGCCGACACGGCCCCGTACGACGGGATCACGCGCGTCGAGCCGGACGAGGTCATCGCAAAGATACGCGCGCCCTGCCCCATCAATCCCCGGCCCACGACATCCTGTGCCCAGTACACCAACGAGTGCGCCATCACATCGAGCGTCATCTCGATGTTGGCCTTGGTGAGCGCATCATCGGCCACGTACGGCTTGAGCGTGCCGAACGCGAGCGAGTGCATCAACACGGCCACCGTGCCGCCATTGGCCTCGATCTCCGCGACCATGGCGTCCACGACGTCGCGCCGCTTGCCTTCGTCCGCCGCGTTCATGTTGAAGAACAGGTGTCGGCGTCCATGGCGTTCGATCTCGGCCTGGATTTCCTTGACGTGCTCCAGGCCCGCCTTGCGATCGAGGTGTACGCCAGCTATGTCGTACCCGGCCGCGGCGAGCGCGCGTGCGCAGGCCTCGCCGAACCCACTCGACGCGCCGAGGATCAGAGCCCAGCGTGGCGTCATGGTCTGCGCGTGAGCCACCAGCACCTCCCGTGTGGAAGCGCGGAAACTAGCCCATGACCAAGAACGTCGCCATCGCGCTGGGGCTCGTGAGCGGACTGGGCATCGGACTGATTGGTGCCGCCGGGGTCACGCCGCTGCATGACTTCGCCCTCGCGGTGGCCCCGCTCGGGACGGCATTCGTCAAGTTGATACGCCTGGTGGTGATCCCGCTCGTAGGCACCACACTGTTCAGCGCCATCGCGACGATGGGCGATCTGCGCCGCCTGGGGAAGCTCGGGGCGCACACCCTCGCTTTCCTCTGGGGTACGACGCTGATCGCCATCACCACGGGCATGGTGGTCATGGCTCTGGCGCTGCCGCTGGCGGGCGACCTCACGATCGCGCCCGCGGCGGTGGACATCGCCACCCCGCCGCCGGAGGGTGTGCTGGATTTCCTCATCCGGCTGATTCCGGACAACCCCGTGCAGGCCGCGGCGGACGGCGCCCTCCTGCCACTCATCGTCTTCACCGTCCTCTTCGCCGCGGCGACCGCGACACTCCCCGCGGAGCGGCGCAACTCGCTGATCGAGCTCGCCGATGCGGTCACGGCGGCGCTCATCAAACTCGTGCACTGGATCCTGTGGACCGCACCGGTCGGTGTGTTTGCGCTGGCCGCACCGGTCGCAGCCGAGGCCGGGCTCGGCCTCCTGCGGAGTCTCGCCGTCTTCGTGATCGCGGTCATCGTCGGGCTGATCGTGTTCTCGGCGCTCGTCTACATGCCGATCGTCGTCAAGGTGGCGCGGATCTCCGGCAGTCGGTTTCTCGGAGCCGCCCTCGAGCCCGCCGCCATCGCGTTCACGACGACCAGTTCGGTGGCGACGCTTCCCGCGCTCTTCGAAGCCACCGACCGGCTGGAGCTGCCGCGCCCGCTCGCGAGTTTCGTCCTGCCGATCGCGGCCGCGGTGAACCGCTCGGGTAGCGCACTCTACCAGGGCAGTGCCGTGATCTTCCTCGGTCACCTCTACGGGGCCGCCATCTCGCCCGGCGCCTACGCAGCCGCACTGCTCGCCACATTCCTCGTGGCGCTCACCATCGCTCCCGTCCCGAGCGCGAGCGTGGTCACCCTGCCACCCGCGCTCCTGGCGCTTGGCGTTCCCCTCGACGGGATCGGCATGCTGCTCGGGATCGACCGCATCCCGGACATGTTCCGGACGGTGGTCAACGTGACCGGCGATGTGGCAGCCGTCGCGGTGGTTCGCCGAACGACTGACGGCGACCCGGCACCGTGACGGAGCTGACGGTCCGGCTGGTCTCGATCAACATCTGGGACCTCCCGGTCAGGTTGCCCCGCACCCAGCGGGGACTCCGTCACCGCCGCCTGCTCGAGGGGCTCCCGACCCTCGACGCCGACATCATCCTGATTCAGGAAGCGTTCCGACCTCGGCTGCGCCGCCAGATCCTCAGGCTCCTGCCGCACATGCACGCCGATGCCTTCGCGGCTCGGCGCCGTTGGGTCGGGTTCCTGCCGATGGACGCTGCGGGGGGCTTGCTCACGTTGTCCCGCTGGCCGGTGCACACCGTTCGCTATCAGCGCGCCCGGCGGTTTCGCGGGATGAAGCTGGACGAGCGGATCGGCTGGAAGGGCTGTCTGTGGACCCGGATCGCGACGCCGAGTGGCGATCTCCTCGTGGGTAATGTCCATCTCTACGCGGGCAACACGCCGCTCGATGCCCACGTGCGCACCATCCAGACCAGGCATCTGCTCCAGCGTGCCGTGAGCACGCCTGACCAGCCAACCATCCTGGCCGGCGATTGGAATTGGGACCTCGAGTTCGAGCACAGCGAGCGGGGCCCCACCGGCCATGTCGAAATGCTCCAGGCGGGCTTCCACGAGGTGGCAAATGGACGGAGCGAGGGCATCGCCACGATGGACCCGCGACACAACCCGTTCGCGCGCTACGTCCCTTGGCACCGGCCGGCACGACGGCTCACCCACGTGTTCCTCCGCGGGTCCGGATTGGCGCTAGGACCGGAGCCTCCGTCCCTGTGCCTCAACGATCCCCCGGTGTCCGATCACTATGGCCTGCGCGTGACGGTCCGCTACTCGCCCTGATCGCATGACCGCGCGGATCCTGGCCGACGTCCTGGTCGGACTGCACTTCCTGTTCGTGGCGTTCGTGGTCGCGGGCGGCTTCGTCACCTGGCGGTGGCGCCGCGTCGCGTGGATCCACATCCCCGTGGCCGTGTGGGGTGCGTTGATCGAGTTCGCCGGCTGGATCTGCCCGCTCACACCACTCGAGAACGATCTGCGGCGGGCCGCGGGTGGCGCGGGCTACACCGGCGGATTCATCGAACATTACATCATTCCCCTCGTCTATCCCGCAGGTCTCACGCGCGGCGTCCAGATCACACTCGGTATCGCCGTGATCGTGATCAACGTGATCGCCTATGGTGGCCTCATCGGGAGACGGAGACGCGGTTGATACGTTAGCCGTTAGCCGTTGGCCGTTAGCCGGGGGCAGCGGTCCGGAACGGTGGTCCGCCGAGCGGGCACCCTCTCTGAAGGGTGGCCAACGGCTAGTGGCTAACGGCAACGGCCAACGGCCAACGGCCAACGGCCAACGGCTAACGGCTAACGGCTAACGGCAAACGGCCAACGGCTGCCGCCACTATCTTCCCCCCCATGTCCGACGCCGACCTCCCACCGCTGATTCCGCGCGACGTCCTGTTTGGTAATCCCGAGAAGGCGAGCGCCGAGCTGTCGCCCGACGGGTCCCGGCTGGCGTACTTGGCGCCCCTCGACGGGGTGCTCAACGTCTGGGTGGGCCAGTCTGATGGCACCGCCATGCGGCCAGTCACCCGCGATACCGATCGGGGCGTACGGTTCTACACCTGGGCCCACGACAACCGTCACATCCTCTACCTCCAGGATGACGGCGGTGACGAGAACTGGCGGCTCCACAAGGTCGATCCGGCGTCCGGGGCGGATGAGGATCTCACCCCCTACCCCAAGGTGCAGGTTCAGCTCCTGGCGCATGACAAACGCCGTCCCCATGAGCTCCTGCTCGCAATGAACCGGGACGACGAGCGGTTGCACGACGTCTATCACGTCGATCTTCGGACCCATGCCCTGACGCTGGTGGCCAAGAACCCCGGGGATGTGGCGAGTTGGGTGGCCGATCGGGACCTCGTGGTCCGCGGCGCCATGGCGATGACGCCGGACGGGGGATCAGTGCTCCGACTCCGGGACACCGATGACGACGCCTGGCAGGACCTGATCACCTGGAACTCGGCCGATGCGCTCACCAGTGGTCCCCTGGGGTTTACCGCTGATGGCCGCGCGCTGTACCTGCTCGACTCGCGCGATGTCAACGCGACTCGTCTCCTGCGAATGGACCTCGTGAGTGGCACGCACCGCGTGGTTGCAGAGGACCCGCGCTACGACGTCGGCGGGGTGGTCGTGCATCCGGATACGCGAGAAGTCCAGCTCGTCTCGTTCACCCGCGCCCGTCAGGAGTGGAGTGTGCTCGATGCGGACCTCGCGGACGACGTGGCCGCGCTACGGTCCCTGAACCCGGGTGATTTCGACATCGTGGACCGCACCCACGCGGACGATCGCTGGATCGTTGCCTACACCCAGGATGCCGGTGGGGTGTCCTACTGGGTCTACGACCGCGGGACGCAGCGCGGCACCTACCTCTTCCACACGCGGCCCGACCTTGCCGGCTACACCTTGGCGGAGATGCGCCCCATCGCGCTCAGCGCGCGCGACGGCCTGCCGCTGGAAGGCTACCTGACACTCCCACCCCTCCCCCTGCTCCCACTCCTCCCGCTCGTCCTCAACGTGCACGGGGGCCCGTGGCACCGCGACGTCTGGGGCTATGACCCCGAGGCGCAGTGGTTTGCGAACCGCGGGTACGC
>Ga0224505_10001954_pt1 | contig 12487 bp, 10 predicted proteins | sample SF_Jan12_sed_USG_FD_169102 | JGI IMG/M metagenome (GOLD analysis project Ga0224505, IMG submission 169102) | Sediment microbial communities from San Francisco Bay, California, United States - SF_Jan12_sed_USGS_4_1 | ecosystem: Environmental > Aquatic > Marine > Sediment | place: USA: California...
AGCCAACATCGCAGTCGGCCAGCAGATGATCTGCGATGGGACTGTATGTAGACAAATTCAGCCAGTGCGGAATATCATTCGCTCCGCGGGCGACGTGATTGGCTCCATTGGTCCGGAGGTGGTCATTCACAACGACGTGACATTCATGCCAGTTGTCAACCAGGTGCTGTCTGAGCCTATAACCATGTGTCAGCCAACTGTTTTACAAAGTGCGACAGTTTGTGGTTGTGGCTGTGGTCGCGTGGGTTGCGGTTGCGGGCAATCGATGCAAACTCATGTTGGTTACAGAGGTGGCTCGCGCTACGAGATTTCCCTAAAATCCGCTCAATACCGCGCGAGTCGCGGCATTAAGGGCCATTGCTCAATCGAGATGGGCTTCACGGCTGGCGTTGGCTGGTCGAGCTTTGATGCGTTTCCGCTGACGTGTCTTGGTCGCGGCGGGTCAAACTACGCAGTTGTGCGTGGGCGTGACGGTTGGTATGCGACAAAGATCAGATGATGAATCCAAACACAGAATTCACACGCATACCACATGTCGTTCGAGAGGGAGAAGCCGCGTTTCGCAAGCGACTTAGTTGTGATGTATGCCCATATCCGATTGGCAATTACATGCGAATCTCCTGGATGTGCGGTTGGTACGATGAGCAAATGCGCAGGAAACTCGGCCATATATTCCGCAAATGGAAATTAATCTGGCCCTGAAGTGTCGCACCAATCAAACATTTGGCGGTTGTATTAGTAGAGGGTTGATGAGATGAGTGATGAAAACTCTGCTAATGGAACTGAAATGACAAACAAAGAATGGTTAATCGACAAGCTGCTGGAATTTGTGCGTCTGACCGGCATGCCAATGGTTTTGGTGTGTTTTTTTATCTGGGGTGGCTATCAGGCATCGATTTGGATTGGCAATAGGATATTGATTCCGATAGCCGACGAGCACATACGCAACTTTCAGGCGTTGACCAATAATCAGGGGGTAATCACCAATGCTTTGGAAAAGCTACAGGCCGATTTTGGTAATTACCCAAGGGAAAATAACCATTTGTTGAAAAATTTGCTGGAACTAAACGCGAAGTCAGATGAGCAGATTATTGCGACATTGAAAAAGATTGACGAATCAATCAAAAGTGCGAAATAATGGGTATGTTGTTGCTCTGGCTATTTGCGTTGTTGGTTGGCCTGTGGCTGGGGATTGCGATTGCAATATACTCGGTTGGCCGGGTCTTCGTGTTGAATTGGGATTGGGGTTTTGCGTTGTGCTGGCCACTGTGGCTAGTGGTGGCTGTCGCTGATCGAACGTAAGAGGAATTTGAGACAATGCGTATTCTGTTATCACTCTGGCTGTGCTGTGTTGTTGCTGTGCCAGTTTTTGGGCAGCAGCAGACCATCAACGTTGGAACGAACCCGAACGATGGCACGGGCGATACGCTGCGGGCTGCGTTCCAGAAAACGAACAGCAATTTCACCGACCTGTACACGAACAAGCAGCCAATCGACGCGGATCTAACCGCGATCGCTGCGTTGTCACCGGCCAATGACGATGTGCTCCAGCGCAAGGCTGGCGTGTGGACGCATCGAACTATCTCGCAAATGGCGACTGATCTACGCACGCCACTGGATGCGGTCTATCAGGCGCTCGATGGCGACCTAAACACGATAGCAGGATTGACCGCCACGAATGACAACTTTCTTCAAGTGAAGTCGGGCGCGTGGACTGGTCGTACGGTGGCACAAGTGGCGACGGATTTGCAAACACCATTCGATTCGCGGTATGCACCGCTCTCGCATACGCAGGCACTGAGCACGCTGACTCAGAGCGGCGCAACCAGCGGTCAAGTGCCCACCTGGAACGGATCGGCTTGGGCGCCGGCCACAGTCAGCGGCGGATCAATTACCGGGGTGAGCAACGCGGAGAATCTCACACCAGGCACGGATGTCACGGCAGCGCTCCAGACATTGATCGACGACAACGATCGCGTCAATATCTTGCGTCCCGGCACATATTTACTGAGTGTCACGGGTGCGACGGCTGGTTGGGATTACTGCATATTGATAGCGAAAAGCAATTTCACTCTATACCTTGGTGATGGCGTGATATTGAAGCTCGATTCCGGTGAACATACAGATGTCGTCGGGGATCTCGCTGGCATCATGTGGGACAATCGCTCTGATATTCGGATCTGTGGCCCTGGCACCATTGATATGGATGCACCGAATCAGCCATATACTGGCGGCTATGGTCAATCTTCTGGATCGATTGGTATTTATGGTCGGGCTTCCTCCGCCGGGGCAGGTTGTCATCGGATTGCGATCGAAGATGTGACGGTAAAACAGTGCTTTGGCAATCCAATCAACATCGGGGCTATCGAAGCCTGCTCGGATGTGCGAATCAGTCGAGTCAATATGTCAGGCTTCGGGGAAGGTCCGCAAGTCGTTAATGCGACCAATGTCCAAGTGGCTAATTGCGTGATGCGAGACTCAGCCACGATGGTCGGCGACGGAATCGAGTGCTCTGGATGCAGGAATGTGTCAATAGTTGGCAATGTGCTGAACGGGACTAACGACACCAATGGATCATCGGCAGTCGATGTGTACTCATCACAAGAAGTGGTTATCGCTGGAAACGTGGTCACAAACTGGAACGGTGTGCTTGGTGTCGACCATTATCCTGGGGTGGGCACATGCACGCGGGTGAGCGTCACAGGGAATGCTTTCCGCAATTGCACGAACGGCTCCTCTGGTGGCGATGGATCGAGTGTGACATTTTCCGGTAATCACTGGTACCAGATCGGGAACCCAGGCTACTGGCTGCCTCCGACTGGAACGACGGTGACGATCACTCGCAGTGGATCAGTTGCGACTGTTGCCCACACAGCCCACGGGTTTGAGGTTGGCGAGAGAGTAAAAATCAGCGGGGCGAGCGAGACCGAGTACAACGGTGTTTTTGTAATCGCAACTGCGGCGACGAATAGCTACACTTACGCGGTTAGCGGCAGCCCGGCGACACCTGCAACCGGAACCATCAAAGATCGTAGATACGATCATCAGATACGGTACATCGGTGACACATTCAGCGAATGCGGGCCAATCTCAGTGGGTGGCGTTACACAACTAGAAATACGCGGGTGCACGCTCGCGAATCCTGTAGAGGGTGGCACGTCAGCTTGCGTGCAGGTCATCGTCGATGCTGATATGACAGACGATCTTGCAGAATTACGCATGACGGATTGTCGATTTGTCAATTCCTCGATCGGTATTGCAGTGGTTGGTACTGGAGGTGCATTTGCCCCCAAAATCCAATTACTGAACAACGATTTTACGACCGTGGCGACGCCCGTGTCTTTGCAAACCGGAGGAGCGTTGACAAACTCGCAAGGGCTGTGGAATTCCGGAGCTGAGACCATTGGCGAATTGTCGCTCGTTCGTGACGTCGAGCATGACGGAAATCTCATTGAAGCATCTCCATCTAACGCTTCAGCCAACACGGCCTACATCATCAATACAAGTGCAAATCGCGGTCAGCTCGGTAATGTGATGCAGAATACTCGGTCAGGCGGGAAAATCTACAGTCTACTGTGGACTGATGCAGGTGATATCGTCACTGACCACTACACCAATACGCATCGCTACGCGACTGGGCTGGATCATTCAGCCGGGGCCTGGAAAGTTAGCTCGGGGTATGAGTTGGGAACGAATGACATCCTGTCGTTGACTGCAACCACAGCAACTTTGGGCGATGCGGTCAACGTCGTCGTTGGGACAACCACCGGCACGAAGATCGGCACGGCCACGACGCAGAAAATCGGTTTCTGGAATGCAACGCCGATCGTCCAACCCTCCGGCGCGGACCAGGCTGTTGTTTCGCTTGGCAATGCCAATTCGGAAATTGGTGGGCTGACAATTTCAGCGGCTTACGACCAAACAGAAGTGCAGGCACTGAGAGACAAGTGCGAGGAACTGGCCGACGATGTCCGCGCGTTATCGCTGCTGGTACACGCCCAACGCCAAGCCTTGGTCGACGCGGGACTGATCAAAGGATCAAACTAGGAAGAAGTGATAAACAATGGTCGCTAAGTAGTCGCGCGAGAAAACACGGAGAGATGTAATAATGCCAGCGCTCACAGTTGATAGCGACGAAATTACTGTTGATCAGACGGATATTACCGTCGATCAAGCTGAGACTGGCGATCCTGAGTGGCCCACTGTGAGTCCATATTCTGCCGAGACGCAAGAGTTCTCGCTTATCCAGGATGATGATTACGTTGTTGAAAACGGGACTCACACGGATATTGACCTGGATGAAGAGATTGTTGATCTGGAAACAGCCACCGCAACTGTATCGGCTAGGGCCAAGCTTCCATCGGATCACGACCAATTCGATGGTGAAGCCACAATCATCGAAGGTCCAAAAATCAGGATTGAGTGGCCAGCCGCTGGCGCGGACGCTCACCCAGGTAAGTACACCTGGCAAGCGAAGATTGTCGATACCAATGGCAATAAGAAGACCGTTTTTGAAGGGCTGCTGACCCTCCGCTATTCGTCAGATGCCTAAGACTGCTGATGCCAAAAAAGTAGTCATAAAACCTCAGCCAGGACCACAAACCCAAGCCTTGCAGTCCCCTGCGGATATTGTTATCTACGGTGGCTCGGCTGGCGGCGGGAAAACGTTCTCGATATTGATGGAGCCGCTGAGGCATATCCACGTCAAGGGCTTTCAGGCGGTGCTACTGCGCCGGACCTCAAAACAGATTACCAAATCTGGCGGGCCATGGGATGAATCGATGAACCTCTATCCGCTGGCTGGCGGAAGACCGCGTTCGACAACGCTTGAGTGGGAGTTTCCCGCTGGTTCGACAATATCTATGGGGCATATCGAGTACGACAAGGATTTAGAATCGTGGCTCGGGGCCCAAGTTGCGTTGATCATGTTCGACCAACTTGAAACATTTACCGAACGAATGTTCTTTTACATGTTGTCGCGCAATCGGTCAGCCTGCGGTGTACGACCGTACATTCGAGCGACTTGTAATCCGGACGCCAGGAGTTGGCTCGCGCGTTTCGTGGCATGGTGGGTCAACCAGGAAACGGGATACCCGATTCCGGAGCGATCGGGAATCATTCGCTGGATGATTCGCATCTCGCGCGACTTGTTTTGGTTCGATGACCGTGCCGAGGCTGTCCAGTTCGCGATCAGTCGAGACATCAAACCAGAAGATGCCCAAGGGATGCCCAAGAGCGTAACATTCATTCCGGCCACTCTGGATGACAACAAGATCTTGATGGAGAAAGACCCTGGGTACAAAGCCAACCTACTCGCGCTGCCGCCTTATGATCAAACTCGATTATTGGGCGGCAACTGGAAAGAGCGAGCCGAAGGCGGTGAGTTTCCGTTTCACTGGTTCGACGATGTTTGGTTCGAGCGCTGGCCACTCAACCCGATCGTTAAGACAATGGCACTTGACCCGAGCAAGGGCAAGAGCGACAAGACTGGAGACTACCAGGCGTTGGTAAAACTCTCGATTGATCGAGACGATACGCTTTACGTGCAAGCGAGATTGCGACGGCAGCCTATTTCGCAGATGGTGGCCGATAGTGTTGAGCAGTATCGAGAATTTCAGCCACAGGCCTTTGGGCTGGAGTCTAATGCCTGGCAGGATCTGCTTGAACCGGATTTCAAGCAGGAGTTCCGAAGTCAGGGTATGATTGCGCCTGAGCTTTGGTTATTGAACAACTCGGTCAACAAGGATGTGCGCATTCGTAGGCTGGGTGGCTACCTGGCTCATCGCAGAATACGCTTCAAGCAAGACTGCCCAGACACTCAGTTGCTGATAGACCAGTTGCTTGATTTCCCAAATGGTGATCATGATGACGGCGCGGACAGCCTAGAAATGGCCATTCGATTGGCGGAGCAGTTAACGGCATGATAGCAGCAATGGAAACAGCGGTCGGCAAGGTGAATCGATTCATTGCGAATTACTTGGAATCGCAAGTATCATTGTGGGATTCGTATGTTGACCCGAAGGAAGCTTACCTTGGCAACGACGGTGAAATATGGGAAGCGATCGGGCACGGGTACTCACCCCTGGAAGAACTTCCGTTTCGTACGTGCGCTGAGTTGTTTCAGATTCAATCTGTGGCTCGAATTCTCTGGCGGGACAACGAGTTTGCCCAGAACGCACACAAGAACCGCCAGAACTACATCGTTGGCAGCGGGCATGTGTACACGGTGGTTGGCAAATCCGCTGGCGTACCGACCGCGACAGTCAAGCGAGTCCAAGAAGTACTTGATGACATTCTGACTGTCAATAACTGGTCGATTCGCCAGCAGGAAATCAAGCTTCGTGACGATCGCGACGGTGAGACGTTTATTCGCATGTTCATAAGTGACGATGGTTTGATGCGGTTCCGGTTCGTCGAGCCGCGGCAAGTTCAGCCGCCGCCCAATGAACAACCTCATCAATCGTTCGGTGTCGAGACGGAACCAGATGACTGTGAGCAAGTGGTCAGCTACTGGATCGACGGAAAACCAGTATGCGCGAGCGCAGTTCAGCATCGGAAATGGAACGTTGACTCATCGATCAAGCGAGGTTACCCATTGCTCTACCCGGTCAGGAAGAATCTAGTCCGCGCCGGCAAACTCTTGCGTAATATGTCACTAGCCACGGAAATCCAGACGGCCATTGCTCTGATCCGCAAGCATCAGCAGGCTACCAAAGAAGCGGTGCGCACGTTCATTGCGGCCAGGGCCGAACAAACGCCGACAGGTGACAATGTGTTTCGATACGGACCAGGTTCCATTCTGGATGTTCCCCAGGGACAAGATTACGAGATCCCGCCGCAGCTTGATCCGTCCAAGACAATATCGGCACTGCAAGCCGAGCTGCGGGCGATCGCTTCCAGGTTAGTTATGCCGGAATTCATGCTGTCGAGTGATGCGAGTAATGCGAATTTCTCTTCGACAATGGTGGCCGAAGGTCCGGCCGTCAAGAATTTTCAGGCAGAGCAGCAGTTGCAAATCACTCATGATCTGGTCTTGCTCAACGCAGCTCTGCAGTATGCGGCCAATATCGGGCTGTTGACTCAGAGCGATTTGCATTCCATCACGATTCAAGCGGAAGGGCCGACCGTTCAAGTGCGGGACCAACTCAAGGAGGCTCAAGCCCGACAGATTGACATGGGGCTTGGGATACTTAGCCCGCAGACAGCAACCTCTCAGATAAATTACGATTACGATCAGGAGCAAACGAATATCGAGTTGCATGCTGAACGCGGCGGCTCATTTGTTGGAAATATTGGCGATACTGTTCCTGGCAAGAATGCTCCATGAAACCATCTTCCGTAAATGCCAAGCTCGCTGCCAAGATGCACATTCGCCAGGTGGATGTACTGGAGCGACTTAGCAAAATCGAAAACGGAATTGATGCGATGATTCCCTTCGAGGACTTTTGGCGAATCATCACGAAAGCCAATTCGGGAGTGTCGAAAACCGCAGAATTTGCAGCCGTCTTTGAAAAGCTACTGTCTGATGTGCGGATAATGATCCGCAAACAGTTTAAGGAACTGGCTTACCGATCGCACGATTGGGTTGTCGATGGAATGTTCTACGCAATTCCATCGAAGATCCTAGAATTTATCGCACCAATCGAACCAATTTTCGAGCAGCAAAGTCCGGATCAGACAGGAAAATTGGTGTTTGGATATGGAACGATTCATCTTGTCTACGAAGATGAAAGCAAACCGTTTGGCGTGCCGTCGAAGTTGTTGAAAAAAGAGTTGACGGACGAAGATAAAGAGGCAATTCGACGTGATGTTTTGTTCCCACCTCCGTCCCAAGCTGAGATCAATCGGATTATCAACACGGGAACCCATATTGAACGCGGAGGGCAAACGGAATACGTAAGCTGGGAGAAGCGTTTTGACGGCCTGTCGAAATTGATCAACGACAAGAAGCTTGCATTCAACGAAATCGTCACGGGTTACAACCAGGGCGAGAATATCGACGGTCTACAAAAGCGACTCGAACCGCTCGTCGGTGGCATCAAAGCTTCCGCGCGGCGTATCGCTCGGACTGAAGGCAGTCGCATTGCTGAGCAGATTCAACGACGCACGTGGGATGACCTTGGGGATATGATGGTCGGCGTCCAGATAATCGCTGTCTTGGACGAACGTACGCGACCAGAACACGCAACACGCAACGGCAGGATTTACTATCGACGTCCAGGTCCTGGACAGAAGTCCATAGGTGAGCTGCCGGATTTGCCAGACGCGCCCAATTGCCGTTGCATCAGTACCCCAGTACTCTCGCCACCTGAAGAGTTTCTGAACGATCCATCTTTGCGAGATGCGTTTCGAGTCAATGCCAATCCAACTGGCGAACCTACCACTTACGAAGAGTGGTTCAAGTCAGCCAGTGTTGCTAAGCGAAAGATGGTCACGGGAGTGGCTCGCTACAAGTCAGTGGAATCCATCCTGGCAGACAAACGGGAGCCACGTTGGAGCGATTTTATCAACCCTGACGGCGAACTACTGACGGTCGATCAGTTGGAGAACGAGACCGCTACGGCCAGGACCGCTAGGATTGACCAGATCAATCGAGAAATCAAGCTGAACCGAAAGTCTATCAAGGCAGTTGCTTCGCGTGGGTTCTTAAGGCCAACCAAGCTCGGTGGAAGTCGAGACCTTCGAAGAACGCTTTCTGGTTTGTCGTTTTCTGGTAAATCTGAAATTACATTGCTTGGCATAGATGAAGACGACTTAGAGGAAACACTAGACGACTACATTCCTGGGGCTTCCGTGAGTGATCTTCTCAATCTGGCCGGAGCGCCAAACGGAAGCAAAGTTTCAATCAGTCGCGGAAATTTCGGCTTGACTGTTGACGTAGAGTACAGCCAGGGTAAACAGAGTGTTTCTGCAACTAGGATCATTCGTCGAGACCGAGGAAAAACGTATCTCTGGAATGTAAAAATCCTGGTGGAGCCAACAAGGAAGAGCATCGGACTCGATGTCTTTCGACGCCAAGTTGATGCCGCAGTTGCTTTAGGTCTAGAGGAAATTCGATGTTACGCGGAGGCAAAAGGGTTCAACGGATATTATACTTGGGCGGTATTTGGGTACGAGAATCCCGAAAAAACGCTCCAGGATTTGCTACTTGCCCCAGGCGGCAAGGAAACCTGGCAAGCAAATAATCGGTCGTTTCAGGGTACGTTTGATTTACGGCCTGGCTCTCGCTCAAGGCAGGTTCTTGATAGGTACTACGCAACAAAAATGCAAGAACGCAACAGGCAAAACCAGCAGCCTATCAGGGAGAGTATCCTAAGCCATCCCGCCTTGAATGCTGCCTCCCTGGATGAACAAGAGAGACAAATAGAGCTGGACAAGATTGCTCTCCGAAAGGATTTTGAGCAGCGTCATGGCCGACCGCCCAAAGGCGATTTCGTTGAGCATTGTCCTATCGACTTAAGCGATACCGATGACCTGGATATCCTTCATGACATCTGGGACGATCTAGCCAGGGAAGAGGAAGCCAAGCGTAATAAGCGGACATCCTGACAATTATTTGGCGCCCTGCTACCGGTGTTATTCTTTATCTTGAAATCCTAGTCACATGCGCCATACGCTTGTGGCATGAAGACTACTTCTGCTGCCCAGTCCATCAGAGCCACTATCACCGAAGGGTTAACCTCCGATGCGAAAGTCGATCGCACCGCGGGGGTTATTCGTGGCGTGAAGCTGATCGGATTCGAGAGCAAGAACGGACGAATTTACCCGGCCCATGTGCTCAAGTCCGCGGTGCCCCTGTATGAAGGAAGTAAGGTCAATATCGACCATCCACAAGGCAACGATCCAACACAGCCCCGCAAATACAATGAGCGATTTGGAGTGATCCGTAACGCCCGATTCATGGAGGGCAAAGGAACGTATGGCGATTTTCATTTTAACCCCCATCACCCATCAGCCGCACAGGTAATGTGGGATGCGGAGAACAATCCTGAGGCCCTGGGGTTCTCGCATAACGCTTTGCTGAAGCTCGGTCAAAGCTCGGCAAGTGGCAAGCAAGTGATCGAGCAGATTGTCAGTATTCGCAGTATGGATCTGGTGGCAGATCCGGCCACCACAACCAGTCTCTTTGAATCCGAGGAACCTATGGAACCTACAGCAACTCCGGCGATGTCGTCTCCCAGTGACCCAAAGGCCGCCATGAAAGGCGCGTTCCGGCAAATGATCATGGCGGCGGTCGATGATGAATCGCTTGATGTGAAAGCGACCATGAAAAAGATCGCCGAGATCATGAAGGCCCAAGCCAAATTGATGGGCGAAACGACACCCAGCGAAGATTCAGATCCGGCTGAAGAGAGTCTTCAACTCAAGCAGCAAGTGGGCTTACTGACTCAGCAGCTTGAGCAGTATCACGCCAAAGAAAAACGAGCCACCTTGATTGCCGCGATCGACAAAGCCTTAGTCACTGAGGGTCTCGATCCGAAGAACCCACAGCACGTTAGCGAACTATTCAGCAAGCAACTGTTGGCCACCGAAAACGAAGCGGATCGGGCGGCGCTGATTAAGGATCGAGCTGCCTTGCTGGGGGCGACCGCTCGCAAGCCACCGAGCGGTCCAACCTACACGCCTCCGACTGCGAGCATGACGGAACAGCTCGACGCCAAGGCTTTTGCTTCACGCCTCCTGTCGTAAAGTAACCGTACCGTTCAACAACCACCCATTTTTAACCACAATCGATAAGCAACCATGGCCAATACATTCCGATACCGATACGGCGAGACCAATCCTGTCATGGTGGCTGTCGACTCAGCGACCGTCATCGAAATTGGCGACCTGGTATATCTTGACACTGACGACGCCAAGCCAGCCAGTTCCCAGGCCGATGCCGGAACCGAAGCTGGCAACCAAGAAGCATTCCACGATCTGTTTCTGGGCGTGGCTGAGGAGCAATCTCGAAGCGGTGACACCGCCGAGATCCGAGTGGCCACCTCAGGCGTGTTTGAATTCGTCTGCCCTGCTGAAACTCGCCAACTCGGTCAATTGATCGGAGTCGATGAGGCAGGCAGCGGAACCGCCCTTGAGGATCAGGTTGTCGACAATGTTGCGACCGCAAACTTAGCGATTGGCTACGTTGCCAAAAAGACAACGACAGCCACAGTGTTGGTTGACATCGTGTCGACCATTATGCGCGGCGGACCACAGGCAATGGCCTAGCCTAATTTGGTTCAATTGTAAGCAAACCTTAAACACTCCTTTCCAGCTCGCGAGAAAAATCATGCCGATCCGAGTACCTGAACTTAAGCAAATGATGCGTACTCAAGGCGCCAAGAAGACTTGTGCCCTGATTACGGAATCTCTTCAGCGCTCAGCCGCGGGCGAAATCGGCCACATGAAGCCGTCGGATTTCTCTCTTCGCGACTTGGCTGAGGGGTTAGTCGAGAATGGTCGGGAATGGGTTGCGGCTATGGACCCGCGCAACGCCGGTTCATCCGTAATGGAATCGATGAGTACAGTCGATTCGACAGCCTTTGCCAACATCACTGGTCAGTTATTGATCAATGAAGTGATGGATGCTTACAACAGTCCGCAGTTTTCCATTAGTGCGCTGTTCCGCATAATCAGCACACGTCTGAATGGCGAACGTGTACCTGGCATCGGGAAAATCGGCGATCAGGCACAGCTAGTTGCCGAAGGCATGCCATTCCCGCACGTTGGTATCGGTGAAGACTACATCGACACGCCAGCCACCGACAAGCGAGGTCTGATTGTGCCGGTAACCAAGGAGGCGATCTTCTTCGATCGCACTGGCTTGCTTCTGGAGCGAGCGCGCGAAGTCGGAGAGGCCTTGGGCATCAACAAAGAGAAGCGTTGTATCGATGTGCTGATTGGCACAACGAACAACTACAAGTGGAAGGGGACCACGTACAACACGTACCAGTCATCCACTCCCTGGATCAACCTGCTCACTGGTTCCGGCAACGACCTGGTGGACTGGACCGACGTTGAGGCAGCCGAATTGCTATTCGCGGATATCACCGATCCGAACACCGGCGAGCCGATTGTTATCAGCCCGAGCCACTTGATTGCATGTCCATCTAAGAAACATACGATCAATCGGATTCTGAATGCCACGGAAGTCCGCTACACGGGATCGTCTGCGCCTAGCGAAACTCTTGCAGCCAATCCCCTGGGAGGCACTTACACTGGCATAACCAGCGCATGGTTGCAAGCCAGGTTGGTGGCTGGTGGAGTGAATGCCACGCAAGCCAAAGCCACCTGGTTCCTAGGTGACCCGAACGGCGCGTTCCGATACATGGAGAACTGGCCCATTACTATCGTTCAGGCCCCCCAGAACAGCGAAGCTGAGTTCAACCAAGATATCGTCGCTCGTTTCAAAGCGAGTGAGCGGGGCGTACCGGTCGCCTGGAACCCGAGGAAGATGGTCAAAGTAACAGGGTACTAAGCCAACCGATGAGTTCAAAAAATTATA
>Ga0224505_10001955_pt1 | contig 12482 bp, 12 predicted proteins | sample SF_Jan12_sed_USG_FD_169102 | JGI IMG/M metagenome (GOLD analysis project Ga0224505, IMG submission 169102) | Sediment microbial communities from San Francisco Bay, California, United States - SF_Jan12_sed_USGS_4_1 | ecosystem: Environmental > Aquatic > Marine > Sediment | place: USA: California...
GATGCCGGCCACGGCAATGAACGACCCGATCGCCAGCGTCGACAGCCCGCTCAGGCCCTGGCCGATGGTGCAACCCATCGCCGTGACACCGCCGAAGCCCATCAGCACCGCGCCGGCCAGTTGACTGCGCAGGTCGTCGAGCGACGCAAAGCCCTCCCACCTGAACTTGCCGGCGACCAGCGCATAGACGGCCGACCCGGCGACGACCCCGAGGACCGACGCGATGCCGAAGGTCAGGTGCAGCGAGGCATCGGTCCACAGCATCAGCAACTCCAGCCCGTAGGCCATCGGCCCGACGAAGCTCATCGACTCGATGGCGCGCGAGTTGGTGGCGAAGAAGACGTTCTCCATCGTCTGCGGGTGTTCGCCGAAGCCGAGGTGCCCGCTGACGTACCAGCCCCCGGTGATGAGGCCGCCGATCACCACGCCGCCGAGCACCTGCGTCAGGTTGCCCCGGAAACGCCGGTCCTTGAACACGAAGGCCAGCAGCGCCAGCGCCACCAAGGCCGTCGACGCCAGCAGCGCCGCGCGGTCCGGCAGCCCGGTGAGCTTGGCCAGCGCCGTGGCCACGCTCTGGTCCGACCAGCCATGCGCGGCCAGGTCGATCGTGACCGGGTCCAGGAAGCTGGCGCGCCACTGCCCGAACAAGCCCTTGAGCGTCATGTACGACGCGATCGCCATGAAGGTGAGCACGACGCACGAACGCAGGCTGCCACCGCCGACCCGCACGAGATTCTTGTTCGCGCACCCGCCGGCCAGCGACATGCCGATGCCGAACAGGCCGCCGCCGACCAGCAGCGACAGCCAGGGGATGCTGGGCCGCTGCGTGACCGCCTTGCCCAGGTCCACCAGGCCGCCGGCATAGAGCAGGTTGGCGCCGACGGTGGCGACCGCGATGGCCAGCAGCCACATGCGCATGCGGCCCCAGTGGCCCATGTTGACGATGTCCGACAGTGCGCCCATCGTGCAGAAGTTGGTCTTGTTGGCGATCAGGCCGAAGACGAAGGCAAGCACGAAGCCGCCGACGATGACGACGGTGGACAGGTCGGTGGCGGCGGCTTCGTTCATGCGCTGGTCTCCGTCAATTTCCGGCTGGTGCGTACGGGCGGGTCAGTTCACGGCACCCGCGAGACGCGCCATCGTGCCACGGATGGCTTCCGGAGCCTGCATGATGCGCATGAACTGGCCCATGCCGAGCGCAGGCCAGGCCAGCGCGATGCGGTAGCGGCCGTACAGGGCGTAGACCTCGTTGCCGACGATGAAGATCTCGTAGGGCAGGGCGGCCTCGTGGTCGGGGCCGATCGTGCCGGCCCACCAGCCCTCGCCGGCATCCCGGTCGTTGAGCGCGACACCGAACACCGCCAGCTGCCGCTCCGGCAGCACGACCTGGTAGACCCTGGCCGTGTGTCCGACGCCCTGGGCCAGGTTGGCCTGCACGGTGCGCAGAGCCTCGTCGAAGCTGCCAAAGCTGCGCAAATGGCTGTTGTCCGAATCGATGCGCTCCATGCCGAACATGTAGCGGTAGTCGGGCAGGTCGGTCGCCGGCACGTCACCGCCGTAGGGCCTGCCGGTGCCCAGCGCGCGGGCCAGGCGTTGCGTGACGCTCTGCACCGCCGGCTGAGCGGCATCGAAGCCCTTGCGCAGGTAGGCGCGGTACCAGTACTCGGGGTTCATGTACGACACCGTGCCGTCGGCGCGCACACCGACGCGCAGGCCGGCGCCGGCGATGGCGGGCCCGCCGGCCGCGGCGATCGCCTGCAGCAGTGCCGGGTCCGTGACGATCAGGCTACCGTGCTCGGGCAGCTGGGCTGGCAGGTGGCGGCCGACGACGGTGAAGCCCTCGGCCTGCAGCTTGCGTTCTAGCTGGGCCATCTGTGCGGCCACCGGCGCCGCCGGCAGGCGGTCGGCGCCGACGTAGGGGCTGATGGCGAAGGCGAGCGCCGCATGCAGCAGCCCGGCGAGTCCGACCAGGATCGCTTTCACGGGTTGTCTCCAGCTCGCGACCGAGCAGTCGCCGCGTGGCGTGTGCCGGTCGTCAGATGAACAGGCAGACGTCGGTCTCGCCTGCGAACTTCATGAACATGGCCGCGCCGCCGTAGTCGATGCCGTCGATGAAGTCGTCCTTGCTGAAATCGAACAGGTCCACCGTCATCTGGCAGGCGATGAACCTGACGTCGGACTCGATGCAGACCGACCGCAGTTCCTCCAGCGAGGCGACGCCCTTCTTCTTCATCTTGGCCTTCATCATCGATGTGGCCATCGCTTCCATGCCGGGCAGGGCCGCCACCATCACCGGCATGGGCACCGGCATCGGCATCGCCGGGTTGGCCAGCGGGCTGATCGCGATGCCGCTGAGATCCTTGCGCAGCAATTGCAGGCCGTAGAAGGTGCAGAACACCTGAACGTCCCAGCCGAGCGCCGAAGCCGTGGACGCCAGGATCAATGGCGGGTACGCCATGTCCAGCGTGCCCTTGGTGGCGATGATCGCCATCTTCTTGGCCGGCATGCGTCAGGCCTTTCGCAGGAAGAAGACGAACTTGCCGCCCTCTTCGGTCGAGGACAGCAGCGCGTTGCCGGTCTGCTCGGCAAAGGCCTCCATGTCGCACACGGACCCGGGGTCGGTGGCGACGACGCGCAGCACCTGGCCCGAGGTCATGTCCGTCAGCGACTTCTTCGTCTTGACGATGGGCATGGGGCAGGCCAGGCCCGAGGCGTCGAATTCCTTGTCGTAGTTCATTCGCTTGTCTCCATGATGGGGCAGGGTCGCATCCGGCGAGCGACCGACCAATTTGCATTACGGGGCATCCGGCCCCGCCCGTCCATTCCCGCGATGGGGTGCGGGCGATAGCCCATGTGGGTAGTGCGGCCACGGGCGCCGGCCCGGTGCCGCCTTGCCCGTCGAGCTGGTCAGAACTTGTGAGAGTAGGCGATGCCCAGTTGCGTCTGCTTCATCGCGATGGTCTCGGTGGTGGTCGGCGGCGCGCCGAAGCCGACGAGCAGGCTGGTGCCGGTGACCGAATTGTTCTGCGCGTACATGAACGAGCCCGTGATCTCCGACGCCGCATCGAGCTTCCAGGTCGCGCCCAGCGACCACTGGCTCTGCACCACGCCGGGCGCGATGATGTTGAAGGTCACGTCCTGCGGGCGGATCGGGTTCTGCGTGTAGTTGTAGCCACCGCGCAGCGTCCACTGGCTGTTCAGCTCGTACTGCACGCCGAACTTCCACACGTCGATGTCGCGCCAGCCGAATCCGGCGCCGTTGCTGCCGCCCAGGCAGGCGGCGGTGTCGCCCTGCATGGCGCAGTTGCCTATCAGTGAACTGGCGTTGCTCACCGACTTGGAGTCGCTGTAGAAGATGCGCTCGAAGTCGAGCGCCAGCAGCCATTGCGAAGTGGGGCGCACCGCGGCGCCGAGGGTGACGTTGGACGGAATGTCGAACCCGCCGCCCTCGGCGAACAGGCCCTTGTAGTCGTCGAACTCGCCCATGCGCATCTTGGTGGCGTAGGCGGCGCCGACGGAGAACATCTCGTTGAACTGGCCCATGTAGCCGACGCGCACGCCGCCGCCCCAGGAACTGCTGTAGCCCTTGTCCGTGACATTGCCCGGGCTGGTGGACAGCATCGGGTTGTCGAAGGCCTGCAGGCCGGTGGCCTTGAAGCGCTGGTAGGCCAGCGTCGGTGCGATGCCGATCGAGTGCCCCTTGGCGAACTGCCAGGAGGCGTAGGGCGCGATCATCAGCTGCATCAGGTCGACGCCGAGCCTGCCGTTGCCGCACATCAGGTTGTACGGCCCGGGCGCCGGATTGAAGGTCGCACAGGCGCTGGCCGCCGGGATCTGCCCGCCGGGGTAGTCGGTGTTCATGCCGCCGTTGCCGTACACCGTCAGGCCGAACGCCAGGTCGGGGCTGCGGCGCCAGTTGACGGCGAACTCCGGAATGAAGAAGTTGGTGCTGCCGCTGGTGGCGCTGCCGTCGATGCCGGCGGGCCCCGAGCCGCTGCGCGAGGCCTGGCGGTCGGGGCTGAACCAGCTGAGGCCCACCTGCCACTGGCTGTCCAGGAAGCTCATCGCGCCGGGGTTGATCGCGCCGCCGAAGGGTTCCAGCGCCACCGCGGCGGCGGCGCCTCCCATGCCGTTGCTCTTCATGCCATAGCCGTTGGCGAAGTAGCCGTCGGTGGCCTGTGCGGCGCCGGCGGCAGCAAGCAGCCCTAGCGCGACAGCGATGCGGGTCGGGTTTGTGTCGTGACGTGTCTGTCTCATCGGGGTCTCCTTGCTCGGTCGTTGGAATCGGGTTGTGAAATCGGGGATCGGCAAACGTCTACCAGCGGGCCATCAGGCGGCCCTTGACCACCTTGGTCTGCCACTGCTTGAGTGGGCAGTTGCCCTTGGCCACGCAGTCGCCCGAGCGGATGTCGAACTTCCACTCGTGCTTGGGGCAGGTCAGCGTGTCGCCGTCCAGCGCCAGGTCGGGGATGTTGGTGGTCTGGTGCGGGCAGCGGCTGTCGTAGACACGCCAGCCGTCGCTGCGGCGGTGCACGAACAGGCCGCGGCCGTCGCAGTCCACACGCGTCGTCTGGCCGGCCTTGAAGCCCTTGGTCGGCATCACGTCGTGCCACTCGCCGGCCTGGCCCATGGCCGCGGGCTGGAACTCCGGCAGGTCCATCGCGAGGATGATGTCCACCGCCCACACGATCTTGGCCAGTCCGAGCGCCGGGAAGGCCATCAGCAGCGCGTCCAGCACCTCCGCCGGCGAGCAGCCCTCGCGCAGGGCCCGCCCCAGGTACTGACGGAAACCACGTTCGGTCTGCGCATGCACCTTCGTGATGACCGAGATCAGGTTGCGGGTCTTCGGGTCGAGCTGGGTGCCGCAGGCCTTGAGAAAGGCGAAGTAGTGGCCGACGGCGTCGGGGCGTGCCTTGACGAGGTAGGCGAGGGCGTCGCTCATGGCGTGGGGATCCTGTGGGTGGGCGTGGGCTCGGATTCGGTCCGCGGCTGTCCGTCGGGCAACCAGGTCTGGCATTCGGCGAATACGCGCCGCTGGCATCCTCGGCAAATGGCGGCGTCGAGGCGCGGATAGATCTGTTGCAGGGCATCGCCCTTGTGGCCCAGGAGGCTGCTGGCGCCCATCGACAGCACAGCGTCACTGCGCTGAAGCATGCGACGCACCGAGGGCTGGGCGCCGACGACGACGAGCCCGCCACCCAGCGCACGACGGCGCCGGGCCTCGTCGGCCAGCAGGTAGGCGCCGGCGAGATCGACGAAGTTGATGCCCGGCGCCACCAGCATCAGCCATTTGCGGCGCGGGTCGTCCTCGTCGATCTGGTGGAACTGGTCGCGAACGTGCTCGACCGCGCCGAAGTAGATGGAGCCACGCAGGCGCACGATCGCGAGCTGCAGGCAACCTGGCGCCGCGGGGCCGACATCGACCATCTTGCGGTGCGGTTGGCCGAGTTCGGCCCGGGCCAGCGACAGCTCCTGGGCCGCCGGCTGCGAGGTGCGGAACAGGTAGAAGAGCAGCGAGATCACGACGCCGAAGAACAGGCCCTTCTCGAGGTCGATCAGCACGCCCAGCCAGCTCACGAGCAGCACGATGCGCTCACGCGGGTGGAAGCGCAAGATGTGCCGGATGTGATGCCAGTCCAACAGGCCCCAGGCAACGATGTACAGGATGCCGGCCATCGCCGCGATCGGCAGGAACGCCACCAGCGGCGCAGCCAGCAACGTGATCAGCAGCAGGAACGGCGCCGACAGCGCCGCAGCCAGCGGGGTCGCGGCGCCGGCGGCCTGGTTGAGCCCGCTGCGGTTGAACGAGCCGCTGGACGGGTAGGCCGACAGGAAGCTGCCGACGATGTTGGACAGACCCTGGCCGATGAACTCCTGGTCGCTGTCCAGCCGCTGGCCGGTGCGGGTGGCGATGGACCGGCTGACGGCGACCGCCTCGGTCAGGCCGATGGTCGCCACGATCGCGGCCGGGAAGAGCAGCGATTGCAGGCTCGCGAAGCTCAGGTCGGGCGTCGACAGGGAAGGCAGCGCGCTGGGCAGCGCACCGACGGTGTGGATGCCCGTTCGCTCGACACCGAGCACGAAGTTCAGGCCTGCGGCGAGCACGCTGCCGACGATCAGCGCGATGACCATGTACGGCAGTCGCGGGGCCAGCCGGCGCGCCGCGATGCCGGCGCCGAGGGTCGCGGCGCCGACCAGGGTCACCCACAGATGAGATTCGCCCAGGTGGTCGATTGCGTACAGCATCGTGCCGTGAAACGATGTGCCGCGTGGCACATCGAGCCCGAAGAAGTTCTTCATCTGGCTGGCGGCGATCAGGCAGGCCGCGCCGGCCGTGAAACCGACGATCACCGTGTGCGAGATGAAGTTGACGGCCGCGCCGAGCCGGGCCGCCCCCATGGCCAGCTGCATCAGCCCCACCAGCAGGCTGAGGGTGAGCACCATGCCGATGTATTGCTCGCTGCCGGGCTCGGCCAGCGGGCTCAGCGTCGCCAGCACCAGCACCGAGATCGCCGTCGTCGGACCGGAAACGAGGTGCCAGCTGGAGCCCCAGAGGGCGGCCACCACCGCCGGGGCCATGGCGGCATACAGGCCGTACTGCGGCGGCAGGCCGGCGATGGTGGCGAACGCCATCGCCTGGGGCAGCACGATCGCGGCGCCGGTCAGCGCCGCCGTGGCATCGCGCCGCATGGTGCCGCGGTTCACCAAGGGCCACCATGCGCGGAAGGGCAGCCAGCGGCGCGCCGTGGCCATGACGGTGGCGTTCACGCGTTCACCCAGATGGCGCAGCGGCCACCTGGCGGCGGCTTGGCGGAGGTGATGGCTATGCAATCGTGCGACGGTGTGTCCGGCATCGTTCTGTGCGTCGCCCGGCCACCGTTGCGCAGCCCGGCTTGAGTCAAGGCGCATTAGGCGCAGCCGGCCGCGTACCGTCTATCACCGGGACGGGTAATGGTGCCTAGCCCATATGGGGGATAGGGTGACGTCGCGGCAGCTTTGGGTGTCGCAAGTCAATCGGCCAGGTGGTCGGAGTGCAAGACCAATTGGTCTGCCGCGCGCCCATCTCGAAGGTGATCCGGCACGGGCCGCAAGGGGTGGCGAACCGCTTGGCGCCGGTCGCTTCCACCTGCTGGCGCCTGACGCTGAAGACCTACCGGCGCAGCGGGCTGGCACGGGCGTTCGACACCCCGCCACCGCTCCAGCAGCAGTAACCGGTCAGGCCGTGGTCCTGCATCTCGATCAGCTGGACGCCGAGCGCGGCGAGCACGCGCCGGGCGGTGTGTTCGAGGGCACCGCGCCATACGATCTGACAGCGGGCGTGCGAGGTCGCGTTGTGGCCGATCGGTCGCACGCGGATCTGGTCCGAGGTGATGACCTCGTCCAGGAATTCGGTCATGTGCACGATGCGAAGAGGCGGTGCCTGGCCATACCGGCGGGTCATCGCCTGGGCGTGGCGGCGCTTCGCCCTTGCTGGGCCGTTCGAAGCGTCATCGGACGGACACCATCGGGACGCCACAGCTCGGCGGGCCGCCCCGCCCACTTGATATGTGTCAACGTCCTGCCAGCCTGCCAACGCAACATCCGCCAAAGCCCCGGGGAACATGCCAATGGTCAGTGGGCCTGGTTGGGCGTACACCAGCGGGGCTGGCATGATGGCGGGCTGAACGCCTCCCGCAGAGCAAGACCTCCCATGGGCAACGAGACAACGCAAGACGCCGCAGCCGCGCCGCGACCGACCGAGGCTGGGCGCGATGTGGGCGCCGGCATCCTGGCCGAGATCGCGTCGGACCTGACCTTGGGTGACGACCCGGCCCGGTTGCTGCAACGCTTCCTGGCGCCGCTCGTGCGCGTGTGCGGGGCCGAGGCCGGTGCGATGCGGGTGCTGTCGGACGACGGCAGCCGCTTCGAACTGGTGGCCGAACTCGGGCTGCCGGCGCCGGTGCTGGCCACCGAGCGGTCGGTCGATCGTGACTGCGGCGTCTGCGGGCAGGCGGCGGCAGCCAGAGAGGTCGCATGGACCGACGAGACCACCGCCTGCGCGCGGCGCAGCGGCAAGGCCTACTTCGGCGCCGGCCGTCACCGCGTGCTGGCGGTGCCGCTGGTGCACCGGGGCCAGGTGCTGGGCCTGGGCACGCTGTACTTCGGCGAGGTGGCCGATCTGGCACCGCAGGTGCGGGCCCTGCTGAAGACGCTGGGCGAACTGCTCGGGCTGGCTCTGCACAGCGCCCGGCTGGAGCAGGCCAACCTGCGGGCGGCGGTGCTGGCGGAGAGACAGCAGATGGCCGCTGAAGTTCACGACTCGATCGCGCAGACCCTGGTCTTTGCCAAGCTGCGCCTGCCCTTGCTGGAGGCCGCCATCGATGCCGATGATGCCGTCGCCGCGCGGCGCTACTGCGGCGACTTGCGCCGGGCCGTCGGCGACGCCCACGTGGAGTTGCGCGAAGTGCTGTCGCATTTCCGCGCGCCGGTGGATCCGACCGGTCTGCGCCACGCCCTGCAGGCCAGCAAGCAGGCCCTTCAGGAACGCGCCGCGGTGGCGCTCACGGTCGACGACCGCGCGCCCGACGAGCACCTGTCGATGGCGCAGGAGCATCAGGTGCAGCACATCGTGAAGGAAGCGCTGAACAACATCGTGCGCCATGCCGGTGCGCGCCACGCGTGGCTGACGATCGAGCGCCGGGGCGGCGACATGGAGATCGTGGTCGACGACGACGGCAGCGGCCTGCCCAGCGGCCCGCCCCTGGAGGGCGAGGCGCACTTCGGCCTGGGCATCATGCGCCAGCGCGCTGCCATGCTCGGCGGCGCGATCGAGTTCGCGCGCCGTCGCGAGGGCGGCACGCGAGTCCGGCTGCGTTTCCCCGTGCAGGCCGCAGGAGCGAACGCATGACCGAGGCGCGGCTGCGCATCATGCTCATCGACGACCATGCGCTGTGCCGCAATGGCCTGACCGACCTGTTGCAGCAGCGCGGCAACATGGATGTCGTGGCCGCGCTCGGTGACCTGGATCAGGTCGTGCCGACGCTGCGCGAGAAGCAGCCCGACCTGATGGTGCTGGACCTGCGCATGCCCGGCATGGACGGGCTGAACCTGCTGCGCAAGTTGCGCGCCGAAGGCCTGCAGACGCCGGCGCTGATCCTGACCATGAGCGATTCGGAGGCCGACCTGGCCGCCGCGCTGCGCGCCGGTGTGCGCGGCTACCTGCTGAAGGACATGGAGCCCGAGGAGGTGATCACGGCCATCCAGCGCACCGCGCGCGGTGAGCTGACGGTGGCGCCGTCGATGACGGTCAAGCTCGCGCAGATGCTGCAGGGCGGCCCGTCCCAGGTCGACGACCGGCGCGGCATGCTGGCGTCGCTGACCGACCGCGAGCGTCAGATCCTGGACCACCTGTCGCGCGGCGAGAGCAACAAGTCCATCGCGCGGGCCCTGGACATCAGCCACGACACGGTCAAGCTGCACGTTCGCCACATCCTGGCCAAGCTCAACCTGAGCTCGCGTGTGGAGGCGGCGGTGTTTGCCGTCGAGGCCCGGTCCGACCCGAATCTGGCGCTGCCGCCCGGCACCGACTGGCACCCGCACCGCTGAGCGCGGCGGGGCGGGCGGGATCAGGCCGCGACGGCGCTGCAGGTCTCGGCGAACCAGGCCAGTTCGTGGTGCAGCCGCACCACCTCGCCGACGATCGTCAGGCAGGGTGACGACAGCCTGGCCTCGGCCACCAGCGCGGGCAGGTCGGCCAGCGTGGCGGCAACCACGCGCTGTGCCGCCAGCGTGCCCTGCTGCACCACCGCCGCCGGCGTGTCGGCCGGCATCCCGTGCGCGACGAGTTGGGTGCAGATCTCGGCCAGCCCGCCCAGCCCCATGTAGATGACCACGGTCTGGCGCGGCCGCGCGAGCGCGGGCCAGTCGAGGTTGCAGCTGCCGTCCTTCAGGTGCCCGGTGACAAACAGGCAGCTCTGCGCGTGGTCGCGGTGCGTCAGCGGGATGCCGGCATAGCTGGCCACGCCGCAGGCGGCGGTGATGCCGGGCACGACCTCGAACGGGATGCCCAGCGCTGCCAGCGCCTGCAGCTCCTCGCCGCCGCGGCCGAAGACGAACGGGTCGCCGCCCTTCAGGCGCACCACGTGGCGGCCTTCGCGCGCCAGCCGCACGAGCAGGCGGTTGATGTCCTGCTGCGGCAGGCTGTGGTTGGCGCGCTCCTTGCCCACGTACTGCCGTTCGACCCGCGCCGGGATCAGCGCCAGCACGCCGTCGCCGACCAGGTGGTCGTAGACCACCACGTCCGCTTCAGCCAGCAGCCGGGCGGCGCGCAGCGTCAGCAGCTCGGGGTCGCCCGGGCCGGCGCCGACAAGGTAGACCTTGCCGCCGGCCCCGCGCAGGCCGGCCAGCAGCGCCGTCATGTCCACATGGTCGTTCATAGGGCTACTCCTTCAGACGCCGTTGCCGCCAGCCTGGTCCGGTGCGAAAGCGTCGGGATCCGGGTTCACGACGACGAACCGGAACTCGCCCGGTGCCAGCTCGACGAAGTCCAGCATCGCGTCCGCGAGCAGCGGCTGCGACGGCGGGGCGATCAGCAGTTCGACGCCGTCGATCTGCAGCGGCAAATCGCCCTCGCGCATCTCGTCGAAGCCCATGCCGACGCAGACCCCGCCGTCGGCCTCCTGGCGCGCCGCGATGCGCAGCCCCAGCCCGGCCGCGTCGCTGCGCGACGTTGCGTGGCGGATTTCGGCAGCAGCGGCGGGACTCAGATTGAACATGGGAATCCTCTCAGTGTTCGCCTTTGGTTCGCAGCAGGCCGGCAAGGCGATTGCCCTGCTTCTGTGGCCCACCGACCGGAAAGAGATCGTGCAGCGCATGGTTGCCGCCACGTTCGAGGCCCCAGGCCACGCTGAAGTGCCGGATCATCACGCGCACCTGTGCCTGAACGCCGTGTTCATCGAAGTAGGCGCGCAGGAAGCGGATGACCTCCCAGTGGGCCGGGGTCAGATGCAGGCCCTCGCGCGCGGCCAACGCTTCGGCGAACGCCTCGGACCACTCGCTGCGGTCGACGAGATAACCTTCGCTGTCAGTGGCGATGCGCCACCCCTCGGCGGTGACCAGGTGCGACGGGTCTGCCAGGGCCATCATGCAGCCACGCCGGGTGCGGGTGCGTCGCGCACGGTCCGGCGCCCGCCGGCGCGGGCGCGTTCGTGCCGAACGAAATCCACGAAGCGTGCCGCCCAGCCGTCGGCGCCCACGCTGCGCCGGTGTGCGTACGACGCCAGCAGGTTGTGCACCAGCACGCCGTCGTGGTGGCCGTCGATGCCGTGGCCACGTTGCACGCGGTAGGCGAAGACGCTGTCCGGGGCCAGGTTCTCCAGGCTCGAGTGGTGGAACTCGTGGCACAGGATTGGCGCCACCGCGGGACCGCCCCACGGCATGGCCGCCGTCTCCTGCAGCTGCATGTAGCCGCGCCCGACCGGCCGGGCGTGCATCACGACGTCGCCCGGGATCACGCCGGCCATCGGCGCCACGCAGTCGCCGTCGCGCAGGGAGCGCGCCAGCAGCATCAGCCCGCCGCATTCGGCGTACGCGGGCAGGCCGGCTTCGATGGCAGCCTTGAGCGCCGCGCGCAGCGGCGCGTTGGCCTGCAGCGCCGGCAGGCAGGTCTCCGGGAAACCACCGCCGATGAACAGGCCGTCGGCCTCGGGCAGGCGGCTGTCGTGCAGCGTGTCGAAGGGCAGCAAGCTGGCGCCGGCGGCCTCCAGTGCGAGCAGATCGTCCGCGTAATAGAACCCGAAGGCGCGGTCGCGCGCGATGGCGATGCGCACGCGGCGCGCCGGCGCCGCGGCGGCCGGCGCCGCGAAGGGCACGCGCAAGGCCGGGGCCCGTGCGGCGAGCGCCTGCACGCGGCCCAGGTCCACCTGGGCGGCCACGGCGCGCGCGATGCCCTGCACGCGGGCGTCAGCGTCGCCCAGCTCGGCGTCCGGCGTCAGGCCGAGGTGGCGCTCGGTCATCGCCAGCGCGGCGTCGTGCTGCACTGCGCCGAGCACCGGCACGTCGGTGTAGTGCTCGATCACGGCACGCAGCTTGGCTTCGTGGCGCGCGCCGCCGAGCTGGTTCAGGATCACGCCGCCAATGTGCAGAGCCCGGTCGAAGGCCTGGTAGCCCAGGATCAGCGGGGCGATGCCGCGGGTCATGCCGCGGGCGTCGATCACCAGCAGCACCGGGGCCTGCAGCAGATGCGCCAGTGCCGCGTTGCTGTTGCTGCCGTCCAGCGCCAGGCCGTCGTACAGACCCTTGTTGCCCTCGACGAGGCTGATGTCGGTACCCTGCGTCTGGCGCACGAACAGCTGCCGGATCTCGTCGCCGCCCATCAGGTGGGGATCGAGGTTGAAGCAGGGGCGGCCACTGGCGCGCGCCAGCCACATCGGATCGATGTAGTCCGGCCCCTTCTTGAACGTCTGCACGGCCAGGCCGCGCGCGCGCAGCGCGGCCGCCAGGCC
>Ga0224505_10001959_pt1 | contig 12471 bp, 10 predicted proteins | sample SF_Jan12_sed_USG_FD_169102 | JGI IMG/M metagenome (GOLD analysis project Ga0224505, IMG submission 169102) | Sediment microbial communities from San Francisco Bay, California, United States - SF_Jan12_sed_USGS_4_1 | ecosystem: Environmental > Aquatic > Marine > Sediment | place: USA: California...
TAACCTGAACCAACGCCGCAGGTCGACTTCCTTGTGACGCATGGCCAGCCCGAGCACGAGCCATGACACGAAGAACCCCGCAGATGCCAGGATGGTCTTCCCAGCAAGTGGCCCGACGCCCTTGTCGAACTCGAGTTCCCCGAGGAAGTCGTGGATCGACACGTTCGCCTCGGCGAGCAAGGTGAGGAGACCCAGCACGAAGATGCCGATACCGGCACTCAACATCACCGCGGCTGCGGGTCCGTCGACCCGATCGTCGAGGTGCATCGACTCGATCTCCGGGGCGTCAACGATCCGGTCGCCCTTCACGTTCGTCTCGTTCATCGTCATCGTCCTCACCTCACGATATCGGCGCGATCTTGTTCAGGAAGGCCCCGTAGAGGCCGCCGATCACGGCGGCCGCGAACCCGCCCACCAGCATCACGATCGTCGCGGTGCGCAGCCAGGGTCGGCGGACGATGCGAGGTCCGTAGTAGGCCACGATGAATGCCACCGCGGTGATCAGGAACGGCGCCGCCCAGGCGATGTGTTCCTTCCACTCCATGCCGAAGTTGTGCCACGAGGCGGTGTCTCCGCTCGCATTCGACTTGAGGAAGTCGCGTGGCGAACACGTGTCGCCTGGCAGGATCGCTCCTGCACAACCGGCGAAGTCATCATCGCCGACGACCGACAACTCGGCCCTGTACCAGGGGTAGACGATCCACGTGCCGGTGATGACGGTGGCCCACGCGGTCACGGCCATCGCCCACATGCCCACGTACATGCGTCGCATCCGCTCTCGAACACCGGCCGTGGTGAGGTACCCGGGCTGAAGGCTCCACAGCCCCGCGAGGCCACCGCCGAAGAGCAGCAGGAAGACAGTCCCGAGTACCAGTCCGTGCACGACCGTCCAGAATTCCCGGTTCGATAGGTCGAACATCGTCGCCCCCCTTCCTCTCGGGGCTGAGTCTCCGCTGCGTCACGTGGCGACCGACGTGCCGAAGGCACTGCCGGGAGGGGGACCTTCGGACGCGCCCGGCTCGGGGTTGGCGAAGTCGGCATCCCATTGGGTAACCTCTGCGCCCGTATGCCCAATCGCTCCCGTGACAAGCAGCTCGCGAAGTTGGCGGCGCGGCGTCAGGCCGAGCGGCAGGCGGCCAGGCGGCGCCGAAGCATCGCGCTGGCAGTCGTGGCCGGAGTCGCGGGGCTGGTGCTGCTGGTCGTCGGATATTCGATCCTCACCGGTGGTGAAGACGGCGACGCCCAGGCGAACGCGACCCCCTCGGCGAGTGCGTCGGGAGAGCCAGGCACACGCTCGGGCAGCGTCACCGAAGAGGTGCAACCACCAACGACCGTCGCTTGCGGCGGCGAGGTTCCCCCCACGGCTGATGGCAAGACACCTCAATATCTCGGACCGCCCCCGATGACGATCGACCCGAAGGCGTCGTACACAGCCACGATCGCCACGTCGTGCGGCACGTTCGAGGTCGAACTCCTGCCCGGCATCGCGCCCACGGCCGTCAACAACTTCGCGTTCCTCGCCGACAAGGGTTTCTACGACGGGCTCACCTTCCACCGGATCGTCGACGGTTTCGTCATCCAGGGAGGTGACCCCCTCGGGGACGGCACCGGTGGTCCCGGCTACACGTTCGATGTCGAGACGTCACCGAAGCAGACCTTCGACTCTCCGGGACTGGTCGCCTACGCCAACGGCGGCCCCGGCACGAACGGCAGCCAGTTCTTCGTGACGCTGGCGCCGACGCCCGAGCTCGACCCGGGCGGCGCCGCCGGGGAGTTCTCGATCTTCGGCCGAGTGACCGACGGCCTCGACGTGGTCGAACGCATCGCCGGCGTGCCGGGCAACGAGAACCCCTCGGCCCCGGGCGACATCGCCCCGACGAGGGCTATCTACATCGACTCGATCACCCTCGACGAGATCTCCGCGTAGGCGGTCCGCTCAGAGCCGCACGACGTTCGGCGCGTCGATGCCGACCGTGACGCCTCGGGCGTCGAAGACCATCGCAGCCCGGTTCACGAGGTCGTGCACATCGACGTCCGCATGGGGCGTCAGCAGGACCACGATGTCCTGGCCCGCCACGGTCGCGGCGTCGAGCGACACCGAGGACCGTTCAAGACCCTCGATCTCGCAGCTGGGCACGAAGGAATCGTGATACGCGATGACCGCACCCCTGCGAGCGAGTCGGTCGAGCACCATCCTCGACGGCGACTCGCGAAGGTCATCGACGCCCGGCTTGAAGGCCACGCCGATGCCGAGCACCTTCGAGCCCTTGATCGGCTTCCCCGCGTCGTTCAAGGCTTCAGCGATACGAGCGACCACATAGTCGGGCATGCGGTTGTTGACCTCGTTCGCGTGTTCGATGAACTCGACGCGGTGGCCGAGCTGCTGTCCGGCACGCCACGACAGGTAGGTCGGGTCGATCGAGATGCAATGGCCTCCGACCCCCGGTCCCGGCCAGAAGGGCTGATAGCCGAACGGCTTCGTGGCCGCCGCGTGCAGCGACTCCCAGATATCGACGCCGAGATCACGCGCAAGCACGGCGAGCTCGTTCACGAGCGCGATGTTCACCTGGCGATAGGTGTTCTCGATCAGTTTGGCCATCTCGGCCTCGCGAGGTGTCGACGTCGTGACGACCGTGTGCACGAACGATGAGTAGAACGACACGGCGAGATCGCGGCAGCGGTCGGTGAGTCCCGACACCACCTTCGGGGTCGTGTCGAGCCGGTGGTCGCGGTTCCCCGGGTCGATCCGCTCGGGGCTGTATGCGAGCGCGAACTCGAGGCCGGCTCGCAGCCCCGACGCCTCGAGGATCGGCCGCATCAGCTCCTCGGTCGTACCCGGGTAGGTCGTCGACTCCAGCACGACCAGCATCCCCGGTCGCAGGAGCCGGGCCACGTCTTCGGCCGCCGTCAGCACCATCGTGAGGTCGGGCGCGCCGTCGGCAAGGGGGGTCGGTAGGCAGAGCACGACCACTTCGGCCTGGGCGAGCGGGGACGGGTTCTCACTGAAGATCGCGCGATCCATCGCAGCGACCTCCGAATCAGCGATGTCGGCGATGTGCGAGCGGTGGGAACGGAGCACGTCGATCTTGGCTTCGTCGTTGTCGATGCCGATGACCGGGAACCCCGCGGCATGCACACCGACGAGCAATGGCAGCCCGACGTAGCCGAGTCCCACGACGGCCGTGGTCGCCGTGCGGTCTCTGATGCGGGTCGCGAGCGCGTCCAACGGATCCACGCCGGTGGCCGTGAGGTCGATGGTCATGGTCTCAAGGAGAGTATCGGCCGAGATGGCGGGGGCTTCAGGCCGTGCAGCGAGGCTACGGGAACTCCGCAACGATGCAAGCACCGCCGCGGTCGTTCAGGGCGACGAGAGCCAGGACTCGATGCCGCGCTCGATCGCGGCCTTGGTGCCGTCGTCGGCGAACGAGGCTCGCACGGCGGCACCTGCCAAGGCAGCCAGATCCTCATCGCGCAGCCTCCACCGCACCCGGGCCTCCTCGTAGACGTCGGTGATCCACGCGCCGAACATGGCCGGGTCATCGGAGTTGAGCGTCACGACGACCCCCGCGTCGCGCAGGGCGAGGAAGGGGTGATCCTCGAGTGACGCATAGACACCCGTCGCGATGTTGGAGAGAGGGGAGATCTCGAGTGGGATCGCCTCGGTGGCGAGATGGTCGACGAGTCGCGGATCCTCGATCGAGCGCACCCCGTGACCGATGCGATCCGGCTCGAAGTGCGCGAGGGTTCGCCAGACGTTGTCGGGCCCCGCCCATTCCCCGGCGTGGGGTACCGACCGAAGCCCGGCGTCCTTCGCGGCACGGAACACCGCGGCGAACGGCGCGATCTCCGATCGTTCGCTTCCAGCGCAGTTCAACCCCACGACACCGTCGTCGACGAACTTGCGGGCGACCTCGAGGGTGCGCTCTGCGGCGTCGACGCCGAGGTCGCGCACGACATCGGGCGTGACGCGAACGACGGTGCCGTGAGCGCGGGCGCCCGCGGCGAGGCCGTCGAGCAGGGCCTCGAGCGGCGAGGTCCAGTCGTCGTCGAACGCTGCCGCATGCGCAGACGGCGTGAACACCGCTTCGGCGTAGCGCACGCCGTTGGCCGCCAGATCCTCGGTCGCCTCCATGCCGAGCCGGCGGAAGTCCTCGAGATGGGTCATGAGCCCGCACATCGCGATGTACTGGTCGATGAAGTCGAGGAAACCGTCGAATCGCCACCCGTCGGGCGTCAGGCCGGACGGAAGCGGCGAGCCGTCACGCTCTGCGAGTTCGCGGACGGTCTCGACGCGCATCGCACCTTCGAGATGGATGTGCAGCTCCGCCTTCGGCAACGTGCGCAGGTCTCGCATCTCCAGATGGTAGCGGGACGCCGATCCGGCGTGCCCCGCCGATCGCGCGCCTCGCCGGGACGGGGCTGGACGGCTAGCATCGCCCCGCGGCCCGGGTGCCGGAACTGGTAGACGGAGGCGCCTTAAAAGCGCCGGCTCGAGAGGGCGTGTGGGTTCGACTCCCACCCCGGGCACGACGCGTTCAGCCGAGGATGTGCGCTTCCCGATACCCGGCGTCGAGCGTTCGACCGTCGTCGAACCTCGAAGGGTGGAAGTCGACGAGACCACGATCGGTGTCCTCACCCAGCACCATCCGCGCCACCTCGCGACCGAGCGCCGGCGCCAGCTTGTAGCCATGGCCGCTCGTGCCTGCGTCGACGAAGACGCCGGGCGCGACCTCGCCGATCACCGGCTGCCAGTCCGGGCTCACGTCGTACAGGCTCGCCCAGCCACGAGCTACCTGCGCGGCGGCGAGATGGGGGACGCGATCGACGAGCCGCTCGGCGACCCAGGCCGCTTCGTCGTCGTGGATCGATTCGTCGAGGTGGTCGGGGTCGACGGGTGGCTCCGGGAGCAGCTTGCCGGACAGGAACAGCTCATCACCCTCCGGGCGCAGGTAGTACCCCTGGGCGGTGTCCCCGTGGGCGGGCACCGGCTCGACGCCGGCCCACCGGTAGACGGCGACGAAGTGCCGTTCCGCGTGCAGCGGTAGATCGGCCCCGGCCTGCAGCGCGAGGGGCCGAGTCCACGGGCCGGCGGCGATCAGCACCGTGTCGCATGCGACCCGACTTCCATCGGACAGACCGAGGATCGCCCCTCCTGACCGACGCGGTTCCAGGGCGACGACACCGAGACCGATGCGGGGGGTCGCCCCGAGCTGTACCGCGCGATCGAACAAGCCCGAGGTCGCTGCTGAGGGATCCGAGTGACCTGCGCCGAGTTCGTAGGCGCCGACGCCGATGCCCTCGAAGTCGAATGCGGGGAATCGCTCCGCGAGGGTGTCGACATCGAGCAGTTGCGTCTCGATGCCGAGCTCGTTGAGCTTCCCGACAGAGCGCGCGACGTCAGCCACGTCGCCCGGCGGGTGCAGATAGAGGAGTCCCGTCCGCCTAAACCCCGCGTCGCGCCCCGTGAGCTCCTCGAAGCCCTCGAACATCTCGATGCTGTCGCGCGCGATACGAGCGAGGAAGGGGTTCGTGTAGTAGGCGCGGCAGATCGCGCTCGATCGACCCGTCGGCCCGCCCGCGGGGACCGTCCGCTCGATGATCACCGGCTTCGCGCCTGCCTGGGTCAGGTGGAACGCGGCCGAGGCTCCATGGATGCCCGCCCCAATGATCCCGACGTCGAAGGTCTCCACGGCCGCAGCCTAGCGGAGCCTCCCGGGCCGAGCGCGCGTCTCTGGTGTTTCGTGCCGGGCCGGGTCGTCAGACGCCCTCGACCGCTTCGAGCCTCCCAGAACCGATCGCGGCCACGAAGGCCTCGTAGTCACGCTCGTTCTGATCGGCGTAACGCTCTGCGAACTCGGTCATCGAGCGACCGAACCGGTCGTTGCTCCCCAGGTACGCCGCGATCGCCACCGGATCGCCCGAGCGAGCGTGGGCGCGCGCGAGGGTCCAGCCGCACAGACCCGCATAGAAGGTCATGCCGGTCGGCACCATGCTCTCGACCTCGACCGATCCCTTCATATCGCGCAGCTGACGCCAGTAGTAGAAGCGGGACGCATCGATACCCTTGGTCCACCCGAGGAAGATGTCGCTCGCGGCCTGCATCAGCCGCTGGCCCTGCACGACGCGCTCTCCGGGCTGCTTGTGCGCGCTCTTCGGCAGGTGATCCTCCAGCACCGAGGAAGTTGCCTCCTTGACCTGCAGGAACAGCGGATCGTCGGCATCGCGTCCTTGCAGCAAGGCGATCCACGCCCGGGTTCCGACGCTACCGACGCCGACGACCTTCCTCGCGAAGTCGACGAACTCGAAACGCTCGAGCAGCCTGCGTCGATCGGCGCTCAGCGTCGATCGGTAGGCCCTCAGCATGCCCTGCAGCTGCTCGCGCAACTCGTCTGGCGAGCGGCCCTGTGCCGCGAGGAGCTCACGGCCCGGTATCAGCACAGGGGGATCGCTGATGATCTCGTGACGCCCGTCGACCACTCTGGTGAGCTTCGACAGGGCCTGGAGGCTGTTCTTCGTCCTCGCCTTCGTCAGGACCTTCTCGCCTCGGGTGGCCAGCTTCCGCCGGTCCTTCGAGCCGGAGGCGGCCACTTCGGCCAGGGCGCCTTCAGGGTCGAGCCGGGAGTACCACACGTCGAGGGTGCTCATCTTCGCGAACCCGCGCATCGCCGTGAGGTATGCGGTCACCGACTCCATCGTCACCGCGCGGGTGTCGTCAGACGTGAACCCGTTGTTGCGGGCCGCGATCACGAAGCTCGCTGCGAGCCGGGCGATGTCGTACTCGAACGGCCCGGGCAGCGTTTCATCGAAGTCGTTGAGGTCGAACAACAGCGTGCGCTCTGGGGAGGCGAACACCCCGAAGTTCGACAAGTGAGCGTCGCCGCACAGCTGCACCTCGAGGCCCGCACGTGGGGCGTGCTGAAGATCTGCCGCCATGATCTTCGCCCCGCCGCGGTAGAACGTGAACGGCGAGACCATCATGCGTCCGTGTCGCACGGGCACGAGATCGGGCTCGCGCGTCGTGTTCTGCGTTTCGAGGAGCCCGGTCGGATCGGGTCGATCGGGCCGGGGGCTCCAGCCTTCCCAGCTCGATCTGGGAGCCCTGTCCCGGGCTTCCTTGCCGCGGGCACGTCGTTGCTCGAGCGTGAGGTGTTCGATCGTCCGTTGGGTCAAGGGGTGCCTCCTTCCGACCGGGGTTCGACCTCGGTCTCGGCCGCTCGCCATCGCTCGGGACGCCAGGCGTTGATCACCTTGGCGACGGCGGTGATCAGGAATAGCTGGCCGATCAGCATTTCCATGACGGCGAAGGTCTGGCCGGGGTTGGCGGCCGGCACGAGGTTGCCATAACCGGTGGTGGTGAGGGTCGTGAAGCTGAAGAACAGCGACTGGGAGATCGTCGGGTCGACCCGCCTTCGAACAGTGGCTCCGACCCGATCGCTCCCAACGCCTGATAGACGTAGGCGAAGAACATGCCGATCAGCAGGTAGGCGTCGATCGCACCGAGCACGGTCTCGCGCGACACCGTTCGCTGCATCACGATCGCCCGCAGGATCGATAGCGGCGCGATGAAGTAGAGCAACGCGCTGGTCGAGAACACGATCTGGGTGGCGATCGAGCCGGTGCTCCAGACGAGGCTGCCGATCGCGACCCCACCGGCCACCACGAGAACCATCGAGGCCAAGACCCGAACGCCACGCCTTGCCCGCGAGGCGTGCAGTGCCAGCCACACGGTGCCGATCTGCACGAGCAGCACGACCGACCGGGACCAGGGTTGCGTGAGGGTGACCGACAGTACGTACGTGATGACGATCAGCAGTAGCACGGAGCCGTAGCTGTCGGGCGAGACCATCGCCTCGGCCAGGCGCCGGATCGATCCATCCCGTCGAGCTTGATCCGCGGTCACGATGTCAGTCACCGCCGCGTTCGGGTTCGTCGTGTTCGGCTGTGCGGTCCTCGGTCGCGTACCGGGCCAGCGATCGCTGTTCCTCGCCCTTTTCCGGAAAGAGGAAGAAGATCAGGGTTGCTCCGAGCAGTACGGCCACGATGCCGGCCGTGTATGCCCACCGGTCACCCTGCAGGAAAGACGACTTGGCTGCCGCGGTGATCTGGTCGGCGTACTTCGGGTACTGGTCGGCGACCGCGATGGCGCCGTCGAACGACTTCTGCAGTTGCGAGGCAGTGCTGTCGCTGATCTTGTCCTTGTGCGGAGCCGATGCGATCGCGCTGCCGATCGCCGACGCGTATCCCGCGGTGAGCAGCGCGCCGAGGATCGACTGCATGATGGCTCCGCCCAGATCTCGCTGCAGATCGGCGGTGCCCGAGGCCATGCCGACCCGAGTCACCGGAACCGACCCGGTCAGCGAATGCGATGCCGGGGTGCCGGCGAACCCGACACCGATCCCCACGAAGGCGTACGCGAGGCCGACCTGCCAGTACGAGATGCCCTCCTTCCACAGCAGCAGCATCGTGAGGAACCCGAGCAGGCAGAACACGTATCCCGCGAGCAGCGTGAATCGAGAGCCCCTGGACTCGACGAGCTTCGCCGATCGGGGCGCCACGATCACCATCGTCACGGCCGCGGGCAGGATCGCCGCGCCGGCCGCGACCGTCGAATAGCCGAGCACGTTCTGCAGGAACTGCTGACCGACGAACGCGGAAGCCATCAGGGAGCCGAACACGATGATGCCCGCGAGCGCCGCGACCCAGAAGACTCGCCTGCCGGCGACATGCAGGTCATAGATGGGGTTGGGCGCCCGGCGTTGCCGGATCACGAAGGCGCCGATGCCCGCGACGGCGATCGCGGCCAAGCCGATCGCCAAGGCTCCTCCGTTCGGCACCGCCGCGAAGTTGATCGCGAGCACGAGTGCCGAGATCATCACGATCGAGAGGATGCCCCCGAGGTTGTCGACAGCGTCGGTCGTCTCGTGCACGTGGCTCGGCACGAAGGTGATCGCCATGAAGAGCGCGACGCCCGCCAGGGGCAGCGTCATGAGGAACACCGATCCCCACCAGTAGTGCTGCAGCAGCACGCCCGAGGCGAGTGGGCCGAGCGCCGAGATGGCGCCGCCGATCGCCGACCACAGCGCGATCGAGCGCGTGCGCGCCGGTCCTGACCACAGGGCGGTGATCAGGGCGAGCGTTGTCGGGTATGCCATGCCGGCAGACAGACCGCCCAGCACGCGGGCGACGAACAGGACCGTGTCGGTCGGTGCGAACGCAGCGAGCAGGCTCGCGGGTACCGCGAGTGAGATGCCCAGGATCAGCATCATCTTGCGGCCGTACCGGTCTCCGAGCGCCCCGAGGTACAGCACCGAAGCAGCCAGGCCGAGCGAGTAGCCGACCGCGATCAGGTCGAGCGACGTCTGTGACGAACCGAAGGCCTTGCCGATCGAGGGCAGGGCAACGTTGGCGACCGACAGGTTCAGGTTCGCGACGGCGGCGACGAGGATCAACGAGAGCAGCACGAGCTCGGAGCGCTGCGGAGCCGTCGCTGCTCGGCGTGTCCCCGGGGTATCGGGGTCGGTGATCGTCACGGTCTCTGCATCCTCACGGTCGCTCGACACGCCCCATCGAGGCGGCGCGGGGGCACATCATGGCATGGGCGGGTGAGCCTTCGTGACCCGCCCTGGTGTCCTCGACGTCCGCATCCTCTCGTCGGCGATCGATGCCCCGCGCGCGCGGCGTGGCGAGGAAGTGGCTGCATGGCCATGCCTACGTCTGAGGACGCGGGCACCGATCGACGATGGTAGCGTCGCGATCACCCATCCGCGGACGTCATCTCAGGAGGAGCGATCGACATGGTCCACCAGCGCGTGAAGAGTGACGACCCGGAAGCAGGCAGCGCAGTCGCACCCGCGTACACGCAGCGGCTCGACCTGGAGCCGATCCCGAAGTTCACGATGCCCGAGCAGGATTCGCGCCCCGATGCCGTCTATCGGTTGATCCATGACGAGCTGCTGCTCGACGGGAGCTCCCGGCTGAACCTGGCGACGTTCGTGACGACGTGGATGGAACCCGAGGCCGACAGGCTCATGGCTGAGGCGTTCGACAAGAACATGATCGACAAGGACGAGTATCCGCAGACCGCGGAGATCGAGCGGCGCTGTGTGAACATGGTGGCCCACCTGTTCAGCGCGCCGGAGGACGGCGACGCGGTCGGGGCCTCCACGATCGGCTCGAGCGAGGCGGTCATGCTCGCCGGCCTAGCGATGAAGTGGCGATGGCGCGCCCGTCGCGAGGCCGCCGGCAAGCCGGCCGACAAACCCAACATGATCCTCGGCTCCAACGTGCAGGTGGTCTGGGAGAAGTTCTGTCGCTACTGGGATGTCGAGGCCCGCTACATCCCGGTGCACGAGGGTCGTTACGTCATCTCGCCCGAGGAGGCTGTCGAGCGGATCGACGAGAACACGATCGGCGTCGTCGCGATCCTCGGCACGACCTACACGGGCGAGTTCGAGCCGATCGAGGAGATCCACGACGCGGTCGTGGCGAGCAACGCCGAGACCGGGTTCGACGTTCCGGTGCACGTCGATGCTGCGAGCGGAGGTTTCGTGGCTCCGTTCCTGCACCCGGACCTGCGGTGGGACTTCCGGTTACCGATGGTGCGGTCGATCAACGTGTCGGGCCACAAGTACGGGCTCGTGTACCCGGGCGTCGGTTTCGTCGTGTGGCGGGCGCTCGAGGATCTGCCCGAGGACCTCGTGTTCCACGTGAACTACCTCGGGGGCGACATGCCGACGTTCACGCTGAACTTCTCCCGACCGGGCAACCAGATCGTCGGGCAGTACTACAACTTCCTGCGACTGGGCATGGCGGGTTACCGCCGTGTCATGGAGACCCTTCGCGACCTCGCGGTGCACACCTCGTCGAAGGTGGCCGAGCTGGGACCGTTCGAGCTGGTCAGCGACGGCACCGCGATCCCGGTCTTCACGTTCTCGCTCAAGCCGGGGGCGCCGTACACGGTGTTCGATCTCTCTGAGCGGCTCCGCACCGATGGGTGGCAGGTGCCGGCATACACGATGCCCGACGACGCCACCGACGTGGCCGTCATGCGGGTCGTCGTACGCGAAGGCTTCAGCTACGACCTCGCCGACGCCCTGATCGAAGCCATCCGCGACGCATGTGAACACCTGACGAAGAACCCCCCCAGGGAAGCGGATCCGAAGCCCGGCTTCAGCCACACGTAGCCGTGACGACCCTGCGCGCTTCATTCCGGATCCCGGAGGGGTGGATCGTCGAGGAACGGCGCACGGTCGGGCCGTTCATCACCCGCGAACGCTACCGGCTTCCCGACGGCTCTCAGCGAACCTGGGATTCCCGACGACATCGCAAGACGGGTCACGTCGACGAGGAACGGACGACCCTGGCCCGGCCCTGGTGGCAGCCTCGCCTGCTCGGGTGGTGGATCGCAGCGCTGTTCATGATCGGGTCGTTCTTGTTCGCGCTCGGTGCGTTCCCGGTGTTCGCCGATCGCGTCGATGCCCGGATCGTCGGCGTCACCTACTTCGTCGGGTCGATCTTCTTCACGTGTGCCGCGTACCTGCAGTACGTGCAAGCGGTCAACGCTGCCCATCCTCCGGCTCCTGCTCCCGGCTCGGGTTCGCGCGTGAGGCTCATCGCGTGGCAGCCGGACCGTATCGACTGGTGGTCGGCTTCGGTGCAATCGATCGGCACCGTGCTCTTCAACATCAGCACGTTCAGCGCGATGGATGCGACCTTCACGCAGCAACAGCAGGAGCGACTCGTGTGGGCCCCGGACATGCTCGGCTCGATCGCATTCATGATCGCAAGCACGCTCGCGTGGCTCGAAGTCTGTCACGGCGCGTGGAGGTGGGATCCGCCCGACACGTCGTGGAAGATCGTCGCGCTGAACCTGGGAGGGTCGATCGCCTTCCAGATCTCCGCGGTCGCGGCCTTCATCAGACCGCAGACGGGCGAGATCGTGAGCTTGCCGATCTCGAACCTGGGCACCTTCGTCGGGGCGCTCGCGTTCCTCGTCGGCGCCGCGCTGTTGATCCCGGAGATGGACGACCGCTCGCCTGTCGGCTGACCTCGGCTATCATGCCCGTCGGCCGACAGCACGCTCGACCGGATCGACGAACCCTGAGGAGGGGCACACGTATGGCAGACCTGATCGCGATCGGGTACGACGACACGACCACCGCCCTGCAGGCGATGGAAGAGGCAGAGCGCCTCGCCGGCGACCTCATCATCGAGGCAGACGCGATCGCCGCGATCATCCGGAGTCCGGAAGGCAAACTCAAGACGATCACGAACCAGCACACGGTTGGTGCGGGCACCGTCTCGGGCATGTTCTGGGGGATGCTCTTCGGCTTGTTGTTCTTCGTGCCGTTCCTCGGCATGGCCGTCGGAGCCGGCATGGGCGCCGTCATGGGCAAGGTCGCGAAGTCGGGCATCGACGAGGGCTTCCAGAACCAGGTTCGGGACATGCTGAAACCGGGCACGTCGGCCCTG
>Ga0224505_10001960_pt1 | contig 12470 bp, 14 predicted proteins | sample SF_Jan12_sed_USG_FD_169102 | JGI IMG/M metagenome (GOLD analysis project Ga0224505, IMG submission 169102) | Sediment microbial communities from San Francisco Bay, California, United States - SF_Jan12_sed_USGS_4_1 | ecosystem: Environmental > Aquatic > Marine > Sediment | place: USA: California...
CGCCACCGCTCCCGCCGAGTCGTCGGCGCCGACCACGACGGAGGCCCCGAGGCGCGAGGTCACCATGGCCTTCACCGGTGACCTCCTGCCGCACGGCCCGGTGGTGGAGCGCGCTGGCGCGCTGGCCGGTGGAGGTGGCTACGACTTCGACCCGATGTTCTCGCTGGTCGCGCCGCTGCTGAGCGCGGCCGATCTGGCCATCTGCCACCTCGAGGCGCCGCTGTCCCCCGACAACCGGGACCTGTCGGGATACCCCACCTTCAACGCGCCGCGAGAGTTGGCCGAGGCCGCTCGGCGGGCGGGCTACGACGGCTGTTCGACGGCGTCGAACCACTCGTGGGACCGCGGTCGAACCGGTGTGGTGGACACGCTCGCGGTGCTCGACCAGGCGGGACTGCAGGCGGCCGGCACCGCCGCCTCGCCGCAGGACGATCGGCCGGCCCGGTACCGTCGCGGCGGCCTGGCCATCGCCCACCTCTCCTACACCTATGGCCTCAATGGTTTCGAGGTTCCGCCGGACGAGGGCTGGTTGGTCGATCTGATCGACGTCGATCAGATCGCGGCCGATGCCCGGGCGGCTCGTGCCGGGCAGGCCGACGTGGTGGTGGTCAGCCTGCATTGGGGCACCGAGTACCGATCCGAGCCCACCGCAGACCAGGTCTCGATCGTCGACCAACTCCTACCCAATGACGACATCGACCTCATCGTCGGTCACCATGCCCACGTGGTGCAGCCCGTCGATCGCCGGGCCGGCAAGGTGGTGCTGTACGGACTGGGCAACTTCTTGTCCAACCAGTCGAGCTCGTGCTGCACCGCCGCAACCCAGGATGGTGTGATCGCGGTGGTGACGCTCACCGAGCGCGATGACGGTGGGTTCCGCACCCGGCTGCGTTACGTGCCCACCTGGGTCGACCGGTCCACGTTCACCATCGTGCCCACCGCCCCGCCGTACCGAGGCGCCGAAGCAGCGGTCGATGAGAGCACCCTCGACGCGAGCCTCCAGCGCACGGTGGATGCGCTGTCGGCGCTCGGTGCACCGGTGCGCGATTGGGACGGGTCCTGACCGTCGACACGGCCGACGTGGATCGCGACGCCGTGCTGGCCTGGGGTCGCTCGACCCGCCGCGACCTGCCCTGGCGGCGGACCCGCGATCCATGGGCCGTCCTCGTCTCGGAGCTGATGCTCCAGCAGACCCAGGTGAGCCGGGTGGTGCCCCGGTACGAGGTGTTCCTGCGGCGGTTCCCCACCGCGACAGCGTGCGCGGCGGCCGGGCAGGCCGAGGTGGTGCGACTGTGGGACGGGCTCGGCTACAACCGGCGGGCCCGCCACCTGCATCAGGCCGCGGCGACCATCTGCGATCGGCATCGTGGCGAGGTACCCGAGCGGCTCGAAGACCTGTTGGCCCTGCCGGGTGTCGGTCCCTACACGGCGCGTGCCGTCTTGGTCTTCGCCTTCGAGCGTGACGTCGGGGCGGTGGACACCAACGTCGCTCGGCTGCTGGCCAGGTGGCAGGGGCGGACGCTGAGCCGCCACGAGGTGCAGGCGGCGGCCGATGCCACGGTGCCGCCCGGGCAGGCGTGGGAATGGACCCAGGCCCTGTTCGACCTGGGCGCGACCGTGTGCACCAAGAGGTCCCCATCGTGTGGGCGTTGCCCGGTTCGGCCCGACTGCGCGTGGGCGGGGGTCGGAGCCGACCCGGCCAAGGGATCGGCCGGGGTCGGCGGCAGCCAATCGAGGTTCGACGGAAGCGACCGCCAGGGTCGTGGTCGCCTCATCGCCGCGCTGCGCCGAGGGCCGGTGGCCTCGGCCGATCTGGCCGCCACGGCCGGTTGGACCGACGATGACGCGCGCGCGGCACGGGTGATGGCCGCGCTGGTCCACGAGGGCCTGGTCGTGCCGGACGGAGACGTCTACCGTCTCGGCTGACCCGTGCGCCGGGCCACGACTAGTCTCGGACGAGCGATGGGGGAGTACGGCATGGGTGGAAGGCTCATAGGCGGGTTGGCCGGACTGGCCCTGGCGGCCGGAAGCTGCGCGAGTGGCGGGTCGGGTGACGCCGATGTGGTGTCGTCGACGCCGGCCACGGTCGCCACGACGGTGGCGCCGATCACCGCGTCCACCGTCGCCTCCACCGCCAGCACCACTTCGGTCGTGCTGAGCGACAGCTATCGCGGGGTGAGCGCCGAGTCGATCGCCATTGCCATCCCCATCGTGGACGAGGCCGCCATTCGGCGGGACTTCTCGGTCGAGCTGAACTGGGGTGATCAGCAGGCGAAGTACGAGTTGGCCCTCGATGCCGTCAACGCGGCCGGAGGCATCAATGGGCGCAGGATCGATGCCACGTTCATCGAGTACGTTCCCGTCACCCAGGACAAGACCGACGAGGTCTGCCTCGAGGCGACCGAGGATCTCGGCGTGTTCGCCGTGGTGGGGTTCATCCGGCCCGATGCCGGCGTGTTGTGCTTCACCGAGCTGAACGACACCCCGTTCGTGGGCGGCGGTGACGTGCCCACCTCCGAGACCCGCGACCGTTCGCTCGTTCCCGCCCTGTATCCAGCGGCATCGGCGGCTCGCATCGACGAGGCCATGGTGGAGGTCATGGATCAGCGCGGTGAGCTGGAGGGCCGCACCATCGCCGTGCACGGTCGCGACCCGGATCGCCTCGACGCCCTCGAGCGGGCGCTGGAGGACCGGGGGTACTCGTCCGTGACCAGAACGCTGCTGGACGCTCCCGAGAGCGATGCGCTGGCCATGGCTTCCCAGCTCGACGTGATCGTCGAACGCTGGCAGGCGGACGGGGTCGAACTGGTGCTCAACGTCACCACCAACATCTCGATGCTGAGCGCGGTGAACCGAGCCGGATACGAGGTGGCCATCGCCACCACCGGCACCGACGTGGCGTTGGGGCCCGATGCCGTGTTCGCGCAGGGTGCCACCGAGGCCGAGGTGAGCCGGGTCACGCTGGTGAGCCAGGCCAGTGGCCGCGTCGCCTACGAGAGCGGCCATCAGCCCACCGTCGAATGCGTGGATCGATGGAACGAGGCCCACCCCGAGGAGCCGGCGGTGTTCGACCCGGGCGAAGGCGACCTCGAGAACATCGGCCAGGTGTTGTTCGCCTGTCAGAACATCGAGCTCTTCGCGCTGGTGGCCGGTGCCGCTGGTGGCGATCTCACGCCAGTCGCGATGGCCGATGCGCTCGATGATCTGGGATCGGTCGAACTGGCCGGCATCTCGTCGGGTTCGCTGTCAGCGGACAAGTGGGACGTCTCCGATGCCATGGGCGTATCGGTGTGGGACACCGCCGAGCAGGACTTCGCGGCCAGCGGCGAGGTCTACGACATCGGGTGAGTGGCGGGTTCGGATCGTGACACCGCCCCAGGCGGGCGGGCCGCGCCCGGCGTGCCTGCGCTCAGGGCCTCAGGGCCCGGTGATGCATGCGACGATCTCGTCGAAGGCCGCTTCGGCCAGAGCGCGCATCTCGTCCTCGGTGCGGTCCTGGATGGGGTGGTCGACGAAGACCCGCGCCGTGTCGAGACCCAGCGCGTCGGACTGGACCTGGGCGCCGTCGCGGAACGGTTCGGAGGCGACGAAGACCCCCGGGAGGCCTCGTCGCTCGAGATCGCTGATGTCGTGCACACTGCACGTCGTGCACGAGCCTCAATCGGCGAGGGCTTCGATCACCGCATCGCACGACGAGGCGATCTCGTGGCGCAGGTCCACTGGCGCCGGCTTGGTGAACGTCGGCTTGGTGTAGCGCTCGACCCTGGCCCCCAGGCCGGTGAGTTGCTCCTCGAGCTGGTCGAGGAAGTGGTTGCCCTTCGGCTTGGAGATGTCGAGCAGGCCCACGGTGAGGCCGTGGAGCGACTCGGGCCGGACCACCCGTTGACGGGCAGGCACGGTTGTCTCGTCGGTGGGGTCGAGAACGGTGATGGTCACGGGCGAACCTCCCTGGTGACGGGGATACTACCCCCGGGTCCCCGTAGCCAGCCGGCCAACACCGAGCTGAACAAGCCGGCTGGACCGCCGGCATGGACGATGGTGAGCCCGCCGTCGGGGTTGAACTTGGGTAGCTGCACCCCGGCGAAGTCGGCGGGCAGGCCCTCATCGATGCCACCTGCGCCGGCCAGGATCGTGTCGCTGTCGATCATCGAGACCGCCGTCAGCTCGTCGCGGAACCGCTGTTTGGACCACCCGGCATCGCGGTAGCGGGCCATGTGCTCGGGCGACAGCACGAGCATGGCGTCGATGCCCATCACCATGCGGGGTGAGGCCACCGATCGCATGGCGTCGGCCAGCAACCGGGTGAGCGATTCGGGGGACCGTGACTGCTGGTCGACGATGATGCGTGGACCTTCGCCACAGAAGGCGGTGACGGTCGACGTGCCGGGGTCGAAGCCCCGTTCCACGGCCAACGAGTCCCACGCCGACCCCTCCTCGTCCTCGGCGAAGCACAATCCCAGCTTGGACGGATTGCCCTGGGTCGACCGGTCGATCTCGCCGGGTCGCCCACCGCCCACGTTGCGCACGGTGAGTTGCACGGCCCGACCGATGGTGGCATTGGGCCGGTTGCCCTGGCCCAGCACGTTGACCCCCGCGTTCATGCCGATCTGGTGACGGATGGGCCCGTTGACCACCAGGACGGGACCGACGGCCATCGTCGTGGCCAGCACCCCGTGCATGTTGAACTCGTCGGTGCACACCGCCTCGAGTGCCGCGAGCACCACCGGCAGGTACTCGGGCTTGGCGCCGGCCATGACGGCGTTGATGGCCACCTTCTCGACCGAGCACGGAACCAGGTTGGGGGGCGCCAGGCAGACGATCTCGTCGGGCGCGCGCGTGGTGCCCTCGAGCATCCGCAGCACGCGAGCCTCGGTGGGGGGCACGACCGGCAGCCCGTCGGTCCAGTCCCGGTCGAACATGGCCTCCATCTCGTCCTCGAGGGGAGCGATCTGCACCCGGCGGCTGTGTACCGCTGATCCGCCGAAGCGGACCGCCAGCTCATCGGCTCGGGTGGGGTCGACGCTGAGGGACCCGCAGCCGGGACGCATCTCGGGCAGGCCGGGCCCCAGTGCGTCGGCGCCGGTGAGCTCCTGCCAGTGCTGACGGGACCAGCCGACGGTGCGCTCCTGCTCGCGGCCGTCGCGCACCAACAGCAGCGTCGGCACCGTCTCGATGTCGTGATGCCACGAGACGCCGAGGTCGGTGTCGTCGACGACCCAGTCAGCCGCGGTGGGGAACGACGGGTCGTCCTGGGTGAAGACGGTGAGCGGCGTGTCCGCGCCGGCCAGATCGAGGAGCACCGGCGCCACCAACTCGCACGTCGGGCAGTCGCGTTTGACGATGGCCACCAGACCATCGGGCAGGATGGGAGTGGCGGGTTCGGGCCGGGCGGGGGTGGCGGGTTCGGGCATCATGGCCTCGGATCGGTCTTCGACGGAGCGCTCGCCATACTGGCACGCCGGGGCCAACCCGGATCGCCCGAACCGGGTCGCGGATTCGGTGGCTTCTGTCACCTTCCTTTCAGACGGGCGCGACTTCCTCTACGATCGAATCCACTCGCAATTCACCAATTGCCGAAGCAGGGGGTTCAACGCGTTGGTGCACGTGACTTTCTATGGCGTCAGGGGCTCCACTCCCTGTCCGTGCCCGGACAAGCAGCGTGTCGGCGGCAACACCTCCTGCGTGGTCGTCGACAGCGACGATGGGTCACCCATCGTCTTCGACATGGGAACCGGTCTACGGGTGTGGGGTACCGATCTCGATCCGGTGGACGACTTCCACGCCACGGCTCTCGTGACGCACCTGCACTGGGACCACGTGCAGGGTCTGCCCTTCTTCCTGCCGCTGCATCAACAGGGCGCGGTGCTCGATGTGCACGGACCCACCGAGCCCGGGTCCAGTCTCGAGTCGGCCTTCGCCACCTTCGTCAACCCGCCGTTCTTTCCCATCCACTACTCCCAGCTCACCGGAGACGTCCGGTTTCACGACACCGCCGACGACTCGTTCGCGGTGGGCCCGGCCAAGGTGCTCAGTCGAGCGGTTCCCCATGTCGGGGTCACCAATGGCTACCGGGTCGAGTGGGGCGGGCAGTCCATCGTGTACATCCCCGATCATCAGCAGCCGCTCGACGACCACCGCCATGTCGACGAGCGCGTGCTCGAGCTGGTCGACGGTTGTGATGTCCTCATCCACGATGCACAGTTCACGGCCACCGAGTTCGCCCAGCGTCCCCACTGGGGGCACTGCACCGTCGAGTACGCTCTCGAGGTCGCCAACCAGGGTGGTGCCGACACACTGGTCTTGTTCCACCACGACCCGCACCATGACGACGACATGGTCGACGAGTTGGGTCGCCATGTGGCTGATCTGGCCGAGCCCACCGGTGTGTCCGAGGTGATGACAGCGTCCGAAGGCCTGCGCCTCGTCCTCGGTGACTGATCACCGGTAGCGGGTCAGCCCCGTCACCGGTATCGGGTACCCTCGCCCCGTCGCAGGCAAGACGAGGAGAGCTCGACGTGAGCGAGAGCATCGACGGGGACCGGTTCCGGAGGGTGATGGGTTGTTTCCCCACCGGTGTCACGGTGGTCACCGCCATGGACGGTGACCAGCCGGTGGCCATGGTGATCGGCTCGTTCGGGTCGGTGTCGCTCGACCCACCCCTCGTGATGTTCTTGCCCGGCAACACATCCAAGACCTGGCCCCAGATCGAGCGAGCCGGTCACTTCTGCGTGAACGTGATGGGCCACGACCAGCTCGAGGTGTGCAACGCCTTCTTCACCAAGGAGGTCGACCCGTTCGACACCTTCGGCTGGGAGCCCGCCGGTAGCGGCGCCCCCCGACTGGAGGGATCGAGCGCCTGGATCGACTGCGCCATCGACAACGTGGTCGAGGCGGGCGATCACTACATCGTGATCGGGCGCGTCCTCGACCTCGACGGCGACCACGAGCGGGTGCCGCTGGTGTTCCACGGCGGTCGCTACGGGCAGTTCCACGGGTTCTGATCGTGGCCATCTACGCGTTGGGTGACCTCGAGCCCGATATCCACGCCGAGGCGTACGTGCATCCCGACGCCGTGGTCATCGGCCGGGTGTCCATCGGCGCCGAGTCCACCATCTGGCCCGGTGCCGTGCTGCGGGGCGACGACAGCGGTATCCAGATCGGCCGACGGTCGTCGATCCAGGACGGCTCCGTCATCCACTGCCTGCACGACACGCCCACCGTCATCGGCGATGACTGCACCATCGGCCACAACGTCCATGTGGAGGGCTGCCGGATCCACGACCGGGCCCTGATCGGTTCTGGCTCCATCGTGTTGCCCCACGCGGTGATCGGGCGGGGCGCCATCGTGGGTGCCAACGCCGTCGTGTCGGGGGGAACCGAGGTGCCGCCGTTGTCGATGGCCCTCGGCGTGCCGGCCAAGATCCGCGAGGGCACCGTCTCCGAGGACGACAACATGGAGAACGCCATGGTGTACGTCGAGCGGGGCCGGTACTACCGGACCCACCTCCGTCGTCTCGACTGAACCGCGACCGAGGTGTGACCACGAGCCGTCGAGCACTCTCGTTGGGCCCCGACCTGGAGTTCGGGCCCGCCGAGCGGGATGTCACGGTGGTGCTGCTCACCGTCACCGGTGTGCTCATCGCCAGCCGATACCTGGGATCGGGCAGTCAGATCAGCTGGCTCGTCACCGGTCTGGACGCGTTGGGCCTCGACGGGCTGGGCGGTCGCCTCGACCACGCGATGAACGAATCGGTGCACCAGGCCTTCAACCGGCGGGCGTACTTCGCCATCTTCCGCATGGTCGTGTACCTGGCGCCGGCCTACGTGGTGGGTCGGTGGGTACTGCGGCGGCGCATGAGCACCCTGGGTTGGCGGGTGGACCGGGGCTGGCAGCGCCTGCGGGTGTACGTCGGCCTCTACGCGCTGATGCTGCCGTTGGTCCTGCTGGCGAGCACCCAGGCATCGTTCCAGGACACCTATCCCTTCTACACCCCCAACGAGCTCGAATCGCTGTGGCCGTGGTTCGTGTTGTGGGAGGTGCTGTACCTCGGTCAGTTCATCGCCCTCGAGCTGTTCTTCCGCGGGTTCGGCGTGCACGGCCTGGCTCCCCGCCTGGGTGTCCTCGCCGTGCCCGTCATGGTGGTGCCCTACGTCACCATCCACTTCGGCAAGCCCCTGCCCGAGGCCATCGGTTCCATCGTGGCCGGATCGGTGCTGGGCGTGGTGTCGTTGCGGCAGGGCAGCGCCTTCTGGGGGGGCGTGCTGCACTGGAGCGTGGCCATCAGCATCGACGTGCTCGCCTACTAGCATGCGCCGCGTGTCATCGGACGCCGACGCCCTGATCGATCGCCTGGGGCTGCGACCTCACCCCGAGGGCGGGTGGTACGCCGAGACCTGGCGAGCCGATGCGGGTGTGGACGGTCGGGCCACCAGCACCGGCATCTACTTCCTGCTGCGGGCCGGCGAACGTTCGCACTGGCACACCTGCGACGGCGACGAGATCTGGGTCTTCCACGACGGCGATCCACTGGAGCTGTCGTGTTCGCCCGACGGCGCGACGGTGCAGCGAACGGTGCTGGGCGTCGATCTGGCCGCAGGCCAACGACCGCAGATCGTCGTGCCGGCCGGGCAGTGGCAGGCGGCAGCATCGCAGGGTTCGTGGACGCTGGTGTCGTGTGTCGTTGCCCCCGGCTTCGAGTTCGAGGGATTCGTGCTGGCCCCACCCGGTTGGGAACCGGGCGAGGGCTGACGTCAGGACGGATCGAGGGCCAGTCCCTCGATCACGGTGGCGCCGGTTGCCGTCAGGATGCGCGGCGACGCCAGCACCTTGCGGTCTCGGCTCGCGCCCCCCAGCACGATCGTGTCACGCGTCATGACCCGGGCGTCGACCCACACCGGTACGGCGGCCGGGAGCCCGAACGGGGTGACGCCGCCGATGGTCATGCCGGTGAGGCGTTCGGTGTCGTCGGCCCCGGCGAACGAGGCCTTGCGGGTCTGCAGCCGCTTCCGCACGACCTTGTTGACGTCGAGTCGGGTGTGGGCCAGGACCACACACGCGACGTATCGGGGTGGATCCGCCTTGCCCACGACCAAGATCGTGTTGGCCGAGTCCTCGATCGCGTAGCCGTACGCCTCGCAGAACGCCGCCGTATCGGCGAGGGCGGGATCACACGGCACCAGCTCGTACTCGACGCCAGTGGCATCGAGGGTGGCCACCAGCTCGTCCTGCACGGCGACCGAGCGTAGCGTCGGGCGGGCGGCCGGTGCCGGGCCCGCCATCTCGTCGATGAATCTCCACAGTTCGATGACGCGGCACCATTACCCTCACAGGCATGATCAAGGTGACGCTGCCCGACGGTTCCGATCGCTCGCTCGACGACGGCGCCACCGGGGCCGACCTGGCGGCCGACATCGGTTCCGGCCTGGCCCGTGATGCGCTCATCGTCACCGTCGATGGCCGTCCCCAGGACCTCGACCGTCCACTGGTCGACGGTGCCGCCGTGCAGATCGTGACGCCCGATTCCGATCTGGGCCTCGAGACGCTGCGACACAGCACGGCGCACGTGCTGGCCCAGGCCATTCTCGATCTCCATCCCGGCACGCAGCTGGCCATCGGACCCCCCATCGATGTCGGCTTCTACTACGACGTCGAGCTGCCGGGCGGCGCGACGTTGAGCGACGACGACCTGCAGGCCATCGAGGCCCGCATGAACGAGATCGTGACCGCCGACCAGCCCTTCCGGCGCCGCGAGCTGTCCATCGGGGAGGCTCTCGAGTTCTTCGCCGACGAGCCCTACAAGCGCGAGATCATCGAACGGGTCCGATCCGGACAGGCCGACGCCGAGGACGCCGGCGAGATCGGCGGGTCCGACCGTATCAGCTACTACGCCAACGGCGACATCGACGACCCGTCGGTGTTCCGGGACATGTGCACCGGTCCTCACGTACCCGCCACCGGTCGGTTGGGTCACTTCCGCCTCCAGAAGGTGGCGGGGGCCTATTGGCGAGGCAACGAGAAGGGGCCGCAGCTCCAGCGGGTGTACGGCACGGCCTGGGCGTCCAAGAAGGAGCTCAAGACCCACCTGCAGAACCTGGCCGAGGCCGAGAAGCGCGACCATCGCCGCCTGGCGGCCGAGCTCGACCTGGTGTCGTGGCCCGAGGAACTGGGTCCCGGACTGGCCGTCTGGCATCCCAAGGGGGCCGTGATCCGCCAGCAGATGGAGGACTACAGCCGTCATCGTCACGAGCAGGGCGGGTACGAGTTCGTCTTCAGTCCCCACATCGCCAAGAGCGTGCTGTGGGAGACGAGCGGACACCTCGACTTCTACGCGGACGGCATGTATCCACCCATGGAGATGGACGGGACCACGTACTACCCGAAGCCGATGAACTGTCCGTTCCACGTGATGGTCTACAAGAGCAGCCAGCGGTCCTACCGAGAGCTGCCCCTCCGGTACTTCGAGCTGGGCACCGTGTATCGCTACGAGCTGTCCGGCGCGGTGCACGGGCTCCTGCGGAGTCGGGGTTTCACCCAGGACGACAGCCACATCTTCACCACTCGCGACGACGTCGCCGAGGAGCTGGCCTCGCTGCTCGACTTCGTTCTGTCGGTGCTGCGTGCCTTCGGCTTCCAGGACTTCCAGGCCAAGCTGTCCACCCGACCGGACGAGAAGTCCGTCGGTGACGACGAGATCTGGCACATGGCCACCGAGGGGTTGCGGGTGGCCCTCGAGAAGGCCGATCTGGAGTACGTGGTCGATGTGGGCGGCGGGGCGTTCTACGGCCCCAAGATCGATGTCGATGTGCGCGACGCCATCGGTCGGGCCTGGCAGCTGTCCACCATCCAGCTCGATTTCACGCTGCCCGAGCGGTTCGGCCTCGAGTACGTGGGCGCCGACGGGGAGCGCCACCAGCCGGTCATGATCCACCGGGCGCTGATGGGCTCCATCGAGCGCTTCTTCGGCGTGCTCATCGAGCACTACGCCGGTGCGTTCCCCGCCTGGCTGGCGCCAGTGCAGGTACGGGTGCTGCCGGTGGCCGACGAGCATTCGGCGTATGCCGACCGTGTCGTCGAACAGCTGCGCCAGCGGGGATTCCGGGTCGATCACGTGGCGGCCACCGAGCCGCTGGGCAAGCGCGTCCGCAACGGCAAGGTCCAGAAGATCCCCTACCTGTTGGTGGTGGGCGACGATGACGTGGCGGGTGGCACCGTCGGGGTCAACCGCCGGGGTGAGTCCCAGCCCGAACGTGACGTCACGCTCGAAGCGTTCGCCCAGCGGCTGAGTGCCGAGGTCGAGACCAGGTCGTGACCGGTAGCCCCCTCGATCGGTTGTGGGCCGGTTGGCGCATGCCGTACATCGATCGCGACGACGATGCCCGGGCATCGGAGGTCCCCGCCGGGATGACCCTGTTCGAGGGAATCCTCAACAGTGGACTGTCCGATCCCGAGTCCTTCATCCTGTGGCGGGGCGAGAGCTGTTTCGCCCTCCTCAACGCCTATCCGTACAGCTCGGGACACGTGATGGTGTTGCCTCAGCGCGGGGTGGCCGATCTGGCACAGCTCACCGAAGCCGAACACGCCGAGCTGTGGTCGGGTGTGCGCAAGGCCGTGGCCGCCGTGCAGCAGGCCTACCGGCCCGACGGCATCAACGTGGGCATCAACATCGGCGAGGGTTCGGGGGCCGGCGTGCCCGGCCACCTGCACGTGCACGTGCTGCCCCGATGGAGTGGTGACACCAATTTCATGACCACGGTGGCCGAGGCTCGAGTCCTGCCCGAGAGCCTGAGCGACGTGTGGTCCCGTTTGGCGGCCGTCTGGCCGGACGAGGCGCCTGCGGCCGACCAGCCATAGGCTCTCCGTCGTGACGCCGCCCGCCGATGACGACCAGCCCGTCCGCGACGACGAGGCTGCCGACGATCCAGCCATCGCCGGCGACGACGATGCCGGTGACGAGCAGAAGCCCGTCCGCGACGACGATGTCGTCGACGAGCTGCCGGCCGACCTCGACGTCACCGAGTTCGTCGGGCCGTATCTGTTCCCCAACAACAGTCGGCGCCGCGTGCCCGGCGTCATCTATCTGGTGCTGGCGGCGGGCTGCATCGGACTGTGGCTCATCACCCGCGATCAGGACCCCGTGCTGGTGAACACCGGATTCCTCTGGGCCGGCGCGGGGCTCACCTTCATGGGCCTCTACCAGCTCCAGGGCAGCTGGAACCTGGCCGTCGACGAGCGCGACGCCCTCGTTGTCGCCACCCGCGAAGCCGGCTTTCCAGTGGGCCACGCGTCGGCGCAACTGGGGTGGCGGGGTCTGCGCAGCCGTCCGACGTGGCGCATCCTCCTGTACTCCCACGAGTCGCCGCCCACGCAGCGGGGACTGGTCCTGGTCGACGGTGTCGACGGGGGGATCGTCGACCACTTCTTCGAAGCCAACCCCGAGGACTGGGCCGGGCTGGAGTAGCGAGATCCCGGG
>Ga0224505_10001961_pt1 | contig 12470 bp, 5 predicted proteins | sample SF_Jan12_sed_USG_FD_169102 | JGI IMG/M metagenome (GOLD analysis project Ga0224505, IMG submission 169102) | Sediment microbial communities from San Francisco Bay, California, United States - SF_Jan12_sed_USGS_4_1 | ecosystem: Environmental > Aquatic > Marine > Sediment | place: USA: California...
GATGCCGAGGCTCATGCCGATCACGAAGCCGAGCCCGCCACGCGGGAAGCGAATCGCGGTGGGGACGCCCAGCAGCACGAAGATGAGGCATGCGGTGGCAATGGCGTACTTCTTGTGGATCTCGACGAGGTAGTGGGCCGCCCGCGTGCGCGAAATCTTCTCGCGGTCCATGTGCGCGCGCAGCTCCGATGCACGGAGGGCGGGGGGGCTGCTTTGCGCGCCGACCGCCTGACGCCGCACCCGCGGACCCGGGAACCGCCGGAGACTGTCCTGTGACGGTGGCACCTGCGCCTGGAGCTCCGGGGGGAGCAGCCAACTGGCCCACGAGGTCAGTGCCCGGCAGTAGGCACTCGGCCGCGTCTCGGGGATCACGGTGTCGGGAGCGACCTCCGGGAGGCCCACCAGGACGTTCAGCGCGCTCAGGCGAGCCGCCGCGGCCCGGCGACGTGCGAGCAGCCCGTCCCGTCGGGCGCTGCTCACGTAGGACTCCATCTCGCAGATGCTCATCTCCCGATCGCCCTTGAAGTTGTCGTCGAGCGTGCGTCGAAGCTCGTTCCCGACTCCCTCGATCCGCACGAGATCGCGTGAGAACCCCACGAGTTGGAACATTCCGGGATCTCCGCGGTCGAACTCGTGCATGACTCCGGAGAAGAGCGTCAGGTAGGCGTCCTCCTGGTCTTCCGTGATTGCGAGGTAGCCGCTATCGGCGTAGATGACACGCTTGCGGTCCTGGTCGGCCAGGTCGTAAATGGTCACGTCCCGGAGCGCGTATGTGGCCGGATCGATGGCCGCGGCCCGCAGGAACAGGCGCGAGCGCTGGACCTCGTTGATGACCTGTTCCTTGAGCGAGAAAGTCGGCTTCTTCCGGGCGATATCCGTGTACAGCGTACGCAGCTTGTGGTTGGTCCGCGGGAGGATGTGGTCACTGAACGCGAAGGCCAGCAGCGTCAGGATGGCCCCCGACACCAGGAGCGGGCGCATGAATCGCCACAGCGAGATACCGCCAGCCCGCATCGCCGTGACCTCGCTATCGGCGGCCAGGCGCGTGGACGCATAGAGCACCGCCACCAGCACCGCCATCGGGAGCGTCATGGCCACGATGAAGGGAATGGACAGCGCGAACACCTCGACGATCACGCCCCACGGCAGGCCTTTCCCCACCAGATCGCCGAGCCGCTTGGCGATCTGATTCAGCAGCATCAGGCTGGTGAGCGCCCCCAGCGCGAACAGGAAGGGAACGACGTGCAGCCGGACCAGGTAACGACTCAGGATCGACATGGGCTCCCCTAAGCTATCGCCTTGTAGGGCGATGCGGCGGAGGCGTATTATTCCTCCACCCTACCCGTCGCGCTTGTGAACCGTTCCCCGTGATCCGGCCGCGCTTCGCGCTCCGCGCGACGATCCTGCTCCTCGCCGGATCGGTTCGTCCGGTGTTCGCGCAGGAGCCCCCGCCGGTGGACTCCGTCGCGACGGCCGACTCGACACCCGTACCCAGAATCCGCCTGCACATCCTGGTGGACAGCATCCCGCTGCGTCTCCCGGCCGCGGCCCGACCCGGCGGTGTCCACGGGTTGCGGGTGTCGCCCCGGTTCGTGGCGCTGCGCTGGGAGCGCGCGGTCCGGGACCGGTTCGAGGCGCAGGCCCGGGAGCGCGCCGCCTGGCCGTCCGGGCTCATCTTTGCCGAGGTCGAGGTACCCCGCGGTCCGCCGCCGCCACCACCGTTCGCCACGCGCCAACTTGCGCAACCGGTCGAGCAATCGACCATCGACGCCCTGTCCCGCTTTGCCGACCTGGGGCTCCAGTTGCGCGCCCGGTTCGAGATGAAGGCGGATCAGTTCAAGAACCGGCGCTGCACGGCCGCCGATCTCGCGAACCCCGTCTCCGGGTGTGAGGCCGGCTTCCCCACCCCGGCCCTCGACGCGCAGTTCAACGTGCGGGCGGGCGGCATCGTAGGCGACCGGGTCCACATCAACGTCGACTACGACAGCGAGCGGGAATTCAGCGCCAATAACAACCTCAACGTCTACTATCAAGGACTCGAAGACGAGATCATTCGTCGGATCGAGGTCGGCAACGTCAGCTTCAGCGCCCCGTCGTCCCGGTTCATTACGGCTGCCATTCCCGCCAACTCGTTCGGCTTCCAGGCCGAGGGCCAGATCGGGGCCTTCGAGGTACGCGGGATTCTGGCCCAGCAAAAGGGGTCGCAGCTTCGTACCCGGGTGTACACCGTCGGCGAAACGACGAGCCAGCCGGTGGACCGCGAGCTGCGCGACCTCGACTACGAGGCGGGGCGGTTCTTCTTCTCCGTCAATCCGCTCCTCCTGCCCGGCTACCCGGATATCGACATCCTCGGAGTGGCGGCGGACGTGGTCCCGGCCCAACGGCGCCCGGTGCAGCTGCGGGTGTACCGGCTGCGTGCCCAGACGGCCAACAACCCGAACAACCCCAACCTCGGCGGCATCCAGGCGGTCGCCGTCCGCGATGACAGTCCACAGCGGGTGGGTCCCTTCCCGTGGGAGCTCCTCGTCGAGGGGCGGGACTACTTCCTCGACCCGTCGGGCCTCTGGTTCGGGCTGGCGACGCGGGTTGGCGACCAGGATTTCCTCGCGGTCTCGTACGTCACCGCCGCGGGAGACACCGTCGGGACGTTCCCGGCCGTCAACCGGGGCCTCGACACCCTTCGTCTGATCTACGAGCCGCGGAAGGGTCCCGAAGTCCCGACCTACTTCTACGAGATGCGAAACATCTATCGCCTCGGGTCGGGGGACATCGATCGCACGACGATCGACGCGACCTTGGTCGTCAACGAATCCGAGCAGCCACTCGACGGCCAGGGAACCTACCTCGGGCGCCTGCGGGTCGCCCTGCCCAACGACGAGTCGAAGCTCGACGAGTACAACCGGGTGTTCCCGCGTCCGCGCGACCCGAATGCCGGCGCGCCGATTCGCGATCTGTTCCTGGTGTTCCCGCACCTCCAGCCGTTCGCCGACAGCGTGCGGTTGCAGGCCAGCGAGCGCAATGACTCCCTCTACCGGACGCCCAACTACCTGCTGACGACGCAGGGGCCGCCGCCGCGGTTCCGCTTGCGGCTCCACTACGAGGCGGCGGGCGGCGGCGACCGAGGCGTGCTCGGGCTGGGCGCTTTCCAGATCCGCGACGGCACCGAGCGTCTCTTCCTGGGCAACACGGAGTTGACCAAGGGGCGGCACTACACGATCGACTACTCCATCGGCCTCGTGACGTTCCTCAATCCGGATTCGCTGTTCCGGGGTCCCACGCAGGTGCGCGCCCAATTCGAGGAGAACCAGTTGTTCGACGTTGCGCCGAACAGCATCGTTGGGCTCAGCACCACCTACAGCCTCGGATCGCGTGGGCGCGTGAACGCGATCCTGATCTCGCAGCGCGAGAGCAGCCTGCTCACGCGCCCGCAGCTGGGCTTCGAGCCGAAGGCCAATTTCCTGAGCGGCCTCAGCGCGGAATACGGGTTCCGGACGGATGGTCTCACCAGCGTGCTGGATGCGCTCCCGCTGATCTCCACGACCGTGCCGTCCAACGTCAGCCTCAGCGGTGAGATCGCCACCTCGCGGCCCAACCCCAACCGGGCCGGCCAGGCGTATCTCGAGGAGTTCGAGGGAGGCTCCTTCCGGTCCCTTTCGCTCATCGAAACGCAGTGGCAGGCCGGAAGTCGGCCCGCGTCCGGTCGAGGCCTCTCCTCGCCGTACCTCGATCCGCTCGGCGGGTTTGCCGATGTGGATGCCGTCCCCCTGATCTGGCAGAACTCGGTCCAGTCGGGCAACGACGTGCTCCAGTTCCGGCCCACGGACATCGACTCGACCATCATCCTCACCGGAACGGCGCGGGAAGTCGAGACGGTCATGTGGATGTCGCTGAAGCCGGATACGATTGGGGGCGCACCGGATCCCCTCACGGGCGCCCCCCGCTGGTTCCGGCCGCACACGCCCGGTCCGCGCTGGCGGACCATCACACAGCCCGTCGGGGGCAGCGGGCTCGGCGTGGACCTGTCGCGCGTGGAGTTCCTGGAGTTCTGGGTCCTCGAGGACACGGAGCGTCGCGCCAGGAACGCCGGTGTCCAGCTCCTGTTCGACTTCGGCACCATCTTCGAGGATGCCACCGCGTTCGGGCCGGACAGCTTCGCCGTCGTGGGGGCCGACACCGTGTTCTCGGGGTTTCAATTCATCGGCGCCAACGAGCTCGATACCGAGCGCGATACGCTCACCAATGTGTTCAACGCCTCGGTAGGTGACGTCGGCATCCTCGGGGACCGATTGCCGACGGTCGTCAACGCCGGCACCGGTGCGACGGTGGCGGACCTCCCCATGTGCGCCCAGATCCCGGGGACCGGCGTCCCGGTGTTCCCGCTCGGCGACCTGGGCGCGCGGTGCACCCGTGGCAACGGCTTCGCGGACAGCGAGGATCTCGATGGGGACGGCCGGCTCGACGTGACCGTCGGGACCGTGCAGGAGGATGTGTTCCGCTATGTGTACCCCCTGGGCGACGAGCGCTTCTTCGTGCGCAACGGCAACACGCTGGTCGACGGCCAGGGCCGCCCGCTCACCTGGCGCCTGTACCGCATCCCGTTCCGTGAGGACACCGTGCAGGTGGGTGTGCCGAACATCCGGCAGATCGAGTCGGTCCGCATCACGGTGGTGGCCCCGGATCGCGGCCCGGACGAGCAGGAGGTCTTCTTCGGGCTGGCGCGGTTGCGCCTCGAGGGCGCACCGTGGATCAAGCGGGCGGCCACGCCCATCGAGGGGTTGAGCGGGGCACAGGGCCTGCCGCGGGGCGAGGTCATCGTGTCCACCGTGTCGACCGAGAACCGGGACGTCGGATACACGTCGCCGCCGGGCATCCTGGATCAGGCCGACCAGAGGGGGGCCAGCCTCGAGTTCGCCTCACGGCAGATCAACGAGAAGTCGCTCCGGGTGTTGGCCCGCGACCTGCGGGTTGGGGAGCGGGCGGAGGCGTACCTTCGCTTCGCCGACGAGGCCGACAAGAACTTCCTCCGCTATGGCACGCTGCGGGTCTGGGCGCGCGGGCGCGGGCCCGGGTGGGAGGACGGCGACCTCGAGTTCTTCCTCAAGGCCGGGCGCGACGAGTACAACTACTACCTCTACCGGACGCCCGTGCGAACGGTCGATTGGCTGCCCGAGGTGGTGATCGATCTCCGCCGCTGGTTGCTGCTGCGGTCGGCGATCGAGGCCCGGTTCCTGAGCGGCGAGGCCCCGTCGGGCGCCGCCGAGTGCGGCGGCGATTCCACCGCGTACGTGGCGTGCGACGGGCCGTATCTCGTGCAGGTGCGTGACCCGGGGGTCGCCCCACCCAACCTCGCCCGCGTTTCCGAGATGGCAACGGGTATTCTGCGCACCCGCCAGACGGTGTTCATCGAGCAGGCGGAACTGTGGGTGGACGACATTCGCCTCGACGACGTCGTGGACGACATGGGGGTTGCCGGGGCGGTCGACCTCCGGATCCAGGCGGCCGACGTGTTCGATTTCGCGTTGGGATACCAGACGCGGGACGCGCGGTTCCAGCAGCTGACGGACGGGCCGTCGTTCAGCACGGACGGCGCGCTCCGGATGGGCGGGACGTTCCGGCTCGACAAGCTGATCCCGGGCTCGGGGTTCAGCATCCCGTTCGGGGTCCAGTACACGCGCACCTCGTCGGACCCGCTGTACCTCAACCGCAGCGACGTCCTGGCCGAGGCCGTCACCGGCCTCCGCCTCCCGCGCAGCACGGGGACGACGTACACGCTGGGCTATCGCAAGATCTCGCGCAGCCGTGGGTTCTTCGAGCGGGTGCTGGTGGACCCCTTCTCGTTCCAGGGCGCGATCTTCACGGCCACGACGACGACCGAATTGAGCGACCAGCGGACGGTGAACCGGCAGGGACGCGTGGACTACAACAACGTGCCCCAACCCGTGACGGTGAAGGGGGCGCCGGGGTTCCTCGTGCGTCTCGTGGATCGGATGCCGGGCTTCATCCGCCGGAGCGAGTTCGCGCAGGCACTGCGGCGCTCGCGGCTCCGCGTCAATCCGGCGCAACTGCGCGGGGCGCTCACGCTCGTGAACAACCGGACCACGCGGTTCGCCTACCGTGTGCCGATCGCGTTGGGGTCCGATGCGACATTGCGGCCGCTCGAGGGCATCGTGAACACCTTGCGGGGTGATGCCGGGCTCGATCTCCGGCCCTTCCCGACGTTCACGTTGCGGGGCAACATCACCACGAGCCGGGATTTGCAGGACTACGGCGATTCGACGTCGATCGGGCGCCTGCTCCAGCGGGAGCGGCGCGAGATGCTCGGGCTCGATGTCGGGTTCGAGCGCCAGCGGTCGATGACGACGGCGCTGAACGTGACCCCCGCCCTGTCCAGCTGGCTGCGGCCCCGGTTCATCATGTCGAGCAGCTTCACGTTCAATCGCGATCCGAACCAGCGCGTACCCGTGCGGGAACTTGGCGATACAGCCGGCGCGTTCCGGGCCCCAGAGACGATCGGCAACTCGCGCCGAACGGAGGTCGGCGCCACGTTCTCGCTCAGTCGTCTCGTCGGGGGCGCGTTTGGTGACTCGACGGTTTTTGCCAAGATCTTCCGCGGGTTCCAGCCGGTCGATCTGTCGTATTCCCGGGAGCTGCGCTCGACCTTCGATCGCGTACCGTTCTCGCCGTCGCTCGGCTACCAGCTCGGGTTCGGCTGGATCGGCAGCTTCCGCACGCAGAACGGCGTGCCGGCGTCGTCCGCGGGCGACCTGACCGCGATCACCGTGGGGGGCGCCGTCCAGTTTCCCCTCGGACTCACGTTGCGGCTCAACTTCCGGGATCAGGAGACGTTCACGTGGTCGCTCCGCGCGGGGCAGACTGAACAGACCGAGGTGACCGCGCGGTCGAAGGAATGGCCGTCGGGATCGCTGGCCTGGACGTGGAGTCCGCGTTCCGGGATCCGGAAGATCATCTCCATCGTCAATGCCAGCGCTCGGTACGTCCAGAACCGATCGCAGAACCGCCAGGCGGGCCTCGCGGGTGGTGAGGGAAGCACGGCGGAGACGCTGGGGAAGGCGTTCTCGCCGAGCGTGACGCTCACCTGGCGGGGCGGCATCGTGACGACGCTGCAGTACAACACCGCCCGGACGGATGGTGTCACGTCGGGGAATACCTCGCGACGGGACCAGGAAGACTGGAACGCGTCGCTCAACTTCGCGTTCCGGCCGCCCCGCTCCATCGTCCGCCTGCCCAACGAGATTCGCACCACCCTCTCCTACGCCACGTCCACGGTGGTGGTCTGTCTGCTGCAGGCCAACGCCACGGAGTGTGCGCCGATCTCCGACAGCTATCGGTCGGCGCTGGACGTGCGGCTGGACACGGGTTTCTCGTCGCAAGTACGCGGCGGCGCGAATTTCAGCTATGTCATCACCGCCCAACGGCACCTTTCCCGGGAGTTTTCCCAAATGGTGTTTTCCGTCTTTGCCGAGATCTTCTTCGTCTCGGGTCAACTGCGATGAGGTCACGCGCGTGGGGCGCCGCCGCGCTGCTGGCCGCCTGTGCCGCTGGTGGGTCCGGAACGCCGTTCGACGGTGAGGCGGCCTTGGGTTATGTGCGCACCCAGGTGGCCTTCGGCCCGCGCATCCCGAACACCGACGGGCATCGGCGCGCCGGAGACTGGATCCAGGCACAGCTCGAACGCAGCGCGGATCTGGTGGAGGTCCAGGCGTTCACCCACGTCACCGCGGCGGGGGACACGCTGCAGCTGCGGAATTTCATCGGGCGGTTTCGACCGGACGTCACGGAGCGAGTCCTGCTGCTCGCCCACTGGGATACCCGGCCCCGCGCGGACCAGTCGCCGAACCTCGGGGACCAGCAGCGGCCCGTGCCGGGTGCCAACGATGGTGCTTCCGGGGTGGCGGTGCTGCTCGGCGTGGCCGACGTGCTGGCAGGCACGCCACCGTCCGTGGGCGTGGATCTGCTGTTCGTGGATGGAGAGGACTACGGGCGCTTCAGCGGCGTGGACGGCGGGATCGGGCCGGACGTGCTCCTCGGTTCCCGCCACTTTGCGGCGACGCTCGCCGACGGGCGGGTCCCGATGTACGCCGTCCTGTTCGACATGGTGGGTGACGCCGACCTCCGGATTTACCAGGAGGGGTACTCCGTCTCCGGGGCGCCCGAGGTGGTGACCCGGGTGTGGGGCGCGGCGCGGGACCTGGGATACGAGGACGTGTTCCAGCCGACCGTGCGCTACACCATCACCGATGACCACATCCCGTTGCTCGACCGCGGCATCCGCGCGATCGACGTGATCGACTATGACTACCCACCCTGGCACACGGTCGAGGATACGCCCGACAAGGTGACTGCCCGCAGTCTCAAGATCGTCGGGGATGTGGCGGTGGCGCTGGTGCGGTAGGCGCGGCGTCCGTTTGCCACGCGCTGCGACGTGAGGGTACCCACGGTACCTCCGCGAGGGCCCATCCTATGGCATGCCGTCTGCCGCCGATCGTCGGGCTGCGATGATGCTCGTGGGGCTTGCCGCCGCCGGGCTGCTGGCGCGCCTCGTGCTCGGTGGGCTTCCGGCGCCCGGGGCGGTGGGGTACCGGCTCGGCGATCCTGGAGGGCGCTCCCGCGACAGCGTGGCCAAGGATGCCGAGCGGTTTGCCCGCCCGCTCGCGGCGGGGGAGCGTGTGGATGTGGATCGGGCACCGGCCGCCGAGCTGGCCCGTCTGCCGCGCATCGGCCCGGCGCTCGCCGCCCGGATCGTTGCCGATCGCGATGCGCAGGGACCGTTCGGGTCGCTCGAGGCGCTGGAGCGGGTCGCTGGGGTGGGGAAGACCACCGTGAAGGCGCTCGCCCCCTACGTCGCCTTCTCGGCCCCGCCCCGTCGCGGCTCCGGGGGACCTGCCGCACAGGTGGGGCCGGTGCCGGTCAACCGGGCCACGCCGGAGGAACTCGCCGCCCTCCCGGGTGTCGGCCCGCGGCTCGCGGAAGCGATCGTCGCGGAGCGGCGACGGAACGGGCCGTTTCGCTCCCCGGACGATCTCCAACGCGTGCGGGGGATCGGCCCCAAGTTGGTGACGCGGCTCACGGGACGTATCCGTATACCTTGACACCCCTTAGGCCACCCATACTTTAGCAGTTTGAACGCCTCTCGCGCCGCTCGGCGCGCGTTCCCTCATTTCCACGACTCAGGGTGGATATGGCCACGGCAGCGGCAAGCACGGTTCGGCTCGGTGACCTCCTTGTTCGCGAGGGGCTCATCACCCGTGACCAGCTCGACCAGGGATTGATCGAGCAGAAGAACACGGGAATGCGCTTGGGCTACTGCCTCGTCAAGCTCGGCTTCGTCCAGGAGCTGGAGATCACCAAGGCGTTGGCCCGCCAGTACAAGATGCCGGCCGTGGATCTGTCGCGGTTCGAAGTGGACGAGAAGATCATCAAGCTGGTGCCGACGGAAGTCGCCGTCCGTCACATGGTACTCCCGCTCAAGCGCGAGGGCCGCACCCTGACGGTGGCGGTGTCCGATCCCACCAACCACGCGGTGGTCGACGATCTCAAGTTCATCACGCGGTATGACATCTTCCCGGTGATTGCCGGCGAGTACACGCTGCGAGCGGCCATCGAGCGGTACTACGAGCAGACGGATGCCCAGTTGCAGAACCTCCTCAAGGACATGGAGGCGGAAGATCTCGAAGTCATCGACGAGCAGGAGGAAGACACCGCGCCCGTCCAGGTGGGGGATGATGCGCCGGTCGTGAAGCTGATCAACGGGATCTTGACCGATGCCGTCAAGCGGGGCGCCAGCGACATCCACATCGAGCCGTTCGAGCATGAGATCCGGGTACGCTACCGCATCGACGGGGCGCTGCTGGAAGTCATGAAGCCTCCGGCCAAGCTGAAGGCGGCCCTGACCAGTCGCGTGAAGATCATGTCCAACCTGAACATCGCCGAGCGGCGGGTGCCCCAGGACGGGCGGATCAAGCTCAAGATGGGCAAGCGGGTGATCGATTTCCGCGTGTCGACGCTCCCGGTGCTCTACGGTGAGAAGATCGTGCTCCGGATTCTCGACAAGGGGAACCTGACACTCGATCTGACGACGTTCGGGTTTGAGCCGCAGGCCGAAAAGGACCTGATGCGGGCCATCCTGAACCCGTACGGCATGGTGTTGGTGACCGGTCCCACGGGGTCCGGCAAGACGACGACGCTCTATTCGGCCCTGCAGCGGATCAATGTCATCGAAGTGAACATCATGACGGCGGAGGACCCCGTGGAGTACAATCTCCACGGAATCAACCAGGTTCTGGTGCGCAACGAGATCGGGATGACGTTCGCCGCGGCGCTCAAGGCGTTCCTGCGGCAGGATCCGAACATCATCATGGTCGGCGAGATCCGGGACATCGAGACCGGCAGCATTGCCATCAAGGCGGCGTTGACGGGGCACCTCGTGCTGTCCACGCTGCACACGAACGATGCGCCGTCGACGATCACCCGCATGATCGACATGGGCATCGAGCCGTTCAACGTCGCCAGCGCCGTGAACCTGATCGTGGCGCAACGCCTGGTCCGGCGGATCTGCAAGCAGTGCAAGGAGCAGCATCAGTACTCACAGGAGGAGTTGGACGCCCTGTTGTTGAGTCCGGAGGATCTCGCGGCGATGCAGTTCTACCGCGGCGCGGGCTGTGACACCTGCAGCGGGACGGGATACAAGGGCCGGGCCGGGCTCTACGAAGTGATGGCGCTGACGCCCGAGCTGCGCCGCTTCATCCTGCGCGGAGCGTCAACCGCCGAGATGACGGAGCAGGCGGTGGCCGACGGCATGCTCACGCTGCGTATGGATGGGATCGTGAAGATCAAGAAGGGCGTCACTACTCTCGAAGAAGTTGTGAAGGAGACGGCAGGGTGAACGCATGACCAGTCCGGCAGCGGCCAAAGTCGCCCTCACCGGGGGCGTCAACCTGCGCCAGTTGCTCGAGGAGATGATCGAGCGCGACGCGTCCGACCTGCACGTCACGGCGGGCGAACGGCCGAAACTGCGCATCGACGGCGAAATCGCCGATTCGCAGACCGACCACACGCTCACGCCGAAGGACACGCTGCAGCTCGCGTACTCGGTGCTCACGGAGAACCAGAAAAAGCGGTTCGAGACGGAAGACGAGCTCGATTTCTCGTTCGGCATCCAGAACCTGGCCCGGTTCCGCGGGAACTGCTTCAAGCAGCGTGGGTGCGTGACCATGGTGGTCCGGCAGATTCCGTTCTCCGTGAAAACCTTCGAGGAGTTGAACCTCCCACCGGTCCTCGCCCACTTGTCGGAGAGGCCCCGCGGCCTGGTCCTGGTGACGGGCCCCACGGGCTCGGGCAAGTCCACGACGCTCGCGGCGATGATCGACAAGGTCAACCGGGAGCGGAAGGGACACATCATCACGGTGGAGGACCCGATCGAGTTCATCCACCGGCACCAGGGCTGCATCGTCAACCAACGCGAGATCGGCACGGACACGCACTCGTTCGCGAACGCGCTCAAGTACGCGCTCCGGCAGGATCCGGACGTCGTGCTCGTGGGCGAGATGCGCGACCTGGAGACCATTTCGGCGGCCCTGACGATCGCGGAAACCGGCCACCTTGCCTTTGCCACGCTGCACACCAACTCGGCGGCCGAGTCCATCAACCGGATCATCGATGTGTTCCCGTCGCACCAGCAGTCGCAGGTGCGCGCCCAGTTGGCGTTCGTGCTGGAAGGAATCTGTACGCAAACGTTGCTGCCGAAAGCCTCCGGCAAGGGCCGCGTCATGGCGTGCGAGATCTTGATGGCCACGCCGGCCATCCGGGCGCTGATCCGGGACGACAAGGTGCACCAGATCTACTCCGCCATGCAGGCGGGCAAGAAGCACGGGATGCAGACACTGGCGGATTCGCTGTACGTGCACTACATGAATCGCGACGTGTCGCTCGAGGAGTGCTTGCGCGTCACGTCGGATCAGAACGAGTTTCTACGGATGGTGGGCGAACCGACCCCGGGCGACGAGAAGAACGCACGGGGAACGGCGGGTCGACGATAAGCACGACGGAGAACCACAATGGCGACGTACGAATACACCGCGCGTAATGCGCAGGGCCAGGAAACGACCGGCACCATGGACGCGGCGTCGCGGGACGAGGTCGTCGCCAATCTCCGCAAGAACCGGATGGTGCTCGTCCGGCTGCGCGAAGCCAAGCGCGCGAAGCGAGGTGCGAGCGTCCCCACACGGGACGTGGTCATCTTCACGCGACAGTTCGCGACGATGATCAACAGCGGCCTGCCGCTCGTGCAGGCGCTCGACATCCTGGCGCAGCAGACCGAGAACAAGGCGCTGGCCGACGTGACTCGGCAGGTTGTCTACGACGTCGAAAGCGGCCATACCTTGGCCGACGCGCTCTCGAAGCACCCCAGGGCGTTCACCGCACTCTTCGTGAACATGGTGGCGGCCGGTGAG